>ERZ1292633.3493-Hain-H41-02um-R1-3493-length-15253-cov-5_pt1 | contig 15253 bp, 10 predicted proteins | sample MGYA00564406_ERZ1292633 | MGnify/ENA primary metagenome ERZ1292633 (study PRJEB36523, sample SAMEA6512639) | groundwater metagenome | collected 2019-01-08 | study: AquaDiva: Metagenomics assemblies of 32 groundwater samples
GCGCGCCCGTCCGTTCATCGAGGTGAGCTGCACGACGATTCCAGAAAACCTTCTCGAGAGCGAGCTCTTCGGCCACGAGAGAGGCGCTTTCACCGACGCCAAGTCGACCAAGCGCGGCGTCTTCGAGCTCGCCGAAAGCGGCACGGTGGTGCTCGACGAGATCGGCGAGCTTCGCCTCGACGTGCAGGCGAAGCTCCTGCACTTTCTCGAGGAGCGGCGCTTCCGTCGCGTCGGCAGCACGCGCGAGATCACCGCCGATGTGCGGGTCATCGCGCTGACCAATCGCGATCTGCAGGCGATGGTGCGCGACAAGAGCTTCCGCAACGACCTGTTCTACCGCCTGAACGTCTTCCCGATCTACGTCGTGGCGCTGCGCGAGCGCCCGGAGGACATCCTGCCGCTGGCGGCCCACTTCCTGGCGACGCTGCAACCCAAGATGGGGCGGCGCTTCGACGGCTTCGACCGCGAGTCCGAGAATCTGCTGCTCGCCTACTCGTGGCCCGGCAACGTCCGCGAGCTCCGCAACGTCGTCGAACGCGCCATGGTGCTCGAGCGCGGCCAGCGAATCTCCCGTCGCTCCCTGATTCTCGACTGGGGACCGGCCGGCGAGACCGAGAGCGGCCCCGCCGCCAGGGCTCCCGCCACGGGAGGGCCAGCGGTGGGCGAGGGCATCGTGAAGCTCGCGGAAATGGAGCGCGAAATGGTGGCGCGCGCCATGCGCGCCGCCGGCGACAACCAGACACGCGCCGCGGAGCTCCTCGGCGTCACCCGCGACCAGCTCCGCCACCGGTTGAAGAAGTTCGGCGAAGCCTCCGCCGATTAGTCACCCCGCAGTCGCAGAGACAAGCCTTCTGGAACAACGCTTGCACAGGCTCTCCCGGCGAGAGGAGCTCCCGTGCGTCTGCTGGTGCTCGATCAGAGCCTCATTCTGCAGTGGCTGGTCCGTCACGAGTTTCCCGACGGGCTCGAGATCGCGTCCGCGCAGAGTCTGCAAGAAGCGGAAGCTCTCCTCGCCGCCGAAGCCCCGGATGCCGCCGTTGTCAGCCTGCCGCCGGCGAGGCTTCCCTGGCGCGATTTCCAGCATCGCTGCGCCGCCCACGTGCCGCCGATCCCGGTGCTCTACGAGACCTGCATCGACGCCGACGCCCAGGCCATGGAGCTCGATCCGGCCGACGGTTACGCGGCTTTCCTGCACAAGCCGGCGGCGCGCAGCGAGCTGCACTCGGCGCTCGAAGCGCTGCTCGTCGCGGCGCGCGGCGGGAAGGGTCGCGAAGAAAGGGAGGCGCCATTCAGCTGCCCGGCGACCGCTGAGCCGTGCCGCGAGTCGCGAAGCTCCAACGCACCGGCGTCGCGGCTCGCCCCAGAGGATCCTTGAAGTACGAGTACTGCGGCGAGTTGATCCAGACGACGTAAGACTTTCCCGGTTCGAGTCGTACCGGCACGCTATTGGTGCGCACGGCCGCGTCCCAGGAGGATTCGCCGATGTCGGGCGCGGTTGACTTCTCCTCGATCACCCAGGCCCAGCCTTCGCGGTCCATCACGCGGTCGAAGGTCACCGCGAGCGTGGTGCGCAGCGGATCGACCTCGGTCGCGCCGAGCGGCGGATCGAACGCGACGACGCGCGGCGCGCCGCTCTGCGTCCCGGGCGATTCCGAGACCGGGAGCGGCGGCGTCGATGCGTCGCGCCCGCAGGTTATCGCCAGCAGTACCACGAATGGGCTGAGTCGGAAACCGCGCGCGGCGAAACGTGAGGGGTGCACTCGGGGATTCTACTTTGCCGGCGCGAGAACGCTCGATCTCCGCGCCAGCGTTGGGGAAAATCCCGCGCCGGTTGGGGATAAACACCCGATCACTCAGTTCCCCCGGCGGCGGCCAAGGAGCTTTCTTCTCCACCCCGCGCCGCGACGTCGTGCGAGCGCTCCCATCGACGCGTCTGCCGATGCGCTCGGGCCGCAGCGGCCGATGGCCGGGTCCAGCGTGCGACCGCACGACCAGCGCGACGCCGCTTCAGGCAAGCGTGTACCCACCCTCAGGGGTGGGAGATCTGCCCCCCCGACGTACGGCCGTCGATGCCGCGAAGCTGACTGGAGTTTCAAGGCACAGGGCTTGCTCTAAGGGACGCTGTGACGAAACGCTCAAGAACCCACGAACTCGCAGGAGGAGCGAAAGATATGAACCAGCTTGCGAAGCAGATTCTCAAGAACACCGGACTCTCTGCGCTGCTAGCCCTCACGGCCCTCGCACTCCTGAGCCCCGGCATCGCTGGCGCCCAGTCTCCCCAGTATCTCAACGACGGCGCGCAGCAGAACGCGCGCGGCGGCTGGGATCTGCCCTTCAAGGGGACCTGCATGGTTGTCGGCGACGCGGGAAACTCGATCGCGACCCGCCCCGAGTGCATTTACACGCGCTTCCCGGCGCTCGACGCCAGCGGCTGCACCACGGCGGGTGGCTCGCTGACCACCGCGACCTCGCGCTACTGCGAGGACAACGTCAACAACACGGTAGGCACTTGCGTCGACAGTCCACCGGACGCTCTTCACCCGCACGGCATCGACCGCCAGTGGACGAACGGCGAGTGCGTCCTGACAATGAAGGGCTACAACCGCAACCAGGCGGTCTGCCAGGTTCAGCAGGCCGGCACCTGGACGCTCTACGGAGCGGGCAAGTGCGTCGGCGCCTGGCAGATGCCGGCTTCCAACAACTCGACCTACTGGGACCCGTTGCTCTTCACCTCGACGACCAATCCCGGCCCCGGCGACCAGTGCCTGCGCTGCCACCGCAGCGACACTGAGTGGAACGGCAACCGCGTCCGCGACGTGGAGGACTTCCTCCACACCGGGCACAAGAACATGGCGCGCCGGGTCGAGCAGGACACCGCTAACCCGCACTACGGCATGCCGTGGGGCGGCCCGCCGTTCTCCTGCAGCTTCGTGATCTACGACAATGAAGAGGACTGCGTCGCCAACAGCGGCACCTGGGACCCGACCGAATACCCCAGCAACGATGCCGGCTGGCTCTTCGACTGGCCGAACGCGCAGATCGACGTCCTCACCGGCGCCCCCGATCCCGCCGACCTGTTCTGGATCTACGGCGACTGGTTGGGACCGTTGCCGCGCGCGATCTACGACGCCGGTTCTTCAGCCACCACCGGCAAGCCGCTCATGTCGTACTCCTGCGCCCGCTGCCACACCACCGGCTGGACGAGCGACGCGACGATCCGGACCGCGACGACGTTTCCGGACATCCACGGCAAACAGCCGGAGCAGTCGTTCCCGGATCTGACCTGGGACGGCTCGACGCTCGGCACGACGGGCAAGGTCAACCTCGCCGGCGGCGTCACGGGTGACGCGAACCTGTACGGCTCCTGGGACAACTACGGCATCGTCTGCAGCCGTTGCCACAGCTCGGCGATCGCCGACGCGGACGGCTCTTGCTCCGTCGCCAACCTCTTCGATTCCGCGACCTGCACCGCCGGCGGCGGAACTTGGACGGCCGGCAATCCGCGGCCTGCGCCGTTCGCTCGCGGCAACACCCACCACGCCGACGTCACCAACTTCGACGTTGTCAACGGCGGCTACTGCTCGGACCTCGGCATTCGCAATGCCACCAAGTACACCTGCGAGCTCCTCGGCGCCACCTGGTACTCGGCCTGCAGCGACGACCGATGGCCAAGCGAAACGCTGTGCAAGGCCACCAGCGGTTGCATCAATCCCGGCAACAGCCACGCCTTGAGCTATACGACCGAAGCGCTCTGCGAGGCAGCGACGGCTGGCGAGTGCAGCATTCCGGTCTTCACGGGCTCGACGCCTTGCGCAGCCGGCGGCGGTACCTGGACGGCCGCGACTGCGACTTGGTGGACGGCGAAGACGGCCAGCACCTGGACGGCTTCCTACTGCAGCATCGGCACGTGCAGCAACGGTCTGTATACCACCCAGCCGACCTGCGTCGGCAGCGGTGCAACCTGGACGAACACCTGGAGCGAGCTGTTCTCCTGCATGGACGCCGGCGGTGACTGGACCGGCAACAAGGAGCGCCGCGGCCAGATGATCACCAACCTGTGCATGGGCTGCCACCGGCAGGAAACCGGCGGGCTGCCGTACGACAGCGCCGATCCGGCCGGCAAGCTCAAGGTCGGCCCGGCGCACGGCACGTTCGACTTCGTGAGCCACCCGCACGGCAACTGGTACCTCAACAGCCCCCATGGCAAGTTCGATGGCTCCTTCGCCCAGATCCCGTCGGGAAAATTCGAGTTCGATATGTCCGGCGACTACAAGAGCTGGTTCATGACCGCAGGTGAAGCCGGAAATACCGGCAACGGCTGCACCGGCTGCCACGACGTGCACAAGAGCACCGTCAAGGCCACCCTGCAGGAAGGCGCGCTGCACGAGGAGTGCACCGAGTGCCACGCCAAGGATCTCAACAACATGATCCACCCGGGTGGCCCCGGAACGCCGCTCGAGGAGATGGCAACCAAGCCCGACGAAGCTTGCATCTCGTGTCACATGCCGGGAGGCAAACACCTCTTCCGCATCACCGCCGAAGAGACCTACGAGACCCTGCCGAAGGCGGCGATAACGGCGCTCGACGCCGCGGCCTGCACCGCGATCGGTGGCACCTGGCAGACCGGAAGCTCCACCGGATGCCTGGTGAACGCGCCGCAGCAGGCGGACGGCGACTACACCCGGGCAGTCTGGGTCGATGTCGACCTGGCCTGCGGCCAGTGTCACGGCGGCGGAATCCAGTACGCGGAGTCGACCGGCGACTCGAATCCGGCGAGCGCCAGCATCACCGTCGCGAACGCCACGGATTTCCTGGCCGGCGAGCGGGTACAGATCGTCGGTGCCGGCGCCGTCACCTATGACGACGCGGGCTATTCCCCCGGCGATTTCGAGACCTTCATCAAGTCGATCAGCGGCAACACTCTGAACCTGCTCGGCAAACCCGCGCTGGCGATCACCGGAGCGCCGGTGATTCAGAACCCGGTCAAGAACGAAGCCGCCTACATGAACAAGGCGACCCTGGCCGTGAGGGCGACGGGGATCCACAACGACAAGCCGTACGTGACGTTCGGCTACACCCTCGGCTCGCCCAACACTCTGCAGGTCAACGTCAATGCCTCGTTCTCCTCCTGCAGCGGCGACATCGCGAACTGCGATGCCTTCACCTGGAGTTGGGGCGACAGCACGCCGGATACCCACGCCGCGACGCCCACGGCCTCGCACATCTACGCGGCCGGGGGGACCTACACCATCACGCTGACGATCGAAGAGTACGGGGTCAGCGAGGGCTCGAAGAGCAAGAACGTCCGCGTCTACGCGGTCGACGCTCCGCCGGTCGCCGGCGGCACGGCCTGCGCCAGCATCATCGACGGCTACAGCTGGGTCGCCAGCCTGACCGACAACTCGACGGATGACAACGGCGTCCGCCAGGTGACGGTGAACTGGGGCGACGGCGGGGCGATCTCGAGCGTCATCGACACGACGCCCCCTTACTCGCTGATCGGCACGGTCTTCCCGCACACTTACCTGAACGCGGGCACCGTCACGATCAGACAGACGGCGTACGACACCATCGGCCAGACCAACGTCCGCACCTGTCCGCCGGTGACTCTCACCACCTTCTCGATCGCCGGCGGAGTCTTCCGCAGCAACGGCACCACGCCGGTGCCGTCGGCGACCGTGACCCTGAAGAAGGGTACGACGACCAGGACGGTCTACACCAACAGCCTCGGCCTTTATTCGGCCACCAACCTGAAGCCCGGGAGCTACACGGTGACCGTGACGAAGGCCGGTTATGACTTCGGTACCGCGCCGCAGCGCACCGGTATCGTGATCGGACCGAACGCGACCGTGACCAATATCAACGCGGTCACTCCGTAAACGAGAACACCATGCGAACCAACGAAACTTCAGGAGGCACCATGAGAAAGATCGCAACCGTCTCGCTCGCCCTCGTGCTCGGGGTCTGCCTCGCCGCGGTGGTCCGCGCCTACGATCCCCCGGCGCCCGCGCCCGGCTCCGGCATCAACGGCACCGTGCACGACCTGGGCACCGCTCACAACGCCATGGACTACACTGCGATTCCGCCGGACTTCGGCAGCAGCACGACGCTGCTCAACCGCATCTGCATCTTCTGCCACGCGCCGCACAACACCTATCGCCTGAGCCCCGCCAATCTCGGCGCGCCGGGAGGCAGCGGGCCCGTGGCTCCGGATGCCTTCGACTACCTGCCGCTGTGGAATCACGAGCTCACCGGCAACTTCGCCTACAGCATGTACTGGAACGGCCCCGGCGCCCCGACGGTCGGCGCCAAGGCCTCGCAGGCGATTCAGAACGGCATGGAGATGGGCAGCGTCTCGCTCCTCTGCATGAGCTGCCATGACGGCAGCGTGGCGGTGAACTCCTACGGCAACACCGACCAGCCGACGACTTCGCAGAGTGGCGGCGGCGCGACGATAAGCCCCGCCTACACCGTCGGTCTCGACAACAACATGCAGAATCACCACCCGATCGGCTTCGACTACGACGCCGTGCAGGCGGTCGATACCGAGATCGCCAACGCCGACTCGGTCTCCTTCACCGCGACCGACACGGTGCGCGATCACCTCTATGGTGCCGGCAACACGCAGCTCGAATGCGCCTCCTGCCATGCCGTCCACAACACCGGCAACACCGGCGAGAGCCTCCTCTGGCGCAGCGACGTCAACAGCGAGCTCTGTCTGACCTGTCACATGAAGGGCACCTACACCCCGCCTACGCCGTGACCTGAAGTCGATCGCCGCTCTCCTCCGGGGCCTGGGAAACCAGGCCCCTTTTTCTTCGCCCCGCGGTCGCGCCAGTCACCGCCCCCGTGCCGCGGGGTAGCGCGTCCGCGAGAGGCTGTGCACTAGGATTCCATCGGACCGGACCGCGAGACACGAGACCCCGGCACCTGGAACGGATCCATGACGAAACGATCGCGCAACTTCGACAACCGACCGCCACTGCCTGCACCGAAGCTGGCCAGGATCGGACTGTCTCTGCTCGCCCTGACTTTGGCCGCCTGCGCGACCCCGGCGCTCAAGCACGGACCGGCGGTCTACTTTCCACCGGCGCCGGCGCTGCCGCGCATCCAGTTCTTGACCTCCTTCAACGGTCTCAACGACATCGAGGAGCAGTCGGGCTTCAACCGCTTCGTGGTGGGAGAGAAGCTGAACCTCGAGCTCGACAAACCGTACGGCGTCGCGATCCACGACGGCAGGATCTACGTCTGCGACACCAATACCACGGTGATCGTGCTCGATCTCGAGAAGAAGCAGTTCTCCTCGATGGCCGGCGCTGTCGGGCCGGGTCGGCTCACCCAGCCGTCCAACATCAGCATCGAAGCCGACGGCACGAAGTACGTCGCCGATCCGGTGCGCGGGCAGATCGTCGTCTTCGACAGGAACGACAGGTATCTCCGCGTTATCGGCGAGCCCGGCAACTGGAAGCCCGTGGATGCCGTACCGTTCGGGGACCGGCTGTACGTCGCCGACAATGCCAACGGCCTGGTGAAGATCTACGACAAGAGAACCGGCGAGCTCCTGAAGACGATCGGCGACAAGGGCGATCCCGCCGACCGGCTCGACCGGCCGACGAACCTCGCCTTCGATGGCGACGGTGACCTCTACGTCACCGACGTCGGCCGCTTCCAGGTGGTCAAGTTCGACCGCGATGGTCATTTCAAGTCGACGATCGGCAGGATCGGCGACAACCCGGGGCACTTCGCCCGGCCGAAGGGGCTAGCGATCGACCGCGAGGGACGGCTCTACGCGGCCGACGCGGCGTTCAACAACGTGCAGATCTTCAGTCGCGAAGGGCGCCTGCTGATGTTCTTCGGCGAGAACGGCGAGGCTCCCGGCGGCCTCCTGCTGCCAGCCAAGGTGGCGCTCGACGACAAGAATATCGACTACTTCCGCGCCTTCGCCGCGCCGGAGTTCGAGATCGAGTATCTGGTCCTGGTCACCAGCCAGTTCGGCGCGCGCAAAGTGAGTGTCTTCGGTTTCGGGCACGAGAAGGGAAAGCACTATCCGACCGAAGAGGAGCTGCTCCAGCAGGTCGAGGAGCGGCGCCGCAGGGAGCTCGAGAAGCCGGAGAAACCCTGAAACATTGGGAGCTGGGCCCGAGAGGATGAGAATTCTATCGGAGCTCCGCGCGACGACGGCGACTCGCGGCGCCCTGGCCCTATGCACCCTCGTCCTCGCAGCGGCGGCGGCGCTGCTCGGCGGCTGCAGCGTCGCGAAACATCACCGGGTCTTGAGCCTCTTCTTCGACGGCGTGCCCGAGCCCGCCGCCCCGGCCGTCGTGACCGGACCGGAGATCGAGGCGAGCGCCGGCCGGCGACTCGTGCGGCCCGGCGAGCACGGTCCGTACGCGGCCAAGCTCTGCGCCAGCTGTCACGACGCCAAGGCGACCAATGCCCTGGTCGCTCCCGCCGGCGAGCTCTGCGGCCGCTGTCACGACCTCGGTGTCGCTCGAGCCTACGTGCACGGACCGCTCGCCTCGGGCGGCTGCTTGGTCTGCCACGATCCGCACCGCTCGGCCAACCGCTTTCTCCTGGTTTCCGCCTCCGACAGCTTCTGCCTGCGTTGCCACGACCGGCCCGCGCTCTCTCCGGCCGCGGGGCATGCCGGGGAGGCGGCCGACTGCACCCACTGCCACGAAGCCCACATGTCCGACCGCAAGTATCTGCTGCGTTAGGAACGGACTCTGCGCTCCTCCCTTCGCTGGCTCGCCGCGGTCGCCGCTCCCGCCTTGGCCACGCTCTCCTGCCCGGGCACGCTGCTCGGCGACTGGAGGGAGTTCCTGCCGCGGACCCTCGACAATGGCGCCTACCTCGACCTGCGCGGCCTCTTCGAGGAGGACGACAACCGGCATGCGGACCGTTCGTACCGCTGGAGCGACACCTTCTTCAAGGAGAAGCTGACCCTCTTCTCGAACGGCTACGTCTACCACCCGCGCTTTCTGCTCTATCGCGCCTCGGTCACCGGCGCACTGTCGCAGGAGCGCTACGAGACCTCTCTGGCGCCTTCCGGGGAGTGGCGGCCAGACGACGGATTCGAGTACGACTTCGCTCTGCACCTGCTGCCCGAGCATCCGTACAACCTGCATCTGTTCGCACGGCGCTACGAGCCGCTTTTCACGGAGCGCTTCGCCAGCCGCGAGAACAACATCGCCACCAGCCAGGGGGCGGACTTTCGCTATCGCCGGAAGCCCTGGTTTCTGCACACGCGCCTGAGCGACGACTCGCTGACTTCCGGCACGATTCGCTCCGATGTCCACCGGCTCGGCTTGAACGGCGAGTATTTCAAGCAGTTCCAGGGCAGCGACATCCTCTCGGTGACGGCGGCGTACAACCCTTCGCGCTTCGAGCGCAATACCGGCCTCGAGGGGAATTCCCGCGAGCTGCTGCTCGGCAGCCTCCTGGCCTTCGGGCGCTACCGCCTGAGCTCGAGCCTGACCGGCAACGACCTCGAGCAGGACGACCGCCGCACCGGCCGCTTCGAGAGCGACCAGCTCGTCTGGCAGGAGCGCCTTGACGTCGAGTTGCCGCTGCATTTCCGGACGGAGATCGACTGGCGCTACCAGGACAGCGAGACGCGCTTTCCCGACGCCGACCCCGGCCGGCTAAAGGCGCTCTCGAACCTCTCTCGCGATCTGTCGGCGACCCTCATACACCAGCTCTTCGAGAGCCTCACCAGCAGCTACAGCTTCAGCCGGAACAGCCGCAGGTCGACCGGCGGCGAGAGCGATTCGAGCTCGCATCAGCTCGGTTTCTCCTATGACAAGACGATTCCGCGCGGCCGACTCCTCCTGGGCGCGAGCTTCGGCCGCAATGACATCGACAACTCCGGCGCCACGGACGTCGCCAACGAGCCCCATCCGTCCGTCGCCGTTCCCGGTTCGTTCGAGCTCGGTCAGGAAAACGTCGAGCCGACGTCGGTCGTTCTCTTCGTGCGCTCTCCCGTCTCGCCGTTCGAAAGTATCCGCCTGACGGAAGGAGTGCACTTCACCGTCACGAGCCTGGTCAACGCGCTCGAGATCGTGATTCTCTCCCTGCCGCCGCAGTTCGTCCTGCCGGGGAGCTACGACTTCGTCGTCTCGTACTCGCTCGAGAGTGGAGGCTTCAGGCTCCGTTCGCGTTTCAACAGTGTCAGCGGCAGCGTGCAGCTCTTCGGCAACCGACTGACCCCCTACGCCAGCTACTCGACCGTCGACTCGGAGGTCCGGTCCGGTTTCTATCCGGGGGCGATTCCCGACTCCGCGACAACGACCGCCGGCCTGCTCTTCCGGCTCGGAGGCCTGCGGGCGCGCGGCGAGTACCGGAACGTCGATTGGGAGAGCAGTCCGTACACGCTCTGGCTCGGCGAGCTGCAGTATGTCGGGGCGCTCAGCCGCAGCACCCGGCTCTCCGCCTCCGCCTCGCACCGCCGGTGGGACTACCCGCTGGGGCGCTCCGATGTGCCCGGAGAGCCGTCGATCCAGACCACCGATCTCGCCGCGGTCGACCTGCAACAGAAGCTCTTCGCCCGCACCCTGATGCTCTCGGTGGGAGGCTCCTGGTCCGAGACCCGGGGCCTCTTCGACTCGCGCTCGCGCTCCGTGAATTCCACGCTCTCCTGGCAGATCGGCCGGACCGATCTTTCCGCCGGTGCCACGATCTACGATTCCGAGTCGGAGGGCGGCGGCATCGCGATCAGCCGTCGTACCCGTACCCTCTATCACCTGCGGCTGCGCCGCGAGCTGTTCTAGGCTGCCCGTCATGCGTCGCGCCCGCCACCTGCTCGTCCTCTCGGCGATCGTCCTGCTCGCCGCCTGCAGCGCCCGCTTCGCGCCCCGCGTCGACCTCCCGGAGGTGACTCTGCAGTGGCCGTTCCCGCCCCATCCGGCCAAGCTAACCTTCGTCCGCTCGCTGTCCGGATTCACACCCCGGCCCGGCGCCGGCAGGACCCTGCGCAGGCTCGTCGTCGGCAGGGAGAGCGCCGATCGGTATGCCTTCGTCCTGCCGGTGGCGGTGGCGGTCGCCCCGGATGGGCGAATCGCCGTCGCCGACGCCGGACGGAGCTGCGTCCACCTCTATCTTCCGGAGGCCGGGCGCTACCTGCGGCTCATCGGCAGCCCCGAGGAGCCGATCGTTTCGCCGCTCGCGCTGGCCTTCGACGAAGCGGCGCGCCTCTACCTCACCGACTCCGCCGGCAAGCTCTTCGCCTTCGGCACCGAAGGCGAGCTCCTCTGGAGCCGCCGCTCGGCCGGGGAGGAGCCCGGGCTGCGCTACCTGCGCCCCACCGGCCTGGCCTACAGTCCCCGCAATCAGTTGCTCTACGTCGTCGACACCCTCGCGCATCGAGTCTTCGGGCTCCATCTCGACGGGACGCTGGCGCTCTCCTTCGGCGGAAGGGGCGAGGGCGTCGACAATTTCAACTTCCCGACCCACATCTTCCGGGCCGCTTCCGGCGAGCTCTTCGTCGCCGACACGCTCAATTTCCGGATCAGCGCGTTCGACGAAGAGGGCCACTCCCTCGGCGTCTTCGGCCGGCACGGCGACGGCTCAGGCGATCTCGCGATGCCGAAGGGGCTGGCGACGGACCGCGACGGCGTGGTCTACGTCGCCGACAGCCTCTTCGACAACGTACAGCTTTTCGACCGCGAGGGGCACTTCCTGCTCACCCTGGGACGCCGGGGAACCGCGCCGGGGGAATTCTGGCTCCCCTCCGGGCTCTTCGTGAGCGCCGGCGGAGAGCTCTACGTCGCCGACACCTACAACCGGCGCGTGCAGGTCTTCCGGATTCAGGAGGGTTATGGCGCCAGCGGTTCCTGAACGGCGCCCCTGGCGCGAGGCAAGGAGTGCTCTTCTCCTGCTCGCCTCCGGCTTCGCCGGCGTTTCGGTGCTCCCGGCGCAGACCGTGAGCGGGATGCTGAGCACCAAGCACAACCTCGCCGTCACCGGCCCGGGACCGATCCAGGCCCTGACCGAGACCCGCGTCTGCATCTTCTGCCACACGCCGCACAACGCCGCGCCCGAGTCGCCGTTGTGGAATCGGGAGCTCGAGCCGGTGGCCTATGCCGTCTACGCGAGCCCGACGCTTTCAGCCGGCGTACTGCCGCAGCCGTTCGGTCCGACCAAGCTCTGCCTCTCCTGTCACGACGGAACGATCGCCATGGGGGCGGTGGTCAACCCGGCCGGCGGCATCGCCATGAACGGCGGCGGCGCTCTGCCGCCGGGCAGCCTCTCCGACTTCGGCCTCGACCTGTCGGGACATCATCCCGTGTCGTTTTCGTACAGCGCTTCCCTGCCCAACGCCGAGCTCGAGCCGTCGCCACCGGACGACCTCGTCTTCGGCGGCGTCGACGAGCTGCATTGCTCGACCTGCCACGATCCGCACCAGGAGGGCTTCGGAAAGTTCCTGGTAAAGGACAACCGCTTCGCGGCGCTCTGCATCACCTGCCACAAGATGACCGGCTGGGCCGGCTCGGCGCACGCCTCCTCCGGAGATTCCGTGGCCGGGCAGCTGCCGCGACCACCGAAGACCTGGCCCGCGTGGACCCAGGTCCGCGAGTGGGGCTGCGAGACCTGCCATACGCCGCACTTCGCCGCCACCGGGGAGCAGCTGTTGAACTTCACCGACGCTTCGCCGGCGCCGTTCGGCTGCACCAGTTGCCACGGCGCCGATCCGCACTTCGCCGCGGATCTCTCCGCCGGGCCCGGTACCGCCACCTCCATCGGCGAACCTGAGCACCGCGAGCGCGGGCGCGCTGACATCGCCCGCCAGGTGCGCAAGATCTCCTCCCACCCCGAGTCGGCGAGCGTGCGGTCCGGGCTGCCGCGCGGCCGCGGGGTCGGTTTCCGCGCCCCGGACGAGTGGCTCGGTTGCATCGAATGCCACGATCCCCACGCGGTGAACGACCTCGAAGCCGAGTTGCCGTACGTCTCCGGAAGGCTCTCGGGCGTGCCCGGCGTCGACCGGAACGGCGCCGAGGTCTCCCCGGCGACTTACGAGTACGAGATCTGCTTCCGTTGCCACGGTGACAGTTCGCCCGATCCGGAATTCGTCCCCCGCGTCGTCGCCAGCACCAACACGCGTCTCGACTTCGATCCCGGCAATCCCTCGTTCCATGCCGTGGTCGAGCGGGGACGCGCGCTCGATGTGCCGAGCATTCCCTCGGCGCTCTCGCCGCGGATGACGGCGAGCGACCAGATTGGCTGCACCTCCTGCCACTCCGACGACGAGGGGAGCTCGCGCGGACCGCACGGCTCGTCGTATCCGCCGATTCTCAGAGAGCGCTATGAGACGGTCGACGGCACGGGCGAGAGCTACGAGAGCTACGCCCTGTGCTATCGCTGCCACGAGCGCACCAGTATCCTGGCCAACGAGAGCTTCCGTGCCGGGGCCTTCCGCACCACGGTGTCCGGCGGGTCCGGCGGCGGGCACAGCGGCCATCTCGCCGCGGGGGCGCCCTGCTCCGCCTGCCACGATCCGCACGGCATCGACACCAGCGGCAGCGCCAACCTCGCGGGCACCGGCGACCACACCCACCTGATCAACTTCGACAACCGGATCGTCGCCCCCGCCGCGGGCGCCCCCTACCCGGTCTTCGCCGACACCGGAACGTCCTCGGGCAACTGCACCCTCGTCTGCCACGGGTTCGCCCACGCCGCCACGTCGTACCCCTGACGCGCAACATCTTCTTTCAAGTCAACCCGCCGGCTTCGCCGGCTCGGGCTTCTTGCCGGGGTTCTTGCGATCGTAGGCCGCCGGGCGGTGGCATCCCGGAGCGCAGGTGCCGCCGTTCTCGGTCGACACGTACTTGAGCGGCAGTTGCCAGCTTCCGAACGCCACGCTCTCGGCGACGAGCGCGGCGTTCCCGCCGCCGTGGAGGCTGTGGCAGAGGGCACAGCTGCGCCCTTTCTGCGGATTGTTGACGTGCAGGAAATGAAGGTTGCGCTCGCCGTCGCGAAAGCCGGTGGCGAACGAGGTGTCCGGGTACTTGAGCAGGTCGCGGTTGTGGCACTGGAAGCAGAGCGCGTAAGCGGTGTCGGTGTAGGGCACGTAGGCGGCGGCGGGAAAGTCGGCGATGAGGAGCTTCGCCTGCGCCCCGCCGTGCGGCTCGTGGCAGGCCGTGCAGGAGCCTTCGGCGATCGGGCCGTGAAGCACTGTCATCGCGGGCGTCACCACTTTCCCGTGACAACCGAGGCAGCCCGCCTTCTCCGGCTCGAGAAGGAGACTCTCCTGGTCAGCCGCGTGGGGCGAGTGGCAGGAGGCGCAGCCCTTCGCGGAGGCGAGGGCGGCATGGACGACCGGCGCCTTCTGGACCTTATCGCCGATGTCGTCATGGCACTGGAAGCAGAGCTCGGCGCCCTCCTCGGCCAGGAGCTTCTCGTGCGCACCGCCGTGCGGCAGGTGGCAGGAGGTGCAACCCATGTCGAGCGCCTGGTGCTGGACTTTCCTGGACTTGACGAGGTCGCCCACGTCGGTATGACAGTCGACGCAGAGCGCGTCCTCCTTCTGGACAAGCAGCGGCTTCAAGTCCGATTCGTGCGGCGTGTGGCAGCTGGTGCAGTCGCCGGCTTCGACCGGCCCGTGCGGAAACTTCGCCTCGCCGATCTCGGAATGGCAGTCGCCGCAGAGCTCCTTCTGCGCCGCCAGCAACAGATGGGCCTGGTTCGAAGCGTGCGGGGAATGACAGTTCGTGCAGGTGCCTTCCCCTACCGGGTCGTGAACCTGCTTTTTCGATCCGAAGGCGTCGTGGCAGGCCGTGCAGAGGGCGGGCTGAGACTCGGTGAGCTCAAAGGTCGCCTTGCCCTTCTGGGGGTGGGGAGTCGCGATCGACTCGTGACAGTTGTCGCAGCTCTCGGCGGCGTCGTGAACGGCGGTGGCCTCGAGGAGTCCGCCGTGACACCCGGCAGTCTGGCAGCTCTCCTGCGCCGACCCGGCACGCGGCGCTAGAACAACAGCACCTAGCAGCAACGCGGCGGCGCCCGCCAGAAGACCCTGCCTGCGAACGAACATGCGGGCATCATGGTACCAAGCGCTCCTTCTTTCACCACCCCGAAGGGCTGGGCACGATGACGCCGCCCCTGAAGGCCGACCCGCGGCGTCGCCGCCCGCGCTGTTTCGGAAGGGGGGCGTCGCTCCCCCTCCCCCGGGGTGGCGCGCGGCGAGGCTTCCAGGGGCGAGAATCCCGGTATGCGAGCTCCCTGCGTCCTCGTCGCGGCGCTCCGTTACCTGCCGCAGCGC
>ERZ1292633.3494-Hain-H41-02um-R1-3494-length-15251-cov-5_pt1 | contig 15251 bp, 5 predicted proteins | sample MGYA00564406_ERZ1292633 | MGnify/ENA primary metagenome ERZ1292633 (study PRJEB36523, sample SAMEA6512639) | groundwater metagenome | collected 2019-01-08 | study: AquaDiva: Metagenomics assemblies of 32 groundwater samples
CAGATGTTGTTAGTAATATTGTTCCTACAACTCCAAAAGAAGTAGTTGAAAATCTAGCTTTTGGTGGTATTTTTAAAGTTTTAGGTAAGGTTTCTAAAGCTAGTATTAATCTTTTTAAGAAGAAAGGAACAACACCAGCAGGTGTACTTGATGAATTAGCTGATATTAATAAAAATATTAGAAAACAAGAGAAAAAAGTTGTTAAGAAAGCAGATAATTTAGGAACTATTTGCCCTTTAAAAGCTCCTTTTAGTCTTACTGCTAATCCAACTTGTTTAGATAGCCTTACTAATCATATAACAACTCATAATAAGGCATCGCAAGGCTATTTAGGAAAAACAAAGCCATTTAGTGAAATAGAAAAAACAAATGGTATTTCAAAAATAGAAGTAAGAAATCAAAAAAAAGAAATAATTAGTAAACTTAAAAATATAGATAACCAAATAGCAACTAATTTTGATAACACTATTACTCCAAAATTAGATAAATTATTTAATGAAGGAATAAAATTTGATAATTTTGGATTTCCTAATTTATCGGATTTTAAAATATTATCAGTAACATTAGAAGAATCTTTTAAAGGTTCAAGAAAAGATATGAATAAAGCTTGTGATGTACTTATAACACATAATTATGATTCGTTAGCTAAAAAATGGAACCCACCTTTAGATAAAATAATCCCTGCAGATATTTTTGAAAGAAGCGATATTATAATAAAAAATCTTCCAAATCCTTCTAATGATAAAAAATTATTAAAATATTTAAGTGATCACTTGGATTTAGTATTTCATCATAATGAAAATCTTAGGACTTTAGAATTAATTCCTAGAAAAGTTCATGCTGCTTCAGCATGGCATATTGGAGGTGATGCAGCTCAAAAACATATAACTAATATTTCAAATAAAATACCTACTATTGAAAATGATTATTTATCAAAAATAGGAAAAACATTACCAACATGCTCGGGAATATCTTGTATTGATACTTCAGGGATCTTATAAATATGAAAAAAAATAATTATTATGTTCTATATTATATATAGCACTAATAATTATTAAATCATCTCCATAAGAACATTGATTAAATCCATCATTAAAAAAAGTACAAAAAGGGTTGTAATTAATATTTATATTTTCAATTGCATCATATATAAATATATTTGAATCAAAAGTAAGTTGATTATTTAAATAAAATTCAGCCAATGAGTTAGTAAATATTTTTAATTTTTTCCATTCATTATAAAAGTCTTCATATTCATTCTTATAAAGAAAATTATCTTTTTTTAAATTAAATATATGCAAAAAATTATCTAAATCAGGAATACTAGGAATTAGATTTATTTCTACTAAAAAAGGAAGAGTTATACCTACTTTAGTATTATTCAAAAATAAATCATCATTAATAGAATAAGATAATTCTAAAATATTTTCTTTTGAATAAAATATTTTAGAATTTTCATAAATAGGGTTCATTCGATTATTTATATCATTCATATTAAGTTGACCAGAAAAAAAATAAAGCATACCTTCTTTAGGTAAATTCAAATCATATTGTGAAAAATCTTTTAAATTTAGTTGGCATAAAAAATCAAGATATTTTTCTTCTCCATGTAAATTAATCATTTTAGGATATTCTATATCTTCTGGTAAATCAGGATAGCCTCCGAATCTTGTATTTCCTAATTGTTCATAATTATCTTCTTCTACTCTTGATACTAACAACTGAGGTTTAGAAATAGAAAAAATTTGTTCTTTATACTCTTCTAATCCATGTTTTATAATTAAATCTTCTAATACTTTATAATAGTCAGTCATTTTTTATAGTTCCAATATTTATATATCTATATTTTATCATTTTTTTACTTAAAACAAATTATTTTTTACCATAAAAAATCTACTGAAATAATAAAAAAAAAGTAATTAATTTTATTTAATTTAAAAAAATCAAAAAAAAGGCTATATAGCAAAACCTAGTATTAACAGGTATTTAAGGTTAATACTACACATAGGAACATAACTGTAGAATTGTGTGTTATACTATAAAAATGACATTTTACAGTAAAAAAGGGCTTTTTATGAAGAAAAAAATAACTAATCAATCTGAAATTTACAGCTTTGATAAAAAATTAGACTATGAAACTATAAAACAAGAAATTGATAACAAACTTTCTCAGCTTTTTTCTGATTTAGAAAATGATTATAACGAGCATAAAGTTAAAGCTTTATCTAATTGCACAATCGCATTAATTCAATTAACCAATGGTAGTAGAATATCCGAAGCCTCTCTCCACGACACACCCAGTTATAGATATTGCTACTAAAGCATTTTAGAGATAAAATTTCTTCTTAAAATAATAAAAGTTTAAGAAGAAAACAAGATGAATACTATATTTAACACAATAAAAGAAGAATTGCAATGGAGTGATGAAAGAGTAGATTTTTTAGTTAAATTTACAGAGTCATTAATTAAAGTAAAAACAGTAAATTTATCAGAAATATCAAAATATTTTGATCCAACAATAAAATCAAATTCTTCATATAGAAGAATTCAAAGATTTTTTATGGAATATAATATATTTTTTACTGGTTTTGCAAAATTATTGATGAAATTTACAACAGAGGATAAAAAAGTTTTAATACTAGACAGAACACAATGGAAAGGAGTAAATATATTTTTTTTAGCGATAGAGTATCAAGGAGTAGCAATACCAATACTTTGGGATGTATTAGATAAGAAAGGTAATACGAATACATTAGAAAGAATAAGCTTGATAGATGATTATGTTAATGTATTTGGAGTAGAAAATATAAAGTATTTAACAGCAGATAGGGAATTTATAGGTAAAGAGTGGTTTAACTGGCTAAAAGATAAAAAGATAAATTTTTTAATAAGATTAAAGAGTAATTTTTTGATAGAAGAAGGAATAAAAGGAAAAAAGAAAATAAAAGGATATTATAGATATTATGAATCAAAAGAAAAAGTAACAAAGCTATTTGGAATAGAATTAAGAATAATGGGAAAAAGAATAAATAATAAAGAATTATTAATAGTTGCAACAAATATGATAGAAATAGAATTAGATGATTACAGTAAAAGATGGGGTATAGAAACAATGTTTTTATGCCTAAAAAGTAAAGGATTTAACTTAGAAGATACAAAAATGAAAGAAAGTTATAAAATAGATAAATTAATAGCATTATTGAGTTTATCATATTGTTGGTGTTTAATTACAGGCAATCTGTTTAAACATAAGGATTCTAGGTATCGAAAAGAGTTAGGCTATTATTCAAAAAGTATATTCAAAATAGGGCTTGATCGGCTCTCTATTACTATCATTGACAAGTTTTTAAGACCAAAAGAATATTTAAAGATAAACAGTCTCTTTAGCTCTGTTATCAATGGTTTCAGATGAGGTGTCGTGGAGTGAGGATCAAACCATTAAAATCTAAAAAAATTAAAGTTAAAATATAAGCACATAATCAAATAAAATTTATTTTTTTAAATTAGTAAATTATTATTAATTTCAATTAGTTGAATTTACAAGGCTTTAAAAGAAAAGTAACTTAACTAATATTTAACAAATTAGTTGCATAAGTTATTTAGGTTAGATATTTTAAGGATTCTTTGCTTTTTTATCTTTTATAAATAAATCATACTTCTTTAATACCTAATTAATGTTTGAATAAAATAGATTTTATATTTATACAATTTTTTATCGATTTAGATCATAAAAAATTCACTGTGTTTAGACTATTGGCGTGATACAGTTAATAACACATAGAGTTATACTCACTATATACTGAACTTACTTCATTTTTAAATTGAAGAAAAAGTTGACTTTAATCGAAGAGGATTTTAAAAAATGAAAAAAATAGTTTTAAGCATGTCATTAGTATTATTTTCTGCGTTTCCTAGCTTTGCTAAACCTGATATAAAAATTGATCTTTTATCTCAGAAAATAGTTAAAGAAAATGGTAAAGACGTATTAAAGGATTCTAAAGAAGCTAAACCTGGTCAGGTTCTTTTATATACATTAAAAGTAATGAATAAAGGTAATTCTGCGGCAAGAAAACTTCAGCCTGTTGCAAATATCCCAGAAAATACTATTTATGTTCCAGAAAAAAATACATCTAAGGACTATAAAGTTCAATTTAGTTTAGATGGGAAAAATTATTCTGAAACACCAATGGTAAAAGTAAAAGAAAATGGTAAAGACGTAATGAAACCAGCTACCATTGATAAATACAAAAAAATAAAATGGCTTTTTAACAAAGATTTTGCAGTAAAACAAACTTACAATCTTACATACAAAGTAAAAGTCAAATAAAAATGATTATTCTTTTAAAAGATAATAGAAATAGATTAATAAAACCAACTAGGGAACCACCCTGAGTTTTTTTTGCTTTTATGATTTTTTACAAAAATCAAGTTTTTAATTAATATTTTGTTTAAAAAAGGAAATTGTTTATGTCGAAAACAATGGAACGAGGACCGACAAGGGTCAAAAATTATTTTATGTTCTTGAGTATATTCTGTACGATGTTACTCTCGACCATGCTTTTTTCTCCGAAAGCGGAGGCAGCAACTGCTGCTGGTGTAACGATTGGAAATATTGCTGTCGCTAGTTATGAAGATGCGGCAAATAATAAATATACAACCAATTCTTTACAAGTAACAACAGTAGTTCAATCTGTTTATAGTTTTGATATTGATAAAGATGGTACATTAGCTGCACCAAATGCATTAGTACAAAAAACTGTAACACCAGGTGGTATTATTTACTACCAATACAAAATTACCAACACAGGTAATGCTCCTGACAACTATACACTTGATATTGGATCTGGTGCAACTGCTGATCCTAATCAATTTGTTCCTTTAGCACCAAATGGTTTTGATCCTGGATTAACAGGAGTAAAGATTTTTTGGGATAAGGATGGTTCTGGAAAATTCAAAACAGGTGATCCTGTATTAACAAATGGTGTTAGTACAATACCTCTTGCGGCTGGTCAATCTGAATATGTTATTATGGAAATAACAGTTCCTTCTACAGGACTTACTGCTGGTCAAACTTATTTCAGAAATATTTTACTAAGATCAGTTAATGCACCATTAGAAAGAGATAATAATGACGATGGTGTTCTTACACCACTTGTAACAGGTGACTATTCGAAAGGTCAATGGAGTAAAACAACAATTGTTAATGATGCAGTAATTGATGTTGTTAAATCATCAAATGTATCAAATACAGATCCATCAGGAGTTATTACATATACCTTAGAAGTAAAAAATAATGGTAACTTAGATGCTAAAGGCGTAACATTAAGAGACGTTATCCCTGGTGATGTAGCTTATGTAAGAAACTCTCATTCAATGCCTTCAGGTTGGGCAATTAGCTATAGTAATACAGCAAACCCAACAAATGCAAATTATGCAGGAACACTATCTGCAACAGATGTACCAGCTGGTAGTACTGTTGATACTGGTGTAACAGGTGTTAGATTTATAACAGCTGCAAGTCTTGCTCCAGGAGCTAGTGTATCAGTTACATTCCAAGTAAGAGTTAAACCTTACGGAGTAACAGGAACTCTTCCAGCTGCTGGTACAATTAATAACGTAGGTACTTTTGACTATATTCTTAATGATGGAACAACAACTGTTCCAGATAAAACAACCAACGTTGTTCCTGTTGATATTAACAAGAAAATAGCTGTTCAATTAAGTGGAAATAATACTACTTTTACAAATGAAGCTAAATTAGTAGCTGGAGATACTGTTGGTGGTAATCCTGGAAATAATGAACTTACAACACCTCCTGTATTCCCAACTGAGGGGATTAAAACAACCGCAGGAACAGTTGGTGCTAACAGCAATTTATTTTTTAGACAAGTAGTTACAAATAATGGTAACGTAACAGATAACTATACAATTAGTACAGCAACACTCCCAAGTGGTGTAGTTCAAACTTTACCTTCAGGTTGGTCAGTTGCTTTCTTCCAAGAAACAGATGCAACAACACCTGCAAATAACACATCTCCTTTAGTTGGTAACCAAACAGGTCCAATTTTAGCTGGTGCAACATTCAATTTTGTTGCAAGAGTAACAATTCCTGCAAATGCATTAACAACTACTCAGGATATTTTTACCAAAGCTCTTTCAAGCGTAACAGGTACAGCGGTTGGTACAACATTTACCTTATTATCTAATGACTACACTTTATTAAGAATTACTGATGTAACTCAACCAGGTGGAAAAATAGAAAATATTGGAGCTGGTTTAGTTGTTAATACAACAAACTTAGCACTTACAGAATCATCTAATGGAACAACCGTAACATTCCCATTAAGAGTTACAAATACTGGTTTAGTAAATGATACTTTTACATTAGGAAATAACGGAACAAATCTTCTTCCATCAGGATGGCAAATAGACTATTATGATATTGTTAAAACTCAACAAATTACTGCAACAACTTCAACTACAGCTACATTAAATGCTATAGGTACATTTGTAGTTGGTGATAAAGTAGTTATTGCAGGTCAAACATTAACAATCGCTTCTATTGCAACAAATACAATTACATTTGCTTTAGGTGAAACTTTAACAAATGCTCCAGCAGTTGTTAACTCACCAATTATAAAAATTGGTTCAATTTCAATAGTTTCTACTGGTACATTAGCACCAGCGGGAACAAAAGATGTAGCAGCAGTTATAACTGTTCCTGCAGGAGCAACTCCAATTACAAAAGATCTTGATTTTACAATCGTTTCTGCAAATGCTCCAGTAGCTCCTGCTGTTGGATTATTCAAAGTAACAGATTCTGTAATTGTTCCTAATTTCAGATCATTCACATTAACAGCAGATAATTCAGGTTCTGGTCCTGCTGGTGGGGTATTATTCTATACACACGTATTAACCAATACTGGTAACGTAAATGAATCATTCAATCTTGCTGTAGCTTCTACTGTTACACCAGCTGATGGTTTTACATTTACTATTCAAGATGGAATAATCTTTAATGCAAATGGAACAGTATCTCTTAATGTGGGTGCTGGTATTACATTCTCTAGTATTGGGGTAGCTGCACCAACAGCAGCTTTATTAACACCAGGACAATATTTACAATTTAAAGTTAAAGTAAATATCCCTGCTGGTGCTTCACCAGGAACAACAATTGATACAGCAGATGTTTCTGCAACAGAAATAACTTCTACTGAAGTTAAGAAAAATGTTGATACAACTGCAGTTGTAGCTGGTTTCTTAACAGTTGTTAAAACTGGTAAAACTTATGATCAAAAACTAGCAGGATTCAGAGTAGGTGGTGTAGTTACTGGGGCATTTGATCCAGTTGCAGCTGCAACCTTCATTCCTGGTGGTGGAACAGGAACTCAGAAAGTTGGAACATCTGGAGCAGATCTTGCAGCTCCTGGAGACATAATCGAATATACAATTCAATATTCTAATGGTCCTTCTGCTGATGCAGTAAGATCTAGATTAAAGGATTTAATTCCTGATAATACAACTTATATTCCTGACAGTTTAAAAATGGGTGCTACTTATGCAGCGGCTCTTGCTAGTGCTGTTAAAACAGATGGTCCTACTCATACTACACCAACTGCTCAGGTTTTATTTGATGATGAAGCTCAGTATGTACAAGTAGCCGCACCAGGTAAAAGTTATGTATTTTTCTTCATAGGAACATCTCCTACTTTCGCTTCAGAAGCTTCTCCTAATGGTGGAACTGTAGCAAAAAGTACATCAGGGGTTGTTATTTTCAGAGTTAGAGTTAACTAAGGTTTCATGATTTATTAAAAAGTAGGTTCGCCTACTTTTTACAAGGTGAGGTAACTCACCTTCTCTTTATTCAAAAAAGAGAAAAAGTTCAGTATTCATTAGGGAAGTAAGGAAACTTACTTCTCTATATAAAAAAAATATAATGCGAATAAAAAATATAAAAGATAAATTAAAATCACTAGTAATAAGTACATTATCAACTTCGTTGATATTTTCAAATGTATTTACTACTGCTGCGTTCGCACTTTCTATAGATAATATTGCAGAAGTTCATTATTCAGATACTACAGGTAAAGATTATGTAACCCCATCTAATAAAAAAAGCATAACCATTACAGAGCCTAAACAATTAGATGTAAGTGATAGTGTTGTTCCAAATCAAAAAGATGGTTTAAGTGGAGGGGTTTGGTTTTTTCCTGCTGAATTTACAAATACAGGTTTAACAACGGACAGTTACACTTTTTCTATTTCTAACTTACCAAATGGAGTAGAATCTGTTTTTTACTTAGATTCAAATGGTAATGGAATTTTAGAAGCTACAGAACAAGAAATAATAGGAATAAATAATGTTAAAACTGGTGAGTCAAGCAAACTTATAATAAAACTAACTGATAAAATTGGAGTTCCTGAAAATACTATTGTAAATTTAGGTTTTGTAACAACCTCTAAAACAGATATATCTGTAAAAGCAATAGGTCCTTTTGGAGTAAAAATAACTCCTAAATATGTTGTAACAACAACGCCTCCAACTGCTGGAAAGTGTTTTAATTTATCTGCTAATACTAAAAATTGTTACAATGTTGATATAAATAATATTGGTTTTAATTCAGATATTTACAATTTAACATTAGCTGGTTTACCAAATGGATTAATTGGTAAAATTTATTCTAATAAAAATGGAAATGATATAATTGATCCAGAAGATCAAGAAATTGCAAAAACAGATATTGTTTTTGGTGGAACAAAACTACCTGTTTTAATCTGTATAGAAAATATAACAAATACTGCTCCATTAGCAGCAGTAAAACCAATTTTAAATGTTCAATCAATAACAGAAATTACAGTAAAATCGTCTCTTGAACTTTGTACTACTTTGGGTACGCCACCTTCAAGTAGTAGTAGTGGTAGTGGTAGTAGTAGTGGTGGAAGTTCTAATCCTTCCCCTATTCCTACGCCAACATCAACAACATTGATACCTAATTTAAAAATTCAAAAAACAGGTTTTCCTAATGGAAGAGTAAAAGTAGGAGATGATTTATCTTATTCTATAGATGTTTTTAACGATTCTAATGTTACAAGTAAAACCCTTTATTTATTAGATAAGCTTCCAAGTGGTTTAATTCTTGATGAAAAAACAGTTTCAGCTTCTGATGAAGGTATTTTTGAATATTCTTATGATGGCAAAAATTGGTTAGATAAATATCCAAATTGTATTGATAGTAAAACTTGTATAAAATACATACGAATAAAATGGACAAAAATAACTCCAAAACAAACTTTTAAAGTTTTTTTCAAAACAAAAGTAGATGGATATGTTGATGGAGCAATAAGCAATGTTGCTTGGGCAGAATTACCTGATACTTCTTTTACTGGAAAAATTACTGATGTTCCATCAAAACCTGGTGTTCCAATATCTGAGAGTAATGTAACAAATAACTTTGTACCAAATGAACTTTATGTAACAGGCACAACTTATACAAGACAAGGAGACCCAAGAAAAGGAATTATTGTAGAGCTTTTTGATAAAAATGGTAAAAAAGTAGGTGAAACAATAACTGGAGAAAAAGGGCTTTTTTCTATACCTGTAGCCGAAAAAGGTGAGTATAAAGTAGTTTATAAATTAGAAGATGGAAAACCAATGGAAAGACGTTTTTCAATTGATCTTTTGGGTGTAAATTATGTTCCTATTCATGTTTCTGGAAAAGTAAGAGATAGTCAAACTCAAAAATTGATTACAAATGCAAAAATTCAATTACTTGATGAAAATAAAAATTTAATAAATGAATCAGAAACTGATGCTAATGGTGAATATACATTTGATACAGATAATAAAGGTGAAAAATTAAAAGCTGGTAATTATATAATTGCGGTAATAAGTGCTAGTGGATATGTAACTTTTATAAGAGTAACAATAACTGCTAACCAAGGTGATGTAGTAATAGCAGAAGATCTTCTAATAGATCCATTTGGTATTGTTTATGATGAATTTGGTGGAGAAGATCAAAGAATAAGTGGTGCTAAAGTTGAAATTTTAGGTGATTGTTCAACTCCTGAAAAAATAAGAACTACTAAAATTACACTTGATAAATTAATAACAGGTGAAGAACAAATAAACCCTTATGTAACAGGTAAAGATGGAACATATCAATTTTTCTTGAATAAAGATCAATTAACGAATAAAGAATATTGTTTATCTGCTAGTGCAAATGACTATTATGCAAGAATTTTTAAAATGAAACTTAGACCTGTTGATTTTGAAGGAATTATAAAAGTAGAAGAAAATGGTGTAATAGTAGAAAAGAAATTATCAAGAAGAAGATATATTGCAGAAATAATAGATGACAGAGGTAAAATAACTGTTTTACCTAATATAGAATCTATACCTTATAGAATAGCTCTTAAACCAAAGAAAACTATTATATTAGACAAAAAAGTAAATAGACCTGTAATAGAAATAGGTGAAAATGCTATCTATAGAGTTGAAGCACAAAATAAATTTAATTTTACTTTAAAAGATACAATAATGACTGATTTATTACCTAAAGGCTTTAAATATGTAGAAAAATCTTTGGTAATAGAAAAAGCTGAAAATGGTGGAAATGTTTTTAAAGAGATTAATCTTAAAGATCTTGGAATGGATAATTTTAAGGCTACAGATAGATTACATTTAGATTTAGGCGATTTTCCAGCTGAACAAAAATTCAGAGTAACATATCAAGCAAGAGCAGGAATAAATGTAAACCCTGGACCTGCTGTAAATGAAGTATTTATTTTAGGAAAAACTAAATCAGATGCAACTGTAAATGAAGGCCCAGCTAAAGCTGTAGTTTCTGTTAAAAAAGGTATTTTTAATAAAAATGGTGCCGTAGTAGGAAGAGTTTCTATTGATAATGATCCAGATTCAAAAGAATCTGGGCTTCAAAATATTGCTCTTTATACTCCAAATGGTATAAGAGTTCTTACTGATAATAAAGGTAAGTTTTCTATGCAAGATTTGCCTTCAGGTGAGTTTTTATTACACCTTGATAAATCTTCATTACCTCCTAATGTTTATTTACCATCAGAAGCGATAGAAAAAGCTGAACAAAATAATAAAAAAATAAAAGAACTTGTAAAAGAATCTGTAAATATAGATAATTTATCGAACCTTTTATATGTTTCAGATAAACCTTTTATGTTTACTACAAACAATAATAAAATATCTTTCAATAACTTATTTTTACCTCAAACTAAAAAATATAAAATGGTATTAACCAAAGATATTAAAGATAAAAAAGATGAAAAAGAATTACCAAAAGAACAAGAAATTGATTTAAATCATAATTATCTTCCAAAAGACTTAGCTCTTAATAAAGGCTCTAATCCATTTAAAGTTAAAATTTTTGAAGATGGTGTTCAAGTAAAAAATAAAAAAATAAATATTTGGTATATGCCTCTCAATTTTGTTCCTAAAAAATCAACATGGATTGGTGATGAAGACATATTGAGAAGAGTTTTTATTCCTGAAAGTGGATTAACAAAAACTAATTTTAGACTTACAAGAGTTGAACCTCTTGTTTTACCAGATATAAAAATAATACCTGATACACTCAAATTGGTTTATGCGTATCCATCTAAATTTACAACCAAAGAAATTCCTTTTGTTACATACCCAGATATACAAAATCATTGGGCAAAAGAAACAATAGAATATGAATCTGGTTTAGAAATTATTCATGGTTATCCAGATGGACAATTTAAACCTGCTAGAAGTATAACTAGAGCTGAAGCAGTTAAACTTTCATTAGTGGCAATGAAATCTTTTGATATAAGAATGGGAACCAATTTTACTTATGAAATTCAAATTCCTGCTAAAGTAACAGCAAAAATATTGGACGAAAATAAAAAAGAAATAAAAGTTTTTTATGAAAATAAACCAAGAAAAGAAGGCAGACATATTTTATCTTGGGATGGAAGAGATACTTCTGGTAATTTTAGACCAGTTGGAAAATATTACTTTGAAATAACTACAACTGATAAAGATGAAAATGTAGAACAACTTACAACTTATGTTGAAATAGTTCCTGCTATTGGTAACTATCATCCAGAAGGAAAAGCTGACTTTATTGATATGAAAAATCATTGGTCAAGTCCATTTGTAAAAGTAGCTATTGATGAAAAAATTGCAGAAGCTTTTTCAGATAAAACATTTAGACCAGATGCTTTTATTTCTAGATATGAAATGGCTATTATGGCTGTTAAAGCATTAAAACTTGATGTAAGTAAAACTAGTGATAATCTTACTTTTGAAGATACTGAAGATATACCTCTTGAAGCAAGAAAATATGTTTATTTAGCAACTCAAAAAGATTTATTACCTAAGTTTCCTGATAATAAATTTAGACCAAAAAGACCAATTTCAAGAGCTGAAATTTCTATTTTAGTTAAAAACTTAATTAGTGAACAAAAAATTCAAGGTCTAATAAGAGGTGCTACAAGTAAAGTATTAAACGAAGTTATTGTTGATGAAAAACCATTTAAAGTTAATGGAAAAGTTTTTGAAATAGAAATTGATAAAGGTAGTTTTGATTTACTAAGAATATCTAAAGATGCTGATAAAAAAGTTTATTTTGATGAGGTTTTTACCAATAAATCTATTTTTGAAAATAAATCTAAAACTAGCATAATACCTGTTCCTGAAGAAGAAATAACTGTTGATGATATAACAAAAATGGCTACAGATACTCCTGAAGGAGCTGAAGCAGCAAAATTAGCAAGTGTAAAATCTAGTTTCCAAATTAATTTGAATGATACATCGAATAAAAATAATTATTTTGATGTTGCAAGTGCTACTGTATCTTTTACAACTGTAAATGGATACGAATCTAAAATATTAATAAATGGAAAAGAAGTTGACTCTAAAAGAATAGGTAAAAGAGATGTAAATAATACAACTGGTTTAAAAACTTTTACATACTATGGTGTTAGTTTAGAAGAAGGTAAAAATACCATTGAAGGTTTATCTATTGATCCTAATGGAAAAGTAGTTCCTAATAATAAAATTTCTAAGGAAGTTTATCTAAAAGGAAGCCCTGCAAAATTTGAGTTTTTGAAAAATAAAATACCAGCAGATGGAAAAACACAAGGTAATATTTTAATAAATGTATTTGATAAAAATGGAATTCCTGCCTTAAACGATTCTTCTGTTAGTGTAAGAGTTGAGCAAGGTGAAATAAAATCACCTGATATGAATGAAAGTGAATCAGGAGTTCAATTAAAAGTAAAAGATGGGCAAATAAAAATATCTGTAATTCCTCCTAATACTGTAATGACTTCAAAAGTTTTTGTAGAAGCAAATGGTGGAATAAAAGGTGATGGGAAAATAGAATATTCTACCCCACTAAGAACACCTATATTAGTTGGTACAGCAAATACAAACTCTGGATACTTTTTTGCAAAAGATGCAGTAGAAAATAATAAAAATACCGATAATCCAAAAACAGGTTTAAATTTCAATATTGGTGCTTCTGTTTTTACACAAGGAACTCTTTTTGAAGATTATTTATTAACTCTTGCTTTTGATACCAGAAAGAAATTAAATCAAAATGAAGATCAAGTAGATTCTATTTTTAGAGATAGAACAGAAGATAGATTTTATCCAATTTATGGAGACTCTAGCCAAGTAACACAAATAGTTCAAGCAAATAGCCCGTTATATTTTAAATTAGAAAAAGAAAAATCTAATTTAATGTGGGGTGATTTTTCATCGGCTTCTTCTTCAGAAAATAGTTCTATTGATAATTCAGCTAGATTAGCTTTATATTCAAGAAATCTTACTGGTGGTAAGTTAAATTTAGATTTACCAGAAATGCTAAACCTCAATGTATTTGGAAGTTTAGAATCTCAAAGTTACAAAGAAGAATTTATCAGAGCGGCTGGTGTAAGCGGACCTTATTTCCTTGATAAATTTCCATTAGTTTATGGAACAGAAAGAATTAGTATTCAAGTAAGAGATAGATCAGACCTTTCTTCTGGTATCAATGGAAAAATTATAGATACCAAACAATTAACTAAATTGACTGATTATACAATCAATTATTTTGATGGAACTATTGTTTTTACTAGACCAATTTCTGCATTTGAAATAAGAAAAGATCCTCAAACTAATCAAGATAAACAATTTGATGTTTTTATTTCAGTAGCTTATGAATATAAAAGTAGTTCTAAAAATAATGTAATTGGTGGTTCTATGTCTGCAAAATTACCATTAGGTTTTACAGTTGGTGGTAGTTATGTAACAGAAAACTTAAATCTTTTTAATAAAGAAATAGAAAGACCTTATCAACTTATGGGAGGTAATTTTTCTCAAAGATTTAGTCAATATTTTGATTTAATGGGTGAATATGCTTATAGTAATGGATATCAGGCTAGATTAGATAACAAAGATATTTTTGAAAATAAAGCTGGTTCAGCTTATAGAGTTACATTGTTATCAAAACTATTAGATAATCTTTCTTTTCAATCTGAATTTTCAAAAACTGATGAGAACTTTTTTAATAAAGCAAATGGAAGTACAGTAGCAAATACTCAAAGAGCTTCTGCAAAACTTGATTATAAACCAATTGAAAAATTGCCTATTAGTTTAGAATATAACACTGACACTGTTTATCCACCTTCTAATAATAAAACAGAAAGAGCTAAAACTCAGCAAAATGCAAGAATAAATACTAATGCTGATTTTTATGGAAATAATATTACATTATCTACAGAATGGAGAAATACGCCAAATTCTAAAGATGATAAAAATAATAACAACTCGTTTTTTGCATCAGCTGGTTATAAATTACCTTCTTTTAATGGTTTTTCTTTAAATATAAACAGAGATCAAAAATTATATGGAGCAGATGAAGCAAAATCAAGTCTTACTACTATAGGTTTAGATATACCTCTTTATGTAGCAGATTTAATTCTCGTTACTAAATACAATCTTTATGATGAAAGTTTGGCAAAAACAAAAGGTTTAGAAGACTTATTTTATACCAGAAGCAATTGGTCTTTCGGATTAGATAAAAATGTAGTTTTAAATAAAGATTGGTCAGCTTTCAACTCAGTTAATTTATCTAGTAAATGGCAAATTAATGGAGCAATAGATGGCAGATCAGCTCAACAGTTATTAGGAACAGGAGCAAAAATAAATGTAACTCCTGAAGTATCGGTTTCTGGAAATTATGAAAGATACTTTAAACAAAATAGAGATG
>ERZ1292633.3495-Hain-H41-02um-R1-3495-length-15241-cov-4_pt1 | contig 15241 bp, 15 predicted proteins | sample MGYA00564406_ERZ1292633 | MGnify/ENA primary metagenome ERZ1292633 (study PRJEB36523, sample SAMEA6512639) | groundwater metagenome | collected 2019-01-08 | study: AquaDiva: Metagenomics assemblies of 32 groundwater samples
ATATCGGGATTGTTTATGAAAATGTTCCGCATACGCTTCTTAAAAAAGGGCAGGGGTACACTTACGTGCTGTTAAACGATGGTTCTTTGATCTTTGGCGAAATTCATGATGGTCTTGAATTCGGTGTCAAACATCTGCATCTGGCTAACGGAAGACCGGTCAAAGCGGCCGGAGAAATCTTTATCGACGAATCCGGAAGATACCTGTTCAACCTGGAAAGCGGGTCTTTCACAAAAGTATTAATCAAAAAATATCGCGCCAATGAAGGATTATTAAGAGAGCAGATGCATGATGTTTTCTATCGATATTTCGGCCAGGATGGGAATCACCTCAAAGCAGTTATTAACCGGCCGGAACACCCTTCGTTAGATGAGTTGGCGGATCTTTGTATCAAAAATAAAGGGATAAGCCTGCCTATCTGTGGAAGCAATAGAGATATCCAGCGCTTGATTCAGGAGAGGTATCCTGGCGTGGACGTTCCTGAAGCAATCGAACCCTGCGCTGTTGCCGGAGGCGCTATTTCCGGATTAGCCGGATGTTTGGCTATTTCGCCAAATATTATCGATCTAAATGAGATTGAAGTGGCCAGAGTTAGCGGCACTCAGGAAGTTGGTACTGAAATCAATTATGACTGGACTGTCGATCAGATCAAAGCAGAAGGAACCATTCCTACTCCAATCCCGTTAACGCAAGAACGGGGAATTGCAACGACTGAAACAAGATTATTACGGGACGCCTACACGTCAGATGCCGGAACAGTCTTACAGCAGAAGGAAGCTCTTTATCCTTCTCAGAACGTTCAACAGGTTGCCGGAGAATTAGATTATGTCCTTGAACAAAATGAAAGAGAACTTGTCTTCACTGGCTTTGTCAACGGCATTGATGGAGAGGTTACTTTAAGGACGCCCAGATTAGATCCGGAATTGGGAAGGCTGGACTTAAATCTGGAGAAATTATTCGTGGAAGCTAAAAATTCTCCGGAGATATGTAAATATATGTCCTGTCCGAATCATTACGGCCTGATCGAGATTGATGGTGTTCCTTATTTAGCATCGCAAAAAGTTGAAGGGACTCCCGTGGCTGAATATTTAGCTAAGAGTGATGCCGCTGAAATCACGAGGGTTGAGAAAGCTATCGAGAAACAATTAACCAAAGCATCCAGAAGAGGCTGGCATCCAAGGTATCCGGAAAAAGTCCGGTTTGAAATCCTAAGGAACGGAGATGTTATTCTGGTCAATGCTGACGGCTGGGATTTTGAGGAAGCCGGAATCCTTGACTTTATCTTTCCTAATCAGGAGAAGACCCATGAGACATTGGAATTGATCAGAAGTGAAGCTGAGCTGGCTAAAATATCTAAACCAACTTCGGAGCTGATCTCTGCGAATAAAGCAGTTTTAGGCAGTGCCGCAGATGATGTTACGGTTCAGGAAGCATTGGAAGAATTAAATGTGCTAATTAATTGTAAATCTACTGCCTTTATCGGCCAGGCCGTTTCTTCCTGTATTCCTGTTACTGAGGTTGATAATGCCAGAGACCTTGATCGGATTTTAGAAATAAATGATTTGATTTCCGCGGAATTACCACCGATAGAAATAACGTTCAAAGGAGAAAATGTAGCAGATTTAGAATCTCGGTTATCAGATGCTCAAGAGATTATTGATGAACAGAAAAATATTGAAATAGTACTTTCTGGATTTAACTGGCCTTATGTTCAGAAAAGCCAAGTGCAGTTTCAGGTTGATGATTTTAGATCCTTGGAATATTTAGCTAAGGAAGAATTGGGGGTCGAAAGTTATCTTTATCAGGAGACCAGAGTTAAAAGGCTGGCTTTAGATGCTAAATATAATGATCCGGTTTTGAATCCAACTGTAAGAGTAACTTCTAAAGATAGAGAGATTGCCCGCTCTTTTCAACCTACACATAAACCTGCCGACTTGCAAAACTTAAAAGAGATTATTGAGGGTGGTGGACTTAAAGGGCCTCAGACATTAGGTTCTGAAGTTTTAGAGGAAAGAGTTTTAAGAAATCAGGAAGATTCAATTTTCTTATCTGCCGGTGCACCGTATAGCCATATAAAATTAAATCGTGAATTGGAAAGGCACGATTTACCTCTTTTGGTTTTTGACAGAGAAAAAATTTATGAAAATCCAACTTTTAAATCAACCCCCAGAGACAGTTTTGGTTATTCTCATTTATCAGAAATTGAACTTCATGCGATGAATCCTGATGAGCTTGATGTGTTTTTAGGTATATCGATCGCTAACGACCAAGTTTCTGCTGAGATGGCTGATTTTACTATTCAGGAAGAAAGAGTAGCTCAATTTGGCACCTTTTTTCCGGAGATTACGATTGATGGAGAGATTAAATTGGACAATATTAACAAAATAGTTTTAACAGCAAGTGATAAGACAAAACTTTTTCAAGAATTAAGGGACAGTTCAAAATTTAATCAGCTGACCGGAAAAAAACTAAGATCTAATTTGGATGTGGAAAATATCCTTAAAGAAAATTATGGGATAGAAATTGTTGTGCCTGATGAGGGTTTAAGTGTTGATCAGATGTATTGGAAAATTATTGGACAGCCTGTACCGGCTTATGGATGAATTAACTGATATAACCTGTTGCCAGATTCTCTAATTTCAGGATGATTTTCCAGTTCGGAAATTAAATATTTTGGGATTGTTCCAACCCCATTATAAGCTCCGCTTAATTGACCGGCAATAAACCCAATCGTATCCGTATCTCCGCCTAAATTGACGGCTCTTAAAACACTTTCTTCAAAGTTCTTGGGAGATTTTAAAAAACAATATAATGCTGCCGGCAAAACGTTCTGAATTTTTCCGGTCGTATCATTAGCCTCAACAAATTCTTCTTCATCAAGCTCAACCAATTCTGTTAATGAACCAAGTTGTTGTTTTAGTTTGATTGTTTCTTCTGAATTTTTAGGATGAATTTTGGAATAATTTTCAACAAAATTTCTGATCCCGCCTCTTGACCTTAGATCTCTTTGATATCCTTCTAACAGGTCAGTCAAAATTCTTCCATATAATAATGCTGATTTTTTGGCGATCTCGCTATCATGTGTGATCTTAACAGCATCTTCTACAAGAATATCATAACAAAAATCAGATCTTTTAGAAGATAAGATAGCTAAAGGGGCAACTCTTGTCATCGCTCCCGCGCCAAGAGCACCTTTGATACCGCTATTTTTTGGTCCAACTCGACTTAATTTGTTAAGAGCGGTCCAGGTTGTTCTTCCTGCTCCTCTGATTGATTCATTGGCCTTTAATAATTCTTTAACTATGTTTTCAATCCTAATCAGTTTATTATCTGTTATGCTTTTGATCGTCGCCAGCATCAGTTGGGTGTCATCAGTGTATTGGCCCGGTTTAAGATAATGTAATTTAGATGTTTTAGGCGGTTTTAAGTAATATTGTATTGATCCAAATAATCTCTTGATATCTTCGTAAGATAATCCTTCAGCAGGCATACCCAACGCGTCTCCGATGGCCCCACCAACAATCAATCCCTGATATTTGCTTTTAAGATTATTCATAACCAACTAAAATCTGTCCTTTTTAAAAATATTACTACTAATTTGAGACAAACCGCCAAAAAATTAATTTTATAAACCCTGGTTGTTTCCTATCCATTGATGGGTGTAAAAAAAGAGGTTTTAGCGGGAACGGTCCGCATAAGAGCTAAAGAATTGCAGCCGTATGAAAAGACCGCGGCTTCCTGGAAGATATCCAAAAAACAGTTTCCCGAAGCGGTGCAGATCGCCAGGCTATTCAAAGCCCAGAAGAATCTTAAGGCTATCATAGACGCTAAAAATTCGGAATTCCTCAAAGGGCAGCTGTCTCCGAAGGGGGAAGCGCAGGGAGCCAGGATCAACCAGCTGCCCAACGGAAAGGTCATCGACAAGGCTTTTTCGCTGTTCGCGAAGGATCTGACCATCCACGACCAATATTCTGATGACCACTGGGATGTGCTGTTCAGGAATAAAGGCGGGACTTATGCTTATTGCTATACTTTAGAGAAAAAAGAGCAGAACCGCAACCAGAAGTTCAAGAAAGTATGGGAGTTCGACAAGATCTACCGGAAACTTTCCAAGGCCGTGTCTTTAGCATTAAAAGATGCCGGCGACGGTCTCGCTTTGCCGATGTACACTTTGCTGAAAACCAGGATGAGGATCGGCAACGAGATATATTACCGCGCCAACGGGCATAAAGGCCTGACTACCTTAAAGAAGAAAGATATCACCGTCAGTGGTGAGAAAGTGAAGTTTGAATTTATCGGTAAAGATGGAGTTCCTTACTGCGTGGAACAAAAATTTCCCCGGATGTATGTCCGGCGGCTGCAGAAACAGCTTCAGGCGCTGAAGCCTGGCGATTTTGTGTTCTCTTCTAAAAATGGAAAGCCCCTGCGCGATGAGCATTTCAAAAAAGCGTTCAAGAGATATTGCGGAAAAGAATTCTATCCGCACATCATACGTTCGCATCATGCCACCCGGAGGGTGAAGGAGTTCTTAAAAGGGAAAAAGACCATCAGCAAGGAAGAGATGAAAACGCTGTTTTTTTCTCTGGCCGCGGATCTGGGGCATAAGCGATTTGAAAAGAAAGGGAGGACCTGGGAAGACAATTATACCGTGACCCTGAACCATTACGTGGAGCCGGCGCTCGTGGAGAGAGTTAAGGCAAGGGTGGGCTGAATTTAATGAGGGTCATATTTTTCATCTTTTTTGCAATCGTTCTTTCTTTGTTTTTGGTCTCTTGCGAACAGAGCATCCCGGCAGAAACGCAAGACCGCAGTATCGAAGGCGCAGATAAACCTGCAGAGACTATTGCCGGAACTGCCTGTACTGCGCACTGGGAATGCTTTGATGACGAATACAAAGTATATCAGTTAGATAACTGCACCAGGACGCAGACGACCAAATGTGAAAGAGGATGTATCAATGGGACTTGCAGACCGGCAGAAGTATGTACGGTAGGCTTCAAGTGCATAGGCGGGGACAGATACGGCTATCAAAAGGAAGATTGTTCTTTCATCAACAAGAAAACCTGCGAAGGAGGATGTGTGGATAATAAATGTCTGGAAAAAACAGCAAATGCATCTAATGTTACCGGGCCCGTCCCTGCTTCACCGGCCAATTCTTATGCACAGGAAAATCAGGAAGAGAATTCAACCGGAGCGGCGGCAACGATCCGTACGCTTCAATTAGGCGAAGAACAGGAGATTGAGATTGACGGGCAGATGCATATTGTCAAGATATATAATATCGAAGCTGACCGGGCCATCATAAGCGTTGACGGAGAAAGAAGCGACTGGATGTCTTCAGGAGATACTTTTTCTTACAGTAATATTGGAGTTACTTTCAGGATGGAAGCGATAATGTTCCAGACCTACGGAGTAAAGGCTATCGATTACAGCTATAGTTAGGAGTCAAGCATAGCGTAGTAAAACTGCACAGCATAAACTGAATACATATGTTCAACTCCCGTTTCTTCATTCCTATGCACGCGTTGGGTGCTCCCATTAAATTCAGAAGCGACATAAGCATTTGCAAGCGGCGGAATAAAATGGGATTTATTTTCGACCATCCTTTCCAAGGCTTTAGCGACACCAAAGGCAAAATTCTCCACAACTATCGTGTCAATCTTTCCCGCCGGAATTATATATTTTGATTCGACGAGAGTGCCATCAACTCTAAAAAATTCATTAAATTCTCCTTGAGTTAATCGCTCTAATTTTCTCATAGATGATTATCCAGCCTATCCGTTTATAATACACTCATTTCCCATGGTCTATTGACCAGAGGCGCATTCGTAAGTCAAAATGCACAGTTCCCACTTAATAGCGAGTGACCCGAGCGAGCATGCATGAAATTTGAAAACCATCAAATTTCAGCACTAAAAACTAATCGTGGTTAGTTTTTATGTGCCACCGGTCTGTGACCGGTGGTGGTCACGAGCATTTTGACGATTTATGGTTTTTGGGCGTTCATTTAAGCTAATTTTATAAATAAACCGCCGCTGGAAGAATCATGAAGAAACTGACTTTCTTGTTGCTGATTATATTTGTTAGCGGTTGCACGAGTGGAAAAGCAGTGCAGCAGGGATCGCTTCTGCAAGATTCCGGAAGTATAGAAGTATATTTCTGTCCCGAGCAGGAATGCGAAGAGAAACTGCTGTCATTTTTGGATTCCGCCCAAGAGTCGATGCACTGCGCTTTGTTTGACATAGGGCTGGCTTCCGTGCAGAAGAAGCTGGATGAGAAAGAGAAAAAGATAGAAGTGCTGATAATAACTGACAATGATTATGTCAAAAAGTTTGATCGTCCTTTCGTCAAAGCGGACACTTACGGATTGATGCATAACAAATTCTGCGTCATCGATGGGAAAAAAGTTATCACTGGCTCCATGAACCCTACCGACAACGATGCTAATAAAAATAACAACAACGTTTTGTTCATAGATTCTCAGATTATAGCGCAGAATTATGAAGATGAATTCCAGGAATTGTGGAATGGAGAGTTCAAGAAAGGAGGGCTGGTAAAAGAACCTAAAATAAACCTCAGCGGGATGCGCATGGAAAACTATTTCTGCCCCGACGACCAGTGCGCCGAACAGGTTAAAGAAGAGTTGAAAAAAGCGGAAAGATCTATCTATTTCATGACTTTTTCTTTCACCCACGAAGGAATCGCCAACATCCTGCTGCTGAAGAATCTGGACGGCATCAAAGTGAGCGGGGTAATGGAAGCGCGGCAGATCAGCGAGTATTCGCAGTTCAACCGATTGCTGCAGAACGGCATCGATGTCAGAAAGGATGGCAACAAAAACAATATGCACCACAAGGTGTTCATCATTGATGAAAAGACGATAGTCACCGGCTCCTTCAATCCAACCAATAATGGCGATAAGAACAACGATGAGAACGTGGTGATCATTGAAGATCCGGCCATTGCTGATTTGTTTGTGGTGGAGTTCTGGAAAGTTTATGGGGAAGCCGGTTCTTAAGCATCCCCGTTCCTAAACTTCCCGTCCTCCCGACAGGGCTCTGTCCGGAATGGAAGAGAAATCCACCCTGGCCGCTTGGCTCGTGCTTTTTGGGATTTAATCTCGTAAGTAAATCGTTTTGTCTTCCGCTAAAAAGCACCTACCAACAAACAAATATCCCTGTTCTCGCCAAGCATCTTGGCCAGGCGGGTGGCTTTCCGAACAAACCTCCCGACAGAAATATTTATTAAATCGGGGAGATTGAATTAGCTTATGAAGATGTTGGATTTCCCTAATGCCCGGCAGACGTTTGAGTATGATTGTGGAGCAAAAGCCATGCACGCCGTTCTTGCGTATTACGGCATTGATGTTAATGAAAATGAAATTATAAGGGTGGCGCACACTAATAAAAGAAGCGGAACTTCCTTGCGGGGGATGGTTGCTGTAGCTCATCATTACAAGCTCCCCGTAACCTTGGAAGAGATGAGCGTGGAGAAGATAAAAGAATCTCTTAAAAAAGATATTCCGGTCATTCTGCTTCTGCAGGCATGGGCCAAACGAAAAGTCAAAAACTGGCAAAATCATTGGGGTGACGGGCATTATGTTGTTGCTATCGGCTATGATCAAAAGAAGATTTATTTTGAAGATCCCTATACTATTTCACATACATTTCTGCCGTACAAGGAATTAGAACGGCGCTGGCACGGCGAAAAGAGATGTCGGATAGGTATAGTCATCAAAGGGAAAAAGAAATACAGTTCTGAGAAAAGCATACCTATGGGTTGAATTTCAGCTAAGATTATCTAATATATCGTGTGCATTGGTGGTGGAAAGATATTCAGCAATATCTTTGTTTTCTGCATTTAAGATAATTTTCATCTTCAGCGACATTTTTTCCTCGTTGCTTACGCGGGCAAATTTATCTGCGGCAATCAATCCGTAAGGGTATCCTAAAAAGAGCGCGTCATTGCTATTGGTCGCCAATAAATGCAAAAATTCTTTCTTGCCGGTGTAACGAAATACGTGCTTTGCTTTAGGATGCAGTTTGACAAAGAAATTGGCGTGGTCGATGGCATAACTCCAGCAGCTTTTCTCAGGATTTAATCTGTTCAATAAGATTGCCGGAGAATTTCCTGAAGCAGTGAATAAAGAAGATGATTTTGCCAGAGCGCAGACGTTCTCCGGCAGCTTGGAAAGATATTTCTCTTCATTCCTAAAAGAAGGCTCTAATATTCCGTCAATCATTATTATGTCAGCATCGATCTTTGCGCATAAAGAAAGTTCAGCAAATCTTCTGGCCATGTTAGCGACAGCATTGATCGAAGCACGTTCAATGCCTCCCCTGATAGTCGCATCTGTAGAAGAGATGCTTAATTGAGATCCGTCTATTATCGCGGGGCCATTTAATGGGAATATTTCAGATTCATAGACTATATCATCATTCTCCGGTCTTGCAGTTGTCAACAGATAAAATTCGTGCAGATAATCCCTGATTTTTTGGTTGTTCCGGAAAACCAAAGCGCCGACACGGATGAAGCTAAGACATAAATTTCCTGCGGAGATGATTTCTCCCTGTCCGCCGTCCACGAAAGCTATTGATTTAGAACTGTTGTTTTCAGGTATCGTTTCAAAGTTATCTTTGTTTATTTCAATTATTCTGTGGTTAAAAATAATATGGTCGGTTATAGGAAAAGAAGATAAATGTTTCTTTAACTGCTGTGATATCAGGCGAAGCATAATATTCCGGGCATGAAAAAGTTTATATAAGTTGTTGTTTTTAAGAGATATATGGGAAATTTTGTTAACAAAGCTCTTAAAGAAAGCGTGGCCCTACACCGGGAAATTGAAGTAGAAGCCCAGGTCAATATATTTAAGATAGATTTATTAAAAAAAAGAAATATGGCCTTGGTGCCGAAGCTGATAAAGAGGTTAGAAACGCAGGTCGCGAAGAACAAAGCGGCGGCGCATAATGACCGGAAGTACGGATTTAAAACCGATTCCGCCGAATTAACCGCTTTAAAGAATTTGCAGCTTCAATTTCTTAGCGCTTTAAAAAAACTCGGAGCAACAGAAGTTGTTGATTATCGCATATAGCTCTCCAGATTCCCGACTATGATGTGGTCTCTGGTTGCCGGAGTATTTCTTCTGTAAATCCCTGAAACCGGCAGATTATCTTTTCCCAAAAATTCTTCTTCTAAAAAAATAGTAGCGCTGGAAAAATGGCGGAGCAGAAAGCCAAGATCATTAGTAAATGTGCCTACCAAATGATCAGAACCGACAATCACCACGGTGATTTTTCCGTTTTCCATGATGGCGGGCAGGACCTCAGCCATCTGCCTGCTCTGCATAGAAACGGTTTGCCTAGTTTCTACAGGAAGATAAAATAAGCCGTCGTGGCTAAATCTCAATAGCATGTCTCTCTTGGAATCATATATCTCATCAAATATATCCTCTATTGCTATAGATATCTTATTTGGTCCGGTCAATTCAGAAATGATGATTTTCTCATTGTTTTCTTGTTCAGGGTCAGAGTGTCTACTTTCACCAATAAAAATTATCTCTTTACCCTGTAGGCTGGCAATAAGTTCAGGATATTCGGTTTTGTTACTTTTCCGACAATAGTCATGAATGTTCATTTTTTGTTTATAAGTAAGATGGGGTAAAATAAGCCCTCGGCGAGGATTGAACTCGCGACCTCGTCCTTTCTGTCACTCCGTTCTTAATTTTCCTGAACGGAAAGTACCAAGGACGCGCCCTACCGCTAGGCCACGAGGGCATAAAGTGCGGGGGAGGAGATTTGAACTCCCGAACTCACTAAGAGACAGGATAACTTATGTTTTGCAACTTAAGTCCTGCGCATTTGGCCAGGCTTTGCTCTAAGGTTCTGTTAGATTTCTCTAACCAGATACCCCCGCATGCCTAACCTACGCGGGTGTCTTTTAGTTTAGTAAGTTATAAGTCCTGAACAAGCCATTTATTTATAAACTCTTCTTTTGCGGCAGTGATTACCTCTACTGGCAGGACTTATAGCATTTTGACAATTTGCCAAATGATAATTAAGTTACAGCAAATAATTTAAAGTAAGTTTCGTTTTTACGCTTCATGACCAAAGTGTTCGTTTTCGATACTTTAGCAGAAGCAAAAAAAAATTTAGGGCAGTACCTGCAGCAGAATAAATTAGTTAACGCGGGGATAAACGATGAATGTACTGCGCGCTTGCGCGTTTATAAAAACAGCGCTGACTTTTACAAACAGCATAAATTTTCTGATGAGGAATTGACGCGGGAAGAAGCAGAAGTGGTTTTTTCCCGGGCAGGAAAAGACCGCGTTTGGACTTTGATGTTGAAACTTTATGTTCAAGAACCAACAGATTATTATGCTTTTGACGGCAATTTTGATGATTGGAATATATCTTCCCACAGCGGAAACTATGGTCCAGGTTGCAATTCTATCGCTTCCTTAATTGATGTCGTACAAAAAGAGATTCCTATCAAAAATACTCCCTTCCTTGATGTAAAAACAATCCCTCTTTTCTATACGGTGCTGGAGAGATTCAGTTACTCTCGGAAAGAGATACAATCATTAAAAAATATTGAAAACTACAAGTTGATGAGCGCGGTGGAGCAGAAACATTTCGACCGAAGGCTGCAGGAGTATAGGGAGCGCAGCTTTACCGATGCCGAGATACGCGAATTTGTAACTGGATACACCAGATTCCTTAATTAAGCGGGAGATAATTTGTTTCATCAATGTTGAGCCGTAAGCGGTCGGCTGACCAACAAATTTATATACGTCTTTCTCCTAGTTTCCTTAAAAATGGTGTTGGATCTGCAAGTCACTCTAAATTTCATAACGGTAATCTTTGCTTTTTTATCAGCCGTTTTTGGTATCGCCATAGTAGATGCTTTATTCAAGAATAAGCTGAAGATGCTTTTTTCGGATGAGAAATTCTTTGTTTTCTTCTTCCTCATCGCCGGCTATGCCGTCTTTGCTTTAGGAGAGCTTACCTGGTATCTGATCTACATGATTTTTGAAACGAATCCTTCGGCGGGTATGCCTGATTTTTACTGGGTGACCGGGGCTTTTTTCATGCTGATCTCATTTATCGTTCTCAGCAGCATGCTTTACCGGTCTTACGGTCAGAAGCAAAAACTTCTTCCTTTGGCAGTAGGGGGATCGCTTCTCCTCATTCTAGTATCTTTTTATGTTTACGCAGCCGGTCCGGGAAGCGCGGAAGACAGCAGCGTTTTCTTGAGGTATTTTTATCCGCTGACAACTTCATTGATCTTGATCTTCTCCGCTAACTTATTTTTGTTTTACAAGTATCTGGGGCCCGTCGAAGTTAATCTGGTGCCTCTTTTTTTTGCCAACATAGGTTTTCTGGGCGGGGATCTGCTGTACGCGTACTGGGGAGTTTCCGGTTTCCTCGGCATACTTGCCCAGACTTTCTATATTTTAGCGTATGGGCTAAGCGCCTTTGCTTTCTTCACTCTTTTGGTGAAATTTTATCTGCATTCTTCCGGCAAGGAATTGTTGCGGTGATAGGGCTTAAAGTTTCTCACAGCTTCTCTGGCAGCGATAAGGGGCTGATTTTAGCTGGGTGGTTTCCCCGCATATGCCACCACTACCAAGGAGTAATTTAGCGGAGGTTTTATAAACAGCAGATGTTTATGGACGTTAAAATCTGCTTTTTCCACCCATGTTTTTCACTGGTGGTTGCATTGAGAACCAGTCGATGGAAAAAGCAGAACAAGAAAACTGACCAGAGCCGAAGGCGAGCGCGGTCAGTTTTCTTTGATAGGTGAGAAAACCATGAAAATCAGACCTAGAATCATGCCTTTCAATAGCGCACTATTAAGCCTGCTGATGGGTAGTTTTGCGAATACTGCCGTGGCTAAAGAACCGGGGCTACTGATGCCGGCAAAAGAGCTTAGCGCCGAGGCAGTGGATGTCATTTCAGAAGACGCAGCGACGGAAGAGCTGGTGAAAAGAAACCACGTAGCTGCTGCCTTATCTTATACTACTAAAAACATGGCTGGCGAGCCATATGAAAAGGGTCTGGAAACCGCATTTGGCGCAGAAATTTCTTTCCCGATGGGTGAATATTTTTCGCTGCAGCAGGAATTGGAATTTTATGACCAATGGCTTTCTTCATACGAAGACAGCGGATTTGAAAGGGGTAAAAATGAATTGGATTATAGGCCTAAATTAAGGTTTACTTTTGTGAACAATGATGATTTCCAGATATTTACGGCAGCCGGATTAGGTTTCCGAAGGTATCATGAAGCGATCGCTTTCGATGGTCTTGAAGGCTATGAAAAATATCTGGGTTTAGGTGGAAATATCGGCCTCGGCTTATACCATAACAATATTGACGCGGTAATAAGCGGCAGCTGTCTGCTGGGAGAAAGGCAGTCCAGTTACGATATCAACAGGGGGATGACGATATGCAATCTGGATCTAACACTAACCCCTAGGTGGGACATATTCAGCTTGCCGGCTGCCGTTAAGTTCACCACGAAAGCTCTTACTGAAAAGTCCGGTGTGGCCGGCCAGATGAGAGATGTGGATTTATCCCTGCAGCCTGGAATCGACGTCCTGAATAATCTAAAACTGTACCTGGACATGGGAATAAACCATCAGTTCCTCGGCAGCAGGAACCATTATACTGAATTTAAAATCGGCGGAGGCACGGCATTCATATGGGGAGAATAAAAAATAGCTTGTTAGCCGCTTCGTCTATCGCCGCGCTAGGCTTGTCTTTAGGATGTGAATCTATTCCTGAAGGAGTGCCTTTGTATGGAGAATGCAGCCGCCCAGTTAAGGAGATCAGGGATGAATTATTAAGATATAAAGAAGAAGAGCGCTGTGTTTCCACTGGCAAGGTCCGGGACTGCGGCAATCCAATGGATCTTTTTGTCATTTACGAAAATACGGCAGTGCAGGAGCATACCAGCTGCCTGGCAGACTTCATCACCGAGAGTTTTGCCGATAAAGGTCTAATCTATAATAAGGACGAAGATGCCGAACTGGTAATCGTGCCGGTTGAAGATTATCCTGACTATTCCACAAATGGGGGGGAAGGGGTAACTCTGGGTGACGGCGTTACCATAGTCATTCACAACTCTTTCCAGACCGATAGATTTCATCAGATTATCAATCATGAGATAGGGCATACTGTTCAGTCAGGAAAAGAAGAATTCCTTTCTATTTTTCACGAAGATTATTCTTATTTTAAGACCTTCCAGCAAGATCCAGAATACGGCTCCCTCATGTTTATGGAGATGTTCTATTACTGGCCGAAAGAAAAGAATTCCGACCTGACCCCTTATTATGGCATGTACTTCAAAGGATCGATGTTATTTCCGGGCTTAGTGTTAAAACATAGCGGCAATATGGAAGCGGCAATGAATGAAGTGGTGCATGCTGACGTATTAAAACTCGAAATCATGGTGGACGACCTATTGAAAGATATGTCCGGGAATTTAGAAGACCAATATTACCTATCATGGAAAGAGCTGCTGTCTTCAGAAAATTTTAGTTCAGAGCTGCAGTCTCACCTCCATGCCGATGAAGCTGAAGAATTATTGGAATTTCTGAAGATAAGGAACCTGGAGATATACGGCAAAAATTTTGACAACAGCCATCCCCAGAGATTAGAACTATTTGAATCGGCCGAGGATTTCGCTTTAAACCATCGGTTCAGCAATCCCTTTTTCAAATCTTATTTTTCATTGATAGCTTCAACCCAACTGTTTAATCAGCTCGCTAAAAAAAAGCCCGAAGATTATAATGACCGATTTGCGCTTTCGGGCAGGATACTCAAATTGCTGGAAGTATATCCCTGCAGCGATAAAATAGGAGATTCTGAAACCTTCAACCCTTACCGGTGCCATAAAGGATTAAGGGATCCGCTGCCGGTCCATATATATGCGTATCTGGAAAGGCTTTATTCGGTAATCCTGATGAAAGAAAATGACCCGGAACTGAAAAAATCCCGGGCTAAAATTGCGGTGCAGGCAGTGTTGGATTACATCAATAGATTTTATCCGGGAGTAAACTTTGAGAAAGGAGAATTTGATGCGCTTAAGGTAGATATAGAAGCTACTGACAAGGAAACCAATGAAAAAAGTTTAAGCTGGGCGCAGAGGACCAACAATCTCCTGCCCTACCTGGCATATTTTTCAGCTCAGTGGGTTGATGATAAACATAAATCGGAACTTTTTTTAAAGGCCGCAGTGGCTGTCGAATGCCTGGAAGAACATTTGCATAAGAATTCAGTGGATACACTATCCACCTGCAGGGATTTTCAAAAGAGGGCCCGGAAGAGGCTGTCTTCAATGAATCCATGACGCATAAACTGAAGCGCGGCCGGTTCCTTGTTGAGTGATAAAATATTTTCACTACCAACTTGAAAAAATAAATTTTATAAATGCCATTATAATTTAATTTCTTTTCATAGGAGGTGGCGGAGATGAAAGATATAGATACAGAATTTGAAGAATTTGTGCGCAAGCATCCCAAGCGTTTGACTGAAAATCAGCGCAAGATATGCGAGAAATTAGGTTTGGAAGTGCCGAACTAATACTAAATTGATACGTTTGATCAGTTTGATCCAGGAACAAATAGAAAAGCTTAAATTCGCGAAGGTTCTTTCAGGTAACAGCCAGTTTCGGATTTATTTCTTGCTGGGTCTAATACCCCGAAGCTCTGCTTCGGTTATTTAACTAAAGCAAGATTAAAAATACCCCGGAGCTCTGCTCCGAGGGGGATTTTTATTTTAAGATTTAGGTGAAATCAGATGGAAGATAACCCGCCCGCCCTTGAAGATTTGCAAAAAAAACATGAACGATGCTTAGCTAAGTATAAACAGTTAAAAAGCAAGGCCTGGGGCGATAAAGATTTTCTGGAAGAAGTCCGCCGTCTTGTTCACGAATTGGATTCTTTTCTTCTCAAGCATAAGACCTCATTGGATCTGGAGAAAAAAGCGCTGGCGCGTTCCTGGAAAGAGCATTGGCAGGGGATGGGCAAGTAAGGCTGAAGTGAATCGGCCTTAGATCAGCCGTAAATTATTACGTAGATTCTTAATATCTGCTCCTCGAAAGATTTATATTAAGCTTTGATTTATACTGCGGTATGAAAAAGTGGTGGAATAAGCTGCTTGGAAGGAAACAGCCGGAAAGAAAAGTCGATGTTTCTGCGGATATCGATGCCTTGATTGAATTTCTGTCCGAAGTCCATCAT
>ERZ1292633.3112-Hain-H41-02um-R1-3112-length-16444-cov-5_pt2 | contig 15233 bp, 14 predicted proteins | sample MGYA00564406_ERZ1292633 | MGnify/ENA primary metagenome ERZ1292633 (study PRJEB36523, sample SAMEA6512639) | groundwater metagenome | collected 2019-01-08 | study: AquaDiva: Metagenomics assemblies of 32 groundwater samples
GATACGCATGTCAGCGCCACGCTGCAGTCCCAGACCCTGGCAACGGCGGTTCCCCGGCTTTTTCAGCCTCTGGCGATGTTGGCCATGATGATCGCCATCGGATCCGTGCTGGGAAGCCAATCGTCCGTTTCCGAGCTGGGGGCCGTCATGTGGAGTTTTCTGGGGGCCCTGCCGATTCTTGCCGCATTAGTACAGGGCAACGTCAGCGTCAGTAATTTTCTGCCCAGCTATGAGCAGCTGGTGTCGCTGCGTGAGAGCGCTGCCAATTTTGAGGAGGTCAGTGGGGACCGTCCATTTTCCAGGCTCATGCATGGCATCGAGCTGAAATCCGTCAGTTTTTCCTATCCGAGCCGTTTGCAGACCCTGAATCAAATACATCTGCGCATCCCCAAGGGTGAAATGGTGGCGTTGGTAGGTGAGTCGGGCTCCGGGAAATCTACAGTTATTGATCTGGTGCTGGGGCTTCAGATCCCGGATCGGGGGCAGGTGCTGATCGATGGAATTCCGCTGGATCAATGGCAACAAAACACGTTCAGAGAACGGGTGGGGTATGTGCCTCAGGACCCCATCCTCTTTCACGCCAGCATTCGCGACAATCTATTATGGTCATTTGAAAAAGCAACGGAAACCGACCTGTGGGCCGCGCTGAAACTGGCCAATGCAGACGCCTTTGTCCGTGAGTTGCCATTGGGGCTCGATACCATCGTGGGGGATCGCGGTACCCGTCTCTCCGGAGGCCAACGCCAGCGCGTCGCCCTTGCCAGGGCACTATTGCGGAAGCCGGATTTGTTGATTCTTGATGAGGCGACCAGTGCGCTCGACTCGGAATCCGAGCGTCTTATCCAGCAATCGATCGACCGGGTTGCGCAAGATACGACCATTCTTGTCGTCGCACACCGGTTATCGACCATTGCAAGGGCGCATAGAGTCTATGTGTTACAACAAGGGAAAATTCTTGAGGAGGGATCTTTCTCGGAGTTGGCTCAGCGCCCTTCCGGAGCATTAAGCGCGATGCTTGCGACTCAATCGGTTACGGATAACCCATGAAAACACCAAGCCATTGTTCGACGGTCCTGGTCACCGGAGCCGACGGGTTCATCGGCTCTCACCTGACCGAAGCCTTAGTTCGCGAGGGCTATAAAGTGAGAGCCTTCGTTCTCTATAACTCCTTCAATTCCTGGGGTTGGCTGGATCACTGTTCGCCCGAGATCAAAGGTCAATTCGAAGTCTTCGCCGGTGATGTCCGCGATCCGCACGGGGTCAAAGAGGCGATGAAGGGCTGTGATACCGTGCTGCATCTCGCCGCGCTGATCGCCATCCCGTACTCGTACCATTCTCCCGACACCTATGTGGATACGAATGTGAAGGGTACTCTGAATGTGCTGCAGGCGGCGCGTGAGCTGGGGGTGAAGCGGGTGATCCACACTTCGACGAGCGAGGTCTACGGGACGGCGCGTTTTGTGCCGATCACCGAAGAGCATCCGTTGCAGGGGCAATCGCCATATTCGGCCACAAAGATTGCGGCGGACCAACTGGCCTATTCCTTCTTCGCCTCGTTCGGGTTGCCTGTCGTGATCGCCCGGCCCTTTAATACCTACGGACCCCGTCAATCGGCGCGTGCCGTGATCCCGACGATCATCACCCAGATCGCGAGCGGTGAGCGAAAGATTAAACTCGGCGCGGTTGCACCGACACGCGATTTCAACTATGTGCAGGATACGGTGGCGGGTTTTATTGCCGCGTTGCGCTCCGATCGGGGCCTGGGCGACGTGATCAATTTCGGCAGCAACTTCGAAATTTCCATCGGCGATACCGCCCGGTTGATCGCTGAGGTTATGCACGCAGACATCGAAATCGTCACTGACGAAGCGCGCCTGCGCCCTGAAAACTCCGAGGTTGAACGGCTATGGGCCGATAATACCAAGGCCAGGGAATTGTTCGGTTGGCAGCCGCGCTACGGCGCTCGTGAGGGGCTCAAGCGCGGTTTGGCTGAAACAGCTGAATGGTTCGCGAAGTCCGGGCCTCTGCATGGCTACAAGGCGGATATCTATAACCTGTGAAGAGCCGTGGCTCCTTGACTACGCTTCCGGACCGGGTCGTCGATGCAATACGTGATGCTGTCGGACCGGGTCCATCGGTTCTCCATGAACCTACCTTCAAGGGCAATGAATGGCTGTACCTCAAGGAATGTCTCGATTCGACGTTCGTGTCTTCTGTAGGTAAGTTCGTTGACCGCTTTGAAGACGATCTGGCGCGGTTTACCGGCGCCAAACACGCGGTTGCCATGGTCAATGGCACGGCCGCGCTGCACATTGCGTTGAAGCTTGCGGGCGTGAAAGCCGGCGATGAAGTCTTGATCCCTGCCCTGACCTTTGCCGCCACGGCCAACGCTGTGACCTATTGCGGCGCGACGCCACATTTGGCCGATAGCGAGGTTCGAACCTTAGGTGTTGATGCGGCGAAACTGCGAGACTATCTCATTAGACATACTGAACAACGAGCGGGACAATGCGTCAATCGTGCGACTGGACAAGTCATTCGCGCTCTGGTTCCCATGCATACCTTCGGCCACCCGGCCGACTTGGAAGGACTGCTGGCAGCGGCGCGAGATTACAACATTGCGGTGGTCGAGGACGCAGCCGAGTCACTGGGCAGCTATTACCACGGACAGCATACGGGCACCTTCGGGCTGATGGGGACATTGAGTTTCAACGGCAACAAGACCATCACCACCGGCGGCGGCGGCGCGATTCTTACCAATGACGCAGCGCTCGCCTGTCATGCCAAGCATCTGACGACCACCGCCAAATTACCGCACGCCTGGGAATACCGGCATGACGAAATCGGCTATAACTACCGTCTGCCGAATCTGAACGCTGCCTTGGGTTGCGCCCAGTTGGAACAACTGCCGGCGTTGCTCGCATCCAAGAGAAAGTTGTTTGAGCAGTACCGAGCCGCATTTGCCCCGGTGGTTGGCGTGAGGATGGTGGCAGAGCCGGAGGCCTGTCGAAGCAACTATTGGCTGCAGACATTGTTGCTGGATGCCGGACAGGAAAGTCAGCGTGACCTTGTTTTGAAGGCCACCAACGCCGCTGGTTTTATGACGCGCCCTGCCTGGGTTCTGATGCATGAGCTGGCGCATTTCAAAGATTGCCCACGCATGGATCTGGCCGGTGCCGAGTCGCTGTCACAGCGTCTGATCAATATCCCGAGCAGCGCCAATCTGGTTCCTGTTGCGGTATGAGTAAACCACCCTTGATTGTGATCGGTGCAGGAGGTCACGCCCAGGCGTGCATCGATGTCATCGAGCAACTCGGTACATACAAAATTGTCGGGCTGGTCGGTATGCCGGAGGAAATGAACGCCACGCTCCTTGGCTACCCCGTCATTGGGACAGACAGCGATCTCCCCGGGCTTGCCAAGGATTGTCAATATGCCATCATCGCGGTGGGCCATATTCATTCACCTGCCCTCCGCATCCGTCTGTACCAACGCGCCATTGATCTCGGGTTTCACCTGCCGACGATTGTTGCTCCCACCGCGTACGTCTCCCGTCACGCTGTGATCGGCGCAGGGACCATTGTGATGCACGGAGCCACTGTCAATGCAGGTGCCAAAGTAGGAAACAATTGCATTATCAACACCTGTGCAGTAGTTGAACACGATGTGACGGTCGCAGATCACTGTCACATCTCTACCGGAGCCATTCTCAACGGGGATGCGAAGGTCGGCAGCGGCAGCTTTGTCGGCAGCGGGAGTGTCGTGAAGGAAGGGGTTTCGATCGGTTCGGAGTGCATCATAGGCATGGGACTCGCCGTGCGGCACAATCAGGCCGATACAACCCGATTTACAGGGAGCCGTAAATCATGACAGCTCATACGCTGATCATTGCCGAGGCCGGCGTCAATCATAATGGCGACATCCGGCTTGCCAAGCAAATGATCGATGTGGCCGCTGAGGCCGGTGCGGACCTCGTCAAGTTTCAGACCTTCAAGGCAGAGCGCCTTGTAACGCGTACGGCAAGAAAGGCCGGCTACCAGAGCCAGACCACGAACAGCGAAGAATCCCAGTACGACATGCTTCGCCGTCTGGAACTGACCCCTGAGATGCACAAGGAGCTGATTTCCTACTGCGCAACCCGCCATATCGGGTTTCTCTCCACCGGATTCGATATCGAGAGTATCGATTTGTTGGTCAGTTTCGGCCAGGATCGCTTTAAGATTCCGTCCGGTGAAATTACCAATCTGCCGTATTTGCGCCATATCGGCCGCCTCGGGAAAGGTGTCATTCTTTCAACCGGCATGGCGACACTCGGGGATATTGAGGCGGCTATCAACGTACTTGAACAGGCCGGCACTCCGCGCGTCAATATCACTGTGTTGCATTGCACCACCGAGTATCCCACGCCTATGAATGAAGTGAATCTGCGGGCCATGCAGAGTATTCATGCCGCTTTCGGCGTGGGTGTCGGATATTCCGATCACACTCCGGGGATCGAAGTGGCCATTGCCGCCGTCGCCATGGGCGCCTCTGTCATTGAAAAGCACTTTACGCTCGACCGCAATTTGCCAGGTCCCGATCACCAGGCCAGTCTTGAGCCAGCGGAGTTGAAAGCCATGGTGACGGCCATTCGGAATATTGAAGTTGCGCTGGGGGATGGCGTAAAGCGCCTTACTCCGAGTGAGGCAAGGAACAGACTCGTTGCCAGGAAATCGTTGGTGGCCAGCCGGCCGATAAAGTCGGGAGAGCTGTTCAGCATCGAAAACATCACCGCGAAGAGGCCCGGTACAGGTATCTCCCCGATGCGCTGGGACGAGGTCATCGGCCGGCCTTCACCCAGGGATTTTGAGGTCGATGAATTGATTGAGCTATGACACGAAAGATTTGCGTCATAACCGGAACCCGAGCCGAATATGGCTTGCTGCGCCGGGTCATGCAGGGCATCAAGAGTGAGCCCGCGCTGACCCTCCAGGTCATTGCAACGGGTATGCATTTGTCGCCGGACTTCGGCCTGACCTATCGGGAGATTGAACAGGACGGATTCCGGATCGACCGCAAGGTCGAAATGCTTCTGAGCTCGGACACACCGGTCGGGATCGCAAAATCCATGGGGCTCGGTGTGATCGGTTTCGCCGATGCCTTGGCAGAACTGACGCCTGATCTGCTGGTGGTACTGGGTGACCGTTTCGAAATATTTGCCGCAGTGTCTGCCGCCCTGGTCGCACGTATCCCCGTCGCGCATTTGCACGGCGGCGAGGTCACCGAGGGGGCCTATGATGAGGCCTTCAGACATTCCATTACCAAGATGTCACACCTGCATTTTGTCGCGGCAGAGGAATACCGGAAGCGGGTAATCCAGCTTGGTGAGTCGCCTGACCGGGTATTTCTAGTCGGAGGGCTCGGCATCGATGCCATCTCGGGTTTGAAACTGATGGATCGGCAGGCTTTGGAGACCGCGCTTGATTTCAAATTCGGTTCAAAAAATCTGCTCATCACCTTTCATCCTTCCACGCTGGAGGCGGCCGTCGCCACGGATCAGATGACCGAGCTGTTGACTGCATTGGCCGACCTCCACGACACGAAGCTTATTTTTACCTTGCCGAATGCCGATACGGGCGGTCGCGCGTTGAGTCACATGGTTGAGGATTTTGTCGGACGACACCCGCATGCCCGGGCCTATGCCTCTTTAGGGCAGCTGCGCTATCTGTCGTGTATTGCTCAAGTAGATGGGGTGCTAGGGAATTCATCGAGTGGCTTGCTCGAAGTGCCGGCATTCAAGAAGGGAACAATCAATATCGGTGATCGCCAACGCGGCCGGTTACAGGCCTCAAGCGTCATCAATTGTCAGCCGAACCGGACCGCTATCAAGGCTGCATTGCAACGCCTCTACTCGAAGGACTTTCAATCCAGTCTGAGCACGGTAAGCAACCCCTATGGACAGGGGGGCGCAAGCGAGAAAATCATTGAAGCCTTGAAAAAAACGGACTTCTCCGGATTAACCAAAAAGCCGTTTCATAATCTGGAGCGGTCTGTCTTTTCGGACGGGACAAATGAGTCAATCAGCTGAACTTTGGCGTCGTGCGGTGCTCCCGCCCGGCGCGACCATCCAACAGGCAATCTGTAGCCTCAATGAGGTTGCGATCAGGATCGTGCTGGTGATCAACGACAAGGGCGAGCTCGAAGGCACGATATCGGATGGCGACATACGGCGGGGCTTGCTCAAGGGCTTGGACCTCAACAGCCCGATTATCGGGGTGATCCATCGCAACGCATTGGTTGTGCCGCCGGGGATGGGACATGATCTGGTTATGCGGGTGATGATCGCCAACAAAATTCAACAGATCCCTGTCGTTGATGAACAGAATCGGGTCGTCGGCCTGCATCTGTGGGACGAGATTGTCGCCCCTGCGGCCCGTCCGAACGTGATGGTGATCATGGCGGGAGGGATGGGAACGCGCCTCCGGCCGCACACGGAGTCCTGTCCAAAGCCGATGTTGCCGGTCGCGGGCAAACCCATGCTTGAGCACATCATGGAGCGTGCAAAACTGGAAGGGTTCACCCGTTTCGTTTTGGCCATCAACTATCTCGGGCATATGATCGAAGAGCATTTCGGAGACGGCGCCCGTATGGGAGTCAGGGTGGACTACTTGCGGGAACAGGCTCCTCTCGGGACCGTCGGGGCGTTGAGCCTTCTCTCTCCCAGGCCGGACAGGCCTTTTGTTGTGACCAACGGCGATGTGATGACAGATATTCGCTACGGCGAACTGCTTGATTTTCACGTGCGGCATAATGCTGTCGCGACTATGGCCGTGCGGGTGCATGAATGGCAGCATCCATTCGGTGTGGTTCAGACCAAGGGGATTGATATCGTGGGTTTTGAGGAAAAACCCGTTGCGCGGAGTCATATCAATGCAGGCGTGTATGTGCTCGATCCGGCGGCGCTGAATGCGTTGAAGGCCGGAGAGCATTGTGACATGCCGGTCCTTTTTGAGAGATTGCAGGCGCAGGCCATGCGCACGGTCGCCTATCCCATGCATGAGCCCTGGCTGGATGTCGGGAGACTTGAAGATTTGAATCTGGCTCGGGAGCAGGGCGAGCAGGGAAGGCTGAAGAATGGACTGTCTTCGACGGGAAGCTGACGTTGATTAAACGCATCCTGATCGTCGGCCTGGGTAGTATCGGAACGCGTCATCTCGGCCTGGCAAGGGAGCTGAATCCTGATGCAGACATCAGGGTTCTTCGCCATCAGGCCTGTGATCACACTCCTGAATTTGCGGGCGGATGTTTTTCAAGCCTTGAGCAAGCCGTCGATTTTTCCCCGCAGTTGTCGGTCATTGCCAACCCCGCGCCGTTTCATCTGCCGGTGGCCATTGCCCTGGCCAAATCCGGCTCTCACCTGTTGATTGAAAAGCCCCTTGCCGCATCGCTGAGCGACGTTCCGCAATTGCTCGCCATCGCCGGGCAGAAGAATTTAGTGTTGCTCACCGGTTACAACCTTCGGTTCCTACCTTCGCTGCAGCGATTCCGCCGGCTGCTGCATGAGGGCATCGTGGGCGAGGTTCTATCGGTCCGCTGCGAGGTCGGACAATACCTGCCCGCCTGGAGACCGGATTCCGATTACCGCATCGGTGTTTCCGCCCGCCGCGATCTGGGTGGCGGGGCACTGTTGGAACTCAGCCACGAACTGGACTATTTGCGCTGGATTTTTGGCGAGGTCCGGTGGGTGCGGGCAGCACTCAGCAAACAGAGCGCACTGCAAATTGACGTTGAGGATACCGCTCATCTGATACTCGGCTTTGCATCTGCGCAGGCTTCCGACCAGCTCGTCGGCTCGGTCACGCTTGATTTCATCAGGCATGACACCACGCGGTTGTGCACGGTCATCGGTGAGTCGGGAAGCCTGCGCTGGAACGGGCTCACGGGCGTCGTCGAGCACTTTCCGGCCGGGAACGGGGAATGGAACGAGGTGTTTCGTCATGCCCAGCAGCGAGATGACAGCTATCGGGCGGAATGGCGACATTGTCTGGACTGCATTGAGTCCGGACATCCGCCGTTGATTTCCGGAGAGGATGGCCTGGCGGTGCTGGAAATCATTGAGGCTGCCAGAAGCTCGGCGCAGGAATCGGGCCGGCAGGTGGATCTTGCCCCGGTCGAGAGCTGATCACCGCATGAAGGCCGTTGGATTTATATTTGCCCGGGGCGGCTCCAAGGGATTGCCCGGGAAAAACATCCGGCCGCTGGCGGGGAAGCCGTTGATTGCCTGGTCGATTGAGCAGGCCCGTGCGGTCAATCGCATCGGGCGGATTATCGTCTCCACCGATTCGGAGGAAATTGCCGCGGTGGCTCGTGCCTATGGGGCCGAGGTGCCCTTCATGCGCCCGTCACATCTTGCGCAAGACCATAGTCCTGAATGGATGGCATGGCGGCATGCTCTGGAGTATCTGAAAAGTAACGAAGGAGTGATGCCGGATGCCATGGTGTCGCTCCCGGCCACGGCACCGCTGCGACTTCCGGTCGACATCGAACACTGTCTGGATGAGTACGAAAAGGGCGATGCCGACATGGTCATTACGGTCACGGAGGCGCACCGCAGCCCGTACTTCAATATGGTCAAGAAAAACGGCGACGGAACGGTCGGGCTGGTCATTCCGCCGCCGGCCGGGATCAGCCGTCGTCAGGATGCGCCTGTGGTGTATGACATGACAACGGTCGCATACGTGGCCAACCCCGGATTCGTCATCAGCCATCAGGGAGTGTTTGAGGGAAGAGTTCGCGCTGTCAATGTGCCTGCGGAGCGGGCACTGGATATCGATACTCCGTTGGACTTTCAGATAGCCGAATGTCTCATGGGGAGCAGGAGCAACGAAGGATGGCAATGATCAGCGAGTTGATAAGCCTGAAAGGCCGCCGCGCCATGATCACCGGTGCGACAGGGGGGCTGGGCCGGGTGCTGGCCGACACGTTGGCTGAGTTAGGGGCAGACTTGCTGTTGGTCGATCGCCCCGGTTCCAATTTCGAACCGCTTGCGAATGAGCTGGCAAAGCGCTGGGCGGTGGCGGTTCACTGCGAGCCCTGCGACCTGGAGATTTCCGGGCCGCGGGCGGACCTTGTGAAAAAACTGAGCGCCGGTCAGGAAGGGCTGAGCGTGTTGATCAACAACGCGGCCTTCGTCGGGACATCGGAATTAACGGGATGGGCGGTGCCGTTTGAAGAGCAAACGGTCGAGACCTGGCGACGGGCGCTGGAAGTCAATCTGACAGCGGCCTTCGACCTCTGCCGGGGATTGACGCCGTTGCTCCGGAAGTCAGAGGGAGGCAACATTATCAATATTGCCTCCCTCTACGGCGAATATGGCCCGGATTGGCGCCTGTATGAAGGTACGCAGATGGCCAACCCCGCAGCCTATGCGGCATCCAAGGGCGGACTCATTCAAATGACGCGCTGGTTGGCCACCACCCTTGCGCCGACGGTGCGTGTCAACGCGATTTCCCCTGGAGGGGTCTTCAGAGGCCAGCCGGGTATCTTTGTTGAACGATACGCGGCCAGAACGCCATTGGGAAGAATGGCGCATGAAGATGATTTTCGCGGAGCGGTTGCTTATCTCGCGTCGGATTTGTCGAAGTATGTGACTGGACACAATCTGTCGGTCGACGGCGGGTGGGGCATTTGGTAACCGTCGAATGAGGGTGGGGCGGTATTGGATCATTAAGCCGTACGAGGCGTTCGGGAACCGCGCCGAAGAGCTGTATTTTGCCCTGTTGAAATGTCGTCGGGACAGACTGCGGCTAATCATTCTGAAGCGGAAATGGGACCTCTTCGGCAGAGTCCGGTTTCGGAGCGCGAACAAGGCGCTATTGAACATCAAGCACCCGAGTGTCGTCGACCATCCGGCCCTGGAGATCGTCAACTACCTGATGACCATTGTATTGAGTGTTCTTCGAGTCATCGGTATTGTGCTAAGAAGGTGTCGATCATTGCTGGGGTTTCAGCCCAAGAACAACTGGCTCGTAGAACTCAGTGACAAAGTTATTGGTCAGGCTGGTTTGTGGGATGAGGTGCGCGCGCCTTTTGATGCCAAGAACCTGCTAGTTGATTGGGAACGGGAGCTGGATGAAAAGGTCAACGCCCAGTACCGATCCCGTGGTGAGCTTGAGCGGGATTTTCCCGTTTTGGTAGGTAAAAGATATGTGTGTCTGCATGTCCGTACCGGCGGGTTTTTTAAGGACCACGAGTACTCCGCCCCCCGCAACGCCAATATCGACAACTACATTCCTGCGATCAGAGAGCTTATGGGGCGGGGGTATGTCGTTGTCCGGCTCGGTGATCCGGCGATGCCTCCGATTGTCATGGAGGGTGTGTTGGACTATGCGCATAGCAGGGCGAGAAGCGAGCAAAACGATGTGCTCTTGATCGAGCATTGCGAATTCTTCATCGGTTCCTTATCGGGCCCGATCGACACCGCCTGCCTGTTTGAAAAACGAATCCTGACAGTCAACTGTCTCTCCATGGCGCATTGTACCTGGTATCGAAGGGGATCGCTGTTCATACCAAAGAAGGCCGTGCTCCGGAATCGAGCCCTGACTCTGAAGGAACAGATCGACCTGCATCTTTTCGAGATTTGCGGCACCGGACAAATGGTGGAAGGAGTGGAGTATCGTGAGAACTCCGCCGACGAAATACTCGGGGCGGTCAAAGAGTTTCTGCTTTCACCGGACCCTGGTGAAGAGCAGGCGGCGTTCAACCGCTACCTCAGAGAGAAGATGCTGGAATATTTTCATGCGACGAGGGTGTGGGACAAGGTTGAGGATGATGCCGGCCAGAAGACGCGGTGGGCTTCACGGATTTTTGCCGCCAAAGGGAGCGTGTGCGCGGGGTATCTCCAAAGGCACTGGCAGTGAAGCTCGTCATTTGCAGCGCCCTGCCGACATCGCGCATCTTCGGCGAAAAAGTGGATGCCTGGTGGTATTCGGAGAACGGGTTTGACGTCGAATTCTGGGATTTGGCGCCGATCTTCATCGCGAGCGAAAAGCTTGCGGGATTTTATTCGGGCTCCGAAAACTACCGGTATCAGGGGCCTCGACACACGATATTTTCCGATCCCGCCGAACTGGCAGAGGCCTTGCGAAAAAACGCGACAGCCGTTTTTTTCTACCTGTCCCGGTTCGACCGGATGCTCGACGATGACCGCCTCATCGATCTATTCAATCGAAACCGGATCAAGTATGTGTTCCAGCATTTTGATCCGTATGATCCCACGGTGTCATTCTTCGATTACCTGAAAAAGCCCCTTCGCGACTTGAGAGCGCGCTGGTTCAGCCGATATTGCGACCCCGTTGCCGTTGTCACCTCCGGCACGACCGGGCGCCGGCAGGCCGCCGCCCGGTATTCTTCGGCGCAGGTTATCAGCATCCCCTCCGTCAAAGTTCTGTGGGATGAGGGTGCATTCCGGGAACGGAATAGCTATGCCGTGTTCGTGGACGAAAGCATCGCGTTCGATCCGGACGCGCAGCTGCACCAAAACATTTTGTGTGTGGACGTCGACTCCTACTATAGGCGGATGAGGGAGCTCTTCCGTGTCGTGGAAGAGAGTCTGGACATTCCGGTCAAGGTCGGCTGTTCGGGAAAGTATCGCTACCCTGACCCGCAAGCGTGTTTCGGCCCGCGGGAGGTGTTGTACGGCGAAACCCTCCGGCTCGTGCAGGGCTGCTCGTTGGCAATCGGGCATCTCTCGCTCGCGCTGGATCAGGCGATTGTCTCCCGAAAGCCTGTGGTACTGGTCGATGATGCGGCATTCACGCCCTGGCGAAGGAATGGTTTTCGCGACGTCATTAGGCGGTTCCGGCAGGATCCGATGTTGAATGCAGAAATCGGCAGGGAACAGTTAGAACTGGCCATGAGCCGGGACTTGAGCTTTTATCGGGATGTCGAGGAACAATACTTTCGAGAACCAGGAGTCACTGGCGACTACCGGCAGATTTGTGCCGCTGCGTTTCGTACGCTGGCATAATGAGCGGCGGATATGCGGTGAGTGTCCGAATACCAGGCCTGCGGTGATGCGAATGGAAGCTCTTCATGTATGAAGCGGAACGACTGCGGGCCGTCCATGATGACAGATGGAATCCCGATTTTGTCCTGCACAGGGAGATTGCGAAGTTTCTCCCATCGGACCATTTTACTTGCGTGCTCGACTACGGAGCGGGGAATTCGCCTTACAGGGATCACATTTCCTGCGACCGGTATGTGAAGGCGGATATTACGCAGAATATCCGGCAGGACATAGATTACGTTATCGAGCCCGGAGCGCGCCTCACGATTCCCGATGCCACCTTTGATCTTGTGCTGTTGCTTGATGTGTTGGAGCACGTGCGGGATCCGGCGTGTGTGCTCAGCGAGGTCCGGCGCCTGCTCAAGAAGAACGGGCGGCTCGTGATCAGTCTGCCGTTTCTGTACCGGGAGCACGAAACCCCGTACGATTTTATGCGCCTGACGGCGTTCGGGTTGCAGGATCTGCTGGCGAGGCACGATGCCAGGATCCTGAGCCTGCGGAAGGTGGGAAACTCCTACTACACGCTGTATACCTTATTTCTCGAACGGGGCATCGTCAACGGGGAACGGAGCGAGCTGGGACTCGTCGGACGGGTCGTGAACAAATGCGCGGTGGCGTTGCTTCCCGTTCTGAGGCCGCTGTTCTCCCGGCCTCCGTCGGACCAGGCGGGCGTCTATCATCACCTGCTGGTGGACGCGGTGTTTCCGTGAGGACGGCTTTCTTTACACAGAATGTGAAGAAGGGAGGGCTGGATACCTTTCTCGTCAATTTGCTCCTCCACTGGCCCTCCACTGATTCCATCACACTGTTCTGCAATCGATCGCATCCGGGGCTGGCCAACCTTTGCACCCGGGTGCCGAAGCATGTCGAGGTCGTCCAGTATGATTTTCTGATCGCGCAGGATATCGAGACCCGGTTTGCCGATCGGCCGCGGGTGGTCCGACTCATGGTCAAGGTGCTGTTCGGCCTCGCGGGAATGCCCTATTTGGTCTTCAAGGCCAGACAGTTGTTTGGTGCGGCACACCTCGACCGGCTCATGGTCATCAATGGAAGCTATCCGGGAGGGGACGCCTGTATCGGTGCCACGCTGGCATGGGCGACGCTTCAACCGGGGCGCTTGGCCTGGCACAACGTGCATAACCTGGCGATTCCCTATCATCGTTCCGTCCTGCGCAGGATGAAGGAGCGAGCGATCGATTGGATGATGGCCAGGTCTGTGGCCGGTTTCATCGGTGTCTCGTCATCCTGCATCGAAAGCCTTTCTATTCGTTCCGGCTTAAACGGTTGCCGGAAAGTATTTGTCTACAATGGCATCGAACCCATCAATTCAGTACAGACTGTTTCTTTGAGAGAGGAGCTGTCGTTGCCGGCCGGTGCGCAGATCGTCCTGATGTTAGCGGTGTATGAGTCGAGAAAAGGGCATGATTTCATGATCCGCGTGATGCAAGATGTCGTGGCCGCAGTGCCTGAGGCGTATCTACTTGTCTGCGGGGATGGAACGGAGAAGGAACGACAGGCTGTGCAGAACTTGCGGGCGATATCGCCGGTCGCAGCTCACGTGGTGTTGCAGTCCCATCGCCCGGATATCGGCAATGTAATGGGGCAGGTGCAGGTGCTGGTCGCACCATCCCAGAGCTACGAATCGTTCGGATACACCGTGGCGGAGGCCATGGCCTGCGCGTTGCCGGCGGTCGTGACGAATGTCGGGGGGTTGCCGGAAGTAGTCGAAAATGGTGTGACAGGCTATGTCGTCAGTCCTCAGGACGCCGGGGAGTTTGCTGAAAAAATCGTCCACCTGCTGCGAAATGAAGCGCTCCGACATCAGATGGGGCAGATGGGGCTCAAGCGCTTTGAGGAGCACTTTCTTGCCGAACGAATGACTCGGGAGTATGTGAATCTGGCGGACAGTGTTGCGCAGATCGGGCATGATTGCGTGGGGTGTGGTGCGCATTGATGAGGGCTGACGCGCGATGACTGGCCGGATTTCTGGTCCGGCGATCGTGGCATCTCGTTTCTTGCAACGACAATGTGAATTCAGCGTGATGAGCTTGCGTGTATGAGGGTATCCTCAGAATCGTTAGGCGTTTGATTGTGCGGGAATAGGAGGTTCCGTGGGTGCGCCAGCCGAAGAATCGAGTGTGACGGTGTTCAAGGGGAAACGGGTACTGGTCACCGGCCATACCGGTTTTAAAGGGTCGTGGCTTACGGCATGGCTGAAGTTTCTCGGCGCCGAGGTCACGGGCGTGGCGCTCGATCCGCCGACCGATCCATCGCATTTTATCGCCGCTCACCTGGCGGATGGCATGACCGATTTGCGTATCGATATTCGGGATCGATCTGCGTTACAGAGCGCCATCGTGTCCGCCCGGCCTGATTTTCTGTTCCACCTTGCGGCGCAATCGTTGGTCCGGCGCTCCTATGCTGAGCCGATTGAAACCTGGCAGACCAATGTGTTGGGAACGCTGAATGTGTTGGAAGCCTTACGGGCATTGGATAAGCCTTGCGCCGCGGTGATCATCACCAGCGACAAGTGTTACGATAATGTCGAGTGGGTATGGGGCTATCGGGAAACCGACGCGATGGGCGGGCCGGATCCGTACAGCGCATCCAAAGGGGCAGCCGAGCTGGCGATTCGTTCTTATATCAAGTCGTACTTCCCCAAGACCACCAGCCTGGTGCGTATTGCCTCAGCCCGAGCGGGGAATGTGATCGGCGGGGGGGATTGGGCTGCGGATCGTATCGTGCCGGATTGTGTCAAGGCATGGTCGGTCAATCAAGAGGTCGAGTTACGGAACCCCAAGGCAACGCGGCCATGGCAGCATGTCCTTGAACCGCTGAGCGGGTACTTGAATCTTGCCATGGCGTTGACGCAACGGCAGGACTTGCATGGCGAGCCGTTCAACTTCGGTCCTCCCGCGGAGCAGAATCACAGCGTTTTGGAGCTGGTGCAACGGATGGCGGTGCACTGGGATCAGGTGCGTTGGCGGGATGTGTCGCAGGCAGCGGCAGGACCCTATGAGTCCGGGTTGCTGAAGCTCAATTGCGACAAGGCGCTGCACCACTTGCGCTGGCATGCGGTGATGGGGTTTGAGGATACGGTGCGGATGACCGCGGAATGGTACCGGGTGTATTACCAGCAGCAGGGGCAGATTGCCGCGACTACGAATGCGCACATCGCGGCGTACAG
>ERZ1292633.3498-Hain-H41-02um-R1-3498-length-15225-cov-5_pt1 | contig 15225 bp, 15 predicted proteins | sample MGYA00564406_ERZ1292633 | MGnify/ENA primary metagenome ERZ1292633 (study PRJEB36523, sample SAMEA6512639) | groundwater metagenome | collected 2019-01-08 | study: AquaDiva: Metagenomics assemblies of 32 groundwater samples
AACCCACCCCCGGCCTTGAGGCCGACCCCGCCCGAGCGGGGAATATACAGACAATGCACTTCGTTCAGGATGACAATGGTGATATACTTAACTATATATGGCATTTAAACCGACAAGCAGCCTCAAAGAATTCAAACAGCCTGAGTCGTTCGCGTCTCGAGAGAAGAAGGAACTCGCGACTCAGGCGGAATCGGAAATGGTTTCTCTTGAAGAGGAACGGCTTTATCGCGAAGGCGTCGTCTCAATCCGGGATCTTATTGCTCCGGCTGCTTTTGATGTTCAGTCGAATTTTCTCCAAATCGGCAATATTTTCTGCCGGACGATTTTTGTGAGTTCATATCCGCGTTATATTTCCATCGGCTGGGCGTCGCCCGTCATTAATTTGTCGATCACGATGGATATCGCGATGTTTTTTTATCCGGTGAAGTCTGAAATTATTTTGAAACAACTTCGAAACAAAGTCGGCGCGCTCGAAGCGCAGATCACAGCCGACTCCGAGAAGGGCGCGCCGCGCGACCCGATCCGCGAGACTGCTCTGAGGGACGTCGAGAAATTGCGCGACGATCTGACGCAGGGGACCGAGCACTTTTTCCAATTCGCTTTCTACGTCACCGTCTACTCCGAGAGCAAAGAAAAATTAGATAAAGTTTCCGCTGACATCGAAAGTATTTTTGGCGGCAAACTTATTGCCAGCCGCAAAGTTTTATTTCAATCCGAGCAGGGTTACAATTCTACTCTGCCGCTCGGGATCGATGAGCTGATGATTTCATTTAACATGAATTCGAGTCCGATCGCGGCTTCATTCCCATTTATATCGGCTGAGCTCACTTCAGACAGCGGGATTCTCTACGGCATCAATCGGCACAATAATAGCTTGATCTTATTTGATAGATTTTCACTTCAGAATGCCAACATGTCGGTATTCGCGACCTCGGGCGCCGGTAAAAGTTATGCTGTTAAATTAGAAGTGCTCCGCACGATGATGATGGGCACCGACGTGATCGTCATCGACCCGGAGATGGAATACAAGCACCTGAGCGACGCGGTCGGCGGCACTTATATCAATATTTCGCTCTCTTCGGAGAGCAAGATTAATCCGTTTGACTTGCCGCGTCCGGTCGGCAAATCTATCTCGGTCGAGGACGTTATCCGAGGGGCGGTCATCACCATGAAGGGCCTGCTCAGGATTATTTTTGGCGGCCTCTCGACCAGCCAGGACTCATTGGTGGATCGGGCTCTCATCGAAACCTATGCCAAGAAGGACATCACGGGTGACGCTGACCTCAGCACGGTGAAGCCACCGCTGATGCAGGATCTGCAGGAAATCCTCGAGGGCATGGAGGGTTCGGAGGAGCTGGTGTTGAAACTCAAGAAATTCACCGAGGGTACTTTCAGCGGCCTCTTCAATTCGCCGACCAACGTCGACATCCGAAATCAATTGGTAATTTTCAGTGTGCGCGATCTCGAGGACGAGCTTCGGCCGATCGCCATCTACTCCATCATCAATTATATTTGGAACGTCGTCAGGTCGGAGACCAAGAAGCGCATCATGATCATCGATGAAGCTTGGTGGCTGATGCAGCACGAGGATAGCGCGCGATTTATTTACGCGCTGGTCAAGCGTTGCCGCAAATATTATCTCGGCGTGACGACCATCACTCAGGACGTCAATGATTTCCTGAAGTCGCAATACGGCCAGGCGATCGTGACGAATTCGGCGCTTCAGCTTCTCATGAAGCAATCGCCCTCAGCGGTTGATCTGGTCCAGAAGGTTTTCCTTCTAACGGACAGCGAGAAGTATCTTCTGCTCGAGAGCGGTGTCGGTGAAGGAATATTCTTCGCCGGCTTCAAGCATGCTGCCATCAAGGTGGTCGCCTCATATACCGAGGATCAGCTGGTCACGACCAATCCGGAGCAGCTGCTGCAGATCGAGCGCGCCAAGAAAGAATTTGAAGAAAAAAATAATATCAAATAATTTAAAATTATTATGTTGACACTTAGAACCCGTATTTTCATTCTGATTACCTTCGTCGTATTGTTTATACTGGGGATCAGCCTGTTGTTGGTTGTAAAAATTAAGGACAAGCCGGCCGCGAACGCGCCGTCCGGGAACTTGCCGGAGGCGTCACAGCAGAACAATCTCCCTACTCCTGGTACGACGGCGACGGTGATCCCTCAGAATGTGACGGTGGCGCCGCTTGACGCCTCGGACGTGACCGAGAATACCATCCGCCAGCTGGCCAGGATCTTCGTCGAACGCTTCAACACCTATTCGAGTGACAATATGTATCAGAATATCCGTGATGTCGAGACGTTGGTCGCGGCTGATTATTGGAAGAAGATCAGCGCGCCTCTCTCACGCCCCTCCGCGCCACCGGCACAGTTTGTCTCACTCACGACCAAAGTCTTGGCTATTTCATCCAGCAATGTTCAGACAACGATGGCTACGGTCGTTCTGAAGGCTCAGAAATCAAGCGTCTCCGGCGCCACATCGGCTGTCGGGTATGCCGATTATGCCGTTTCATTGGTGAAGGTTGGATCGGATTGGCTGGTGTTGAACGAGGTAGAGAATAAATAAATTGTGACGTTTTTCAAGCTTCTAAAGGAATATTTATTTCCACGCTTTTGCGTCTCCTGCGGCAAAGAAGGTGAATGGTGGTGCAGGACTTGTCGAGGGAAAATTACGCCGTTTAATTTCGATTCCCCGCTTGGGCGGGGTAGGGGTGGGTTGGCCACCTCACTCGATAAATTAACGGCACTTTTTCATTATACCGATAATCCGGCGCTCGAAAAATTAATCAAGGATTTCAAATATAATTACGTTCGCGACATCGATGATCTGTGGACGGAAATTTTGAGTGATGCGAAATTAACTTTCGCGACGGACGCAGTCTTCGTCCCGGTGCCACTGCACGATCGGCGCCTTCGGGAGAGGGGGTTCAATCAGGCGGCGGAACTTTCGCGAATACTTTCAAAAATTTATCATCGCCCGGAGCGAGCAGGGGAACTTCGAAGGGTCAGGGTCACTTCTCAGCAGGCCGGCATGACACGCGAAGACCGCCTAAATAATGTCGCCGGCGCGTTTGCTTGGGTTGGCGAGGAGGTGGCTCCCGCGAGAGTTGTTTTGGTCGATGATGTCTATACTACCGGCGCTACGATGGGGGAGTGCGCCAAGGTACTCCGCGCCAACGGCGCGAAATATATCGAGGCCTTGGTGTTGGCGCATGGGTAGGTTATTTTCGCTCAACATTAGCCAAAAATTCGACCGGTTCAGTTTGACTATTTGGCTAAAATATGCTAAACTACTAACGTATGTATAACTGGACAGTGGATACCAAGCAATTAAAAAAAGACAAAAAGCAGTACGCCATTTGGAAACTTGAGCAGATGGTTAATTTTGGTTTAAACGGGGAAAAATTGGATAAAACCTCTCTAAAAAAGTACTGGTCTAAATTAAATTTAGACCCCAAAAAGAAAAAATATTTGTCATTGATTTTGTGGCCATCAAAACCATCCTAAGCGGAAGTCAACAAAAACTCTTAAAGATAATCGGTGATAATAAAAATATCTGCCAATATTTTTATTTGACCGGCGGCACGGCTTTGGCAGAATTTTATTTACACCACCGTCTTTCCGAAGATTTGGATTTTTTTTCTGAAGAAGAAATTGATCCGCAAACCGTGTTCGCATTTCTAAAATCAATTCAAAAATCAGCCGGAATAAAAAAAATTGACGCTGAGCAAAGTTTTAATCGCAATTTATTTTTCCTGCATCTAGTAACTGGCGAGGTGATTAAAACCGAGTTTACTTATTTCCCTTTTCCAAGGATTGAAATGAAAAATAAAATTGGTGATTTGTTTGTGGATAGTCTGCTCGATATCGCAGTCAACAAGGTTTTTACAATTTATCAAAAACCTCGCTCGCGAGATTTCATTGATTTATATCTAATTATTCAGGAAAAAAAATGGGATATTTCCGATCTGGTCAAGAAAGCTAAAATAAAATTTGATTGGCATATTGATCCCCTGCAATTGGCTAGCCAATTTCTACAATCGGGTGAGGTAATGGATTTTCCAAAAATGATTCAGAAGCTTAAACCTGAGGTCTGGCAGAAGTTCTTTGAGGCAGAGGCGAAGAAATTAAAAGGACAGGTGGTAAAGTAAGTCTACTTTACAATTATTTTTAGGTAGTGTATTGTATTAGTACAATTTAATTAGGTCGCTTCGACCTATTATCAAGAGTGCAAGTTAGGGAACTAGCCCGCTGTCGCCTTCGCGCGATGTAACTTGCCGACAACCTGCCGCTCCGCCAATTGGCGGATGACGTGGTAAGGTGCCAATTCTAGCCTTTACCCCGTTGTATAATGGGGCGCAAGGGAAAGATAAAATTTTTGAACTCTTTCCCGAAGGAGTTTTTTCTTTATTTTTATTAATTAATTGTAAGAGAAACATATGCTCAAAACCGCTGAGTCAGTATCGCCAAGACATCCGGATAAACTTTGCGATCGGATCTCCGATGCAATCCTCGATGAGTGCCTTCGGCAAGATCCGATGAGTCGCGTCGCAATGGAGACCATGGGCGGACACGGCGTCGTCACCGTCACCGGAGAATTGACTACGCGCGCCAAAGTGGACGTAGAGAAAATTGTCCGCCGGATCGCGGGAGACAAAATTCAACAAATCAGTGTAAACATCGTCCGGCAAAGTCCGGAGATTGCAAATGGGGTGGATACCGGGGGAGCCGGCGACCAAGGAATTATGGTCGGCTATGCTTGTCGTGATAATGAGGATTACGTGCCGCAGGAATTATATCTCGCCCGGAATCTGAATAAACTAATTTTTTCGGAATTTTCATTTGATGGGAAAACTCAGGTTACCATGAACGACGGCAGGATTTTCAGCGTGGTTGCAAGTTTTCAGAATGCCAAATCAGCGGAGCTGAGGAGGATAGTCGACGGCTGGCTGAATGGCAAACCAGTCCACGGCGAATTGACTATATTTACCAATCCGGCCGGCGACTGGAATCTTGGCGGCTTCGACGCTGACACCGGGCTCACCGGCAGGAAAATTATTTGTGATGCGTATGGTCCGCAGATCCCGGTGGGTGGCGGAGCGTACTCCGGTAAGGATGGCACCAAAGTTGATCGCAGCGGGGCATATATGGCGAGGAAGATCGCGGTCGATGCCGCGAAGAAGGTCGGCGGCGAAGTCTTGGTGAAGCTGGCATACGCCATCGGAAAAAAGGAACCGTTGATGGTGACAGTGACAAGGCCCGGGTCAGCGGACTCTCTGCCCGGCATAAATCTAAATCAGTACGATCTGACTCCAAACGGAATTATAAATTTTTTGGAATTACGCAAGCCGCAATTTGAACGTACGGCAGAATGGGGGAGTTACGGTAATAATTTTATGTGGGATAAATAATACTAATTTTAAAAAAATAACCCCGATTATTCGGGGTCATTTTTTTGTTGCTGGTCGTTCGGCGTTGCGGAGAGGGCGAGATTCGAACTCGCGAGGGTTTTTGAGGCCCTGCCACGTTAGCAGTGTGGTGCCTTCGACCAACTCGGCCACCTCTCCAGACTTTGGAATGGTTGTAATTATAGGGAAAATATTGGCATTAGTCAAGGATACTTTTGTCTTTTTTTGCTAATAGATTATATGGGAAGCCTACTTATCCACCTATTTCGTGGCTGTAAATTCGTTTTTGCTGTATAATACAAAAACTAACTACTAACATGCCCTTATTTAGTCGAAAAGAGAAGAAAAGAGTGTTAATCGTGGAGGATGACGCTCTGCTCGCGAAAGTGTTGGTTGAAAAATTTTTGAGTTCCGGATTTGATGTTTTGAATGTCATGAACGGCCTCGAAGTTCTGAAAGAAACGGAGCAATACGAGCCGGCGGTTATTTTATTGGATCTGATTTTGCCAGGCCTCGACGGTTTTGGCGTGTTGAAATTACTTAAAGGTAATAATACGACGAAGGAAATTCCGGTTGTAATAATGTCAAACCTCGGCGAGGAGTCGGATGTGCGTTCGGCTCGCGCGCTCGGAGCGGTGGATTATTTTATTAAAGCGAACATGTCGATGGAAAAATTAGTAAATTTTGTAAAGAAGAATTATTAATTTGCAATGAACAGCTTTCTATGGATGCGAAAGTTAAAATCGACAAAACACTTTTGATTGTTGAAGACGATGAATTACTGCTCCGGGCTCTGTATATAAATTTTCATAGTAGCGGATATGTGATAGCGACAGCGGAAGATGGCGATACGGCTTTCAAGATGGCACTCAGATTAAAGCCGGACGCGATACTACTTGATCTGCTCCTACCCAAGGTGAATGGCTTCGATTTCCTGAAAAATATTAAGGCTGATCCGGCCACAAAATCTATTCCGGTCATCGTCCTGTCGAATCTGGGTGATCAGGAGAATATCGATAAGGCCAAGGCGCTTGGCGCGACTGATTACTTTGTTAAATCAAATACCAGCCTGGACGGACTCAAAAAAATCATTGACAAGTTATTAAAATAAATCACTGGCTCCTCCCCCTTTCCAAGGGGGAGTTAGAGGGGGTTTGCCCTCCATTGTGCACGCGTGACGAACGGTTCGAGTCGCAAAGGAAGGCAAACCCCACCTAGCCTCCCCTTGGAAAGGGAAGGGAGCGAAAAATAAAATTATACCATGAAGGAGAGATGGTTAAATTGGATTCTGTTGCTGACAAACAGGATCTATACAAAAAAACAGTTTGTTTTGACCAGAGTAGGGTGGAGGGTAGGGCAGGAAGTCGTTTCGCTGGTCTTGCTTGAGATCATCTTGGCAATAGTGTCCTTGCCGCTCTATATCGGAGTAAGACCGGTAAGTTTATCGGCGTATTTTAAGGACACCGAGAAATTCGCCCCAATTACGGCCAATTATAATTTACGCCGTATCTTGACCTTGACGGGCGTCGGTGTGATTTTAATTATCTGGGGGATAAAGTTACTGTTGATCATCGCTTTGCCGCGCGCTTATGGCCCGCTTCAGTTGTATGATATTGTAAATTTACGCCAGACTGATGTATTGCAAAGTGAGTTGGTTGCTACCGAGATTGGCCTGCAAACGGCAAAAATTCTGCCGAAAATGTCGGTTCCTACCCTTACCAAGGCCGTCAAGGGTAGTGGGGGGGATTATACTTTTTTTGGTCTAGCGGCGCCGCAATACACTGTCGCGATGCTTTTGTCCGGAGCACAGACCGCTGTTTACTCCGCAGTTCCAAACGAAGACGGCTCCTGGGTAATTAAACATCAACAAAGTAATTTTCACTTGGCCGACGGCAACCATTCGATTATAATTTTTTCTTATGATCCGAAGACCGGCGCCAGGAGTCCGGCCGCTCCGGAGCAGTTTCTCAAGGTTACGGCTACCATCTGGGACTCGATTGTAAAAGGCGTTGATTCGATTGCCAATTGGTCCTTGGTTATTATCTTATTGATGGGGGTGCTATTAACCGTTCTAACACTATGAGCGCGCGCTGGCTGGATATTTTTTTTCGTTTCTCGGGAAGAATATTCCATCTAAAACAAAATTTGGTAAATTCAAATCGCTGGTATGTCGCGGTTTATTATGCGTTTCTATTGATTTTCACAGAGCTCGGCCTAGTGGTTATTTCATTTCCGTTATATATAATAGTGTCGCCGGACAAGATTCAGAAGGGCGGGGTCTATACAGTCCCGAGCAGGCCCTCCTCGATACAGGAGTACATATTGCGGCGCAGGATCGGTTTGACTTCTGGCGCTGGAGTATTAGCAATGTTATTTGTGAAGTTTGCTTTGGTTGGGTTGGCGTCGTTAGTCCTCCTTGGCCCACAGAAATTATTGGCTGATACCCAAAATTGGACTTTTGGCTCGTCGGCCGACTATATGTACAATACTTCCGTAATTGAAATTGTCGGCGGAGCGGCGCGGCTAAAAGATTTTGGCGTTACCACCGCGAGTACGAGCGTAAATTCTGATTTTGACATTGGTTCCACCGGCTGGACGGCGGTGGATAACTGGGTAAATGGCGGCGCAAACACTGAAAATTATGTGTCGACCGACGGCGATCCGGGAGGTAATATTAATATCACGCAATCAATAAATAACGGCCAAACTTCCGCCGCTTTTTGGCGTCAGCCGTTTACTACCACGGTTAGCGGTCCAACCGGCACTTTGAGTCTAGATTGGAGTGTGCCGGTTTTTAATGGCGGACTGCCCCTGACCTACAAAATTTACGCTTTTATTGACGCGGCCAGCGGCAATCCCGCGACATCTACGGCAGTTTGGAATAGCGGAGAAATCATTGCTACGACTACCAACTGGAGCGGTGTAATCAATGTCGATATTAGTTCAAAAATTGTTACTTCCGGCACATATTATCTTAAGGTTGGTATTTATGGTACTCAGCCAAGCACGGGCGGCGTTGCCAATAGAACCGCAAGTTTTGATAATATTTCGGTAAATTGGTCCAAAACCACTCATGTATTCGTTACTTCCAGCCCCACTACCACCCCGATAACATCACTTTCCGCGCCAAAAATACGCAGTTGGGATTCGTTTGTTGAATCAGCCAGTCCCGACGGCGGCTCGATTAAGTACCAATTATCCGGCGACAACGGAGTGAGCTGGAAATTTTGGAATGGTTCGTCCTGGGTTACAACTACGCTATCTTCCGATACTAACTCTTCTTCCACCATCAATGCCAACATTATCGCCTTTCCCACTAGCACCAATCAAATAAAATGGCGAGCCTATTTTTTGAGTAACGGTTCTCAAGCTGTAAGTTTGAGCGGCATAACGATCAATTACACCCAAAATAGTCCGCCGCAAATTATTGATCTTTTACCAGCTCAATATTCCGGCCATGGCGATGTTCGCATCGGCTATAACATACAAGACGCCGAAAGCGATCCTGCATCATTGGTCGCTTATGAATATTCTCTGACCGGCGCTTTTGCCGGAGAAGAGGTCACTATGATCCCGCTAGCTTCTGATGAGGCGCATAGTGGCATCAGTGCCCTCGGCTCTTCGCCGACCGGTGTAGCTCATACTTTTGCCTGGGATGCTCACGCCCAACTTGGCAATGTCGCCATCGGTACAGTTTATGTTCGTCTTCGCGGCAATGACGGCATCGCGAGTGGCGCCTATGCGACTTCCTCTGCCTTCGCGGTAAACTTTGTCCCGCCGCCAGCTTATCATCTTCCACCCGGTGAGGCAGTAGGCGATTTGCCTCCGCCGCCGGAAGTGGTGGTGGCTAGCGATACCCCGGGCGTTGTAACTCCTGTTATCGACACCACCGTACCGAGCTCGTCGATTGCGCCCATCATCATAGTTGCTCCAGCTCCATCGACAACGCAGGGGCCAAGCCCTGCGAGTGAGGTTATTTCTTCGACACCAGTCGTCCTTCGCCCAGTTGCGCCCACAGGCGGGGACGTTAAAAAAAGACCAGCTCTTCCGGTTGTTCCACGAAAAGTAACTTTACCAGTCGCGCCGGCATCGGTATTGATCCGCGCGAATGTTGACGCTATAGAGGTTCCTTCGTTGCCTATACCAGAGATCGTCAGCGGCAGTCCGACTATCTCCGGCGACACCTTCGTCTTCTCCGGCACCGCTCTCCCAAATCAGGAAGTATTGGTCTACCTGCACAGCACTCAGGCATTGATCTATCAAACCCGCGCCGACAGCCAGGGAGTTTGGAAGGTTGAACACTCACAAGAGACTACCGAGCTAGAAGTCGGGGATCATACTATCTTCGCGGTGGCGGTGGACCCGATCAACAAGGTGAAGAGTCGGCCAAGTACGGTGCATACCTTTGAAGTTACGAAGAATTTCTGGGTAAATCTTTTCCAATTATTAAATCTTCCGACCACACTCTTCGCCATCGTGGCGCTCGGGTTCACGATGCTGTGGCTCTACCGCATCCGGACGAGGGAGGGTGCGGAGGTCTAAATCCCCGCTTGGGCGGGGTAGGGGTGGGTTGGGGGTTTGCCTTCCTTTGCGTCAATATCCTATTCCACACATTAGCTCTTACTTGACAAGGTGATACACTTTTGATACACTTGTAATGTAATCATTAATCAACAATATATGCCTACGGTAAAGACTCGCATAAATATCACATTGTCCAAAGCCGCGGAAATTATTTTATATAAGACCGCCAAGCGAGATGATATGCCGGTCGCGACCAAAGCCAGAGAACTCCTTCAATTTGCGATTGAAATGGAGGAAGATCAAATGTGGGATAAAATGGCAACAGTCCGAGATGAAAAGGATTCAAAATTTATTACCCATGATCAGGCATGGGTATGAAATTTAATATTTCGTATCACGAAGATGTTGTAAAGAACGATATACCAAAACTTGATAATGCCGTGAAGCAACGGGTAAAAAAAGCTATTGAAGAAAAATTATCTCAGCATCCGGATGTTTTTGGTAAACCGTTGCGACGGTCCATCAAAGGATACAGAAAATTGCGAGTTGGCGATTACCGGGTAATTTTTAGGATTGAAAAAGAAAAAATTAGAATTTTTATCATTCAACACAGATCATCGGTCTACAAAAATGTAGATAAAAGAATATAAAAAACACGGTTTTTCGCCGTGATTTTTTTATCCAAAAATCTATTGCAGATATAGGGTGTTTATGTTAGGCTAAAATCAGATTCGTCCGTTCGTTTGGACGAAGTAGTTCTTCGACAATTCAGTCGAACAATAACAAAAAAGGTGGTGTGTGATGTCGTCGAAAGATTCACAACAGTCAGTCAACCCGCAGAAGGAGAAAGCCATGAAAACGCCAAAGAAGGGCAGTGAAGAGAAGAAGCTGAAGCTGGCCGAGAAGGTTCTCGGTCTGTTCGGCCGAGGCGAAGCCAAGTACATCGTGCTCACGCCGGCGATCATCGTCGACGCGCTCGACATCGATAGGGGCGAGGCGCAGTGGGTCATGAGCTCGTTGGTGGAGAAATCCTACAAGGTCGCCGCTCTGACGAATCAGAATGGCGGCCTCATCTATCTCGCTCGCAAAGTGTCCGTCAGGGAGCATCGTTTCCGGTACACGACTGCCGAGCTCGTTGGATTGCTCAACCCGAAGTACTTCGATACGGTGGGCAGGTTCCTCAAAGGGCTTCTGTCCAAGGGTGAGACGGTTCGTCTCGACGCGAAGATGCTTGAGGAGTACGACGGCGAACTGAAGTTGCCGAGCGAGATCCTCGAGCAGGTCATCAAGTGTTTCGCGGATGCCGGTTTGGTAAAGCTCAGCAAGGCTGAGAAGCTTACCATGGCCGAGGCTGGCGAGACTGAGGGCCTGAACTACAACTCACTCCGGGACACGCTCAAGAGCGTGGCACTGATTCAGCGATTCACTGGTCCGGAGATCATGCCTCATCAGCCGACGTTCAATTCGCTCGGTGACTTGGCGCGGATCTACGATGATCATGACGATGAGACGCGGGTGAAAACAATCCGGCTGAAGGTCGATAAGCTTGAGGTGAAGTTCCATGGCATCATGGAGGCTCTGCTCGGCAACCAAAATGCGGATCCGGCTTTCTTGGAACGCGACTTGGAAGTCCTGAGACAAACGCCCGAGAAGGATCGACCGGACATCCTTGTGATTTCCGGCATCATCCAGGGCGCCTTCAAGAACACGGAGAAGAATCGGCGTCCCACACTGACTTTGAAAAGCGATTCACAGCAGTTCAAAGCGGCCGGGATCCTCCTCGATGAGTGCCTGAAGCTTGGCTTCAAAAAGGTGATCTACAACTGTGGCGATGACGACCAGAAGCTCTGGGAGGCCTATACCGCAGACGCGCTCATGATTATGGCTGAGGCCAATGCGAAGGACGGCCCATCCAAGGACTCGAAGAAAAAGTCGCTGGACTACAAACAACTGGACGATCTCAAGCGCACGAAGGCTTGGGATTTCCACTACGACTTTCAGGCGCGTGTCGTGTACGAGTACATGTTGCGCAGTCATCGTCGCTTGCTCAGCGCCGATGAGGTCGGAAGTCTGACTGGGCGTCGGATGGAGGAGTATCTCATACTCCTCGAGACCTATGCCGCGCTCAAGAAGGGGCAGCCGGTGCCGGAAGAGTGGTACCGTCAAGTCCTCAAGGTGGACAACATTCCGTTGCCCGGCAAGGAGTTCTCTGATTTCGTGGTGTCCCACAATTTCAGAGCTCAGGTCGAGCTTTCGGATGGCAAGGTTGTCAATCTGTGGGAAGTCCACGATTGGAACCTCACGCCGACGGCCATGAAACAGGATCCGACGAAGTTTGCCCGCGGTTTGATCGGGCAGCTGGAATCGTCCGGTACGGCGAAGCATGTCGAGACCGTGGACGGCAAGAAAACCGCTGTCAACGAACTCCCGCACATCTTCGCGATCGAGCACCAGGAGCAGGCAAGCGCCGTCCTGGAGGGCAGGACGCTGGTGGTCTCGCACCCGAGCGCACGCGGTATCAGCTTGGATCGGGACGGCATCACCGGTAGCATCCAGAAGGACAAGGGTAAACGATTGCTTACCACGAGAGGTGAGCTGATCGTCCCTGCCACGCAGAGCCTGACCGTTACGAGTGACGATCGCCGTTTGATCGAAATTCACAGCGATCGTCTGCTTGACAAGATGCATCTCTCGCCGCAGCGAGTGACCATCGCCTTCTTCTCGGATTGGCAGAACGGGTCAGTCACGGCCAGGACGGATTTGCAGGTCCTGTCGCTTGACTACACGCTCCACCACATCCTGCCGAAAAATCCGGTCCACATGATTTTCTGCGGTGACATCTTCCAGGGGCGCAACTACTCCGAGATGCCCAATGAGAACGTCCGGATGGGTCTCGTTCGTATTCGAGACCAACAGCGGTTTGTCGGTGGGATGCTCCGCAAGAGCATCGAGTCGGTTCCGTTGCCCCAATTCAAGAATCTGAAAGGGGTTACCGTTACTGACGGCAATCACGAGTGGAACAGCTCACACAAGCTCACCGGCGATACTCATTCAGAGTTTTTACCTCTGACACTGGAGCTTTTCTTCCGGTATCACGGCTTGGACATCCCGGTGAATTACCACGACAAGGTGAGAAGCGCGTACGGTGAGCACTGGAACAGTTGGACGGCAGTGGACGACATTGCCGGCTACAAAGTGCTTTCCCAGCATTACATCACCGACGGTGGTGGTAAGGGTGGGAGCGGTCTGAAGACCAACCCTGCTCGACGGTTGTTCGAGGGTACGGGTGACTTTTCCCAGGAATTGGACTTGCTGCTTTCCGGGCATTTCCATACTCCTACATTCCAACTCGTCAACGGCAAGATCATCGTCGTGAACGGATCTTGGGCCGGAACGTCTGGCTACGAGTGGATGCTCGGCTACCGGCCGATGATGGGGATGGTCTTCATTCACCTCGGTGGCGGCAAGCCCCCGGTGGTGGAGTTCGTGACCCAGAAGACCATGAACGCCTACAAGGCAAGAGGGTATTACTCCGACGAGAACCTCGCGAAGCTCAGCTTTGTGACGGACAGAGGCTTCAACTCCAGGTTGCACGGTTTCGCGCGCATCCCTGGTCAGCCGCAGAGTGCCATTCAGAAGGCGCTTTGGGCCGATGTCGATGACATCAATTGGCGGATCGAGTCCGTCCTCGGCCCGACCAAGAAGTAAGGAGAAGGGGGCTAGTCCCCTAGAAACACGAAGCCGCCCCAAAGCATCCGGGGCGGCTTATTCTTTTTTGAGAGTCCACTATAGGCCACTTGACTTCATTTTGGTAATAATATAGACTGGAAGTGGGAGAATATCCAACTTCCATCAAATAAACCCATTATGGACAGCTTAATCGCAAAATTATACCAGTCTAATAAAACCATCCTAACCACCACGGATCTGGCTTTGGTTTGGGGGGAAAACGATCAGGTCAAATTGAAAGACAAAATATCCTACTACGTGAGGCGAGGCGCTCTGATCCGCTTGACCAGAGGCGTCTTTGCCAAGGATAAAAACTTCAATACGAAGGAATTGGCAACCAGTCTCTATACTCCCTCATACATAAGTTTCGAAACTGTTCTCCGGGAAGCCGGTGTTATTTTTCAGCATTATGATACCATCTTCGTGGCGACCAAGTGGCCGAAAACTATGACCGTAGATAAATGCACAATCACCTTCAGAAAACTGAAAGATACCGTCTTGTTTAATTCGGCCGGCATCGTGAGTAAGGACAACTATAGCATCGCCACACCGGAGCGAGCATTCTTGGATATGATTTATTTATCCCCGAACTTCTACTTTGACAATCTGAAGGCAATTAATTGGGAAAAGTGCGATGAGCTGGTAAAAATTTACAACAACAAAGAACTAATAACGAGGCTGAATAAGTATAAGAAAAATTCTCAATCAAAATATGCTGAATAAGGAAAAGCACCGGTTAGTAATGGGTCAGGTATTGAAAGACGTCTACTCTGATGTCTCCATTAGTCCGCTCTTGGGTTTCAAGGGTGGCACCTGCGCTTACTTTTTCTACAACTTGCCGAGATTCTCGGTGGACTTGGATTTTGATTTGCTGGACGTGACCGAGGAAAACCAGAAGATGGTTTTTGAGAAAGTGGTTGCCATTTTGAGTAAATACGGTGAAATCAAGGATCAGTATATCAAACGATTTACAATTTTCGCGATGCTCTCATATGGTGATGAGGATCACAACGTCAAAGTTGAGATCAACGTCCGCAAGCTGGCAGAGAATATGAAAGATCTCTATGAGATGAAAGAATATCTGGGCATCTCAATGCTGGTGGCCAGGAAAGATTATTTATTCGCAGGGAAACTATCAGCTTTGACTTTGAGAACAGAAACCGCGATGAGAGATATTTTTGATATTCAGTATTTTGCCAAGAATTACTGGGATATTAATGCGGAAATAATCAAAAATTTCACCGGCAAGACTGTCAAAGAATATCTGCCGGTTTGCATTGCTTTTGTTGAGAAGGCCAGGGACAGCCAAATGTTGCAGGGATTGGGTGAACTGATCGACAGTGAAAAGCAGAAAGACTGGGTCCGGAACCATTTAAAAGCCGATGCCTTATTCATGCTCAAAAATTACCAATCCGTATTAAAATAAAAACCCTATACCACGCAGGGTATAGGGCTAAAAATTAATTTATTAATTTTTAGTTATCAATCGCCAATTGCCGGCGCCATTTGCTGACGTTACTCTTGTTGCCATAGCTTGAGTATTCCGCCAGGT
>ERZ1292633.3499-Hain-H41-02um-R1-3499-length-15224-cov-182_pt1 | contig 15224 bp, 24 predicted proteins | sample MGYA00564406_ERZ1292633 | MGnify/ENA primary metagenome ERZ1292633 (study PRJEB36523, sample SAMEA6512639) | groundwater metagenome | collected 2019-01-08 | study: AquaDiva: Metagenomics assemblies of 32 groundwater samples
CCTTCGAATCGGCCTAACCCTTCGATGACCACCATCCAGGTATCCTGGACAACTTCTTCCGCCACTTCCCGATCCGCCACATAGCCCATCGCCATCCTGATCAAGGCACTATGGTGTCGAGTCACCAATTCATCAAACGCCCCTTCATCCCCCTGCCTGAGTCGCGCCAGAAGTGCGACCTCCCTGTTTGCCACAGCGGCTGATTGACTCAGCTCTGACTTCCGACCCGCAACCATCCGATGACTCATAGACTCCGTGACGATAAAAGTATCAACGTTCATGATCGGCCTCCAATCTGGAGCAGCTCCGTCACAAGGGCCGGCGCGCTCATTACGGTGACATGTGTATGGGGAAATGCATTGAGGACCTCGACTCCCCGTCCATCGATGTATTCGACATGCGAGCAATCCAAATATACGGCTTTGTTCTGTCGAAGGTAGGCGCGGCATTCCCCATCCAGCAGAGCTGCCCATTGCTCCGTGATCTTACCTTCCAGCTTGAGCAGAACATCTCGCCCGCTTTCCTGTATTGTCGTGATCTTCAACATCGCTGCCTCTCCTTCTGCCTCAACGTGATGCCAGCCTATTGAGCAATGGCAATGCCACAGCAGAAATCCAGCAAGCTTGACAGCACAAGATATGGATTTGATTGAGCGAACGAACGTTCTGCTATCGGGTGACGGGGAAAGAAGCGGTGTGGTCTTTTCCTAAAATATTGGGAACGTCCCAATTAGTTGGGAGACGTACATGGGAACGAGGGGGTTATGAAATGGGATGAATGGGAAAACCAGTGAGTCTTCGACTATCAGTCCAGCAATGCCGCCAAGGCAGCGTAATCAATTGACTCCTTGACTCGGTCGAGCCAAGCCTTGCGCGCTGCCTGTTCAGGGCGCTGCAGAATATCCTCTTCGGCCAAGGTCACTGTCGACAGGATAATGACCTGGATCTTTCCCGGCTGACTCAGGCTCGGAAAGGTCGGATCCATCTTATAGGCAAGCGCGTGCTCTACTAGGCCCGGGTTTAGGTTGGTCAATTCATACGCATCTCGCAAGGTTTCTTCCTCCAATGCAGCACGTTCTCCATGGTCTTTGCTCACTTGGTCGGCATCCTGCAACAGGTCCATGGCTCGAGTCCGAAGCTGAAGCGCTGCCACTTCGTTAGTGCTCGCTGCCGCCTCCCTCTCCAACGTACGACTGTGCTCGCGTATTGCACCCGCTCTCTCCTGCTCATCCACGCTGAGCGTTTGCAGCTCATCAATCTGAGCCTCCATCGCCTTGCGGACGGAGCCGTCAGTATCCGCCCATACTGCCGGCATGGCGAGTTGCTGAACCGTAAACAACGCCCGATAGGCATGATAGTCGCTCAGCAGTTTGATGAGCTGTGCGCCTCGTGCTGCATCTTTGGCTTGCCCTGCTTGAAGGTCTGCCGTCAGTCGCCTCATGTTCTCCACATATTGGTCGGCGCCGGCTGGATCGGTCTTTCTCCGTAAGGCCGCAGTCCGGTCGATCAGAGTCTGATCGGGAGCTTTGCGTAACGCCATGGCGTTACGCCAATCAGCCAAGGCCCGTTCACGGACAGCCCCTACGCGATCCAGCCGATCGCCAAGGGTTTGAGGAATCCATGGCAGCCGCCCATTCTTCGAGATCACCACCCACCCGTTGTACTCAGGATACTCACCGATCATGCCGGTCAGCTCCGGAATCTCATCCTGGCCCATGAACATGTCCTTCGAAAGGTGGTTGAAAAAGATGCGGATCTTTCCGATCGATCCGGCCACGCGGTCTGCATCGGGACTAATCCCGCATGCTCCTTGCCAGATTTTGATACCGAGTGACGTTTGTTCCGGATAGGCCTGCACGATCAACCGCGAATCATTCGGTTTATACCGGTTGGTCGCCATCGTGGTCCGCAGGCGGACAGGAACCGGCGAATTCAGGAACTCCTGTGACTGTTTGAGAATGGTTTCTGCGGCACTCATGGCCTTGAGATGGCGCGCCCATCGTTTATCGGTGACAGGCCCCTCGTTCTGACGAGGCCCCCAGCACTGGACCTGTGCATCGGCTATTCCAATCTGAACGATCAGAATTATGGCGAGAATGCCGACGCCGAGCAGAGGCGTGGCAACCATCCGAGTAGGCATTGGCCCTCCTCCCATCAGAGATGAAAAGATGTTCCTGTTGGTTAGCTTGGTCTGGCGATGCCGAGTTTTTTCATGCGCGCTTCGAGCGTGGTCGGGTTGAGACCGAGGATTTTCGCTGCGCCCTTCTCACCGCTGACACGCCAGTTGGTCTGCTCTAAGATATCACGGATGTGCTGCCGTTCCATATCTTCGAGTGTCAACGTCTTTGCACTCTCCACCTGGTTGTCGGACGGCGAGAGCCAGTCGATCGGTTCTAGCTCAGGCCCTTCACTCAGAATCACAGCACGTTCGATCACATGTTCGAGTTCGCGAATGTTGCCGGGCCACTGATACCGCTGAAGGGCCGTGATCATTCGCTCCGGAATCCGATCGATCTTCTTGCCAAGATTGGCAGCAAACTTGCGGACAAAATACTGCATCAACAAGGGAATGTCCCCTTCTCGCTCACGTAAGGCAGGCAGGTGAATCGGGAACACATTGAGGCGGTAATAGAGGTCAGGCCGATACTGGCCTGTCTTGGACAACTGCTCGAGATCTCGGTTCGTCGCAGCAATCACGCGCACGTTTACCTTAAACGTCTGAGTCCCTCCAACTCGTTCGAATTCACCCTCCTGCAAGACACGCAAGAGCTTGGATTGCAGATCCAGCGGGAGCTCTCCGATTTCGTCAAGAAAGATTGTCCCCTTATCAGCCACCTCAAAGCGGCCCATCTTTTTCGTGAGCGCGCCGGTGAACGCGCCCTTTTCATGGCCGAAGAGCTCGCTTTCGGTAAGGCCGGCCGGAATCGCCGCGCAATTGACCTTTACCAGCGGTTTGTTCTTGCGTGGACTCAAATTGTGAATCGCCCGTGCAATCAGCTCCTTACCAGTACCGGTTTCGCCGGTGATCAAGACGGTCGAATCGGTCGGAGCCACACGCTCGACATTCTTCAAGACCTTCTTGAGGGACGAGGACGAGCCGATCAACTCCTCAAAGTTGTGCGTGCCCTTGATTTCCTCCTGCAGGTACAAGGCCTGGGCTTCGAGCCGGGCTTTCTCCTGCTCCATCAACACCTGTTCAGTGATGTCAAGGAACATTGTCCGTGTGTAGGCACCGCTCGGGTCAGGTCGTGACCACCATCGAATCCACAGCGGCTTGCCGTTGTCCTTTCGGCGCAGCTCGAGGACCACGCCTTTGGTATCGATCCCCTTCCCGATAGAGTCGAAGGCCTCCTTGAGTCGACGTTGTGCATCCGGCGTATCGGGGATAAATGTCTTCCCATACGTCCCTTCCACTTGCTCCGGCGTCAGACCAAGAGTGTCGAGCGCGGCCTTATTCGCACGGATGAATTTCGAATCAAGCCCTTCATTCACATAGGCGATCGGTGCCTCGTCGAACAAATCGCGCAACTGTTGCTCGTTCTCTTTCAATTGAAGTTCCAGCTGAAGTCGTTCCAGCTCGGCACCAGCCCGCACCCCGAAAATCTTGAAAACGGACAGCACCCGCGGGTCATCGTGCATGGGTTTGATGTCCATGACCGCCAGATGCCCCATCACCGCGCCGAAGTGATCGGACACTGGAATCGCCAAGTAACTCTCGACGCCCAACTTGGCAAGATCCTCCCGATGGTCGGGAAAGAGGTCCTGTACCTTTTCAGGAAAGAGGCAGACCTCACCAGCCAGCACGCGCTCACAGGGCGTATGGGGAAGGTCGTACTCGAAATTGTCCAGAAATCCGTTGCCCTTCCAAAACGCCAAGGTACGCACCCGCGCCCGGTGTCCCCCAACAAACCGCGACACGAAGGCATACTTCGTCTGCAGCGCTTCCGCTAAGCTTTGGACCAGTGCGGGGAAGAACGCTTCCCCGGTTGATGCCGCCGTCCCTTCGTCGATCTTCCGCAACGTCAGGTCGCTCTTCCGCAAGGTTTGCTCATACCGTAACCGGTCAAACTCCGCCGCCGCCCGCATGGCAAACATGCCGAGAATCGACATCGCACGAACAGGGTCCGGCATGGGTTTGGAATCCATGATGGCCAGATGTCCCACCACCCGGTCGCCGAAATCCACAATCGGCACGCCGCAATAGCTGTTGACCTTGGTCTCCTGAATGAGTGGGACCTGCGGATAGAGCGCCCGAAGCTGATCGGGGTGGTGGATGCATTTCTTCGTCAACACCGTTTCACAGGGGCCTCGTGCCGGCACATCGAACGGCGGCAATGGCTGTCCTTTACCCCACCCGGCTTTAGAGCGGAACCGATCCCCCTCCTCGCTGAGCTCGGAAATATAGGCGTAGTCCACATCGAGCGCAGTGGCCAATTGCTGCACCAGGGACGGGAAGAACTGCTCGCCGACATCGGCAGCCACTCCCTCGAGAATGCAGCGAAGGATCGCCCACGTTTCCGACGGCTGATCCACCACTTGCCCCGGTGTCGTCACAGGCTGTCCTTCAGAAGGCGACATCCTACCTACTCAGCATTTGGAGCACTGAATGAAGGAATCACGGTGGCCGAGTCTAGCACCGGATGGGAAAACGAGGCAATGTGAGCAGAAGAAGGTCTTCTCACAAGAGACAGTGTTCCCTGAAACCTCCTCTACTGGACTGTTCAATTGAGACCAACACTTATCCCGGATCGGGTGTTAGAGTAAAAGAGTCAATAAACAATTTTAAATCTGGAGGTCCTTGATGCATGTGATGAGTCGTATTGTGTTCATGGGGTTAGGCATCGCATTAACTGGCTATCTGAGCGGAGCACCGGTCTTCGCGGCCGATAAACCAATAGAGGATGGGTCGAAGATCGTGATTACGTCTCCCAAGGCCGGAGACAAGGTCAGCGATAGCTTTGAGCTGAAATACGAGTTGACTAAGGGGTCGCAAGCGGCTCATGCCCACGTCTTCGTGGACAACGAGTATCAGAAGGGTTTTGGCGGAACAGTTAAGGGGTTAAGCCGTGGGACGCACCAGATCACCGTGACGGGCGCCACGAAGGACCACGCCCTCGTCGCAGCTAGCCAGAGCATCACCGTCGACGTGCAGTAGTACTCGGACCCACCAATTTCATGCCGCCAGGGTCTCTCACAAAGAGGACCCTGGTGCGCTTGGCCCTCAGCCCATGTCCGCTCAGTCATCAACAGCCATCCCCGTTCCAGCAGGATGATTTTCTGTCCTGACAGCGCGCGCTTGTAAGTAATAGTGTTGCCACCTGGGCCAATGACGATGCGTCGTAATGAAAAGCCATACATATAAAGACCCTTTTGGCATGGAATATGGCCGTCCAATGAGGCCAGTCCTCACACGGATTAAAAAGACAGATATCCAACAGTCCGCCCGTAGGGAAGCAGCAGAATGCTTCAGCTTGAGAGAGCCAACATGCTAAGATGCGTTCGTAATGAGCGCATGGTCATGCCGACAGTTCTGAAGGTTGGTCCCTATCGGTTCTTCTTCTACGCGGGTGATCGCGATGAACCGCCCCACATACACATTGAACGGGAAGACAAGGTGGCGAAGTTTTGGCTTGATCCGATCCGGTTGCAAGAAAGCGGCGGATTTTCACGTCCTGAAATTGGTCGCCTTCATAAACTCATGATCGAACATCAGGACAGCCTTCTGGAGGCGTGGGATGAATACTTCCGCGGTTGAGATCTCGGTGCCGTTGGCAGAATCAGTCACAGTGACGGAAGACACGCTGACCGTAGAACTCAGCGATGGGCGAAGCCTCTCAGTGCCGCTCGCCTGGTTCCCTCGATTAGTGCACGCGACACCAGTAGAACGCAAGAACTGGCGATTGATTGGCCGAGGGTACGGTATTCACTGGAGCAAACTCGACGAGGACATCAGCATCGAGGGACTTCTCGCCGGCAAACCGTCCGGTGAAAGCCAGACCTCGTTCAAGAAATGGCTTTCTGCTCGCAAGTCTAGTGGAACGCGAGGTTCTGTGAGACGGGCCAGGAATGGCCGCATTAACTAGCGACATCGACTTCTCTCTTCCCAACCACAAATCTTTCTCTGCGGCCTCTACCGTAAGATTTTCCTGTCTCAACGATACCAGCTCGTAGGTCATTGGCTCACCGCTAGGATCAGTATTAATAATGATGTCGTAATTGATGGAGTGGGACATAAGAGGTAGCATCGGGAAGTGACGTGTCTTATTAACGCTATCGACCTAGCAGCTGGATGGAATGTAGAATCCATCCTTCTCGATGAACACAGCCTGATATATGACGGAGCGTAATCAATCATTCTGGATCTCACTTGAGATCCTTTCCTGGGATGTATTACCAGAGGGTGGTAGTCGCTGTGGGGAGAAAGAGTCTCTTGTTGATAGGCCCTATCACCTCTTGCGGCACGCTGAAGATAAGATCACGGCTGCCTCCAATGAACTGGATTTGATTGATGCGATCACAACTCTCAAAAGGGCAGCTTTTCACCGAAAAGCGACATTGGAAAAGCTTTACGAACTTAAACAGATCCCGATTTCTGACCTACCCAAAGACCCACTAGAAAGGCTGGCGTTCTTTGGGCTTATCTGACCGATGGTCTTACGCGCACTCATCGAGGTCAGAAACAACATCGAACATTCGGACGGTCGGCCTCCTGGGGTGAATCGCTGTAAGGAAATGGCTGAATACATCTGGTACTTTCTTCGTGCAACAGATCCACTCGTTCGCGAAGTCCCTGACACGTATGCCCTCGGAACAGTAGATTCCGATGATTTTGAAGCATACTGGGTAGAGATAGTGACGGGGCCAGACAAAAGCTGGATAATCGAAGCCAGAGGATGGCTGCCGGACAATCTCGCAAGCTTGTCCGAGGGAATAGGTTGGTGCCTCGTAGAAGGAAATTTGAGGCGGGCGGGACAACAACCTTGTCCCAATCATCGAGATAGAGCTCCTAATGATGTCTTTATTGCTGGAAAAGTTCTTGGGCCACGAGAAAGCTTGCTTCAATTCTATCGACATTATTTTTCTCAAGTCTAAGAAACAAGACCCCCTGAAATTGTTTTGTGGTACGCAGCGGTTGAATGAACCATGATGCTTCCTGCTGGGCATATGGCAAAGAAAGTGGTGAGTAAACCTGATTGGCTCAAGGCCAACGGGATTGACGATGTCTACTTAGTGAGCGGTTGTCTTTCCAAAGACTTTGCCGAATACATCAAATTCTAGAAACACAACGGCTACTGGCTATTCGACTCCCCCAATGTGATTGAACAGCTTGCACGAGAGCAGTCCTTCCATCTCACTGGCACCACGATGTTCTATTATGAAGTCCATGAGCAGGAATTCGATGACGCCAAAAAAACAATGGTGTCCGGATGAGAGACAATAGTCACCTATTGCGAACATCTGTTTGTTCCGTCTCCCATTTACATCCACAGGCCTGGAGCTCAGCCCTGACCCATTTATCTGAATCGATACAGTCTGTATCTGTTTTTCCTTTCCTTGATTGACGCCAGCCTGTTTCTCTTATCCAGATGCAGGCATTTCCAGGAAACTCCTTCTCCGATGGGTTCCCGCTGCATTGGTACGATTGCTGCCCGAGAGCCAGCAATGGCCATCGCTGTGCAACTTCCCATGAAAGGAGCATCCAAAATGAACCGTCACGCAGTGCGGACTACTTTCGTGATCGCAACCCTCCTTGTGTTGACGCTCTCCGCCATAGATCATGTGTGGGCCACGGAGCTGCAGTTCGAACAGAAGAAGTTAAATAAGGTCAACCCCAAAGAGGTCATCACTTCTGGGAAAAAGGGAGGTCCCGCTCCTCCAGCAGATCCGCAATGCCCAATAGGGTCCAGTCCCGTTGGGCCGGTGACGCACTCAACCGAATCTCGGTCCTGTAAAATCGACGGCAAGGACGGAACCAAGAATTGTTATCACAAGATGGTCGCATGTCTCAGTGGTCCGGGTGAACACGAATATGCCTTTTCTGAAAATTGTGGCCCCTGTGTTGCATTGAAGACGCAACCAGGTCAGACCCAAACGCCGACCGGGCAGTAGCAGGCAGGACGAGGCGGCATCCGCCGTCTCGTCGTAGCAACCAATTCGGAGACCGGATTATGGGACTGAGCTCCTCTTAGCGCGAACAACCGGAGCAGAGTCTTTGTCAGACCCCCCCGGTTTACTCAACCGTTACAAATTGATTCTATATTGTCGTTTCCCGACACACGGCGGTTTTTGTGACAGGCTGACACTTGTTCTCAAGGTTGGTATACTTGAGTCGAAGGTGACGTATGAGTAAAGTTGAATTGATCGAACAGCAGATTGAGAAACTCTCGTCCGAAGAACTTGCTGCGTTCCGCTCGTGGTACGCGGCCTTCGATGCTGAGGCTTGGGACCGCCAGTTTGAAGCTGATGTGAAAGCTGGGAAACTCGATGCCTTGGCCGACAAAGCGCTTCATGCACACACCTCCGGTCAGTCCACCAAACTTTGATCCATCACGCCTCACCTGATTTCTGGACTTGCTACAACTCCCTTCCTGCTCCGCTCCGTGAACAAGCCGACAAAGCATTCGAACTTCTGAAGACAAACCCGCAGCATCCTTCGTTACATTTCAAGAAGGTGGGGCGTTTCTCGTCGGCTCGCGTCAGCCTCAACTATCGAGCTATTGGTGTGGATGCACCCGCCGGCATCGTATGGTTCTGGATCGGCACCCATGCGGAATATGACAGGCTGATTCGATAACTCCGTTTTGCGGTGCGCGGCAATTAAATGAGTCATGATGATTCCAGCTGGATATATGGCCAAGCGAGTGGTGAGGAGGCCTGACTGGCTGAAGGCCAACGGGGTTGGAGATATCTACTCGGTGAGCGGATGTATTTCCAAAGACTTTGCCGATTACATTAAATTCTGGAAGCATAATGGCTACTGGTTCTTCGACTCTCCTGAAGTCATTGAGCAGATAGCAAGGGAGCAATCGATAGATCTTACTGGCACCATGATGTTCTATTACGAAGTCTACGAACAAGAATTCGATGATGAGAAAGAACAATGGTGTCCGTATGAGAGGGAAGAGTCCTTCTTTACCAATGTCCGTTTGCCAGGCTGGAAGATATTTGCAGGATTTGATGTGGCAACCAACGTCACGAGAAACAGCCCTGAATGCTCCCCACTTTCATGCAACTCACTGGCTAACAAGATCCAGACCAATTCACATTGTCTGCTCCCTTATTTCGAAACCGCAAAGCAGCTTATCGAAACGGGAAGGTTCAACGATTCCGAACCCGGTCCCTACCGAATCTTCGCGGTGTATACCCTAGAGTAGAAACGAGTAGACCGCCGCTTCACAGCGTGCACGGATGAGTTATAGGCACTCTGTGCAGCCGCCACAATCTTCCTAATCATCGCTGCCTCTCTGCTGCCAGCTGTCAGCCTCGTACCTCCGAAGAAGCCGAGAGCTGACTGCCGACCGATGATTGCCTGTTCTTAACGACTCATTGCCATGCTATCGTGCTTCATGCCGCTGTCGGCCTTCATGCCATTGCTACGAGTTTCGCCGGAGGCTGTCACGATCGGCTTAGCAAAGGATGCTTCGCCGAGCAGCACTTCCGCATAGGCACACCAGATTTGGACCTTGGCTACGTCGTTGATCTGGACCGGCAAGGTTATGGTCCGGTTCTGCTTGTCGCCTTTGATAACTAGGCGATTCAAGAGATACACGTTGCTCTTGGTATCCACCACCTGCCAGTGTGGCGCGGGGGTTTCAGGAATCTTGAACTCCTCCGACCAGGTCAACGTGTCGTTGTTGCCGGAGCGGCCATGCGACGCCGTCCCGCTGTTGGCCTTCACGCCTTCAAACTTACTCGTCGTATGTGCATCAGCCGCGAACCCGGTTGATGCGAATAACAATCCCGTCGCAGCAACCATAGACAGAAATCCCATCTTGAACCAACCCTTCGAGCTCATAATGCCTCCTTGTTGTGTGAGTATCCGCGGGGCTGACTGACTTCAGCACTTTGAATTCCGCATCTGCGCATCAGTCGTGTGGAGGCTCCAGTCCTTACATACATTCACGGAACGTATGGCTGATCGCACAAGCGTCAGAGGACACACGTACGGCTCGAAGGCATGTTTCACAAATGACCAATGACGCTTGAGGAATGACGCAGCCTTCAAGCCATGTAGCGACAGTGAAAAATGCAGCGACTGTTATTGTGATGATGAAGTTTGGCACAGAGGACCTGGTGGATGCCGTGGGTTCGCACGTAACATTCAGCCGCCAACAACATGCCAGTGAGCGGTGCGATGAGATAGAGCCAATAGTCGGTCCAGAGCTGTGCTGGAAGTGCAGAAGCGAACGTGCGCGCGGGATTCATGCTCATACCGGACAGAGGCGCCTCTGCCGCAATGTATGTCGCCACGAGGGCTCCTGCGAAGACACCGGTCCATCGGTTGATTGACGGCCGGTTCGAGACAACCAGCACAACCAGCATGAGCCCGAACGAGATGATCACCTCAGCAGCAAACGCAATCGCCGTTCCTTGTGGTCCCGGCACCGTCACGACATAGTTGACGGCGGGATGCTCAATCGCCAGACCCAGGATCTGGGCCGCTAGCCACAGTCCAATCGTTCCGCCGACGAACTGCGACGCGACATACCAGAAAGCATCTCCACCCTTCATCTTCCCAAGGCGGAAGAACGTCACGGTAACCGCCGGGTTCAGATGGGCTCCTGAGCGTTTCCCCCAAGGCGAATAGATCAGCCCGATGGCCGTGAGCCCCATGGCCAGCCCGATCAGAATCCGTCGCACTGTCGCATCAGGGAATAGGTAGTGAAGGGGCGAATGCGGATACTCAAGCGTGGCCGTTACAACTGCAGCGGAGATCATGAAGAGCCCAAGCCCAGCCGCTTCCATCAGGTACTCAGGCCAGTGCACATGCACTGGTTCAGCGAGCTTCGCCATCAGCACATCACAATGCTGCATGGCTCAATAGAACCTTGAGTTCATTGGCCACCCCACGATTGCCTGTTGGTCGGACGTCAATACTCCTTCTTACAATGATCGACAAAACTGGCTCGTTCGCTCACAACACACTGCACTCTCCCCTGCACAGAGAAGGCCCCTTGCTCCCTTGCGCATCCGCAGCATATGATCGCGGCATGCAGGTTCAACTCAGCCATCCCGCACGAACCATTGAGATCAAAGGCCCGAAGAAGGCCAAAGACCTCTTCAAAGAACTCAATCTCGTGGTCGAAGCGCATCTGATCATACGCGGCGATGAACTCGTAACCGAAGACGAGATGCTCTACGACCAGGATCAGATCGAAATCCGTCCGGTCATCTCCGGCGGATCTCCACGCTTCACGAGTCACGAATGAACTGTACTAAATGCAAAACCCGCGCAGTGATCGACCTGCCCCGCCATAATGCTGCCTTCTGCAAAGGCTGTTTCAACATCTATGTGCATGACCAGGTCAGCCGGGCCATCAAGTCTGAAAAGATGTTCGGAAAGGATGATCGCATCCTAGTCGCGGTATCGGGCGGGAAAGATAGCCTGGCCCTCTGGGATATTCTTCTCAAGATGGGCTACAAAGCCGACGCGCTCTATGTGAACCTCGGTATCGGCGGCTACTCGGAAGTGTCCCATGCCAAAGTCGTCCAGTTTTCAGAAACGGTCGCCGCCCCACATGGCGCAGTTCTGCATGTCCACACTGTGGAGCAGGAAGCCGGCGCCGGAATCAAGGAACTGGCCATGCTGATCCATCGCCCGACCTGTAGTACATGTGGCACCATCAAACGCTACCAGTTCAATCGCGTCGCGCTGGAACACAAGTACGATGTGATGGCGACCGGCCACAATCTCGATGATGAAGCAGCCCGCCTGCTGGGCAACGTGCTCCGCTGGCAGGAGGAATACTTGGACAAGCAATCCCCCAGCCTGCCGGCCTCTCTCGACGGGTTTGCCAAGAAAGTGAAACCGCTCTTTCGCCTCTCCGAGCGCGAATTGGCCGCCTATTCGGTGCTCAACCGCATTGACTACATCGTGGAAGAGTGTCCGATGGCAAAAGGCGCGCGAACCCTTCTCTATAAAGAAGTACTGAATCGGCTTGAGACGGAATCCCCAGGCACCAAGCAGGCCTTCTACTGCGGCTTTCTCGACAAACAGCGCAAGCCCGAAGCCTCCCCGACCACGATGGCCGAGAGAGACCAGGCCATGCTGCATCCCTGCTCCGTCTGCCAACAGCCTACCACTGCCGACGTCTGCTCTTACTGCAAAATGATGGCGCGTGCCAAAACCCACAGCGTGTAAACCACCGCCATCCTTGCCCGTAGCATGGCTATCTCCCGCAAGAACTCAGCCGACTCGCGGCAGGCTCGACCTGGGTAACTACGTCCTCGTGCTTTCTGGAATACGGTAGCGTTGTTTGATGGCCGTCACGATCTGTTTCGCTTCTGCTTCATCAAGGCCTACCCCGAATCGATAGGTTCTTGCCCTATAATCAAAGGCGATCACTCCACCACCAATTCCCCATAATTGGAGACTCGATGAAAAATCAAACGGATTGACGCCAAGGTGTCCCACCCGTACATCGCGCATCTGCACGAGATTATATTCCTTGTCAAAACCGAATTCCCCAATGTTGCGCCGCGTCGTGAACGTTTGCCCCTGCACCGTGAGAATTTCCTTCCCCATCATCTGCCACAACCAGGCATAGATGGCGAGCACACCTCCGACCGTCCAGACCCCAAGCCATGTCAGCATGAAGACTTCTCCCCCCGGCGGAGCGTCCCCGTTCAGTAACTGACGGGTGACCATGATTTCACCCACCCCCCAGCCACAGATCCAAAAACCTAGAAAGCAAATCACTAACCAACTGCGTCTGCAAGGCATGACGATGCGGAGCTCCTGCGACGTATCCGCGATGGTGATTCGAGAGTCAGCTGGTTGTCGCTTTGCCATGGGGTACTCACTCTGAAACGGTCGGCATTATTACATGGATGACCGGTGAGTCCCAGAAAATATAGCAGTTGAATCGATCAGTTTTCTTGAGCTTAAGGCGGAGTCATAGATTCAGTGAGCCGGAATACTTGGGGCAATTTTCTCCAGGATGACTTGCCTGACCTGCTTGGCGAAGCGTTTAGAGACCTCCAGGTTTTTCAAGACATGGCCTGACTCTGAGACATTGTACGTCGCCGGTGGGACCTGCGTCGTGATTGTGGCTTCAAAGACGACCGCCAACATCTTACTTGGTTTTCCAGTTTTCCGGTCGATTCCATAGGCTTCCTTTAGCGAAACCTTCGGCGACACTTCGACATCGGCGCTCGCCACACTATGCGACCGTAACAAACCAGACCGACTGTGATTCTCTTCGATAAGCTTGATGATGGGATCTGCCTCTAACTCACTTCGAATCTGCTCCGCCACTGCCCCTTTGGATCGCTCCGCCTTCTCCATTTGCGTATCCAGTACCGGCTGGGCAAGACTGACATAAATAGGATCGGTCGGTTGCCGTTTAAGCGTCCGGCTCGATTGTTCAGGTTGGTCAGCGCGCTTTGCGCTGAGCTGTTCGGCATTCTCTTGCGCGGCAGCCTGCTGCTTCGCCCTTGGATCGTCGGCATCATGGATGGTGGTATTGCCGTTCTGGTCGGTTTCATACACCAGCGTCTTGGCGCCCTGTTCATCGATCCGATAGACCTTCTTTCCGCCGTTCACATTGGCCGTATAATACCCACCAGAACAGGCGACCATCATGACAACGGCGACGGCCAAACAAACAGAACTGGTCATATGCAAAACGTGACGGGTTGTGACGGCCATAAGCTGTACTCCTTTTCCCTTTCCGGACCGGTGCGACCAATACATAGACGTCTTCCTGTTAATTAGGTAAGTGTAGCAGCACTGCTGCCACCGCCTAGGCTATTGGGTTATTCGCACCGAGCGAGCTCAAGAAACCTCTGGATCTGCCGATTCTTAGGGAGAGGGCCCACAACCAAGCGTGGAAGAAGTCTTTGATAGGTTGTGGTTCGCCACGTAGCAGACTCAATGGATGTTCTTACTTCCTGCAAAGCGGATTCTTGTTTGAACCTTCCCTTTCATTTGATCCTATAGCCGTTGCGCACGCTCTTCCGTACGCAAGCCAATATTCATGTGGTGATGGATGACGTGCTACTCACTACTGCAATTGTTACATTATATGCAGCTCACAACTAGCTGTAATACTTCACTTTTAATATCTATTTACATGCTTCTAATGTGGTGTGTGACTCATCCTGATGCCTCTTTAGTTCGGTCTTTCCACCTACCAGAGTAATAGCCCTCACTCCCCCCCTGTAGTACCGTTTCCCTACTGTTCAGACTTTCCACACAAGGAGAGAACATGCCTGCAGGACTTCTATCAAAAATTGGGATCGACTGTATGCTTTCAAAGGGAGGCAACGGCTTGAGGGGCGATGGGTGTCTGTATGAACTATCATCCTCTCACCCGATCACCTTAAACCCTACAAAGCTGCGCCCTGGTGATTATGTCAAGCTCCGCTTGTGGTTCCCCGATGAAGACGCTTTTAGCGTGATCGAATTAGCGGAGGTGCAGTGGGTCAAGAATGAGTGGATCCAGATTGAGCTTCTTGTTGTGTCACCCAAAGACCAATCGAGGCTTAGACAATTCGTCGCTGCTGACGGAAACCACATACCAACATCAGCCAGCATAGGCCAACAGATCATGATTCGCGCGTGACAACAACCACTGTGCGCAGCAACCTCATTGCAATATTTTCGTCATACCAACAGGAGCCCTATTCTGACACCAGGCGAATCACAATATGGATACTGAATTGAGGGACGAAGAATGGAAAACCAACTCAATCGACGGGGATTGATCCAACAGAACCTCCATCGGGAAGCATGCCCATTTTGTGGAGGAAAGACCTACCAACTTGTCCTTCGAACCTCCGGAACATTAGATGACCCAAGCCTATTTGTTCGTTGCCGCCAATGCAGCCGTCCACGAAGCCTGGATACGGACTTCAAACGAGTTCTGTGGATCTGACTTTGGCAGCTTGGACGTGGCTCACGAAAATGGAGGTCATCGTAATGCCGCTGCGCACTGAGATAGAGCACACCCCTCTGTGCCAATATGAGTGGGACACGTTGCCTCTCTTCAATTAGAGTAGCGG
>ERZ1292633.3500-Hain-H41-02um-R1-3500-length-15221-cov-6_pt1 | contig 15221 bp, 13 predicted proteins | sample MGYA00564406_ERZ1292633 | MGnify/ENA primary metagenome ERZ1292633 (study PRJEB36523, sample SAMEA6512639) | groundwater metagenome | collected 2019-01-08 | study: AquaDiva: Metagenomics assemblies of 32 groundwater samples
ATAAAGAGCGCCATACTAGAGATCCATCCGAAAGCCAAATGCAAGACAACCTATGGCCAGTACGAAAATACGTTGTCGATTACAACAAAATCAGGGAAAACTGCTCAAGCATCAAAAGTGGACATCGCGAATTACATCGTTGAAAGCTTTGAGGCTGATTTTAGTCAGTTAGATCTGAAGAAACAGATTCAGAAGCTTGTTGATTTCATCAGAGAATCAAATCCGGGCATTACGATCACCACAACCTAAAAAGCTTGCACTCATATTTAAGCTACTGCTTATTTCAGTGAAAACTCCGCCCAACTGCCTTTCTTTTGATCGCTGTCTCCCGTCTCATCGATACCCACGACAAAAATTCTTTCGCTGGAAATTTCACCTTTTTCTACCAGCCAGTTCCGTGCGGCGTTGGCGCGGTTTTCTGCCAGTGCTTGCAAGTCATTGTCAGTAATTACGGTATGCGAAAGTATGAGTTGTTCCATTTCAGCGTTGGGAAGGCTCTTAGCCAGACCGATCGCATTTTTGGGTTTTTCAAAAGTTTCTTTTTTGTAGGCGATTTCAAGGTATTTACTATATTCTTCCGGGGTTAATGTCATATCCGTTATGGCACCGCTGGCGATGCCTTTTTTGGCGTCGTCGGCTAATTTCTGCGCTTTCACTTTGTTTTGCAGCTTGGCGAGCTTCAGTCCTTCATAGTCTTCAGCCGGGTCAACGTGACCGGAAATTTCCAGTCGCAGTGATGGGCGCTCTTTTAGGACTCCGGATAAGGTTTGCAGACGTTGCAATGACTCCGCTTCAATATCTGCAAAACCGGGGGTAAATGAAATCTTGGATAATTCTTCGCCGCCTTCAAATACTGCACCCAATAATGTAAAAGGCGAGGTGATCGCTTTGGTGATCAGATTAGTGAATGCGGTGAAAATGACATCGCCAAGGTTAAATTGGGGATCATTAATGGATCCTTTGAGCGGCAGATGGAGATTAATTTCACCGCGACTGTTTTTAAGCAGCGTAATCGCCAGGCTGAGCGGAAGAGACACGGCATCCTCACTGTCCACTTTATCGCCCAGGGTAAATTGATCCAGAAATATTTTGTTGTCTGCTGTCAACGCGCCATTCTCGATCTGGTAGTTCACATCGGCTGACAATTTTCCCTTCTCAATCGCGTAACCGATATATTTTCCAGAATAAGGGCTAAACGGCGGCAGATCGATATCTTTAACTTTTGCAACGATATCCAGCAGCAATTCGGCACTGAACGGATCAATCGTTCCACTAATTTGTAGCGGCGCTGTTTTGCTGACCATGCCGTGTATGTCTATTTTTCCGGATTTTCCGGGATACAATGGACCAACCTGGCCCGAGAGCGCGGTCAGATTTGCGCGGTAATTCGGTTTAATAAACCGGTCATTGAAATTGATACTGCCATTTTGCAGAAAAATCTTATCGATATGAACGGGCGTCTCACCTTTTGAGGCGGCCGGAGTGTTACCGGTGGATTCGACAGCGGCAACGGCAATGTCAGGTTCTGCCGTTTTTCCGGATTGAATGATTTGCTTAAGATTGAGACCGCCATCCGGAAGAATCGTCATGCGCGCAAAAAAATCACTCAAGTGTATTGTGCTGATATCCAGCAGCAACGGCTCATTGACAAAGTTTAGATGACTGATATCCAGCTTCTTCCAGCGCAGCAGATCATGAGCATTTTTACTATCAAAGATATTGAAGTTGGCGAGCTTCCCCTGCCCGTTTGCCTGAATTTTCAGCGGACTGCCGCTGGCTTTGAGATTTCCGGTGAAGGAAATGTCGCCGCTGGTCAGAAGCGCCGTCAGCCTATCACCCAGCCAGCCTTGTAAAGACACCAGATCAACCGCATCAAGGTTCAGCATTAAATCAGCCGAAAGCGGTGCCCAGGCCAGCGAGCCATTGGCTTTAAAGTTGCCATGCTGGTTAACCTGCGCCTGCAGCACCAGAGTCAACGGCTTGATGCCATTCAGATCGATGCTTTCCAGAGTTAGATCCAGTGAATCGACAATCATCGGTGAAATTTTTGTCAGTGTGAGATCTTCATAGCGCAGCGTGGCTGCTTTGAGTTGAATGCTTTTGATCTGCGGCACCCAAGACTTATTGTCTGCGCGTGTGGGCGCGGGCAATCCCGGCTCTTTTTCAGCCATTTTAATCCCGGCATTGGCATGCTCCGGTTTTCTGGCAGGAATAGGAATGCGTGCTTGAACTTGGATCTGAGGCTCCGCCGGATTCTGAGCTTCCAGGGAATTAAACAATCGGGTTAAATCAATCGTGCCGCTGGCATCTCGACGCAACGTGGCGCTCAAACGATCCAGCGTGATATTGCCTAATGCAATCCGCTGTGCCGCTGTATTGACCGTGATGGAATCAATAGCCAGCTTTGCCAGCGCTAATGCCGGTTCGCTTTCGCCATCACGCGTGATGGCGACTTGATCCATTGCCAGCTTGACCTGCGATGGTTTTTTACCGGTCAGATCGGTTTGCGCCAAATCGACTTTCAGTTTCTTAAGCTCGGCCTGATACGGTGCGGCGACTGCGCTATTTTTGATCGCCATTTGGCGGAATGTAGTGGCACCGGTTAAGGTAATGTCAGGTGCTTTAGTGGATTCCTGGGTGAATGTGAGCAGCAGATCGCTGTCGAAATAACCTGAAAGCAGATGGATTCCCTTTGGCAGGTCCGCATATTGATCAAACTGGGTTAAATCAATATTACTGAGTTTAACAGCCAATGTTGCTTCCTGATTTGCCGCAAAAGGACGCAACTTGCCGTCGAGTGAAAAAGGCGCACCGTTAATCTTTGCGTTGAAGTGCGGCTCAATCCAGTCAGCCGTGGCGCTATTGATATTGGCGACAACCGGAATGCCAAGATTTATTTCTGAGATTGTATGCTCAGCATTTTTGTATCGATCAATAAATTCAAAGCGGCCACCCTCAATGCGAATATTGCTGATAGAGAATTGGTTACGCTGATCACTCGCAGCGCTTTCTTCATCCTCAGGTTGGCCGAATTTTTCCAGCAGATCGGAAATATTCAGTTGCTCCTTGCTTTCCCGGACCAGCCGCAATTGCGGATCTATCAAAGTGATTGCTGTTAGGACGGGCGCGCGCTGCTTGAGTGATTCAATACTCAGATCGACAGTCAGCTTGTTAAAAGAAAAAAGCGCTGTCCGTGTTTCATTGGCGCCAGCTTTCTCGTCGATACGAAAACCCAGTACGATCAACTCGAGTGTACGCGGTTTTATTTCAATGGATGTAACGGTGACAGAGCGTTGCAGAGCCTCAGACAGACGAGTTTCGAGTTGAGATTTGGCATAACCCGGCAACCAAAATGTAATCAGCGCCCCCACTATGACGATTAGGGTCGCAATCACGCCGAGACTGATAATCAGACGTTTGTATCGAATAAAACGTGGCTGTATGGTCGGAGTCATAGCAATGCTCTGTCAATTTCCACAACGGGTTAGCGAGGCGCTTAAAACATTTTAAATGATGGTACGTTGTTTTTTTACAGAAAATTAAGAACCAAAAAACGGATTGAGCTATTCAGAAGCAGCAGCGTGGTCAACCGAATAGCTCAATGGATAAAATTCACCTGAAAACTGGTAAATGATAGATTTAATAGTGTGAACTCTCTTTCAGGCCGATTAATTCAACATCAAAAATCAAGGTTGCATCCGGTGGAATAATATTGCCCGCACCGCGTGCGCCATAAGCCATGGATGGCGGAATAATCAACGTGCGTTGGCCGCCCACCTTCATCCCGACGACGCCTTTATCCCAGCCTTTAATCACACGTCCTGCGCCGAGCATGAATGAAAAATGCTCTTTACGGTCATAGGAGCTGTCAAACTTTGGACCTTTTTTGTCCGGAGCGCTTTCATCATAAAGCCAGCCGGTATAATGAACATTGACAGTTTTTCCGATTTCCGCTTCTTCTCCAGTACCGACTTTGACATCGATTTTTTTAAACGCTGATTCATCAGCAGCGGCATGTTCTTTATAAGAGAAGGCTGTCTGCGGCAGTAGTGCCAACGCCAGTAAGATGATACTTAAATTAAACAGTGTTTTCATATTATGCATGGTTTCCTCAAGAAAAAAGTTAAATCCGGTTAATTCTACCAATTAACTCTCAGGTATTATAACTGGTAACATCCGTTCTTTATCAGCGGCTGTGTTCGAATTGATCGTTTCTACATCAATTTGGTCATAAGGACCTAAATAGCATAATTCTTTTGATTTTACACTGCGAATTCCGAATCCATCAAAGCTATGCCAGCATCTGAACAACGCGAAACAAATCAGAATGAGCAGCAGACAGTAGATCAGCAAATGGCTGATTTATTATGCCTGCACGATTCACCATTGGTCCGCGCCCTGTATCTGGGAGCGGGCTTTTTGGCATTGTTGCTGGGTGCGTTAGGCGCGTTTTTACCGGTATTACCTACGACGCCCTTTGTGCTTCTGGCCGCTGCTTGTTTTGCCCGCGGTTCTGAGTATTTTCATCGCAAATTACTGGAAAATCGAATCGCCGGTCCAATTATACGTGAGTGGTATCTCTATCACAGCATTCCGCGTCGTGCCAAACTCTGGGCTTATTTATTGATGACATTGTCATTCGGCAGTTCTATTTTAATAGTGCCGGAGCTATGGCAAAAGATCATGCTGGTTATGATTGGCAGTATATTGGCCTTTTATATCTGGCGTGTACCGGTACGAGAAACTCTCAATGAAAGCGCCTAATCTTGGAAGACTGGATTCTCACTAAAAATTACCTTATTAGTTATTTTTCCTACAGCTTAAAGTTTTTATTATCGCTCTGTGCCTAAGAAGTAATGAAGTAATCTATGTCATTAATTCTGTCGATCTTTATGTGCAAATATTTCCGATAATAAACAGAATAATCCTATACAGAAAAGCGACATTTCTATCCCATTATTCAAATCATTGGCTTACTGATACCTTGTATAGAATCACAAAAACTTAAAGTACTTTGAGTTTTTGTCGTAAGAAAAATCCTATCCTTTAATCACTAGAGTGAGTTTACAATGAGAGTTAATGAGCCAGTTACCCAACGAGATATGGGTATGAATAATGATTGTGTGATTATCTCGACTACAAATTTAAAAGGTGCTCTCACATCGGTTAATGAAGATTTTATCCGGATGAGTGGTTTCACCTGGGAAGAACTTGATAACAAAAATCACAATATTATTCGCCATCCTGATGTGCCTCCTGAAGCTTATGCAATGTTATGGACGGCGCTCAAAGCGGGAAATCCGTGGATGGGTATGGTAAAAAATCGTCATAAAGGTGGTGATCACTATTGGGTAGATGCCTTTGCCAGTCCGCAATTCGAGGACGGTAAAATTATCGGTTATCAATCGGTCCGGGTTAAACCTGAAAAAGCCTGGGTTGACCGGGCAGAGGGTCTGTATGCCAAAATCATGTCGAAAAAATCGGCGGATGATAAACGGCGCTCTAAATTGGATGAAGTTAAATTAACCCGATTTCCCATCAATCTAGCTGGCCAAATTGCTTTGGCAATAACCGGTATTTTCGGTTTGATTTTTTCGGGTCTCGCACTGACCGAACAGATTTCAATGATTTTTGCTTTATCCGGTTTTTTAGCTGGTAGCGTATGTAGCTTCGCAATTGTGCATCAAATGTTAAGCGGGCTGCGTGATTTGGCGAAAAAATCAGAAAAAATTGCGAATGATCCGGTGGCTCGCTATGTTTATACAGGAAGAAATGATGAAATAGGTCAATTGGAATATGCGCAGATATTCCAAACGGCTAAACTCCGTACTGCCATTGGTCGCGTCAAAGAATCCTCTGAAGTATTGGAACATGCTTCTGAAGAAATAGCTTCCGGTAATGTCGATCTTTCCAGTCGCACGGAAAATCAAGCTTCCAGTTTGGAGGAAACGGCATCCAGTATGGAAGAAATTACTTCTACTGTGCAACAAAACGCGGAAAATGCCAAACAGGCCAATGTTCTGGTCATGGAAGCGCGTAAGCAAGCAGAAAAAAGTGGTACGGTGGTTTCCAGTACCATCAAAGCCATGTCACAAATCAACGAGAGTAGCAAGAAAATTGCGGACATTACTAACGTCATCGATGAAATTGCTTTCCAAACTAACTTGCTGGCACTCAATGCAGCTGTCGAGGCTGCTCGCGCCGGTGAACAAGGCCGAGGTTTTGCGGTAGTTGCTAACGAGGTACGTACCCTGGCAGGACGCAGTGCAGAATCTGCAAAACAAATCAAAGAGCTTATCAACGACAGTGTTGCCAAAGTAGAAGATGGTACACAATTAGTCAATCAATCGGCCGAATCATTAAAAATGATTACCGATAGCGTCAAAAAGATTTCTGATATTGTCGGTGAAATTTCCCAATCTTCTCAAGAGCAAGCAAACGGTATTGAGCAGATTAACCAGGCTATCTCTCAAATTGATGAAGTAACACAACAAAATGGACAGTTAGTAGAGAAATTATCAACATCCAGCCGTGCAATGACTGAGAAAGTCAAAATGATTTCTGGGCTGGCAGATCAATTCAAGTAACAAAACCTTTTGCTTGTATTGCCTAATGAGCCGGAATGATCGTAATGCTAATTCCGGCTTTTTTCATTTTTCGCATATAATAAATTCAATATTCTTATTGAATTATTAGTCTTCGCAGAGTCTGTCTGATACATAGCATGAATTCGTCCAGTAGCTGGGCCGGCCAATACGGATTAGCTCATCATTCTCAGTTTCAACAGCTCGCGTGTTAATTACAAGTGCATATGCTCTAACGAAGAATGCTAAAATATTTTTATGAACGAAGAAGAAAAAACATCCGATTTTGACTTTGACGAATGGTCTAGAATGGCTCAGGAGGAACCCGAGAAATTTGAATCCATGCGTCAACAATTGATTGATGACTTGATAGCGCAATCACCTGAACATTTCAAACAGAGGATGATCGGCTTGCAGTGGCAAGTCGATCAAGTTCGCAATCAAGCCAGTAATCCAATGGCTGCCTGTCTACAGATTTCGCAGAAAATGTGGAACAATGTGGTTGGAGAAAACGGATTGCTCAATGCGCTCCAAGAACCCAGAAAGATACTCAGCACCTTAGAAAAGGCGCCTGTCGGCAAGATTTTATCGTTTGAACGGCCTAAACCCGGTAAGTAAAGCCGGGGTTGAACCCTCTCCCTTTTAGCCAGCTGCACCTTGCAGCTTCTATCGCTATTGTAGTAGCCTGTAATTACTATAGGAAAATCCCATGCACACTACACGCCGCACCCATAATCTAGCCCTGCTAACGATAAGCTGCCTATTTTTTTTCAGTAACACCAAGGTAATCGCCGCGGATAGCGTCGAACAATTGAGTACCCTCAAAGAACAAAAATCCGTCGCAGTGACCATATACAACGATGACTTAGCACTGATCAAGGATTTACGGCAAGTTACGTTAGTCAACGGTAATTTTAATTTGGCATGGCGCGATGTCAGTGCGCAAATGCGGCCAGAAACTGCTCTGCTTCGCAGTATCACCAATCCCGGCAGTATTGAAGTATTGGAGCAAAACTTTAACTTTGATTTGCTCACCCCACAAAGCTTATTGAACAAATACATTGGGCAAACGGTGTCGGTCGTTAAAAGCAATCCAGCGACTGGCGTTGAAAGCAAAGAAAACGCCATCGTACTCGCGGCCAGCAATGGCGCGGTACTTAAAATGGCCGATCGCATCGAAACGGGCATGCCTGGTCGCATTATCTTTGATAATGTACCGAGCAATTTGCGCGACCGCCCTACACTGGTGATTGGCGGGGACAATCGCGGAGAAGCTACACAAGATATAGCGCTGAGTTACTTAACAGGCGGCTTATCCTGGAAAGCGGATTATGTCGCAGAACTGAATGATAAAGATGATCAACTGGATTTATCCGGTTGGGTAACATTGACCAATACCAGCGGTACCAGCTATCCCAATGCAAAATTACAATTAGTCGCGGGTGATATTAATCGGGTGCAGCGAGAATTTGCCGCACCCAGGGCACTGAGAGCCAAGATAATGGCTGATGCCGCTGCAGCACCAATGCGTGAAGAAGCACTGATGGAATATCATTTATATAGTCTGGATCGATTAACAACCATCGCCGAAAACCAAACCAAACAAGTCGCACTACTCAATGCTTCCGGTGTGCCTGCAAGTAAAGAGCTCGTTCTGGCCGGAAGCGATTACTATTATGCAGCCAGCTATGGTGATCTGGGGCAAAAAATGAAAGTGGATGTATTCGTGCAGTTTGATAATAAAGAATCGGCCCGATTAGGCATGCCGTTGCCGAAGGGCATCATACGTGTGTACAAACTTGATAAAACCGGCAATGCGCAGTTTGTTGGTGAAGATCACATAGACCACACCGCTAAGAACGAGATCATACGCTTGAAACTGGGCCAATCGTTTGATGTGACTGCGGATAAAAAACAAACCGAGTTTAAACAATTAAGTACCGGCGGTGCCAGTGGCATTAATCGCTTTGAAAGCGCCTATGAAATCACACTTAAAAATGCTAAAAAGGAACTGGCCACAGTTGTTGTGCAAGAACCTATCCCAGGTGATTGGAAAATAGTGGATGAGAGCCAGCCGCACAGCAAACCTGCCAGCAACACAGCGATGTGGAAAGTGAAAGTACCTGCCGAAGGTTCAATCACACTCAAATATCGTGTGCAAGTGAGATACTGAATACCGGCATGGTTGATAATCTGATCAGGTGTGCTTGCAGACTCAATATGAGTTTTCTAACCAATAAGATTTTATGATTGAACATATAAATCATCAACTTGAAGTATTTCCGTGGAATAAAAATTTTGAAACCGGGATAGAAATAATTGATGTGCAGCATCAGAAACTTATTTCTCTTTTGAATGAACTGGCAGGGGCCTTAGTACGCGGTAACCAGCTAGAAATAAATTATTTTTTTGATGCATTGGCAAAATATGCTGAGTTTCATTTTGAAACTGAAGAAGCTATTTGGATAGAGTACTTCGGCGATGATTCTTGGCTATCATCTCATCAACTAACCCACTCATCGTTCTTACCCAAAGTGGTAGAAATTAAAGAGCAGGAAACTAACAAGCCCCAGAATGAGATTATTGAAAGCATTATTTTATTCCTCATTCGCTGGCTAGCCTTTCACATCCTGGATAATGACAAACGAATGGCTTTTGTCGTTCAAAATGTCAATAAAGGATTGTCTTTCGAGGAAGCAAAAATCGTTTCAGACAAGAAAATGAGCGGTTCAATTAGAGTACTCATCGAGACTGTTATGAGTATGTACGATAGCTTATCTTCAAGAACGCTGGTGCTAATGCGTGAAAACTATGAGCGCCAAAAGATCGAAGCTGAGCTGCATAAAGCCAATAAGCAGCTGCGAAAGGTCAATTTAAAGTTAGAGGCGCTAGCCATGACCGATCAGCTCACCGGTTTATTTAATCGCCGCCATTTTAGGAATGTATTCGCCCGTGAAATTAAAAGGGCTCATCGGCACAACTTTTATCTTGCTCTAATCATACTGGATATCGATTTCTTCAAAGGAATTAATGATAACTATGGCCACAGCAAAGGTGATCAAGTGTTGATCCAGGTAAGCCGAAAATTAAAAAATCTTTGCCAGCGCCCTGACGATTATGCTTTTCGCCTTGGCGGGGAAGAATTCGGTGTAATAGCGGCTAACCTGGATCATCAAGGGACAGTGGAATTTGCAGAGATCATAAGAAAGGGTATAGAAGAGCTAAAAATTCTCAATGGTTACAGCGATGGTGCTAAACATTTGACAGTTTCTATCGGCACCGTGACTAAGACGCCTGATGAAATGGACACCATTGACAGTTATATGGCTATCGCTGATGCGCGCTTATACAAGGCAAAAGAACTGGGACGCAACCAAGCCGTTACCGGCGAGTAACTTTCTATCAGAAGAAACCAGGAAACCTGATCATTGATTGTATGCAGATTGAACAGTATTTTTATTCGCACCGATTACTTTGATTAGAATAATGCCTAACAACCCGCCTGCCGCATCAATGAAAAAATCGGTGATAAGCGGGGATCGACCGTCAATATAGAGTTGTGCCAACTCGGTACCGCCAGCCAGCATCAAAATAATAGCCGCCACCTGGATGATGGGTTCCTTTGTCATCAAAAGACACAAGACCAGGCCAAACAAGAAAAAAAAGCAGAAATGCCAGACCTTGGATAAATCCCAGGGAATGGCAGTTTTAAATGACTCGCTTTCTGCATCAATCTGAACTTTGACTTCATCGGAAACCTGATTTTTCAAATCCCCTGGCAGGGATATCCCGGCGACAATGGCGATGAATGTGGTTAACAGCAATGTGCGGAAGAGGATAGTTTTTCCGCGGATAAAAAGACATGAACCCGCCAGCAGCAGGAAAAAAGCACTCCATGCAGAAAGAATAATAGCCCTTGCCTCTATATACGCCTGGTTCACATGGACAGGATAGCTCCGTAAATTTTTTATCTGAAGTGATCCGGTAGATTGACTTAGTTGAGCAAACAAGCGGATGCTTTTGGTTTCCGGTGAAATGGTAAAAGCTGTGCGGTAATGCTTCCAATCAGTGGTTCCAGCCAGAGCGACAACCGTATGTGGCAAATCCCACCGGTCTTTTTCCCCGTCATTCTGTGCCAGAATAATTCTGGCCAAGCTCCAGGGTTTAGCGCCTGCCACTACATTCGTACATTTCACATCGGCGGATACGAGTAAGGTAGTGCCCGAATTAACCAGCGGAAGGTCTTGGAAAGTGTTGACACCGTTTTTTGCGTCATTGGCTAAAAGGGCCAATCCATTTTCCGTGATGTTGACCCGATTGCTTTCTGATGTTTTGAATTGCCAGTGAGCAGTTAAAAGGTCAGACGCAATCTGCTCATATTGAGAGATCCTTGTATGGGAAATTAGAGTTGCAACGGCTAAAATAATGAAAATAAAGCAATTCGTTTTTAACAAAGGCATAGATAGCTACCGGCGTGCTGCAAAGATCAAATCCCTCTTCAATTTACTCTCATGGATTTTTTATGCCCGGAGTTTAGGTTATTTTTATGTTATCTCTGGCCCCGGAACTTCTTAGAAATATTGAACCATTAAGGTGATATATCCAGCGGCAAAAATAACCAGCGCAATAATAACAAGCTTTTTCATCGAATTGACTCCTTTCAGTTAAATATCGAATCGTCACAGCGGACTGACACAATATAAGTAAAACGCATCCCATGCATTGCCGTCAAGTATTTTTCCGGGGCCTTATTTTTGGAATGGCTTATCTGGTCCAAACGCCGAGTGAATCATTTCATGCCATATTTTGCATTTATTTTCAAAAGATAATCGAGCATTGGCAGGGCTTGTGGAGGGCAGACGAGTGAATCTCAGCAAACCCAAGTTATTCTCTGGTAAGACATAGCGTTTAAAACAAGCTTCCGCTTTCCCGCCGTTAAAAAATACATGGGTAATTTCTCTGTATTCCGGGAAAAAAGATTGAAAGTCATTGATTGTTTGCGTATCCGCTTCAATACTAGAGTCCAAGCTCCCTATACGATGACAGGATCTGAGCACATCCCATAAGGCTATCTGCGATGATTTTAGCACCGTAATTTTCTCTGCATACGATACATCCGGATTGAATTGCAGCAATTGCGCCATGATCGGCCAGAAGGCGTTGCGGGGATGCGCATAATATTGGTTTGCCGCTAATGAAGCCTGTCCCGGCATGCTACCAAGAATCAGGATTCTCGCATGGTTGTCGACGATGGGTTGAAAACTATAGCGGATCGACATGCTGCAGGTAGATTATTTGAGATGATCCACGTAGTAATGCCGAATAGCCTTGTATTGGTGATCCAGTTCGTAAACCAATGGCCGGCCGGTGGCCAATGATAATTTCATGACCTGTCCGGGGGTAAGGTGATCCAATAGCATCATTAACGTGCGCAGGGTATTTTTGTGGGAAACAATGAGTATTCGCCTCCCTTGTTGTATTTCCGGTTGGATGGTTTCCTGCCAGTAAGGCTGAAAGCGCGCGAGGGTTTGTTGCATACTCTCCCCCAGAGGCAGCTCATCTTTATTAATACCGGTGTAACCGGGTTGATTCCCGGGAAAACGCGGATCCTGGGAATCCAGATACGGAGGCGCCGCATCAAATTTGATTTGGCAGCCCAGGATGGGCCAGATACCAAATTTCTTAATGGCTTGCCAACGTTCCATCCCTTCCAGTGCACCATAATGACGTTCGTTCAATCGCCAGCTTTCATGAACCGGTATTTCATTTAACTGCATTGAAGCCAAAACGATCCTTGATGTGGTTCTCGCGCGTTGCAAGGTAGAAGAGAAACACAGATCAAATGTAAAGCCCGCCTGCTTCAGTAAATACGCAGCCTGTTCAGCTTCTCTTTCGCCCTTGGGACTCAAGGCAACATCACTCCAGCCGGTAAAAATCTTATCGCGATTCCAGATACTTTGGCCATGGCGCAGCAGGACAAGCTGCGTGACCTTTTTCTGCGCGTTGGCTGTTGAAGCAATGGCTCGAAGCATTACGGTTATTGACGTTGGGTGGTATCCGATACGGATGATGATTCATGCCAGATGCGCCTGAGTGCATCCCATAAACCACTGCGTATGGTTTTAATGTACTGCGAATTATCGGTCAAACCATTGACCAAACGGCGTTGTGCTTTGCCCAGATTATGATAGGGCATGCTCATGAAAAGATGATGCGTGGCATGGTAACGCAACCCGACCGGCGCCCAGAGCGGCGTGATCAGAAAATTGCCGGGTATGTTGATTGAATCCAGATACTGCTCCGCCAGTGTCATTTTACGGTCGCCGGGATTACGATAGGCATGAGCAGCCAGCGTACGCAGTGAATTGAGGAAGTAAACGGTTACAGAAATCAGATACCAGAGTACCAACAGTGAATAGGGCAGTATGCCCAACACAACCAGCGTAATGGTAACCGCACCAAGCAGACAGGCGGCGATTTCCTGCTGGCGCCAGTTCAGATCATTGCGAATCGCATCGGCAGCGCGCCGGTAGTTGGGGTCAATCGTAAGCGACGAAGCACGTTCCCAGACGATCTTGCGTAATGGTGGAATCAAGTAACACAAGGGTGTCAGCACTACGAACCGCGCTACCAGAAAAATCGGCAATAAAAAGGACAATAAGACATAAGCAATCATTTCCGCGGGTTTGCGCGTTGCGAAGGGAAGGTATTCGCCATCCGCGCTGGTGCCATAGACATCCGGCTTATGGTGATCATTATGCACACCGTCGTAGGTAAAAGATGGGATCAAGAATGGAATGCCACAGAGGATATTCCAGGCCAGGCGGAAGTTCCTGAATGAGCCTTTCTTTAAATGCGCCAGTTCATGCACAAAGACGGCCGAGCGATACAACGCCAGCACCGCCACCACAAATCCACCCAGTTGCCAGAGCGAAAACGCGGGTGATAACAGTGCGGTGAAAAAAGCACTCCAGCCCAAGGTGATATGAAACAGAAAATCAGTCCAATAAATCCATGGATTCGGCGTCATCAGGTCGCGTACCAAATGATGGGCTTCGCGGAGTGGAAATTCTTTGATGTAAGGCGGTTTTTCTTCAGTCACTTGGCGGCTCGTATTGTTTCACTTAAGACCAGCAGGATTGAATGTAATTCATAATGCGCTGATTGATCGCCGCATCGGTTTTGTTGATTTGCCCCAAGTTCGGCATGGCCGACCAACCTGCATCGATAAATTCCATATCCGCAAACTGCCTGGGCTGTGCATAACGCGGAATGACGTGAAAATGAACATCCGGATCGACCATCATCAGCATCAGATAGTTGATTTTGTCATATTGAAACGCTTTAGTCAGCGCGGATTCAATATGCCCGGTGATGGTATGGAGTTCGGTAAAACTCGCTGGACTGAGTTGTGAAAAGGCTTCAGCAGGTTCATGCGCGGCTAAAACCAGCGCACCGAGCGTCGCCTGCGCCGGGCGTAGCATCACCGACCAGTATTGATACGACCGGATAATCGTTTGCGGCGCGCCAAATTTGCGCATGGTGGCATTCAGGCTGTTGGATTTCGATGTCACGGGTTTATTCCTGATGAATTTTCATCAAAAATGATGCCTGCTTTGGCCAAGTCCTCTATGAAATCGATTTCACACCAGCGAAACCCTTTCACCGAGCAGGAATTAACCAAATGCTGCTTGGCCAATGCATCAATAATCGATAAATACCATGATTTCAATTCTGCCGGATGACGCAATGCCGATTCGACGGCTTGACTAAAGAGTTCTGGACCCTGCTCGCGAAAGTAAACCAGACCAATGGATTCTGCATCCACCTGATGCGGGGGAATTATTTTGCTCACCTGTTTCACCCACCCGTCCGGATCCAATTGCACTTTCATATCGTCGGCATCGTAAGCGTTTTTATAGTCGACGCTGAGTGTAATGGGCGCCGGTTTTGAATTCAAGACCTGCGCGATGAGCGCGGCTTCGATCACGGTATCCCCATTGAGTATCAGAAAATAGCCCGTCATCACACCACGCGCAATCCAGCAACTGGCGAGATTATCCGCCACTTCAAAAAACGGATTGAACAATATTTTAATCTTGGGGTGATTCGCATAACGCTGTTGTAACAGCGTTTCAATCAAACCCACCTGAAAACCCGCGACAATCGAGATTTCTTCAATGCCCACCGCCAGCAACGCATCAATCTGCCACGCCAGCACGGGTTTATCGGCAACCGGCAATAGGCACTTCGGTGTGCTTTCGGTCAGCGGCAGCAACCGCCGCCCCTGCCCTGCGCTGAGGATGATGGCCTTGGTGTGTCTGGCCGGTCGTGTGATTGGATTATTCGTCATAGATGGATTGATTATAGGGCACTTTAGATGGAAAGACTGCTGATCTGCCGTAATTCTGCAACAATGCGTTGGATTGCGCGCAGAAAATCCTCGACTTGCTCACGGTTGTTGCGGCTTCCCAAGCTGATGCGCACCGCACACCGCGCCAGCATCGGATCAACCTGCATCGCGCTCAATACATGGCTTTGCCCCGGATTGACGCTGGAACAGGCAGCCCCGGCGGCAACAGCAAAACCGGCTTTATCCAGTTTAACCACCAACGTGTCGCCTTCGATATCCGGCAA
>ERZ1292633.3504-Hain-H41-02um-R1-3504-length-15211-cov-15_pt1 | contig 15211 bp, 17 predicted proteins | sample MGYA00564406_ERZ1292633 | MGnify/ENA primary metagenome ERZ1292633 (study PRJEB36523, sample SAMEA6512639) | groundwater metagenome | collected 2019-01-08 | study: AquaDiva: Metagenomics assemblies of 32 groundwater samples
GAGGACGCACAGAAGATCTCGTGAGGACGTGTCTCAGGGGACTTGACAGGTTCCGCATGCTCGGTGGCGGGCGTCAGTGGTCATGTCTACGTCACCGTGGGGCGAGTTAACGCCGTGAACACCAAGAGCAGGACCAGCCATCCGACAACGGCCTTTGTCAGGAGCCAAACGCTCGCACGCCGGTTGACTACGAGCATCCACGTGTTCGCTAGCGTGATCGGTATCCACACGACGCTCACGATCACGAACAAACCAAGAAGCTCCAAGCCGCCAGCCAGCCGAATTGGACCGATGACGATGCTGTCTCCACTTGGCCAGACCCTCGAGATGAACCCGTCGAATGGCGTCTTTTCGTCGCGCTTTGAGGGCGGCGGCTCGAACGGCTCCCGCAGCACCTGATCGATCGCCTCGATCCCGCTTTCGCCGCTCCAGAAGCGGCCCATGTAGGCGAATATCGCGGCGGCCTCGCTCATTCTGTCGGCCCCATGGGTGCGAGTCTCGCCGTGGAGCTTCCGAATATGGGCCGCTACCAGCTCATCTAGATCCCTCGGCCAACTATCGCTGCGATCCCATGCCTGGCGGACAGTTGCTGGGATTCCGTGCCGGGCGGTATCCACCAGCAGAAGTTGATGGCCGAACCGGGCGGTCCAGCCCAGGCGGTCTATGCCCAGCTCGGCCAATGTCGCAATCTGAACGTCACTGAGCACCTCCCAAGACATTCGTGCGAGGCGCTCTTCAGTCTCGACATAGGCTCGGAATACGTCTCCGCGAACACGCGCCCGTTCTACGCCGTCGGCCGGCTGGGGTTGCGTCACTCTAAGCGGCACCGGCGCTGCGCACGCGTTACCGGTTCGGTGATGGACGTGCCAGCCAAGCGTCTCGTCGAAATGCTCGATCAAGGGAAGCGGCCGCAACGGGTGCTCCGCCAACGTCAGGCCGATCGTTCGTGCTGCGCGCTCGTTCAAATGGAACGTAATCCTGGCGCGGCCGTCAGTGGTCCGCCAGGGCCGTTCCGGGTCAACCGATGCTTCCAAAAGACGGGGTCCCTACCCGATTGGATCGCGTGGAGGCCCGAGAGTGTCGGCGGGCGCGCCCATTACCCTCAGAATGCGCTCGGACGTGTGCCAGCGCAAGGCACAGCCAAACCCACATCGTCCGGGCTCACCCTGATTGTTCCGGGGAAGGGCGAGTGGATCGGTCCCAGGCGCGGTAGCGGGCGTCGGTCACTCGGTACGACCGGGCGCTTTCTCTCAACAAGGCTGGCGATCCGAAGACGGCGCGTGCGGAGTTCGGGCTGGAAGGAGCGTTGCCGTTCGTCACCCTAGCCACCTGCTGCGTCACCCTGAGGTGGCGGGCGGCGTTCCCGTGCATGGTCGTGCCCGTCACTACCAGCTCGTCGGCATCCACGCTCACAACCGCGCGTGTGCTGGAGGAACAACAAGACAACGAGCACCAACCGTCGCGTTCTGCACTCGCTATGGACACTTGCCGGTCGCCACCGTGACCTCGTCGAATGTCGCCGTAACGCTGTCGTCTAATCGCTCCATGAGGGCCGTGGCTTCGGCAAGAAGCTCCGGGTCGACGTTCACAGCTCCTTCGAAACCCACGACGCCGGCATCTTCGGCATACCCCGCGGCGGCCTTCCAATGCGTCCACGCCTTCGCGTAGCAAGGACTCGGGGGGTGCGCGTTTAGCCAAGTCAGTTCGCTGGTGCCCCAGTACTCGAGATCGATGAAGTCGAGGGCAAGAGCGCTGACTTCGTAGGCGGACGAGTGCTCCGATATGGCGCTCAAAATGTCCGCGGCCTCCGAGGCCGAACTGCTCCCGTGCGCAGCAAACGTTAGCCAGTTCAGATCTGGCGTAGGTGTCGGCACAGGTGTCGGTGTCGGCACAGGCGTTGGAGCCGAGGTGGGGGTTGGGTCCCCGGCCAGAGTCGGTGCCGGAGTGACTCGAGTCGTAGGTTGAGGCGTCGCCCGCACCGTTGGCGAGGGCTGTGGCGTATTGGTTGTGGTCGGAGCCGGAGACGCGGCTGCCGCAGTCGCGGCTGCCGCAGTCGTATCGCTCCGTCGTGGCGAAAGTGCGTTGCCCACGGCGCCAATCACCAGGACGACAGCGATGGCCACCGCCCAGTGGCCTGATGCCGGCAGTCGCTTGTTGCGATCAAGCGCCGAGACGAACTCGTATGCGACGGCGACAAGCCCGGCCACCAGGGCGATCGGGATCACAACGAAAAGAACTGCGAGCGCAAGGGCGACCTTGGCGGGGCCACCGGCAGTGCTCCAATGGGCCGAGAGCCAACGGGTCGCCGTGCCTACATGCCTTCGGAAGTCGGCCATACTTCCCCTCAACGCCCCGTGTCAGGCCATGGAGACCTGACCGACTGGGCGGGACGCGGCCCAGAGCATGACACGTGTATCGCCCGCCTGTTCACTGATGCCGTATAGCAACCGCAGATCGACGGCATCACCCCCGCGCGGGTTTGCGTCTAGCACGACCGGCGAGGTGCCGCACATCGGAGAGCACTTGGTCACCCGTCAGACCACCGACATCTAGGGCGGTCGTAGGGTGTCCGCGCTCAAAGCGATCGACCGGGCGGCGTACTGTCAGGCACCAGGAGGATCGGCAATGTCGCAGGTCGCGCGCCCCGCTTTCGTGCTCGGATCCGGCGACGGCCGCTCGATCGATCTCGGCAACTTCGCGATGGTGGTGAAGGCCACCGCGGATGACACCGGGGGAGCGTTTTCGCTGCTCGAGGCCGCCGAGCCCGCCGGCTTCGGTCCGCCGATACACATTCACCACGACGCTGCCGAGGCGTTCTACGTCCTCGTCGGCGAGTACAACATCTTCCTCGAAGACCGTGAGCTCCTGTGCTCGACGGGATCGTTCATCTATATTCCGGCCGGAGTGCGCCATGGCTTTCGCGTCGGGAGCGTTCCGAGCCGGAAGCTCAACCTGTACACCCCGGCTGCCATGGTTGGCTACTTCGACGAGTTGAGCGTGTCGATCACGGCCGGCGAGTCAGATGCCGCGCGGCTTGACGAGATTGCCCTTCGCTACGGGATGAAGGTCACGGGGCCCGTGCCCGAGGGCTACCTCTGACACCCATGCCTGGTTTTGTGCTGCCGGATCCTGCGGGACGTCATCGGTTGGGTGAGATTCGCGTGCGCTGAGCGACGTCGGCGACATCTGCCCGACTCGCGTCGGTAGCCGGGTCAGCCGGACGAATCCGTGCGCGGATTGGTCGCCGCGAAGATCGCAATCGAGCCGACGGTCTCGAGTTCCACGCGTTCGAATGAGGCCCCGAGAATCTCGACGAGCCCCTCCTCGGTATCCGCGAGGTTGTCGAAGCCACCCTGTCGGTTGAAGACCTCGAGCATCCTGCGTGCCGCCCACGTGTGGCGTCCGGAGGTCCCCAGGACCGAGGCGCCGAAGAGCACGCCAGTCGGCGCGAGGACGGCGGCGACGTTGGCTACCGCCCGGGCCTTGCGCGACAGGGGTCCGGGCAGGCAATGGATCACCAGGTGCATCGCGGCGGAGTCGAAGGGGCCATCGACGGGAAGCGGCTTGAGAACATCCGCCTCGACAGCGGTGACGTCCAGGCGCCGCAGCCGCCGGGAGGCATGATCGAGGACGTTCCTGTTCGGGTCGAGAATCGTCACTCGGCTGCCATCAGGAAGGCCGGACTGTTCGAGGAAGTAGCCGGTGCCAGGACCCACATCCAGGTGCCGATCGCGGATGTGCCGCCGGTATTGCTCCACGAGTCCGGTCGTCGGACACCGCCAGACGAACCTGGCGATGGGGCCGAGGACCATCGGGTCGTACACGTTGAGGAGCAGCCGCGTGTACTCGCTCTGGCCCCGATACGCGGGATCGTCACGATCCATCGAGTCTCGCGTTGACCTCCATCGTCGGTGCTGCCGATTGGGCCGGCCAAGAGTGTAGGGTGGGTCCATGGAGCATGTGCCATGGAGCAGGTGAAGGCCCTCATCGTCGGGGGCGGGCGGGCCGGTCTCGCCGTGCGTCACGAGGTCACGGGCAGCGGCGTCGAGCATGCCGTGCTCGAGCGAGGTCGCAGCGGCCAGTCCTGGCGTGACCTCGCAACGTGGCTCGGCCTCGACGACGCCGGCTACGTATGACGCGACCGATCCTCGCGTACCTCGTGACCGTCACGGTCGGCACCGGGATCGTCTACGCCGTCAAGGGTGCCAAGGTCGAGATCCTCGGGTTCGTGCCGCTCGCCCTGGCCGCCGTCCTGGCCCTGATCCCCGCGCTGGTCCTCACGGTCGAGCTCGTTCATCGGTTCGAGGCAGCCTCGCGCGGCGCGCGAGCGGTCGTCGGGGCAGCGTCGTGGGCCGGTTGGGGCCTCTGCATCGCGATCGCGCTGGCCGTTCTCAGCCGCGTTGTGCTTGTGGCGGAGACGCTGGCCGGCGGTCTCGTGGTGTTGGCTGCGTCCGGCGCGGGGTTTTCGTTCCTTGCGTTCGACGGTTACGAGACGCGGGCCGGCAGGGCCTTGACGGTGTCGGCACTCGTCGTGGCAGCATTCGTGATCGCCGGCAGCATCGCCATGTCCGGGCGCTGGGGTGCCGCTGCCTGAGTCGCGGCTGCCTCGGGCAAGTCGGCGCAAGCTGGTCCAGCCATCGCGACAACGTTCTGGAGGCTCAACCGTGCACATCCGTCGGATCTCCTTTCTCGGCATGCAGACCGAGAACTTCGACGCGATGACGACGTTCGTCCGGGACGTGCTCGGCCTGCCGGCGGGTCACCTGGACGATGGCTGGGGTGTCTTTCGGCTCGAGTCGGGTGATCGCGACTTCGTCGAGGTCTATCGCCCGGGGCAGTACGACGAGCGCCTCCTCCCCGCTGCGTCCACCGCGCCCACCGTCGCCTTCGCGGTCGACGATCTCCTCGCGGCACGGGACGAGCTCGTGGCCGCCGGGATCGAGATCGTTGCCGACATCGTCTGGGCAGCCGACGCATTCGAGAACCCAAAGCTCGACGGCTACGGCTGGCTCTTCTTCCGCGCCCCGGACGGCAACGTCTACGCGCTCCAGCAGGAGCGCTCGCCTGAGCCGGCCGGCGTCATGGACTCGGACGCGGGCAAGTAGCCAGGTACGGCTCCTGACGCCCGGGAGCTACTCTCCGACGATCTGGACGCGGACGGTCCGTTCGCGGGCCCGCACCTGGTCGAAGTCGGCGAAGTAGATACGACCGAACTCCCCAAGGGTCATTGCCCCATCCACGATCGGAATGGATTGCGAACGGCCCATGATCACCGAACGGAGATGGGCATCCGTGTTGAGCGACCACGAAGGTAGCTCGTCCCGGCCGAGCCCGGCCTCGATGTGCTTCGGGCCCGGGTGCATGTATTGCCCCTGCGTCCGGCATGTCGGAGCGAGGCGCTCGAGGATCGACAGGAGGTCCTGCATGAGGAAGTCGGTCCCCCAGTAGTCGACGTCATCCGAGGCCTCCTGGATGAGCACGCTGCACGTGGTGTGCTGCGAATGGACGAGGAGGATCCCATCGCGGATCCCGGAGCGGCCGACGACCGCCTCGACCTGCTCGGTCACGTCCTGGAACGTCGGTCGGCGATCCGACATGATCTTGAACGATTCGTGGGTGACGGCCATCATCGATCCTCCATGGTCTGCCTGCTGTCCCATGCCTGGCGTGTCGCGCGGATCATCGTCTCGAGCACGGCCGATTGGTCGCCGGCGGTGAAGATCGCACTGCTCGAACCGGTCCCCTCGGCGCCCGACGCGATGACGTCGTAGACGTCATCCGGACCGTTGATCCCGGCCCCGTGAAGCACCCGGATCGCGGGGTTCACACGTCTGATCGCCGCGTTCGTGGCGGCGATCGAGTCCCTCGCCGCCTGACTCCGCTTCCCGCCGGCGATCATGAGCGGCTCCTCCACGATGACGATGTCCGGCGCAAGCCGCGCGATGGTGACCGCGTCCTCAACGTCGTCCGCGCAGACCATCGTCGAGAGGCCCACCGCCTGGGCGCGGTGGATCGTGCGCTCGAGCACGTCGCGCGGGAGGCGTCGCTCGACGTGGTTCAGCAGGACCCCGGTCGCCCCCGCCGCCCTGATCGCTTCCGGCAGGACCGCTCCGATGCCACGCCCGGGCTCCAGCGCATCCATGTGCTGGGCGAACACGTGGACGAGGTCGACGGCCGCCGCGACCGCCGGGATGTCGACGTATTGAGGCGTGAAGATGACGGCGACGCCCCAAGCCCGGCTCAATTCGTCGGCCCTCCGGGCAAGGGCCACGACGTCGTCGCCCCAGGCGTAGGCCTTTGGGCCAACTTCGAAGAACGGCGGAGTGATCTTGCCGCGGTTCATCGGGCGCGTCCCAGGCTCGTCGACCGAGTCAGACGACGACCGCTTCGATGCCGAGCGCCCGTGCGACGGCCACCAGCTGGCCGGCCCAGTGGCCCCTGGCGGCCGCCATGTGATGCGGCGCGCCCGCTTCGCACCAGGCATTGCACCACTCGTCGATCGGCAGGCTGTCGTGGCGGAAGAGGGTCTGGGGCGCGGAGATCGCGCGGGGCGGGAACGGCAGGAACTCACCCTCCGAGATCACGAATCGCCAGACCCCCTCGCCGACTGTCACCACCGCGAGATTCGTGATGGGACCGGGCTCATAGGCGAACTCGAAACCGGCCCCGAAGCCGTGGACGCCGTGGTAGTAGATGGAGTGCTTGACCTTCGCCTCGCCGGGCGTGGCCAGGGCGGGGTTACCGTGACCGTCGTGGGAGAACATGACCGCGTTGTTCTCGAAGTCGATGACGTAGTTCTCGACGGTCGTGGCCTGGCCCGCAAGCTCCTGCATCACGAGCTGGGCTACGGCGCAGTTGACATCGCCCTCGGGCGAGGCGGGGATGCCGATCTCACACAGGCGTCCCGTGCCGTACGACGGGATGATGCCCACCCGCGGATCCGTCAGCCAGACCTGGTCGAAGGCGGTGAACGCATCGAATTCGTGCTCCTTGACGACCGACTCGAGCGCGAGCGCCATACGGACGGACCTCTCGAAGAGCGCAGGCTCCATGTCGACCGTGTACTTCGCCCGCTCGGAGGCGACCGTCGCGTCCACCTCGGACTGGGCGATCTCGCCGAACCGAACGGCGATCTTCTCGGGCTCCAACGGCCAGATCGTGGGCCCGACTTCCTGGCGGAGCGAAAGCCCGTCGAACATCAGGTCGGTCATCCCCTCGAAAGGATGGCCAACGAGGGCGATTCGGGCGGTTCGGAGCCTCCTGGCGACCGTCGCGGCGGTGATCGCCTCGCCGAGCTTGGCCTGGCCGGCCGGGTCGTCAAGCCGCGACGTGACCATCGTGAAATCGCGACCGGTCCGTATCAGCCCGGCGGTCAACTCGGGAATGCCGGCCATGCCTGAATTGAGCATGACGACGTCGAAGCCATCCGATTCGCCGAGCCGGCTGATCTTCTGGGCGTTCCAGACGACGACCGGCGCGCTCGTGTCGATGAAGCATCGCGCCGGGACGATTCCCTTGGTGTAGGCGAGCTCCAGCGCCACGATGACGTCGACATCCTCGGCGTTGAAGCGGCGTGCCGCCGCGGCAGCCTGGTGCTCCTCCTCGACCAGGCCGGCATGGATCACGTCGCCGAACCGGCCGATCAGGTTGGCGATGTCCTGGGCGGCGGCCGTCGCAGCCTCACGCATGTGGCCGGTCTTGTTGTAGTCGTCCTCCAGGAGGGCCATGACCAACGTCCCGATCCTGGGCCTGGTGGCGCGGCTACCCTCACCGAGGGTGCTGCGTGGTTGGATCGACTTCGAGCTCACGGTCATGTCCTCCTATCGATTACCGGGCGCGAACGCCGCGAACGACGGGCGAAGTGCGTCGAACAGCTCCACGTACCGTTGGTATCCGGTCTCATAGATCGCCTGCCTCTGTGGTTCTGGGGCAAATCGGCGCCGCGGCGTGACCATCGCCGCGCCGGCCTCCTCGAGGTCCGCGAACGCCCCGATCGCCACACCGGCGAGCATCGCGCCCCCGCGGATCGCCGCATCCTCCCCCTGCAGGGTGACCACGGGCAGCCCGATAACGTCGGCCTTGATCTGACACCACACGTCGCTGCGCGCGCCGCCACCGTGGGAGCGGACTTCGGCCGCGCTCGCCCCGGAAGCGGCGAGCATCTCCAGGTTGCGCCGGAGCATGTAGGCGACCGCCTCGAGGATCGCCCGCACGAAATGCGCCTTCTCGTGGGCCAGCGTGAACCCGAACCAGGCCCCCCGGGCGCGGGGTTCGTATTCGGGACTGAACGCACCCATGAGGTGAGGCAGCATCGTCAGTCCTTCCGAGCCCGGTGCCACGTTCGCGGCAAGTTCGGTCAGGAGATCGTAGGCGCTGCGGCCCTCCGCGGCGGCGCGCCCGACTTCGGTGTCGCCGAAGCGGTCGCGGAACCAGGTGAGTGCCATCCCGCCGGTGGGACATACAGGGCAGTAGAGATAGCGGCCCGGAGCCGAGTGAACATAGACCGGCGTCTGGAGCGTCCGATCGCCGTCCGGGCGATCGACGGTGGCTTGCAATGTGAGCGCGCCACCGGTGCTCTCGGAGATCATGCCCGGCACGACGTTTCCGACACCAACCGCGCCGGCTCCCTGATCCATGCCGGCCGCCACGACACGCACGTCGCGCCGAAGTCCGAGCGCCTCCGAGGCCTCGGCGCGGAGCGTCCCGACGACGTCGCCCGGAGTTGCGATCTCGGGAAGTCGTTCGGAGGTGAGACCGAGCGCGTCGAGCATCGGGTCCCACCAGCGATGCGCTCGAATGTCGTACAGGAGGGTCGTGCTCTGCACACCGCCCTCGGTGACGAACCGGCCGGTCAGTCGATGGAGAAGCAGATCCTCGACGAGCAGGAAGCGCGCCGCGCTCGCGAATACGTCGGGGGCATGGCGTCGCATCCAGAGCAGCTTGCTGGCCGTCCAGGTCGGGTTGATGGCGGGCACGCCGGTGGTGGCATAGACCGTGTTCGTTTCGAACCGACGAGCCAGCTCGTCCGCCTCGGCGCGTGCTCGATTGTCGAGCCAGACGATCGCGGGCCCGAGTGGAGTGCCGTCGGCCGCGACCGGAGTGACTGTCTCGCCCTGGCTCGATACCGCGATCGCATCGACGTCCGCGGTCGGGATCCCGGCGTGCGCGATCGCAGCGGCCGTCGCGCGAACCGCTGCCTGCCAGTAGCGCTCCGGATCGAGTTCGACGCGGTCGGCTCCCTGGGTCAGGAGCCGATACTCCTCGACGGCGACAGCCAGGGTCGAACCATCGGTGTCGAAGACGCCGGCCTTCAGGGATGTGGTCCCCGCGTCGATCCCGAGGAGATACCCCATCACGCCACCGAGCGGGCTACTCGATGCCCAGCCGGTCGGCGGCCGCGGCCGCGTCGACACCGTCCTTCACCACGGCCCTGAGCGCCGCGAGGAAGCTCTCCGGATCGCGAGCCTGGATCAGGTTCCGCCCGAAGACGACGCCGCGCGCGCCGGTCCGCACAGCGTGAGCAGCAAGCTCGAGTGCATCCCGTTCCCGGGGAAGCTTCTTCGAACCCAGGGCGAGGACGGGGACGGGCGTGGCTTCGACGATCTCCGAGAATCGGTCGCCGGTGAAGAAGGTCTTGACGAGATCGACGCCGAGTTCGGCGACGATCCGGCAACCGATGGCGATCTGCTCGTGGCGGTCTTCCGGGGACAGCTCCTCGTGCCCGGCGGGATACACCTCGCCAACGATCGGTACGCCAGATCGGCGCTTGTCGGCGACGGCGCGTGCGACGATCTCGACGTTCTCGGCGTCGACGGCCTCCGAGCCGGTCTTGATCGACATGCCGACCAGCACGACATCCGCACCCAGGGCGACGGCATCGGCGGCGGAGATGATGGGCACGCTCCGGCTCTCGTGATAGCCCCACTGGGTGGCGTACTGCGTACCCCAGTTGAGGCGGACCATCATCGCAGGTGCGCCGCGGTGCTTGAACGAGGCACCCACGTGCGCCGCCATTCCCGGGCTGAGAAGGATCGCGTCGGCGCCGCGCAACCGCTGGGTGAGCGCCGGCAGGTCGTTGAATCCGGGGCGCGGCCCGTTGTAAAGCCCGTGATCGATCGCCACGACGACCGCGTTGCCGGCACCGTCGAACAACCGAGCCAAGCGGATCTCCTCACCGGTAGACACGCCGTCCGCCTCCAATCGCTTCTGTATCGGATCGCCGGGCCGCGGGAGCGCGACTGACGCCGTTGGGGTTCTGGAATGTGCGCACATCGTATTCGTCTGATGTTCGTTTGGTCAACAGTACGCAGGCTCGGATGCCCACTTGTGGGGTGTTGTTGTGCACATACGTGTTGCGTTTGCATTCCGTATGGGCGTAGTATCGCGTGGAATGCGAGCCCACCGGACGGCTCCAGGAGGCGACCCGTCTTCGGATTCTCAGCCGGTGTCATGCACCAGGGTGGGCACCTGCGCGGTGACACGACCCGCACGAAAGGAGTCAGGGATTTGAACCGCAAGCTAGGGATCCTGGTCGCAGCGTTGATGCTGGTGGGCGTGAGCTGCACCGGCGCCGGCCCGACCCCATCGGCCGAGGCGGTCGAGCTCACGCTCTGGCACAACTACGGCACCGAAGCCAACGCGACCGCGACCGAGAACCTCGTCGCCGCGTTCGAGGCGAAGAACCCCACCATCAAGATCAACGTGGTGAGCCAGCCGGCCGACAACTACTTCGACCTGCTGCAGGCTGCCGCGATCGCGAAGACAGGCCCGGACCTGGCGACCCAATGGACCGGCCTGTTCGACCTCAAGTACCAGGACTATCTCGAGCCGCTGAACAGCTACATGTCGGTGGACGAGCTCAAGAAGCTCAAGGGGATCGAGTACAGCTCGCTCAACTTCAACCCGGATGACGGGGTCCTCGTCGTCCCGCTCGAGGTCCAGTTCTACAACGGCTTCTTCAACCGAGACCTGTTCACCACGGCCGGACTGAACCCGGATGCGTTCCCGACCAACTGGGACGAGCTGTTCGCAGCGTGCGACAAGCTCAAGGCGGCCGGCATCACGCCGTTCGTCTACGGCACGGGCGGCCAGGCCCTTGGCGGTGGATTCTATCCCTGGTACGACTTCAGCTACCTGATGATGATCTACTCACCAGATGACTGGAAGAACCTGTACACAGGCGCAACCGCGTACACGGATCCGGCGATCGAGGCCCAGGTCTCCAGGTGGGCCTCGTTGTTCACCAAGGGCTGCACCAACCAGGATGTCCTGACCAACCAGGACTCGGTGGCCCAGTTCATCGCCGGCGAAGCCGCGATGACGATGGAGGGCACGTGGGCGATCGCCCAGTTCGAGCAGGAGATGGGCGACACGGTGGACGTGTTCGTCCCGCCATTCACCCCGGACACGATCAAGGGCATCGTGGAATACAGCGGTGACGGCTTCTCGATGACCACGTACTCGAAGCACAAGGACGCGGCCGCCGCGTTCCTCGCGTTCATGGCGTCGGACGAGGCTCAACCGATCGTCGCCCAGTCGGGCCTCATCCCGGCCAAGAATGGGTTTTCCACCGATAGCCGGATGGCCAAGAAGCTCCTCTCGTACGCTGCCGAGCAAGGTTTCACGCGCTACCCGATGATCGACAATGTGATCCAGCCCGAAGTCAGCGACGACGGAACGAAGGGCCTCAACGCCGCCTTCGGCGGTGCCATGCAGGTCAGCGAAGCCATGTCGAACATGCAGTCCACCCTGCAGGCGTTGCCCGCCGAGCGACGCGGCGACAAGTACCAGTAGCGATCAGGGCCGTGTCGGGCCGGGACCGTCCAACCGCGATGGTCCCGGCATCGGCCCACCCGTGAGACCGCCGACGTGACAGGCAGGTCCGCCGCTCTCTCGAGACCGATCGCCCGCCGGCGTGGAGGTGCTCCCCGGGCAACTGGACCACTTCGCGGCGCCGAGCGCCGAGCCGGGATCCTGTTCAGCCTGCCGGTCATCGTCCTGACCGGCGCGCTGCTCTTCCTGCCGATCATCCAGACCTTCTACTACAGCCTGACCTCCTGGAACGGGATCACGTCGAAATGGGTTGGCCTGGACAACTTCCGCCAGATGGTCGACGACCCGGTGTTCTGGAGGGTGCTCCTCAACAACGCCTTTCTGCTGCTGTCGATCCCGTTCGCCATCCTCATCCCGCTCATGGTCGCGTTCCTCCTCCACCAGCACGTCTTCGGCTGGCGCGTCTTTCGATCGCTGTACTTCCTGCCGACGGCCATCTCGTGGGTGGTTATCGGCATGGTCGCCGCGCGGGTCTTCGCCTCTCGGGGGATCCTCAACGACCTGCTCGCGATGGTGGGACTGCGAGCGGATCTCCTGACCAACGAGTACACGGCGATGCTGGCCGTGATCCTGACCTTCATCTGGTCCGTCTTTGGCACGAACACGATCATCTTCATCACGGGCATGGCGACCCTTGATCGCGATATCTACGAGGCTGCGAAGGTCGACGGGGCCGGAGGACTGGCGATCTTCAGGTTCATCACGATCCCGTTGTTGATGCGCTTCATCCAGTTCACCTTTGTCCTGACGCTGATCACGGGCTTCACGGCTCTGTTCAGCCTCATCTTCGTCATGACCACCGGCGGGCCGGGCTATGGCACGACCACCCTTGAGTTCTTCGTGTACCAGAAAGCCTTTGCCCAGGGCGTCTTCGGCTACGCCGCCGCGATCGGCGTGGCGCTGTTCGCCATCGTCTTTGCGATCAATCTGGTCCAGCAGCGGCTGCTCCGGAGCCGAGAGGACTGATGGGCGCGACGGATTATCTGCGACGGCGCCTGGGCCGGGCGCTCGTGTTCGCGATCCTGTGCGTGGTCACGGTCGTGATGCTGTACCCGTTCTGGTTCATGTTGGTGACGTCGCTGCAGTCGTACAGCCAGTACCTGAACCGATCGGGCTTCTCACTCGACAGCTGGGTCCAACTCTCGGACGTCCTGCCACTCGCACAGCAACTGTTCAATTCGACGCTCGTGACCGTCTCGGCCGTTGCGATCATCCTGGTCGTCAGCACGATGGGTGGCTTCGCGTTCGCGAAGCTACGCTACCCGGGGCGCTCCATCGTGCTCCTGGCGATCGTCGGCGGGATGATGGTCCCCCTCCAGTCGATCATCATCCCCGAGTTCGTGAACATCGCCAACGTTGGCCTGATCAACCAGTTCCAGGGCGCGATCCTCGTCTATGCCGCGCTGGGTACCCCGTTCGCGACGTTTCTCATGACGACCTACTTCCGCGGCATACCCTCGGAACTCATCGAGGCCTCGATCATCGACGGGGCCTCCTACCTCAGTGTCTTTGTCAAGGTGATGATCCCGCTGGCCACGCCGGCGCTGGTCACGGTCGCGGTCCTCCAGTTCATCCAGATCTGGGATGACCTGCTGATCGGGCTGCTTTTCCTTCAGACTCCCGAGGTGCGGACGATCACCGTGGGCCTCGCGACGCTCCAGAGCTCGCGGATCATCAACGTGCCGGTGCTGATGGCCGGATCGTTGGCCAGTGCCATGCCGGCCGTGATCGTCTATGTGATCTTCCAGCGATATCTGGTCGCCGGTCTGACCATGGGGATGCGCAAGTGATTGACGAGAGCGGAGTGTCCGCCCACCAGCGACGTCGGCGGATCGCCGAGACGCTCCAGGAGGATGGGCGTGTATCGGTCGCCGACCTCGCGATGCGATTCGGGGTCACCGATGTCTCGATCCGGCGGGATCTGACGATCCTCGCGGGCTCCGGCGAGGTTCGCCGGGTGCATGGCGGAGCGGTCTCGACGACTCGTAACCGGCGCGACGGAGCGTACGCCCTGAAGGCACTCGAGAACCGCGACGTCAAGGCGAAGATCGGGGCCGCCGCGGCCACGCTCATTGGGGCTGGCGACATCGTGGTGTTCGACTCGGGCTCGACCGTCGCTCAAGTCGCGACACACATCGCGCCGAGTCTCCGGCGAGGCAGCGCGATCACGGCAGTCACCAACTCCATGCCCGTCCTGCGCGAGATCTCGACCTGGGATGGCCCGCATCTTGTCTGTCTGGGAGGGCTCTACCTGCCCGACCACGAGGCGCTCGTGGGGCCCCAGACGATCGCGGATCTGCGCGAGCTCTCGGCCGATATCGCCTTCGTCGGCTGCGATGGTCTGACTGTTGAAACTGGCCTGACGACGCCGCACGTCCTCATCGCCGAGATCGGCGCCACGATCGTGTCGCGGTCGCGTCGCGTTGTCGCGGTCGCCGATTCGACGAAGCTCGGCCGGCGCGGCTTCACGCCGATCGTGCCGCTCAAGGCGATCGACATGCTCGTCACCGACGCGGATGCCGATCCCGCGGCTCTCGAGTGGATCCGCCGCGCCGGTATCGAGGTCGTGACGGCGTGAGCGCGTCATGGACCTCCTGACCGACGCGTCGCGGTCCGGCCACCGCGAACGGCAAACGGATCGCACAGGCGGCACGTTGAGCACGACCGTCCAGCGGGGTGCGCTCGGCGCTGGCCCGGCCACGCTCACGCTCGAGAACGCTGCGCTCCGGGTGACCGTCCTACCCGATGTCGGTGGCCGCATTCACGAACTCGTTGACAAGGCGACCGGGCGCGACCTGCTCTGGCACAACCCGCGGACCGTGCCGCGCCCGGCCCCGTACGGCGCCCACTTCGACGACTGGTGGAGTGGAGGTTGGGACGAGATCTTTCCCAGCGGCGACCGCGGCACGCTCAACGGCGAGCTGTTGCCCTACATGGGTGAGTTGTGGTGCGTTCCCTGGAACGCGGCGATGACGACAGACGAAGACACGGCATCGATCACGGCCTCCGGCTTCGGGACCGTCGCCCCGGCTCGGTTCGAGCGCACGATCTCGCTGAGCGGCGATGAGCCGGTCCTTCGTGCCCGCTACCGGATCGAGAACCTCGGCCTGCGTCCCCTGCCGTTCGCGTGGGGCATTCACCCCACGTTCGCGGTGACGCCCGATCACCGGATCGACCACCCTGGAGCGACGATGCTCATCGGGGTGTCGTCGGATCGGTCGATGGGCGTTGAAGGCGAAACGTACCGGTGGCCGCACCTGCCGGACACGACGGTGCCCGGCACGGCGCGCGACATGCGTCGCGTTCGTCCGCGCGAGGATGCCGTGGTCGCGTCCTGACCCCGCTGTAAAAGTGAAGGCGGCGTAGGCTCCAAAGCGGA
>ERZ1292633.3507-Hain-H41-02um-R1-3507-length-15199-cov-6_pt1 | contig 15199 bp, 10 predicted proteins | sample MGYA00564406_ERZ1292633 | MGnify/ENA primary metagenome ERZ1292633 (study PRJEB36523, sample SAMEA6512639) | groundwater metagenome | collected 2019-01-08 | study: AquaDiva: Metagenomics assemblies of 32 groundwater samples
AATTGCCGGCAAAGGCGTGACTGCGAAATGCGATGAGCACGGTGAAGTGATCGCGCTTGGTAATATCAAAATTTTGGAATTTATCGGCGTTGAAGCGGCTTGGGCGAAGAAGGCACTGGCTGAATCAAAATTTGGGACGTTGCTTTTTGTAGTTCATCATGGCGAAGTTATGGGAGCGATTCTGTTGGCGGATGAAGTGAAAGCTGAAGCCAAAAATTGCGTTGCAAATTTAAAGAAAATTGGTATTGATGTTTGGATGCTAACCGGCGATAATGCGGCTACTGCGAAGGTTATCGCTGAGCAGGTCGGAATCACGAACGTTCTCTCGGAAGTTTTGCCGGAAAACAAAGCGAGCGAGGTTCAAAAGCTACAAGAGAAAGGAATGGTCGTCGCGATGGTGGGGGATGGTATCAACGATGCTCCGGCCTTGGCCCAGGCCGACGTAGGAATAGCGATCGGCTCAGGGACAGATGTCGCCGCTGAGACCGCTGACGTAATCCTCGTAAACAGCAACCTCAATGATATCACCAATCTCATTATGTTTGGCCGCGCCACCTACGGCAAAATGGTCCAAAATTTATGGTGGGCGACCGGCTATAACGTGATCGCGATCCCGTTGGCCGCCGGAGTGTTGTTTAATTATGGTATAATGCTCTCACCGGCTTTGGGCGCGGTCTTTATGTCGCTTAGCACGATAATAGTAGCGATAAATGCTAAAACTTTGAGAATCAAGCGATAAATGGTATTATAATTTAGATAATTTATCTATGAATAGAAAAAATTCTCCTGAAACACCTGAGCAGTTTCCATTAGATTTCAATCAATCATTACCGGGTGAGGTTAGCGAGGCCTCGGTCGAAAATAACCCGATCACGGTTAAAAAGATTTCTACTTTAAGCGGCGAGGTAACGGTTGAGACTGGGCCAACCAGCACGACTTGGGACGGTCTAGCAGAACAAGATAAGCCTAGCCCATATGCGCGCATACCTGTTAAGCCAACGAAAAATAGGACTTCAAAGGGACGAAATAAGCCTTAATTAGCTGCTTTTCGAGGCAAAGGGCTTGACAATCGCTAGTATTTAAGGTATACTTATCTTTCTTAACTCATCCGCCCTAGGCGGACGACTCGAACCTCTATAGTCATACTAGAAATGTGGCCTAAGGAATCGGGTCACATTATTTAATAGTATGATGAACCAATCATCTAGTGCTGGCTTTGAAAGCCTCGGCATTTCTCCTAAGCTGCTCGGGATATTGAAGCAGTGCAATTATTTAACTCCGACGCCAATTCAGCATCAGGCAATTAGCCCGGCGCTTGAGGGAAAGGACGTTGTCGGTATCGCTCAGACGGGGACAGGCAAAACCCTCGCTTTTGGCATTCCGATGATTGAGCGATTGGCGAAGTTCAAAGGAAAAGGATTAATTATTCTACCGACCCGTGAACTTGCGATCCAGGTTGAGGAAACACTTCAGAAGATCGGCCACCAGGTCGGCCTGAAGACCGTCGTTCTGATCGGTGGCGCTCCGATGGGGAGGCAGAAAGAGCAGCTGCGCCGCAATCCGCACGTGATTATCGCGACCCCGGGCCGGCTGGTTGATCACCTCCAGCAGAGAACTGTTTCTCTGCATGATGTGAAGATCGCCGTGCTTGATGAAGCCGACCGCATGCTCGACATCGGTTTCGCTCCACAGATCAAACAAATTTTGGCTCTGGTTCCAAAGGATCGTCAGACGATGCTTTTTTCGGCTACTATGCCGAATGCCATCGCAAGCCTCGCCGCGACCTATATGAAATTGCCGATACGCGTTGAAGTTGCTCCGGCCGGCACTGCCGCCAGCCTTGTTGAACATGAGGTGTTCATCGTTAGCCGTGAGATGAAGACGCAATTGCTTGATAAATTACTTTCCGAAACCGCCGGATCTGTCCTGGTCTTCTCTCGCACCAGACATGGGGCCAAGAAGATTGCCGCGATGGTTCGTCACATGGGCCATGAGGCCGTCGAGATGCACTCGGATCGCAGTCTCGCCCAGCGACGCATGGCACTCGACGGTTTTAAATCGGGACGTTTCCGTATTTTGGTTGCCACTGACATTGCGGCTCGCGGTATTGATGTTTCCGGCATTGAGCTCGTAGTTAACTATGATTTGCCCGCGAGTTCTGAGGATTATGTCCACCGCATCGGTCGTACCGGGCGAGCCGGCAAGTCTGGTAAAGCGGTTTCCTTTGCGGCTCCTGAGGAGCGAGGCGACATCAAACAAATTGAACGATTGATACGCAAAACTCTCGCAGTTCTTCCGCTTCCTGTCCTGCCGCCGCGTCGAACTCCGCCGCCGAAGCCGAGCTTCCAGCCGGGCGGGTTCAAGCCGCATGGTGGAGGATTCAGGCCACATGGTGGTGGCGGCTTCGCGAGGAAACCTCAGTCTGGGTTTCGCGGAGGTTACCAGGGACATAGACCAAGATAATTGTAGTTTGGGTATTGTAAACTTACGTATTCGTTGCTAGACTAGCGCAATACGTATTTTTATTTTATGCGTGATACTTCACTTTTAGCAAACGATCAAAACTCCACCGTTCAGCCCGGTGAGGATTTTTATGAATACGCCATCGGCGGCTGGCTGAAGAAAACTTCTATTCCCGATGATTATAGTCGTTGGGGATCATTTGAGATTTTGATCGAGGAGACTTATAAAAAATTAAACGAAATTCTTAAAGCGCCGGAGACAGTAGCGGATTCGGATGATCGCGAACTAGCAACCAAGATAGCGACATTTTATCGGCAGGGGATCGACGAAGCGACAATCGAAAAGCAGAGTCTCGCTCCGCTTCAGCCGTACCTCAAAAAAATCAAAGCGATTAAGTCCGTAAATGACCTTGCGGAGGTAGTGGCGGAGCTGAACAAAATTGGTGTTCATCCATTATTTTCGTTTATGTCGACGCCGGACGCGAAGAATAGCAAGTGGGTGATAGGCGGATTGGGCCAGGGTGGCCTCGGACTATTTGAAAAAAATTATTATCTCGCCAAGGAAACGGAGGAAATTCGTAAAAAATATCAACAGCATATTGAGAGGATGTTTGAGTTGGTCGGTGAAGCTGACGCCGCCAAAAAAGCCGAGACTGTTCTGGTGATAGAAACCGCTCTCGCCAAATCCTCTAGATCCAAAGAAGATCTGCGTGATCCACTAAAAAATTATAACAAGATGCAACGTCGTCAGCTGGTGGATCTCGCCCCGGAATTTCATTGGCAGGAATTTTTCTTGAAGGTTGGCGCGGACAATTTGATTGACATTGATGTTGGTCAGCCGGAATTTTTCTCCGTCATGAGCGATCTGGTCGGCAGCATACCGATGAACGAATGGCGGTCATATTTAACCTGGCATCTTCTGATTGGAACGGCAGATTTACTTTCAAAAGATTTGGTTAATGAAAAATTTGATTTCTACGGAAGGATTCTCAGCGGTCAGCCGAAGATCAAGGAGCGGCTGAAGCGAGTGATTATAATGATGAATGCGCATATAGGTGAAGGCATCGGAAAGCTGTTTGTGAAAAAATATTTCCCCCCGTCGGCCAAATCTCGCGCAGAAGAATTAGTAAAAAATTTGATTGTCACGATGGGTGAGCGCATCGATAATTTGGCTTGGATGAGCGCAGAAACCAAGAAAGAAGCTAGAAAAAAACTGGCGGCTATTGATGTAAAAATCGGCCATCCGTCCAAATGGATTGATTATTCTGCCTGGCAAACCGGCGATAGCTATCTTGAGACAGCTCTTCAGGCAAGACGGTTTGAGTGGCATCGAGAAATGGATAAAATCGGTAAGTCAGTGGATAAGACCGAATGGCTGATGAGTCCACAGACCGTGAACGCTTATTTTGAACCATTGAAAAATGAAATTGTTTTCCCGGCCGCGATTCTCCAACCGCCATTTTTTTATGACGATGCGGATGATGCCTTGAACTATGGTGGCATCGGTTCGGTGATTGGCCACGAGATGTCGCACGGCTTCGATGATCAGGGACGACAGTATGATGCGAACGGTAATCTCAGAGATTGGTGGAGCGAGGAGGATGGCCGGAGATTCAAGGAATCAGCGCAGAATTTCGTATCGCAATACGCTGCGACTTCGCCATTGCCAGGATTGAAACTAAATGGAGAATTTACGCTTGGCGAAAACATCGCCGACCTCGGCGGGCTCTGTGTTTCGCTTGCGGCTCTCCGAAAGGTTTCTGATGAAAAATTAATAGATGGATTTACACCCGAACAGCGCTTTTTCCTCTCCTATGCGCAGACTGAGAAATGCCTTATTCGCGACGAGCGTCTGAAGATGCAGATCCTCACCGATCCGCACTCGCCGAGTAAATATCGGGTTAATATTCCTCTTGGAAATATGCAGGAATTCTTTGAGGCTTTTAAAATTGGCGAAAAAGAGGCGATGTTTCGACCGAAGAGGGATTGCGTAAATATTTGGTAGTATAGCCTTGCCGAAACGGCATTCTAGTGCTATGATAGCGGGGTTATAAATGGGGGATTGTTTTAGATTATGTCATTTCTCTCCAAAATTTTCGGTGATCCAAACGCCAAAGTTATTTCTGAAGTTAAGCCTCTGGTTGAAGCGATAAATTCATTTGAATCCAAACTTCTAGGCCTTACCGACGAACAACTGAAAGCAAAAACGCAGGCCTTCAAAGAACGGTTTGCAGCCGGAGAAACGCTGGACGATTTACTTCCGGAAGCGTTTGCTGTCGTCCGTGAAGCCTCGCGCCGCCTGACCGGCATGCGCCATTTTGACGTTCAGATGATCGGCGGCATCATGTTGCACCGCGGTCATATCGCAGAAATGCGCACCGGTGAAGGTAAGACTCTCGTCGCCACACTTCCGGCCTATCTCAATGCGCTGACCGGCAAAGGAGTCCATGTCGTGACAGTCAATGATTACCTCGCCAAGCGCGATGCGGTCTGGATGGGGCAGATTTATGATTTCCTCGGGCTCAGCGTCGGGATAATTCAAAATTTACTCGTATCATATAAATATACCAGTAAGAAATCCGAAATCCGAAATCCGAAATCCGAAACAAATCCTAATGATCAAAAATCAAAAGAGGAAATTGAGAAAGAAGAGGCACGGTTAAAATATTTGATCGAATACGAGCACCTCGATAAATGTGAACGCAAGGAAGCGTATCAGTGTGATATTATTTACGGAACGAATAATGAGTACGGTTTTGATTATCTTCGCGACAACATGGTCAATGACCTTTCGCAGATGTCTCAACGTCCACTTCATTATGCGATCGTCGACGAAGTTGATTCGATCCTTATCGACGAAGCGCGCACGCCGCTCATCATTTCCGCGCCGGCCGAGAAAGCCGACGACACTTATTATAAATTTGCGGAGTTGGTGGAGAAGCTAAACGAGAAGGATGATTATAATGTCGATGAGAAAATGCGCTCGGCTACGCTTACTGACGGCGGTATCAAAAAAATGGAAAATTTTCTCGGTGTCGATAATATTTATGCCGAGGACGGGATGTCGATGGTCCATCATCTCGAGCAAGCTCTCCGCGCGATGGCGCTTTTCAAACGCGACCGCGACTATGTCATCGACAATGGCGAGGTGATGATCGTCGATGAGTTTACCGGCCGCAAGATGCCGGGACGCCGTTATAGCGAAGGTCTGCACCAGGCGATCGAAGCCAAGGAGAAGGTAGAGATCCAGCGCGAGAGCCAGACGATGGCCACTATTACTTTCCAGAATTATTTCCGCATGTACGAGAAGATTTCCGGTATGACCGGTACGGCCGTGACGGAGGCGGAGGAATTTGGGAAAATTTATAAACTTGAAGTAGTCGTAATTCCTACGAATAAACCCAACAATCGCTTGGATCGACCGGACAGAATTTATAAAACCGAAGAAGCGAAATACAAAGCGCTCATTACTGACATTCGCGCTCTGCAGGAGAAGGGTCAGCCGGTGCTGATCGGCACGGTTTCGGTGGTAAAGAACGAGGAGCTTAGTTATCAGCTGGAACGTGAAGGTATCAAGCATGAAATTCTCAACGCCAAGAACCACGAACGCGAAGGTGAAATTATTGCTCAGGCTGGCAGGCCAGGCGCAGTAACACTCGCCACAAATATGGCCGGTCGCGGTGTAGATATTATTCTCGGCGGTAATCCGCCGGACAAAGAGCTGGCTGAGAAGACCCGCGCCGCCGGCGGCCTCTTCGTCATCGGCACCGAGCGTCACGAATCACGCCGTATCGACAATCAGCTCCGCGGACGCAGTGGACGTCAGGGTGATCCGGGTGAGACGCAGTTCTATCTTTCCACTGACGACGATCTGATGCGCATTTTTGCTGGCGAACGCCTGAAGAGGGTGATGACCACGCTCCGAATTCCTGACGATATGCCGATCGAACAGGGGACGATCACGCGCCTCATCGAATCGGCGCAGAAGAAGGTGGAAGGTTTCCACTTTGATACTCGTAAACATCTTCTCGAGTACGATGACGTTATAAATCGCCATCGCGAGGTTATCTATGGAAAAAGAAAAAAGTTGCTCGAAGCTTACGCCAGAGAGAAAAAAGGCGAAGTGACCGAAGGCGAAACGCTTCGTGGCATGGTGATGTCGATGGTGGAGGAGGAGATCGAGCAAGTAATCTCGTTCCATACGAATTCTGAGGATCAGGCAGAGTGGAATATGAAAGAGATTTCAGAAGTGGTGTCGACAATATTCCCGCTTCGTGATGAGGAAAAGCAAAAATTACTTTCATTTAGCAAACCATCCAATGAGAAGATGGAGATGGTGGATGAGCGTGAAAGGATCGTTCTATTTTTAATGGAACTTGCTAAGAAAAAATATGAAGATTTGCTCGTCAAACAAGTTAATAATAATGAGGTAATGATTGAGATCGAGAAGCAGGTTCTCCTGAAATCAATCGACAATCTTTGGGTTGATCACCTGGTGGCTATCGACTACCTCCGCACCGGGATCGGCCTGCGCGGTTATGGCCAGCGCGACCCATTGGTTGAGTACAAGCGTGAGACCTATCGCATGTTCAACGAACTTCTGAATCTTATCCAGAAGGAAGTCGTCTATACTATATATAAGATGAATATCGGCATCCAGCTCGCGCCGAGCATCATGGAGTCAGGCAATCTGCAGCTGAGAGGCGCGCAAAAAACGCTGGACGGTGATGATTTGCAGGTAAGCCAAAAGCCGGGAAAAACGATGAACGCTGACGGCAAGGAAGTCGGACGCAACGATCCGTGCCCTTGCGGGAGCGGTAAGAAATTCAAGAAATGCCATGGGGCGTAAAAAAGAAAGACCCGCCGTCAATGAAGACCGGCGGGATCGTTTTTTCTGCTCTGCTCAGGGCTTGACGTAGGCTTTCTTGCACTTCGGGCAGACCATCTCTTTGAGCGGGTTATCGCAGGCTGGGCAGTAGTACCAGATCCGCAGGCTTTGCGGGTCTGGACGAAGTTTGCAGGACGCGCAGTATCTACCGCCGTTTCTTTTGCGGAGACGAGCCTCGCAAGGGGGATCGTCGTGGTGCATGACTGGCTTTGCCAAGGGTTTATTTTGGAGGAACTCCTTTAAACGTCGGAGTACAAGTTGATAAGCGGGCGGAGAATTCTCGCCATTAACCCACCGTTGTACGTTTGGTATCGAAGCTTCGAGCCCTTGAGCGAGCTCACGTAGTTTGTCGGGGTTTTGCTTTAGGTAAGAGTTCAATAACTTATACAACGTAGTTCGCTTCGGATCCATTATTGTTACCCCCAAGTGAGTTTGGCTACCAAAAACCGTATCATGGCGGGTATTTGCTGTCAAGGTAATAATCCACAAAACCCACTTGCCAAAAATACTCGAATAAGATAAGATGAGGCAACATTTCAGCCTAGTATATTCCTATATATTGTATGTCCAAAAAGTTTCGACCAACGGGGGGAACGGTAACTAAGGCCAGCGTGCGATCAAAATTCTACGGGATTATCGCGCTCGCGATATTCTGTCTGTTGGTAGTCATGCCGACCTATGCCAATCGCGGAATTGATTTGATAAATAAAAAAGCCAACCTCGGCATTCCTCGTTTGCCGGACACGGGATTCAATCTTGGCCTTGATCTGCAGGGCGGGGCGCATCTGATCTACGAAGCCAAGACGGAGAAGATTCCTTCCGGAGACGTCGCCAGTGCGGTAGAGGGCGTCCGTGATGTCATCGAGCGACGCGTTCGCGGCGGGCTTGGCGTTTCTGAGCCGATGGTTCAGACCACCAGGATCGCGAATAGCTATCGCATTATGGTTGATCTGCCAGGCGTCACTGACGTCAATCAGGCGATCAAGATGATCGGCGAGACACCAATTTTGGAATTTAAAGAAGTTAATAATGAGCCGGCGCGCGATCTGACCGAACAGGAGAAGAAGGATATGGATGCTTATAATGAGTCGCTGAAAGCCAAGGCCAAAGCCGCTTATAAAGATCTTTCAGTCGGAGTGCCGTTCCAGGTAGTAGTCAGTGAGAAATCTGACGATGTCACCAGTACTAGGAAGGCCGGGGGTGATCTTGGTTTTATTACTGAAAAGGATTATCCATTATTGTATGCCTGGGCCAAGACTGTGAAAGATGGCACGCTCAATAATATCGCCATTAATGACGGACTCGGCTTCAATATCGTGAAGAGAATCGGTGAGAAAGATGGCGAGACTGAAATTAGCGCGTCGCATCTGCTGATTTGTTATACTGGAGCGCAGGGCTGCACTTCCACTTCTACCAAGGAGCAGGCACTCGCCAAAATCAATGATATTAAATCGAAAATTAACACGCTGAATTTTTCAGTATTGGCAAAATTAAATTCCACTGAGCCAGGCGCGGACACCAGCGGTGGCGACCTAGGCTTCTTCAAGAAGGGACAAATGGTTCCGGAGTTTGAGAATGCCGTCTGGAACGCCGCCACTAACACTATTGTTGGTCCGATCGAAACACAGTTTGGCTATCACTTGATCTATCGCAAAGTCGCGCGAACTCAGAAAGTTTATGACGTGGCGCGAATATTCCTTCGCTTTCGCCAGAAGTCAGACATCGTCCCGCCAGCCGAGGGTTGGAAATTTTCCGGCCTTTCCGGTAAACAATTGAAACGCGCCGAAGTCACGACTGATAATCAAACCGGACAGGTCCAGGTCAGCCTCCAATTCAACGACGAAGGCACGAAACTTTTTGCTGAGATTACCGGCCGCAATGTTGGTAAGCAGGTGGCGATCTATCTCGATGGCCAGCCGATCAGCATCCCGCGCGTCAATGAAGCCATCACCGGTGGTAGCGCCGTAATCAATGGCAGTTTTAGCATTACTGAAGCTAAATTGCTGTCTCAGAGGTTGAATTCCGGCGCCTTGCCGGTACCGGTTGAACTCCTTAGCCAGCAGAAAGTTGACGCCACGCTGGGTGCTGACTCTCTGCAGAAAAGTTTCAAGGCTGGTATCGCCGGTCTGATCTTGGTTATGATTTTTATGACACTTTATTATCGATTGCCCGGTTTACTTTCCGTAGGTTCACTCCTGCTTTATACGGTTCTTAACCTTGCGATTTTCAAGCTACTCGGTGTAACACTTACTCTCTCCGGTATCGCCGGCTTTATCCTCTCGATCGGTATGGCGGTAGACGCGAACGTGCTGGTGTTTGAACGTCTGAAGGAAGAACTTAGAGCCGGCAAATCTCTGAAGGCCGCGATGGAGGAAGCCTTCCTTCGCGCCTGGCCCTCGATCCGGGATGGTCACGTGACGACACTCATCAGCTCATTGGTGTTGGTTTGGTTTGGCAGCGGCTTCGTGCAGGGTTTCGCAGTCGTGCTTGGCACGGGCGTACTCGTCAGCCTCTTCACTGCCGTGACAATCACGCGTACGATTATGCGTCTTGTCCTTGGCTGGTTTGGCGAGGGACGACCATTATTTTTCTTAGGTGGTAAATCAGTAACAAAATAGTATATGCTAAAGATTCCTTTTGTTAAATACGCCAACGTTTGGTACGCAATCACAGCGTTGACTGTAGTTATTTCCGTAGCCGCGCTTGCTACCTGGGGGTTGAAATTGGGTATTGATTTTACGGGTGGCAGTCTAGTTGAAGTTTCATTTTCCAAAAATCGTCCGACGGTCGAGGAGGTTCAGAAAACACTTGAGGACGCGGATCTCAACCAACACATCGTACAAGGCGCGGGGTCTGATCGTTACATTATTCGCACGAGTTTCTTGACTGAGGATCAGCATCAGGCGCTCACCAAAAAATTTGAATCGGTGTTTGGGCAGAACGGAAATATTGTTCATGAGGAAAGTTTTCAGACGATTGGTTCCTCGGTTAGCGATAACCTGCGTCAGAGGGCGGTGGGCGCTATCATCTGGGTAAATATTGCGATTATTATTTATGTCGCCTATGCTTTTCGCGGCGTTTCCCGTCCGGTTGCCAGCTGGAAGTATGGAGCGCTCGCGATCGTGGCCTTGATTCATGATATTTTTGTGGTGTTGGGTGTGTTTGCTTTTCTTGGTCATTTTAAGGGGATTGAAATTCAAACTGACTTTGTTCTGGCGCTTCTGACGGTGCTAGGCTTCTCGGTCACGGATACGATCGTCGTTTATGATCGTATTCGGGAAAATATTATCCATCATACCGCGGAGAATTTCCCTGAGACGGTAAACGTCGCCCTGAATGAAACCTTGATGCGTTCCCTTAATACTACTCTCACCGTCCTTCTACCGTTATTTGCTCTGTACTTTATCGGCGGTGAATCGATTCATAATTTTGCGCTGGCGTTGCTTATCGGTCTCGCCAGTGGAGCGTATTCATCAATTTTCATCGCCAGTCCACTTTTGGTCTTGGTTGAACAGCGACAGAGACGCAAAAAGGAACGCGCTCTGGCTTAACAAATCAATTAAAACCAGCCCCACATAGCGGGGCTGTTTTATTTATCCGATTTTATGCTATAATAAACAAGTATTTATACTATATATGAATGATACAATTGTTCGTCATTTGGTGGCTCTCATCGCCACGATTGTCGCCGGGCTCGCGTATTACGCCGGGTATATTTCGGGCGGCTATGGGTGGTGGTGGACGATTTTCTCGGTTCTGATTGTTTACGGCGTTGTGTATTCGATCGTCAATGCCGGCAGTCCTCCGCATAAATAAAGTTTGTAAAAAACTTACTTTAGTATGGAATTTTTTGGGGCGACGATAGATTTATCATTTTGGCAGTGGCTCTACGACCAGCCTCCCACTGAGCAGGCGCTGGTTCTTTTTGCGCTGGGCGGCTGGGTTTTTCTTACCTATTATTTATTACTCGGCATGGCCGAGCTGTGGGCCGAATATCGCACCCATACGAAATATTCAAATCGGTTCGAATGGGTCCTGCTTGCGATCGATGTTCCGCCAATGTTCGTTCAGACGCCAAAGGCGGTCGAGCAGATTTTCGCGCACTTGACCGGCTCCCTCGCCCACATCAGCGTTGGCGATAAGTTTTGGATGGGTAAAATTCAGAAAAGTTTTAGTCTTGAGATTATCAGCATCGAGGGTTATATTCAATTTCTGGTTCGGACTGAAGAGGAGTATCGCGATTTGGTCGAAGCTTCGATCTATGCGCAGTATCCCGAGGCTGAGATCACCGAGGTGGAGGATTACATTATCAATATACCTGATAAGTTTCCAAATGAGGAATATGATGTCGCCGGTATTGAATTTAAGCTGACAAATGATAACGCTTATCCGATTCGTACTTATCAGGAATTTGAATACAGCCTAAGTAAGGAAGCGGTATTCAGCGATCCGATGGCGGCAATCCTTGAAAATTTCACCAGGATCGGACACGGCGAGAATCTTTGGCTTCAGATCATCGTCGAGCCGGTGGGTAGTGAGTGGAAGGAGAAGGGCATCGCGCTGGCGAAAAAGTTACTAAAAGGCGAAGGCGCCGAAAAATATGAAATCGGCGGTATAGGTAGTTACCTGATTAAATTTCTTAATTTTTTTGCAACGGAAATGGGAAACGCCATTCAGTGGAATTTTGAACCCAAGGATCCGAAAGATAAAAAGAAAGAGGAGAAGAAAGGCGAGGGCGTCACGCCCGGGATGAAGAAGACCGTCGAGGCGATCGAGGAAAAAATTTCCAAAGTTGGGTTCAAAAATAAGCTCAGAATACTCTATGCGGCGCGTAAGGAGGTATTCAAGCCAAGTAGCTGCATCAGCGGCGTAGTCGGCGCGATGAATCAATTTCAAATTCAGGATCGGAATGGAATCGTGCCGGTAGCATCCACTTCGGCCCACTATGATCCGAAACACAAGAAGAGCAATCTTCTGAAGACCAGCTTCGTCAAAGCGTTCAAGGCGCGGAAAATGAAATGGAAGAAGTATGGCGGTTATATTATGAATACCGAGGAGATGGCGACCCTGTGGCACTTCCCACTGCCATTTGTGAAGACGCCGCTCCTGCATAAAGCCGGACACAAACGCGCGGAGGCGCCCGCCGGACTTCCCATCGAAGTTTTTGAGAGCCCTCTGAAGCCAAAAATATCGGGACAAACATCACCAGAAGAGACGCCGAAGGCCACGTCCCCGGAGGAGTTGCCGTTCGGTTAATCTAGGAATTCTTTTATAATTTTTTCGACTTCGTCGGAATTTTTTGTTTCCATCAGTTTTATCCGTAATTCTTTCGCACAATTGAAGCCGGCAACATAAGCTTTGAAATGTTTCTTCATGATATCGAAGCTTTTGTGCTCGACAAGCATCTTTTCAAATAGGTAAGTGTGCTCAACAAGAGCCAGGAGTTTGTTTTCGATGGTTGAAGTAAAATCAGGTTTGAAAAACCAAGGATTACCGAATAATCCGCGTCCGACCATAACGCCGTCGGCGCCGGTTTCAGTCGCTTTTTTTATTCCGTCTGCGTAGCTTGTGATGTCGCCGTTTCCCAATATTAGGGTTTCGCTTTTTGCTTCGTCCCTAATTTTTACGGCATCTTTGATATGCTCCCAGCGCGCGGGCACATCGGACATTTCCTTCCTCGTGCGGGCGTGAATGATTATCGCAGCCGGCTCGGTTTCAAGTAGGGCAGGCAGCCATGTCGAAAGTTCGTTTTTATTATAGCCAATTCGGGTTTTTATCGAGACCGGCAATTTGCCGGCGCCACGCATTGTCTCACGGATAATTTCCTGCGCTAATTTTGGATTTTTCATGAGGGCCGCGCCCGCGCCTTGCTTCTCGACATTTCGATCGGGACATCCCATATTGATGTCGATGCCGTCAAAGCCGAGCTCTTGCAGAAGCTGGGCGGTTTTATAAAAGTTCTCCGGCTTTGATCCAAATATTTGAGCGACGATTGGTCGCTCGGATTTATCAAATTTTAAATCAATCAAAATATTATTTTTTCCTTTGGAGGTGAGTCCGTCGGTTGAGACAAATTCCGTCCACATCACATCCGGCTTGCCATATTTCGCGAGCACCAGCCGGAAAGCGGCGTCGGTAACATTGGCCATCGGGGCGATGGTCATAATGGGTTTCTTTCCGCCAGAGGCGGATCCACCTTGGGCGGATAGTTTTTTCCAGAAGCCTTGCATTGGCATATATAAAATTAGGGAAGCCAGCGCGGTTGCGCTGGCGTTGACCCCTTTAGACTAGCTGGTAGACCGGACGGGCTCATCCTGCGGGTCGGGCGGCGTGGCAGGCTTGACTGGTTGTTTCGGCAACGGTTCGCGATTGATCAGCCTTTGCCCGTACTTGAGGAGCTGATTGGTGAGCTTGGGTTCGCTCTCCTTGATCTGCTGGTCGATGTCATAGAGAGCTTTCTTTCGCTCTTCGGGAGTTTTGTGGGCGATCTTGAGCAGAGCCTCGATGCGGCGCGAGGTGCTGTTGTGTTCGTAGAAAGCGCCACTCTTGGACTTCTTCTGCTCGATCATAAGGGCTTCTTGCTTAGTCTGCGAATTGCCACGCAAAGTCATCCACTGAAGGATTTTCCAGAGAGTTTCAGGGACGCGGAGCTTATGGTCGGCCCCTGTCTTGTTGTCTCTGAGCTCGATGGTGGTATAGCTTTCGCAAGCCTTGAAGCTGATCTCGTTGCGGATCACCTTTCCGCATTTGTCATCGTCTTTCAGTTGCTTTTTGACGACGAGAAGGACCGCCGCCTTCAGGCGCATCTTGTCTTCTTCGAGCTTCAGCTTCTTTTCCTCTTTCTGCCTGGTTTCGTTACGCCAGGCCAGGTAGAAGAGGGTGACAAAAACGAGAGAGACAAAAACCGCGAGAACTTGCCAATCAGTCATGGTTTTGACCTCCAAATGGTTGAGCTGTTTGTCTAAAGGGCATACCAAAGCGAAATGCTATGGCGACAGTAAGGTAGCACAAAAACCGCCCTTTGTCAATGTACGGGTTAGGGTTGTCAACAGGAAGTTAATCTGTCACCCCTGGACAGGAAGTTAAAATGTCCTAGTGTGAGTTAATTTAGCTTGTAAGGCGGCGGCCTTCATTTGGAGTCGCCACGGATGGTTGGTTGGCGGTTTAGCTATTGGTCGTTCATTGGCCGGCAATACCCAGGGCTGTTTCTTTAATACCTTAGGTGGCCAGTTCGGCAAGGTCTGGTAATTTAAATACTTCCCTCGCAATCGAATTTGAATTGGTCCGCTTCGCCTCTCCTCGACGATAACGATATCCTTTTTACAAACATTGACCGGCTGTGTCGCAATTAGTTGGTACCAGCCGGTGTTATAACTGATCGTAAAGTCACATCGTACGGTTCTCTCTTCCTGGCGGCAAAGGATGGCTGACAAATTATTTGACTCACGTTGAATGAGCGTTCGATGATGGTCGGCTGCTGTTTTTGGTTCAACCGCGAATTTGGCATTGAAGGCGGGAATAAATTTCTTAATCAGGAATTCATTTGCAGATTCAATGTTCGAGATGTTGTTTAGTCGCAGTTCTTTGATTAGTCGATCTTGTAGGGTTTGAAATAGTCGCTCCACTCGACCTTTAGCCTGCGGGCTGTTCGCGTGAATAACTTCGATGCGAAGTTCTTGCATTGCCCTGCCAAACTGAGTTAGGGTGTCGGCGTTCTCTTTGGCCAAAGGATGATTCATCCGGTAGGTGCTGAATTTATCGAGGTATATAGCCAAGGGTTTGCCATTTTTAGTTAGATAGGCTTCCCAGAAACCACAGACCGGCGAGAGCCCTTCGTCATAATCAAACG
>ERZ1292633.3509-Hain-H41-02um-R1-3509-length-15192-cov-8_pt1 | contig 15192 bp, 17 predicted proteins | sample MGYA00564406_ERZ1292633 | MGnify/ENA primary metagenome ERZ1292633 (study PRJEB36523, sample SAMEA6512639) | groundwater metagenome | collected 2019-01-08 | study: AquaDiva: Metagenomics assemblies of 32 groundwater samples
GCGGGCTCCGGGAGTCCGACGAGGAGAAGAAGCGCTCCTACATCGAGAAGTACATCCCCCACATCGGCATCGCGCTCCAGGAGATCCTCGGCATCGACGACAAGGAACGCGACAAGGTTTGCGCGACGCTGAAGGACACTCTCGAACGGAGCCGCACGTGAGCGAGAATCTGGTGCCGAAGATCAAGAAAGAAGCGCGGGGCGTCGAGGAACAGATCCTCAAGAAGAAGAAGCCGATGATGAAGTTCCCGGTCCGCTCGCTGGCGAACGTGAAGTACGCGGAGAAGACAGGGTACTTCGAGATTCGCGGCATGAAGAAGGAACGGACCCTCACCGTGAACACGGTGAAGACCTTCGCCCAGACGCTTCGGATGATGGCGCTCTCGAAGACGCTGGTCGAGACTGACGACATCGCCACGAAGCGAGAGGCCTACTATGTCTCGAAGAACTGGGGCGACGCCCGCTTTCTGGAACAGACCGAGTCCGACACCGTGATGGACGACGTGGAGGCACTCTTCGAGGTGAACCGCGAGCAGATGGGATTCGTCCCCGAGGAGAAGGGGGGCGACATCTCCGGCGCGCTCGTGGTCGTGGACAAGGACAGCGACACGGGGAAGCCGATCCGGATCGACTGCACGCAGTTCGGGAGCGGCGCCTACTCCATTCCGATCTCGGTCGAGCATCTGAAGTTCGAGACGAAGGCGAAGTTCATCCTGGTCATCGAGACCGCCGGCATGTTCCAGCGGCTGGTGAAACACGGCTACTGGAAGAAGGCGAACTGCATCCTGGTCTCCATGGGAGGCGTTCCGACCCGCGCCTGCCGGCGCTTCATCCGGCGGCTGGCCGACGACAAGAAGATCCCCGTCTACGTCTTCGTCGACGGCGATCCATACGGAATCTCGAACATCTACCGCACGTTCAAGGTCGGCTCGGGAAACGCGGCGCACATCAACGAGTTCTTCTGCGTCCCGCAGGCGCGCTTCCTGGGCATCACGCCGCAGGACATCATCGACTACAAGCTACCGACGCACCCCTTGAAGGACGTCGACGTGAAGCGGGCCAAGGACGCCATCAAGAACGATCCCTTCTTCAAACACCACAAGGCGTGGGCGAAGGCGATGGAGCACCTGGTCTCGATGGGTGTCCGCGCCGAGCAGCAGGCGCTGGCGGCGCACGGCTTGAACTACGTGATCGACGAGTACCTGCCCCAGAAGATCGCGCACCCGGAGCGGTTCCTGCCGTAGGGGCGGGACCGGGGAATTAGGGTATCCGCCCTAGGTTTCGATCCAGATGGTGAGCGTCGCCCCGTTCTCCTGAATGGTGAGCTTTTCGCCCTTCGGCAGGCGCTGAATGTCCTTCCAGATGTCGCGCAGGCGGATCTCGCGCGAGCGCTTCACGTCCGTGAAGCCCACCGTCGTCACGTCCTTGTCGAAGCTGATCTTCGCGTCGGTCCCCAGCGCGACCATCGTGTCGAGCATCCCCTTGGGGAGCCGCATCGAGACCGTGGCCAGGTCGTGTCCTTCCTCGAGAACCTGGATGCGCACGTGCGCCTCCTTCCCGTACCACCACGGCTTCTGGCCGTTCAGGGGAAGACCGATCTGGACGCTCCACCAATAGCCCAGCGCCAGGCAAAAGGCCGCGAAGGCGACCACGAGGAGTGCGTTTTTTCCGCGTGCCACGAGAGGACCTCCGGGAAAAGGGTTCGGGGCGCCGCGGAAGGGGGGATCTTCACCCGGACGCCGCGGTGTCACCCACGCGCGGGATCCGAGGGTCTCGTGAACCCCGGAGCGGCAGCCCCTGATTCTCATTCTACGACGAAAGGGGCGCCTGGGTTTCGTTCCGAACGTGCGTCCCGGCCCAACTTCGCCCCTAGCCCCGCGCTTCGCCCCCTACGCCCGCCGGACCACCCCGCGATATCCCACGGCCAGGAGGAGGGCCAGGCCGAACGTCGCCACCACCGTGGCCCCGGTCGGGAAGTCGAGCCTGTAGGAGGCGAGCATCCCCGCGACGCTGACCGCCACGCCCACGACCCAGCCGACCGCGAGCCGCGCCGGGGCCGAGTCGGCGACCAGCATGCCGACTACGGAGGGGACAATCAGGTACGAGAAGACCAGAAGCACGCCCGCCACGGCGACCGACTGCGTCACGACGAGACCGAACGTGAGATAGAAGAGGAAGTCCCAGAGCCGCACGCGCCCCTTCGACATCCCTTCGGTCTTCCCGTGGGAGATGGCGAAGAAGGGGCGTCGCCAGACGAAGTGGAGGATCCCGATCCCGACGTAGAGGGCGGCCAGGCGCGCCACCTCCTCCGGCGTGGCCGCGAGGAGATTTCCGACGAACATGAACTTGATGTGCTCCGCCCCCTCCGGCGTGCGGTCGACGATCAGGATCGCCGTGGCCGCGGCGACTGCGTAGACAATTCCAATGAAGGCCTCCTGCGGAATGCGCCGCTTCTCGGCCTTCAGCAGGGCGATGAGCGCGGCGCCCAGGACCACCGCGCCCATCGAGAGCCAGCCGGCCATCGGATCGTGGAGGTCGTAGCCCAGCAGGAATCCGATCGTGGCGCCGAGCGCTGCGACCTGCGCGAGTGCGAGATCGACAAAGATCACCCCGCGCTCCACGACGTGGAACCCGAGATAGGCATGGATCCCCGCGATGGCGATGCAGGCGAGGAGCGGCCAGAGAAGAAGGCTCAGGGCGTCCATCATGGCTTGGCTCCCACCAGCGCTCTCCGGATCGTGTCGAGCTGCGTGTCGAAGAGCTGAATGTAGTCCGTGGCCTCCGGCGCCGCGCCGACCGAGGGGGGCAAGACCACCATGGGCACGCCGGCGTTCCGGGCGATCTGCCGCGATAGTCTCGGATCGAAGTAGGGCTCGACGATGAGAAGCCCAACCTTCTGTGCCTTCATCGTCGCGACGAGTTCCTGCACGTGCCGCGGGGCCGGCGGGACGCCCGGGCGGGGCTCCACGTAATCGACGACCTCCAGCCCGAACGCCTCGGCGAAATAGGGCCACGAGCGGTGATACGTCACGACCTTCATTCCCGTGAGTCCCAGCGCCGCGGCGCGCTTCTTCCACTCGGCGATCTTCGCCCGAAGCCGGCCTTCGAACGCCGCGTAACGTTCCTGGAAGTAGCCCGCGTCGGCCGGGGCCAGGTGGGAGAGCGCGTCGCGGATGTTCGCCGCCATGGCGATCCCGTTCTCGGGATTCAGCCAGTAGTGCGGATTCCCCAGCGGGTGGACATCCCCCTGCTCGCGACCGACGCGCGCGCCGACTTCCAGAATGTTCACGTTCGCCGAGGCGTCGAGGAAGCCGGGCGCGCCCGGCCGAATGCGGTTGTTCCGCGCGTTGTTGATCAGCCCGGGCGCCCAGCCGACCTCGAGCTCGCGGCCGACCTGGATGAAGAGGTCGGCTTTCCGGAGCTTGAGGAGGTAGGAAGGCTTCGCGTCGACGAAGTGCGGGTCCTGGTACCCCTTCGCCAGCGGCTCGACCGCGATACGATCGCCTCCGATTTGGGCGGCGATCGATGCTAGATCCTGAGTCGTCGTGACGACCTGGAGCCTTCCGCCCGCGTGGGCCGTGCCCACCTCCGCGACGGGATCCTCCTGGAAGAGGGGAATGCGCGCGCCGGGCGCGAGGAAGCCGAGCGCCAGAATGGCCGCGCCCGCGAAATGGACGAGACCGCCGAAACGTCGGATCATGACTCTATCTCCTTTCGGCTCAGAACGGGTGCGAGCCGTGCGGGCCGATGTTGAACGTCGTCTTGAAGTAGACCTGGGTCTCCTTCGCATCGCCTTCCAGCCTCCGGCGGCGGACCTGCGCGCTCATGGAGGCGAACTCGCTCGGGTTGTACGTGAGAAAGCCAAGCACGCCCGTGGCCGCTTTCGCCTCGGCCGCGTCGAGGTTGTCCGACCAGTCGTAGCGGCCGCCCACGTGCCAGCGACGGGCGAACTGGAAGTCCCCCCACGCGTAGCCGCCGGTGCGCGTGAGGTCGGGGCCGTCCGGCGTTTCCGCCGAGCGCTCCATCCACTCGACCTGCGCGATGAAGGAGCGGTAGATGGCGCGCCGCGGGTTCTTCCAGCGAAACGTCACGTCGGCGCCGGCCACGCGGGCACGCAGCGCTTCCGGGTCGCTCGAGGTGTCGGGCTGGGCCGATCCGTTCGCACCGTCCGCGAAGGAGCCGCCGATCGCGACGTTCCAGGCCTCGCCCAAGTCGAAGAAAGTGGAAAGGCGCCCGAGGAAGAGGAGGTCCTTGCCGCGATAGGGGGCGAAGGAGACGGGTTCTCCTTCGGAATCGGGCGTGTTCGTGATCTCTCCGTCGAGGTTCGCGTAGAAGGGGAGATGCGGGATGAGCCAGGCGGCCGAAAGTCCCTCGGCGCTCAATCCCTCTTCCCCGAAGAACCGTTCCGCCGCCAGAGGACGATCGGCGAATACGGTCTCCGGCGGATGGGTGCGATTGAACTTCCCGAAGTTGCCGCGGAACTTCCCGAGCTTGGCGCTCAGTCCGCCCGGCAGCGAGAGAAGGGTCAAGTACCCCTCCTCGAGATCGATCCCCTCGGTGGGGCTCACCGCGATGAAGAAATCGGCGCGACTGTAGGGATCGACGTTCGCTTGAAGGCCGAGTTCGGCCTCGCGGAACGAGAAGGCCGAAGAACCCTCCTCCTCGAGTCGGTCCCCGGCTTCTCCCTGAAACCAGCCGATGACGCTGACCGCGGGGTTGAGAAGGTTCGCGCCCTGCGGCAATACACCGGGCGACGATGTCGATTGGGCGGACGCGACCGCCGCGAAGCCGGTGCCGAGGAGAACCAGCGCCAGGACCGCGATGGTCGCGCGAGGTGCGTGACGCACGATAGCCTCCGAAGTTCGGTTGTGAAACGGGAAACGGGACGAGTCGGGGGAGGCTAGGCTAGCGGCGGGGCGCGGCCCGGGGGAGTCGAGGGATAGGGCGTGGCGGCGGAAGGAAGCGTCAGGGGCGAGGACGACAGGGCCGCCGCGGCTGGTTCGGCCACCCCGATCGGCGCGACGAGGTCGGCCGAGGTGAATTGAAGGGCATTGCAGACGTGGCACGTCGGGGCCCCGGAGTGCCCGTGGACCAGCCCGATGCCGGCCCACACTCCAATCAGGAGAAGGGCCAGAGTGGTGGGGAGCCAGAGGTTGCGTCGAATGCGGGTGGACATCATCCCTTCAAACTCTATCATCGACGGCATGGTTCCGCCATCCCACGCTTCAGCTGGGGAAATTACCCCTTCCGGGAGGCCCAGATCATCCCGACGCCCCAGACGATGAGGAGAACCGGCCAGTAGCGAAGGATGCTTCCGTGGAGGTAGCCGAACTCCTTGAGAAGGAGAAGGGACCCCACGGCGACGAGGGTGAGAGGGAACGCGATGCTGCTGTGACCGGCTCCGGCCATCCTTATCCTCCGGCGCGCTGCGGCGCGCGTTTGATCTTCACGTAGAGAAACATGCCGTCCACCACGATCAGGAGCGGCCGCCCCTTCCCCTCCGCGATCCAGATCTTCGCCTTGCCGCGCCCTCCGACGTGCTCCAGGAAATCGTCGGGGAGCGAACGTGCGGTGAGGGGCGAGAGGAACTCGACGCGTACCGGTCCCGAGGAGGGGAGGAGGATCTCGGCGGCGCCCAGCGCTCCACGAATCATGATCTTCCCGGGGGCCGACGCGCCGACGTGCAGGCGGACGCCTCCCGACATGATCGCGATGTCGCAACTCTCCGGGCGAAGCCGCGTGAGGTCGAGGTCCGCTCCCGAGAGAATCGTCTCCGTCTTGAGACGCAGGGGTGTCCGCTCGGGAGCGCGCAACTCGAGTTCGGCGCCGATGGGGGCTGTGTTGGGGATGAGCACCCGCCTGGGCCAGACGAACTCGCCGGTCCTGCCCCCGACGCTCCAGAGGTGCTCGGCGTCCTTCTCGCTCACGCCCCGAACGGAGGCCTCGAACGAGCGGGCGCCCGCCCTCGAGACCGAATCGCGCTCCCCGCCGGCCGCCGCGGCCGCGAGTGAAAGCCTCCCTCCGAACGTCCGCGCGCGAATGGTCAGCGCTTCCACCGGCGGGCGATCGAGCGCATGCCGCGCCACGTGGGCAGTCCCCGCGGCAGCCTTGTTGTGGGCCAGCCACCAGCCGCCGAACGCGATCGCGCCGATGGCCAGGAGCGCCGTCAGCCAGCCGAGGACGACGTTCTTCATGGCATTGGCCAGGAGGGCGAGGCCGAACAAAACGAGGAGAGCGGGCCAGAATTGCAGGAACCAGGGCATCACGCCCGAGGGCAGATACCCTAACTGCGACGCGAGTAGGACCCCGCCAATCCCGACGAGGATCGCCCCTATCAAGAGCCGTCCGAAGATCACGCCGGATGAGTACCACGCCGCCCGGGCGGGCGCAAGGGATGCCTGTGGGGTGTCTGTGGAGGGCTGCCCGATATGGCGCGACCGCGGACGGCGAATCCAGGGTTAAAGCGCCAAGTGGCTAGGGTGAAGTAACTTGGGTAGCCTTGTCGGGTATACCAAAGGATGTGTGAAGGCCAGTTAACTTTCTCTTGCACGCCCGCACTTTGGACTGCATTCTTCACTCCGTCGCGGGCGGAAGATCGCGCCGTGGCTTCAGAAAACCCAAATCGCCGGGGTCCGACGCCCCGACTCGACAACCCTGGAGGCAACGTGAACCACCCACGAATCACCCTCGGCTTCGTGACGGCACTCTCCATCGCGCTCGCCGCACCCCCATCCGTCACCGCCTACCCCTCCTACGCCGATCAGAAGGAGGGGGGAGCGACTTCCCGATTCCGCCTTCACGGATACGGCGAGGTCCACTACAACAACCCCCGCCCCGGCACCATGGATCAGAACGCGACGAGCGAGGCCGACTACCACCGCTTCGTGCTCGGCTGGTCGTACGACTTCACGCCCGAGATTCGCCTCGACGCCGAAGTCGATTTCGAGCACGCAGCGGAGGAGATCGAGCTGGAGTACGCGCACCTCGAGTACGATCTCGGCCCGACGACATCCTTCCGCATCGGGAGCCTTCTCATGCCGGTCGGGCCGCTCAACGAATTCCACGAGCCGCCCACTTTCTACAGCGTCGAGAGGCCCTACATCCAGAACAGCATCATCCCGACGACGTGGCAGGAAAACGGCGTCGGCGTGGTAGGACGCGCTTCAGGCGGCTCGCTGGGATACCGGGCCTACCTCGTCGCCGGACTCGACGCGAGCAACTTCACCACCTCGAGCGGGCTTCGCGGAGGCAGGTCCAAGGGAATCAAGTCGAAGGCCGAGGATCTTGCCGTCGTGGGCCGGCTGGAGTACGCGACGACCGCCGGCGTTTCCTTCGGCCTGTCGGGCTACTACGGAGGCGCGGATCAGATGACGGTCGACTCGGTCGACGTGAAGGTCGGTCTCGGCGTCGCCGACGTCCGCTACAAGCGGCACGGTTTCGACCTTCGCGCGCTCTTCGCCCGCATCGCCGTGGACGGCGCGGAGCAGGCGAGCGTCCTCTCCGGCGAGTCGATCGGCGAGGCGATGCAGGGATGGTACGGCGAGGCGGCCTACGACCTCCTCCGCCGCGACGCGAAGCCCGATTCCCGCCGCTCCCTCTGGCTCTTCGTTCGTCACGAGAAGTTCGACACCAACGAGGAGATGCCGGCCGGCTACACGGCCAGCCCGACCGCCGACCGCCGCGTCACCTCCGGGGGACTGGCCTACATGCCGATCGAGAGCATCTCGTTCAAGGCGGACGTCGAGCACTGGGAAGACGAGACGATCGGCCCCAACAACCAATTGAACCGCGTCAATCTTGGCGCGGCCTTCATGTTCTGATCGTGGATCGGAAGGAGCTCGTCATGCGCGCACCTCGGATCGGCACCGCCACCCTCGCAATCCTCGTCGCCGCGATCGTCCTCGGAGCGATCGCCGCCGCGCCCTCGAACGCAGCGCCCTCGAAGGGGGCGCCGGCCTCCGCGGCCTCCGCGGCCACCGACGCCACGGCCCCCGCGCCGTTCGCCCGCGTCTACCTGGCGCTTCGCGGCTGCACCTCCTGCGCGCACTGCCGGACGACCATCCGTCAGATGACGAAGGGGAGCGCCAAGGGGGGCGAGACTCGCGTCAACGGCGACCAGGTAGAGGTCCTCTACGCGAAGCCGCGGGTCGTCCCGCTCCGCGACGTCATCCAGGCGCTGGCCGACAACCGGCTCCACGATCTGAGCCTGGTGGACGTGTTCTTCGAGGCGAAGGGCGTGATCGGGAACGGCGCCGACGGCGCGCTGACCTTCACGCTCGATGAAACGGGGCAGGTCTTTCCGATCAGCCTCGCCGACCATGTGAAGAACCCGGTCTCCGGCCGCCCCGTGCGCCTCGTCGCGCTCGTGGAGGGCTGGCGAAAGAAGGGCGCGCTGACGCTGGTGGCGCGAGACGTCCAAGCCGCCGTGTAGACGGCCGCGGCCCCGGCGCCGCTCTTGACACGATCGCCCCGCCCACGCACCATTCCCCCTTCTTGGCATCGTCAGGGAGGGACCATGCTCTTCGATCTCAGAGGTAAAACGGCGTTCGTCACCGGCGGATCCCGCGGCATCGGGAAGGCCATCGCCCTCGATCTCGCTGAAATGGGTGCCGACGTCGCCATCAATTTCTTCCGGAGCCGCGATTCGGCGAAGCAGGCGGTCGCCGAGATCGAGGCGAAGGGAGTCCGCGGATTCGCCATTCGCGCGAACGTGGGCAACGAGGAGCAAATTCCAAAGATGTTCGAGGATCTGCGGCAGCACTTTTCCAAGCTCGACATCTTCGTCTCGAACGCCGCGCTGGGGCATTTCAGCACCGTCCTCGACCTGGACGACAAGATGTGGGACATCGCCATGAACACGAACGCCAAGGCGCTCCTCTTCGGGGCGCAGCAGGCGGTGAAGATGATGCCCGAAGGGGGACGGATCGTGGCGCTCACCTCGCTCGGATCCCATCGCTACATCCCGGGGTACGCAGCCATCGGCGTTTCCAAGGCGGCCATCGAGACGCTGGTCCGTTACCTGGCCTACGAGCTGGCGCCGAAGGGAATCAACGTGAACGCCGTCTCGGGCGGCTTCATCGACACCGACTCGCTCAAGATATTCCCCTCCTACGAACTGCTCATCTCGGAGTCGATCCGGCGCACGCCGTTCGGCCGCGTCGGCACCACGGAAGAGGTGGCGAACATGGCCGCCTTCCTCTGCACGCCGCAGGCCTCCTGGGTGACCGGGCAGACGATCATCGTGGATGGGGGATACACGCTCGGGTAGCGATCGCATGTGCGATACGACACGCTCTCGCGGGATCGCGTGGAGGCGCCGACCAAGGGCGCTCGGCGCGGTCCTTTTCGTTGGCCTGGCGGGCGCCGCCCTGGCCGCCGGCCTCCTCGGTGCGGCGGGATGCGGTCGGGACGGCGACGAAGCGCCCGGCGGGCAGGGTGCGGCGCTGCCCGGCGCCCTCTACGATCCGCCTCGTCCCGCGGCGCCGCTCCGGCTCGCGGACGGCCGGGGAGGGATCTTCGACCTCTCGAAGGAGCGGGCCCGCGCGGTCGCGATCTTCTTCGGCTTCTCGCGCTGTCCCGACGTCTGTCCCCAGACCCTGACGCGATGGGCCGAGGTCCGTCGCCTCCTCGACGCCGACGCCGAGCGAGTCCGCTTCGTCTTCGTGAGCATCGATTCGGAGCACGACACGCCCGAGATCGCCGCGGCGTTCGCCGCGCGATTCGACTCGACCTTCATCGGACTCTCGGGGAGCGAGTCCGAAGTCGGGGAGACCTCGCTGGCGTGGAACGTGGCGGCGAAGCGCGTGGAGGGAGGGGAAACCGCCCGGGAGCACGAGGAGGGCGATGGCGGCGAGGCGCGCTACGAGTTCGTCCATACGACGCAGGTGTTCGTCGTCGATCCGGACGGCAATCTCCGCTGGGGCTACGGACGCGCCACGAGCGCGGAAGCGATCGCGGCCGGGCTACGGACGACCTTGAAACCGCGCTCCTGACCGACGCGCCATCGTCGCGAGGGGTGCGGCGGCGCGGTTCACTCGCCCTCTTTCCGATGGCGTTTCGGCGCCCACCATCCCACGAGCCGCGTGCTCCCGAGAAACGCGGCCAGCCTCCGGTCGAAGAGGAAGATCGTGATGATGCCGAGGTTCACCATGGTGGAGACGAGGACGAACCGAACGAGTTCCCGGTCGCTCCCGATCTGCGTGGGGCGGCTGAAGAGATAGCCGAGCGTGACGGCCTCGCTGAGCACGGCGACGGCGGTTCCCCAGCGGCGCGCGGGCCGCTTGCCGAGCCAGAGCGCGGTCATCACATAGAAGCCTCCGGCCGCGAGCAATAGCGAGAAGAGGACGCTCTGCAGCGCCAGCTGGAGCCCGTAGCCGAAGAGTGTTCCCTCGCCGACCTGCTTCGCGATGAAGAAGGCCCCGCCCACCACGCCGCTCAGGAGTTCCTGGAACGCCTTCAACGCCCAGAGCGCGGTGAGCGCGTGGACCTGCCAGGGGCGGGTGACGACTCGCGCGGCGGTCACGGACGAGACTAGACCGGCGCCGCCGCGGAGATCGCCGGCTCGTTCCGCACGGGAAAATTCACCGAATTGGCGATGAAGCACTCGTGGTGCGCGCGCTCGTGGAGCGACCGGGCCAGCTCCGGATCCGATCCGGGCGCGATCGTGACGCGCGGCTTCAGGAGGACGTCGGTGAACCGGAACGTCCGTTCCACGCGCTCCATCTTTCCCACGGCCTGGTCCTCGTAGGCGATCACGTTCACGCCCTTCCGGGCGCAGAGCGCGATGTACGAAAGGAAGTGGCACATGGAGAGCGACGCCACGAGGAGATCCTCGGGATTCGTGAGCGCGGGATCGCCGCGGAAAGCGGGGGCCGAGGTGCCCCGGAGCGACGGCTTCCCGGCGAAATCGACGCGGCACTCGCGCGAGTAAGTTTCATAGTTCGTGGTGCCGCCCTTGACGGCGCCGGTCCAGACCAAGCGGCAGGCGAATTCGTGGGTGTTCGAGACAAGGCTCATGCGGGGTCTCCTCTAGGGGATCGCGGCCGCGGGGACCGCGGGCGACGGTTCTCCTTCTCGGTCCATCGCGCGCGAAAGCCGCCGGCGCAAGTCCCAGAAGCCGAGTGCGCCGAAGAGGCTGAGGAGCGCGATCATGCTCCAGGGAATCCAGGCGATGCGATTCGAGGCGTCGAGCAGCGCGCCGCCGACCAGCGGTCCCAGCGACCAGCCGAACGAATTGAAGAGGCCGTAGACGCCCATGTAGCGTCCCCGGGTCTCCTCGGTCGCGAAGTTCGCCGAGAGGGTCATCGTCGCGGGGACCGCGACGACCTCTCCGAACGTCACGACCATCATCGCCAGCGCCAGAGTTCCGAAGCTGCCGACGAAACCCATCATCCCATAGCCCACCGCGAAAAGCACGCTGCCCACGATGAGCGCCGTCGTCATGCGATAGGGAGCGAGGAACTTCACGATCGGAAACTGGACCAGCACCACCATGCCGCCGTTCACCGAGTAGATCCAGCCCAGCTCTATCTTGCTGAGACCGCACCACTCGACCACGTAGACCGAGAAGGTGGACATGAGCTGGCCGAGCACCGTGAAGAGGATGAGGCAGGAGAGGCAGTGGCGGAGAAATCGTCCGTCCCGCAGCGTGGCGACGATGGAACCGAGGTCGATTCCGCGCCGCGGTCGGTCGGTCGCCGTCGCTGCCGCGGCCGCGCGCGCCATCCCCGGAGGCAGATCGTCGCCGATTCCGGCCTCCGCTCCCCGGCGCCTCTCTTGCGGAAGCGACTCGCGAACGAGCCACGTCAAAATCAGCGCGGACGCGGCGAGGATGGCCGCGGAGATGAAGAAGAGCACCGAGTAGGAGAGCGCCGCCAGGAAACCGCCGATCGCCGGTCCGATCGCGAAGCCGAGGTTTCCCGCCACGCGCATGATGCCGAACGCCTCGGCCCGTTGATCCCCCTCGGTCACGTCGGCGAGCATGGCCCCCGAGGGGGGCTCGAAGAGACGGCCGAAGAACGCACTCCCGCATGTGAGCACCACGAACGTGCCGAACCCCGCACCGAAGAGCGCGGCCAACCCCATGCCGGCGAAGACGAGCGCGCGCCCCGCCTGCGCGACGACCATGACAATCTTTCGGCCGCGCCGGTCGGCCCATTCGCCGCCCACGATCTGCGCGACCGCTCCCGCCAGGGCGGCGATGAAGAACATGCCGCCGATGGCGCTCATTGCGACGCCGCGTTCGCCGTGGAGATAGATGCTGAGAAACGGGATCGTGATGGAAAAGCCCATCGACCCGAGCATCCTCCCCACGAAGAGGTGGAGAAGGCGCCGGTCGCCCTCGGCGAGGGCCTTGCGCGGGAAGAGGAAATCGATCCAGGAGCGCATGCGGAGCGGGGCCGATCGCGGCCGTCCCTCGGCGCCGATCGGTTGCCGGTCGCGGGAGGGTATCACATCGCGCTATCCTGCCGTTGTCGGCAAGCTGGTGGCCGCCGTGATCTTCATGATCGTGAAGAATCTCCTGAAAGACGAGCCGAAGAAGGCATGAGCCGTTCCACGCCGAAGGAGTCGAGGCGCGGATCCCGTTCTCCGCGGAGCACGAGCGGGGCGAGCATCCGCGCCGTCTCCGGCGCCAGCACGATCCCCGTCTTGAAGTGGCCGGTGGCGTAGACGAGCCCGGCCAGCGTCGCCGAGGGACCGAGGAGGGGAAGCCCGTCTTCGGTTCGCGGCGGGTGCCCCACGCGCGCCTCTCGGAGCGCCAGCCCGCGCGTTCCGGGGATGAGGCGCTCGAGCGAATCCTGAATTCGAACCGCGGTCTCCGCACGCGGCTCGGCGTCGTAACTCTCCACGAGTTCGGGCGCCTCTTTCGATCCTCCCACCCAGAGAGCGCCGTCGTTCTGCGGCACGGCCCAGACCGATGGCGACGACACGGCACGTTGTAGGATGGCGGCGCCGCGCGCGTCGCGGGCCTCGAGGAGGAGCGCCTGCCCGCGAGAGGGGCGAATGCTCTCGGTGGAGAGTTCCGGAGCCGCGAGGCGGGCGCTCCAGGCGCCGGCGGCGAGGACGACGGTCGGTGCCGCGAGCCGGCGGGATCGCGTGCGCACGCCCGTGACGCGCGAGCCGTCGCGCTCCAGCGCGATCGCCGTTTCCCGCTCGTACGTTCGGCCTCCCGCGCGTCGAAATGCCTCGGTGAGCGCCATTCCCAGCGCCGCCGCGTTCACCCACGCGTCCTCCTTCAGCCAGAGCGCGCCGCGCAGCGACGGACCGAGCGACCATTCCTTCCGCCGCGCGGCCGCGGCGCTCAGCCGCTCCACCGGGAGCGAGTGCTCCCGATAGCGCGCCTCGCGCGCGTCGAGCACGGCGTCGTCCGATTCGTCGAGCGATGCGACGAGGAGCCCGCGCGTCCCGTATCCGAGCGGAATCCCCGACGCGGCCTCCAGCTCGCGGGCGAAGTCCCGCCACGCGCGATGAGCGGGAAGCGTGAGCGCGAGAAGTTCCGGCGTCCTCGCCGTGACGTCCGGCGCCGCCTGCACCAGCCCCGCCGACGCCCAGCCCGCGGAGCGGCCGCAAATGCCGCGCTCCACGATGGATACGCGGGCGCCCTCCTGGCGGAGCCGCCACCCCAGCGCCAGCCCCACCACGCCGCCACCGATGATCAGGATTTCGTCGCTCACGGTGGTATCATGCCACATTCCCGATGACGCCCGACCGCCCGACATCCAACCAGCCGGTCGTCCGCATGGACGACCTTTATCCCTGGCGCCCGTCCGAACGGACCGACGCGCTGGGCCACTTCCCCGCGCGCGACAAGGTGATGCCGCTCGCGGAGGCGATCCGCCAGTACGTCACGCCCGGTGCGCGCATCTCGCTCGGGACCTGCCTGGAACAGATGATCCCCTTCGCGGCCACGCACGAGATTATTCGGCAGGGAGCGCAGGGGCGTGACGGCATCGGCGACCTCGACCTCGTCGGCCCCGTCTCCGACATCTGCTTCGATCAGCTGATCGGCGCGGGACTCGCGCGCCGCGTGACCGCCGCGTGGGTGGGAAACGTGATGATGGGCTCGGCCTATTCATTCCGCCGCGCGGCCGAGCGAGGGGAGCCGAGGCCGATCGAGATCATCGAGTTCTCGAACTTCACGCTGGCGCTGGCGCTCCATGCCGCGGCGATCGGGGCTCCCTTCGTGCCGACTCGAAGCGCGCTCGGGTCGGGCATCGTGGAGCGGAATCCGTATCTCGAGGTGATCGAGAATCCGCTCGGCGGCGGGCCGGTCCTGGCAGTGAAGCCGCTGGTGCTGGACGTGGCGATCATCCATGCTCAGCGCGCCGACACGCACGGGAACGCCGTGATGTGGGGAAGCCTCGGCATCACCCCCGACGCGGCGCGCGCGGCGCGGGCGGTGATCGTCACCGCCGAGGAAATCGTGACGCCGGAGCAACTCCGCCGCGATCCGAACCGCGTCGTGATCCCCGGGCTCCTGGTCGCCGCCGTCTGTGAGGCGCGCTGGGGAGCGCATCCCTCCCCCGCGCAGGGCTACTACCGCCGCGACCACGAGGCGTACGCCTCCTACCACCAGGCCACGAAGAGCGCCGAGGGGTACGCGGCGTGGAAGAACGAGTGGGTCGACGGCGTGAGCGATCTGGCGGCGTACGTGGTGAAACTGGGGAACGAACGCGTGCATGCGCTGATTCCGACTGAGCATCGCTTCGCCGAACCGGTGGACTATGGCTACTAGCGGAACGCTGATCGCGGATCGTGCCGGGGAAGTAGTGGAGCCTCCGGTTCGCGCGCCGGCCGCGCCGCGCCGCGCGATCGAGATCCGGCCGCTGGTGCGCGAACTGCCCGCGGCCTGGACTCCCGATCGCGTCGCCGCCGTCCTCGAGCGGCTCCCTCACGCGGTCTTCTTCGAAAGCGCCGGGCCCGATCTGGAATCGGGGGCCTGGACGCTCCTCGCGTTCGATCCGCTCTGGCAGGTGGAAGTGCGCGAGGGGCGGCTGCGCCGCGTGCTTGGCGTTGGCGCAGGGTCGGCCGGCCCGCGCGAGGTGCGCGAAGGCGGCGCCCGTTCGCTACCTCCTCCGCGCGACCGAGGAGACCTCGGCCCCGCGCTCCAGGCGCTCGCCGCCAACTGGCCCGCGCCGGTCGTGTACGATCCGGCGCCGCCGAGGAACCGTTCAATGTCGAGCAATCCGTTGGC
>ERZ1292633.3510-Hain-H41-02um-R1-3510-length-15186-cov-10_pt1 | contig 15186 bp, 14 predicted proteins | sample MGYA00564406_ERZ1292633 | MGnify/ENA primary metagenome ERZ1292633 (study PRJEB36523, sample SAMEA6512639) | groundwater metagenome | collected 2019-01-08 | study: AquaDiva: Metagenomics assemblies of 32 groundwater samples
AACCTCGAGCGCGACTCGGTCGGCGCCGTGGTGCTGGGTGATTACGAACACATTACCGAAGGCGATACGGTGAAATGCACCGGCCGCATTCTGGAAGTGCCCATCGGCCCCGAACTGGTTGGCCGCGTGGTGAATGCGCTGGGTCAGCCGATCGACGGCAAAGGTCCGATCAACGCCAAACTTACCGCGCCGGTGGAAAAAATTGCGCCGGGCGTGATCGCGCGTAAATCGGTATCGCAGCCGGTGCAAACCGGTTTGAAAGCGATTGACTCCATGGTGCCGATTGGCCGCGGTCAGCGCGAGCTGATCATTGGCGATCGTCAAACCGGCAAGACCGCCGTGGCGGTGGATGCGATCATCAACCAAAAAGGCCAGGACATGTTCTGCATCTACGTGGCGATCGGTCAGAAGGCTTCGACCATCGCCAACGTGGTGCGCAAACTGGAAGAGCACGGCGCGATGGCCTTTACCGTGGTGGTGGCCGCCTCCGCTTCCGATTCCGCTGCGATGCAATACATCGCGCCGTATGCCGGCTGCACCATGGGCGAGTATTACCGCGACCGTGGCCAAGACGCGTTGATCGTGTACGACGATCTGACCAAACAAGCTTGGGCCTACCGTCAAATCTCCCTGCTGCTGCGCCGCCCACCGGGCCGCGAAGCATATCCGGGCGATGTGTTCTATCTGCACTCGCGTTTGTTGGAGCGTGCGGCACGCGTGAATGAAGATTACGTCGAGAAATTCACCAACGGTGAAGTCAAAGGCAAAACCGGTTCGCTCACCGCGCTGCCGGTGATCGAAACCCAAGCCGGTGACGTGACCGCCTTCGTGCCGACCAACGTGATTTCGATTACCGACGGCCAGATTTTCTTGGAAACCGACTTGTTCAACGCGGGTGTGCGTCCCGCGATCAACGCCGGTATTTCGGTGTCGCGTGTGGGTGGTGCGGCGCAAACCAAAGTGATTAAGAAGCTGGGCGGCGGCGTGCGTTTATCGCTGGCGCAGTACCGCGAATTGGCGGCGTTCGCGCAGTTTGCATCCGATCTGGACGAAGCGACCCGCAAGCAGCTAGAGCGCGGCAAACGCGTCACCGAGCTGATGAAGCAGCTGCAATTCTCCCCGATGAATGTGGCGCAAATGGCGGTTTCGCTATTCTCCGTGAACAAGGGCTACATCGACGAAGTGGAAGTGAATAAAGTCCTCGCGTTTGAATCCGCCTTGTATGCCTTCTTGAAGAGCAAATATCAAAGCGTGCTCGATACGATTGCCAGCACCAAAGACCTGGACGAAGCGACCGAGAAACAACTCGTCGCCGCGCTCGACGAGTTCAAGAAAACTGGCACCTACTAAGGATAACGGCGATGGCGAACAGCCGCGAAATTCGTGTCAAGATCAATAGCGTCAAGAACACGAAGAAAATCACTAAGGCCATGGAAATGGTGGCCGCATCCAAAATGCGCAAAGCGCAGGAACGGATGCGCGCTGCCCGCCCCTATGGCGCCAAGATCCGTGCCGTGATGCGGCGCATGAGTCACGCTAAGACCGAATATCACCACCCGCTATTGCAAAAGCGCGAGCAGATCAAAAACGTGGGCTTGATTGTCGTCACTTCCGATAAGGGGCTGTGCGGCGGTCTCAACACCAACGTGCTACGAGTCGCGGTGAGCAAGGTCAAAGAGTGGAGCCAAGAGGGCAAGCAAGTCCAAGTGTGCGCCATCGGCAACAAGGGCTTCGGCTTCATGCAGCGCATGAATGCAAACATCGTGTCGTACATCACTCACATGGGTGATACGCCCGCGCTGGATAAGTTGCTGCCGCCGGTGACGGTGATGTTGGATAACTATCTCAAAGGCGAGATCGATGCGATCTACCTGTGCTCCACCGTATTCGTGAATACGATGAAGCAGGAGCCGACGCTGATGCAGTTGGCCCCGATTGTGGATCAGCCCGATACCATTTCCAAATCCCAGGGCGACGACAAGCTCGGCATCTGGGAACACCACTGGGACTATATCTACGAACCGGATGCGAAAGAAATTCTCGACACCTTGTTGCCACGCTATGTCGAATACACCGTGTATCAAGCGGTGGCCGAGCATATGGCCTCGGAGCAAAGCGCGCGTATGGTGGCGATGAAGGCGGCCTCCGATAATGCAGGCAGCTTGATCGACGAATTGACCCTAATTTACAACAAGACCCGCCAAGCGGCGATCACGAAAGAGTTGTCAGAGATCGTCGGCGGCGCGGCAGCAGTGTAGTAGAGACTTGCGAAGCAAGCCCAAATCCCTCTCTCCCGCTAGCGGGAGAGAGCAGGAGAGAGGGCAACAACGAATTTTGAATTTGACTATTAGGAAACAACCATGAGCCAAGGAAAGATCGTTCAGTGCATCGGCGCGGTGATCGACGTGGAGTTCGGTCGCGCGAATATGCCCAAGGTGTATGACGCGTTAAAAGTGAGTGACATCGATTTAACGCTCGAAGTGCAACAGCAATTGGGTGACGGTGTGGTGCGCACCATTGCGTTGGGTTCCACCGACGGCCTGCGCCGCGGCTTGGAAGTGACCAGCACCGGCGCACCGATTATGGTGCCCGTCGGCACCAAGACCTTGGGCCGCATTATGGATGTGCTGGGCCGCCCGATTGACGAAGCGGGCCCGGTGGAAGCCGAGAAGCTGGCATCGATTCATCGCCATGCTCCCGCCTTCGACGAGCTGGCCGCATCGACCGAGATTCTCGAAACCGGTATTAAAGTGATCGACTTGTTCTGCCCCTTCGCTAAAGGCGGTAAGGTCGGCTTGTTCGGTGGCGCCGGCGTGGGCAAAACTGTAAACATGATGGAGCTGATTCGCAACATCGCGATTGAGCACTCTGGTTATTCTGTTTTCGCCGGTGTGGGTGAGCGTACCCGTGAAGGCAACGACTTCTATCACGAGATGAAAGAAGGCGGCGTGTTGGATAAAGTGGCCCTGGTTTACGGCCAGATGAACGAGCCGCCCGGCAACCGTCTGCGCGTAGCGCTGACGGGGCTAACCATCGCGGAAAATTTCCGTGACGAAGGCCGCGACGTGTTGCTGTTCATCGACAACATCTACCGCTTCACCTTGGCCGGTACCGAAGTGTCCGCGCTATTGGGCCGCATGCCCTCCGCGGTGGGTTACCAACCGACGCTGGCGGAAGAAATGGGCCGCCTGCAAGAGCGCATTACCTCCACCAAGACTGGCTCGATCACCTCGATTCAAGCCGTGTACGTGCCTGCGGATGACTTGACCGATCCATCGCCCGCTACCACCTTCGGCCACTTAGATGCGACCGTGGTGCTCTCGCGCGACATCGCATCGCTGGGGATTTACCCTGCGGTAGATCCGTTGGATTCCACCTCGCGTCAGCTCGATCCACTGGTCGTGGGCGAAGAGCATTACAACACCGCGCGCTCGGTGCAAGCCACCTTGCAGCGCTACAAAGAATTACGCGACATTATCGCGATTCTGGGTATGGACGAGCTCTCCCCCGAAGACAAGCTGGCCGTGGCCCGCGCGCGTAAAATTCAGCGCTTCCTGTCGCAGCCCTTCTTTGTGGCGGAAGTGTTTACCGGTTCGCCCGGCAAATACGTTTCGCTCAAAGAAACGATCAAAGGCTTTAAGGCAATCGTCAACGGCGAATACGATCACCTGCCCGAGCAAGCGTTCTACATGGTCGGCGGCATCGAAGAAGCCGTCGAAAAAGCCAAGACCATCCAATAAGGCAGGCCAAAAAGGTAGATAGTTATGGCAATGACCATCCATGTGGACGTAGTAAGCGCGGAAAAGCTGCTGTACTCCGGCATCGCGGAATTCGTGATCGTGCCCGGCGTGCGTGGCGAGCTCGGCGTGTACCCGCGCCACGCGCCGCTAGTGACCCGGCTTAAGCCCGGCTCGGTGCGCATCAAAGTGCCGGATCAGATAGAAGAGGAATTGATTTACGTGAATGGCGGCTTGGTGGAAATCCAGCCTGACGTGATCACTATCCTGTCCGATACCGGTATCCGCGGCAAAGACTTGGATGAAGCCAAAGCGCTGGAAGCCAAACGCGATGCTGAAGAAGCCATGAAGAACCGCACCGGCGCGATGGAAATCGCCCTAGCGCAAATCGAACTGGCACAGGCCGTGGCACAACTCGCGGCGATTAAGAAATTGCGTAAGTAATCATCGCTTAGTATGGCGACACCAAGCAAAAAGCGGCCTAGTGCCGCTTTTTTGTTTATAATTCAGAGCGTTTCAGCGCATAAAACAGGCTATGTCGACCCCCTTAAATATTGTGATCCTTGCCGCTGGCAAGGGTACCCGCATGTATTCCGATCTTCCCAAGGTATTGCACCCGCTCGCCGGGCGGGCATTGCTCGACCATGTGCTGGCGACGGCGCGCGGTTTAAAGCCCAAAAAGCTGTGTGTGGTTTATGGCTACGGCGGCGACGCCGTACCCAATAGCATTGCCGGTGAGGGCATCACTTGGGTGCAGCAGGCAGAGCAGTTGGGCACGGGGCATGCATTGCAACAGGCCTTGCCTAATCTTGGCGCGGACGGTCTGACATTGGTGTTGTACGGTGATGTACCGTTGACGCGGGAAGACACGTTGGCGCATCTGCTGGATCTGGCGGGCAGCGACAAAATGGCGCTGCTCACCGCTGAATTCCCCGACCCGATCGGCTACGGGCGCATCGTGCGCGGCACCGATGGTCGAGTCGAGCGCATTGTGGAGCAGAAGGATGCCACCGATGCCGAGCGTCAAATCCGCGAAATCAATACCGGCATCCTCGTAGCGCCCAGCGCCAAGCTCGCGAGCTGGCTGGGCCAACTCAAGAACAACAACGCGCAGGGCGAGTACTACCTGACCGATACCATCGCCATGGCGGTGAGTGAGGGCGTGCCGGTCAAAACCAGCCACCCGCATGCGCTGTGGGAAGTGCTGGGGGTAAACAGCAAATTGCAACTGGCCGAGTTGGAGCGCATTTATCAACGCAACTATGCAGAGAAGCTCGCCAATCGCGGCGTGATGATTCTTGATCCGGCGCGTTTCGATGTGCGCGGCGAGTTGGATTGCGGCCGAGATGTCGTCATTGATGTCAATTGCGTGTTCGAAGGAAAAGTGACGCTGGCCAATAATGTCAGCATCGGCGCGAACTGTGTGCTGAGAAATGTCACTGTGGCGGAAGGCACGAAAATACAGCCCTTCAGTCATATCGAAGACGCGCAGATTGGCGACAATTGCCGCATCGGGCCGTTCTCGCGCATCCGACCTGGCACGACTCTGGCTTCTGATTCGCATATTGGAAATTTCGTCGAGATTAAAAACAGCCAAATCGGCGTGGGCAGCAAGGTGAATCACCTGTCCTACATCGGCGATGCAACAGTCGGCAGTCGTGTGAACATCGGCGCCGGCACCATCACCTGCAATTACGATGGTGCGAATAAGCACCGTACGGTGATCGAGGATGAAGTGTTTATCGGATCAGCCACCCAATTGGTGGCGCCGGTAACGGTGGGGAAAGGGGCCACCATCGGCGCGGGTTCGACCATTACGCGCGATGCGCCAGCAGGCGAGCTGACGATTTCTCGCGTGAAGCAATTAACGATTGCCGGTTGGACGCGACCGGTGAAGAAGCCCCCAGCGAAGTAACCAGAAGGGAGTAGTTATGTGCGGCATTGTTGGCGCCATCGCCAAGCGCGATGTGGTCCCTATCCTGATCGAAGGCCTCAAGCGCCTGGAATATCGCGGTTACGATTCATCCGGCATCGCGGTGTTGAATGACGGCTTGCAGCGGGTGCGACGCGTGGGGCGTGTAGTGGAAATGGAGAATGAAGCGCTGGCGCAACATCTCACAGGCTACATGGGTATCGGCCATACCCGTTGGGCGACCCACGGCGGTGTGACCGAAAGCAACGCGCATCCGCATTTCTCGCAAAGTGATATTGCCGTGGTGCATAACGGCATTATCGAAAATCACGAACAACAGCGTGCGCGGCTCAAAGCGCTCGGCTATGTATTCGAGTCGCAGACCGACACCGAAGTGATCGCGCATCTGATTCACTACTACTTCAAGCAGTCCGGTGATTTGTTCGAGGCGACGCGGCAGGCGGTGGCCGAATTGGATGGCGCGTATGCGATCGGGGTCGTAACCCCGCAGCAGCCCGATATTTTGTGTTGCGCGCGCGTCGGCTGCCCGTTATTGATCGGCGTGGGTGAGGGTGAAAATTTCTTCGCTTCCGATGTCTCGGCGATTATTTCCGCCACGCGTAATGTGATTTATTTGGATGAAGGCGATGTGGCGCTGGTGACGCGCGACACGATCAAAATCGTCGATCGCGAGGGGAACACCGTCGAGCGCCCGGTGCGCGTGTCCGATCTTTCCGCCGATGCGGTTGATCTGGGCCCGTATCAACACTACATGCAGAAAGAAATCCACGAGCAGCCGCGCGCGCTGATCGATACGCTGGAGGGGCTGCTCGCCGAAGGCGTCTCGCCCGCCTTGCTCGGCCCAGATGCCGAGGCCGTGCTCAAAGACGCCGACAGTGTCTTGATTCTTGCCGCCGGCACCAGCCACTACGCCAGCTTGGTGGCCAAACTGTGGCTGGAATCGATCGCCAAAATTCCGTGCAATGTCGAGTTGGGGCACGAATACCGCTACCGTGATTCGATCCCGAACCCGAAGCAGCTCATCGTCACCATTTCACAATCGGGTGAGACGCTGGACACGATGGAGGCGCTAAAGCGCGCCAAAGCCCTCGGTCACGACAAGACGCTGTCGATTTGCAATGTGCGCGAGAGCGCCATTCCGCGCGCTTCCAAGCTGGTGTTCTACACTCGCGCCGGGGCCGAGATCGGTGTGGCTTCGACCAAAGCCTTCACCACCCAACTCGCGGCCCTGTTCATTCTCACGCTGGTGCTCGCCAAAACACGCGGCCACCTTACGCCACAGAATGAGCATGATCACCTCGAAGCCCTGCGCCACCTGCCCGGCAGCGTGCAGCACGCGCTCAATCTTGAGCCGCAAATCCAAGCCTGGGCCGAACGTTTCGCGCACAAAGAGCATGCGTTGTTCTTGGGGCGTGGCTTGCACTACCCGATTGCACTCGAAGGCGCGCTGAAACTGAAAGAAATTTCCTACATCCACGCCGAAGCTTATCCCGCCGGTGAATTAAAACATGGTCCGCTGGCCTTGGTGGATAGCAATATGCCGGTGGTGGTGATCGCGCCGAATGATGTGCTGCTAGAGAAAGTGAAATCCAATATGCAGGAAGTCCATGCGCGGGGCGGTGAACTGTATATTTTTGCCGATCTCGACAGCCATTTCGGCGAGGCCGAGGGTGTGCATGTGATTCGCACCCCGCGCCACATGGGTGTGCTCTCGCCGATCGTGCATGCGGTGCCGGTGCAACTGCTCGCCTACCATGCGGCGTTGAAAAAAGGCACCGATGTGGACAAGCCGCGCAACCTCGCCAAGTCAGTAACGGTGGAGTAGGCTTTAACCTATATGGCATACTGGCACGACTTGCTTTGTAGCGCGATGGTGGGCTGAGCATGGCCGTCATCGCGGTCTTCAATCAAAAGGGTGGGGTCGGCAAAACCACCACCACGGTAAATCTCACGGCGGGTCTGGCGCGCATGGCAATGCGCCCGATCGCCATCGATCTCGATCCGCAAGCCCATCTCACGCTGACGTTTGGCGTCGCTCCCGTTGTCGGTGAAACTTCGATCTCGGCTTTTTTTCGCGACGACATACCTTTACCGGCGTTGCTGCGCGAACTCGCCACCGGTGTGCGCGTGATTCCGGCGCATATGGAGCTCGCCAAAGTCGAAGCGTTGCAAAGCCGCAGTGCCACCGCCGCGCGCAAGCTCAAAACGGGGTTGGATGAATCGCTCGGGCATGAGGGTGTGCCGATTTTGATCGATTGCTGCCCGACGCTCGGCGTGCTCTCACTGAATGCGCTGCTGGCCGCAGATCGGGTTTTGGTGCCGGTGTCGGCCGATTTTTTGTCGATGCAAAGCGTAAACAAACTCGATTTAGCCTTGAAAGCGCTGGAAGGCCCGCTCAATCGCAAAATCGAAAAGCGTATCGTGCTCACTCGCTTTGATGGCCGCCGCAAGCTGTCATTCGAAATATATAACAAACTCAAGGAGCGTTATGGCGAGCAATTATGCGAGACGCGGATAGTGGAAAATGTGGCCCTCGCCGCGAGCCCGACCGAGGCTAAAGATGTGTTCGCCTATGCCCCTTCCAGCCCCGGTGCGCGCGATTACGCCGCCTTGACCTTAGAGTTGAAGGAACAGGGGTTTTTCAGTTAAGCCCTTGAGCGCTATTATATTGCCGTACTTGGCTACGGCTGCCTGCCGTAATCCCCCGCCCCTAGGGCTTTTTCATTATTTGTAGGGTTTCTATCAAGCGCTAAAGCTTTTAGTCTGGATGCCGATACAGGTAAAGCCAGAAACATAAAATATAGAGGTTTCCGTTCCTACCATGACACTGCCTATTTTAGTCGTCGATGATTCGGCCATGGCGCGCAAGATGCTGATCAAGTCGCTGCCTCCCGACTGGGATGTAAGCATTTCGCAAGCTGCTAATGGCATCGAAGCGATGGTGGCCTACCGCGAGGGTAAGGCTGCCGTAATGTTTCTCGACCTTAACATGCCGGAGATGGATGGTTACCAAGTGCTGGAGGCGCTGCGACAGGAAGATATGAACAGCATGGTAATCGTCGTCTCGGCCGATATCCAACCCATCGCACAAGAACGCGTGATGTCGATGGGTGCCATCGCCTTCGTGAAGAAGCCGATTTCTTTCGATGCGCTGAATTCCGTGCTTAAACAGTATGGCGTGATGATATGACACTCGCTGCCCTCACCAACGATCAGCGCGACGCGCTGCAAGAATTGACCAATATTGCGATGGGTCAAGCCGGCTCCTCTCTCGCAACATTGCTGGATGCGTTTGTTGACTTATCGGTGCCACGGATTCGCGTGGTGGAGGTGGTCGAGTTGCCGGCCACCTTGTCCGATCTGGTGGGTAAAAATAATCTGGTCAGCGCGGTGCGCCAGTCATTCCAGGGCTATTTACGCGGTGAGGCGATTATCATTTTTGGTGAGCCGGGCACCCATGCATTAGCCGACCTGATGGGCTATGAGGGAGAGTTGGCTGAGAGCGGTCAGGCCGAATTATTGCTGGATGTGGCGAATGTCCTGTCTGGTGCTTGCTTGGGCGGCATGATGGAACAGATCCGCAACTTCACCGAAACCCATGGCCCGGCCGAATTAAGCTTCTCCATGCCTTCGATCATGGTGCGTGATGTGCCTGCGGCCCAAATCATCGACCCACAAAAGGTGCAATGGACCCACTCCTTATTGTTGGAAGTCAATTTCACCATCAAAGATCGTAATTTCGTCGCGCATCTCACCATGCTCATGCCGGAAGATGGCATTGAAAAGATACGCGGCATCGTCGACGAATTTATCGCGGCGTTTTAAGCCCCCATGAGTGAAGGCGTGATCCCTTTTAGCCTGGCCGAAAACGTTCTTAAACGGATCGACGTCGGTATCTTCGTGCTGAATAAAAATTTCGAAGTGCAGCTCTGGAATAATTTCATGGTGCACCACAGCGGCCACCAGGCGAAAGACATGCTGGGCAAGAACCTGTTTGATGCTTTTCCCGATTTGCCCAAGCCGTGGTTCACCAAGAAGGTGAATACGGTCATCATGCTCAATAATTTCGCATTTATTTCTTGGGAAAACCGTCCGTTTCTGTTTCGATTCGCACACAACCGGCCGATTACCGGCGGCGCCGACCACATGTATCAAAACTGCATGTTGATGCCAGTGAGTAACGACAGCAGTAAGCCCGAATCGGTGTGCGTAGTCATATTTGACGTGACCGATACCGCCATCGCAACCACGATGCTGAAAGATGCGATGGAGCGGATTGCCGATATCAGCAATCGTGATGGGTTGACCGGCATTTACAATCGGCGTTATTTGGAAACCCGGCTAGAGAGCGAATTCGATCGTACGCGACGCTACGGTGGAACATTCTCGATGATTTTATTCGACTTGGATTTCTTCAAGAAGGTCAATGACACCTATGGCCATCTCGCCGGCGATAAGGTGTTGGTGGAAGTGGCGCGGCGCATGAGCGATCAACTGCGAACAACTGACGTCGTGGGCCGCTATGGCGGCGAAGAGTTTGCGTTGATTCTGCCGGAAACGCCGATCGAAGGCGCGCGCGTTTTCGGCGACCGGCTGCGTGAAATGATCGAGTTGGAGCCCGTCATCTACGACAACACCACCATTCCTGTCACGGTTAGCATGGGCGCGACCGAGTATTCCGCCGACCTGGCCAGCTACGACAAATTAATTTTGCAGTCCGATGTGGCCTTGTATGCATCCAAAGCGGGTGGACGTAACTGTCTCACCTGCTATTCGCCCGAGCTGGAGACAATCGCGGCATCGGGTGCGAAGCATTAACGTGCCCAATCAAGTGAAACTGGTTTAGCTTAAATCGGACACACCATCTCGCCCAATTTCGCCGTCAACTTCAGGTTCTCGCGATAATCCACCGGGCAATCAATGATCGTTACCGTATTGAGTTGCAGCGCTTTATTTAGGGTCGGCAGTAAATCTTCGGCGCAGCTTACACGGTAACCTACCGCACCAAATGATTCCGCATATTTAACGAAATCCGGGTTGTTGAATTTGACGTTCGAGGTGCGGCCGAAATGGGTTTGTTGCTTCCACTCAATCAAGCCGTAGGACGCGTCGTTCCAAATCAAAATCACGAACGGCGTTTGTACCCGCAGCGCGGTTTCGATTTCTTGAGAATTCATTAAAAAGCCGGCGTCACCCGTCACCGCCACCACTTTGCGGCCGGGGAAATTCAACTTGGCGGCGACCGCACCCGGCACGGCAATGCCCATGCTGGCGAATCCATTGGAGATGATGCAGGTGTTGGGTTTCTCGCAGGGGAACATGCGTGCCATCCACATTTTGTGCGCGCCCACGTCGCAGATCACGATGTCCTCCGGTGCTAGCGCACAGCGTAAATCGGCAATGATGCGCTGCGGCTTGACCGGGAATCCGGCATCCTTATCGTCTTTGTGCAGCTCGCGCAGAATCGCGGAGCGCAGTGTTTCATGCAGATGGCCGTCGTGACGCGTCGCGCGCTTGGTCAGCTCGGATAAGCTCACCCGAAAATCGCCCAACACCCCATCGGTGAGTTCGTAGTAAGAATCCACTTCTGCCGGCAGCGTGTCGATATGCACGATCTTGCGGTCGCCGGTTTGATGCCACAGCTTGGGCGGGTATTCCACTAAATCGTAGCCGATGCAAATTACCACATCGGCACGATCGAAACCGCACGATACATAATCATGCGCTTGCAGGCCCACCGTGCCCAGGCTGAGGGGATGGGAGGAAGGAATCGCGCCCTTCGCCATAAAAGTGGTAGCGACCGGGATATTGAGCTTTTCAGCGAAATCGACTAAGGCATCGCAACAGTCTGCGCGAACTAAGCCGTTGCCAGCGAGGATTAAGGGGAATTGCGCTTCAGAAATCAATTTGGCTACTGCCACCAGCCTAACTTCGGCAGGATACGGTGTGGTCAAGGGGCGCGGCGTAATCGGTTTGATGTCGATGTCCTCGATACGTGCGATATTTTCTGGGAAGTCGATGAACGTTGCACCCTGCTTCGCACTCTGCGCGATCTTGAATGCCTTGCGCACGACTTCAGGAATGATTTCCGGGTTGAGAATTTGCGTCGCGTATTTAGTGATGGGGTGAAATAGGTCTACCAAGTCCAACACTTGGTGCGACTCTTTATGCAGGCGGTTGGTCGCGGCTTGGCCGGCAATCGCCACCACCGGCGCGTGATCCATATTCGCATCCGCCACCCCGGTGACGAGATTGGTGGCGCCCGGCCCCAGCGTCGCCAAGCATACGCCGGCTCTGCCGGTAAGTCGGCCTTGTACATCGGCCATGAATGCAGCGCCTTGCTCGTGGCGCGTGGTGATGAAGCTGATGGAGGAATCGAGCAGTGCATCCATCACATCAAGATTCTCCTCGCCCGGGATGCCGTAGATGAACTCGACCCCTTCTGCTTCCAGACATTTCACGAATAAGTCGGCGGCGCGCATAGGGCCTCAAATATTAAGGATGGGCAAGAATAGGTTCGGCCTGGTTCAAGCGTGCGAACAAGGTGGCGCGGGTGTCAGTTGCGACAGCCTCTATTGCAGTGTAGCGCACACCAATTGGCGCGGGGAGGGCGAAGTGAAAATCTTCGGCCAAGGCGGCGAGCCGCGCCCCGGCGAGTTGCGCTTGGTCCAGTGTGGTGCCAGGCAATAGTGCAAGAAAACCCTCGTGCGGCGCATGGCCGACAATATCAATCGCCCGAAAATGAATGCGTAGCAGATCAGCGAGCGGTGTGATCGGCTGAGGTGCTGGGGTGATGTGTATCGCGAGTAGGCTGAACAAGGAAGGAAAGCGCTTTATGCGTTCCAACTCTTCGTCGATTTTATTTTCCATGAAGGATGCGCTGTAGAGTCCTGTCGCCGCATGGTAGGGCGCAAGATTCAGGTGAGACGCCTCCCCAGAACGACGCAACAGAATCAGCAGGCGTGGCACGCCCTCATGGGGGACGACCTTTGCTTGGATCAAAATGGGGTGCTGGTCTAGATCCAGCGTCGAGTGGGTGAGTAGCGAAGGGCGCTCAAACAATTTCGCCAGGCGTGGACGCAATGCGGCCAGCCATTCCGGACCCTGGGCGAGGTTGCGTTGCGTTGACATCCCGTACCCTGCCGCTTCGGGGCTAGAAAATTGAATATTGAATTCGCTATCGGCGATCAGATAAGCCAAATCCTCGGCCAGCATGAGCATAGCTAGGACGGCATCCTTATGCGTATCAAGCAGCGGCATCAATCGGGAACGGTTGAAATGGGGATAACTAAATGATTAACGACAGCTTATGCTAAAGCTTGATGGGTATTCAGGGTCTGGGGAGGGTTGAATTTTAGATAAAAAGGAAATCAGAATCAGCCAGTTGGCAAAAAAAAAGGCCCCGAGGGAAGTCGGGGCCGAAACGCTTTTGAACAGAAACAAGCATCACACTTGCACGCCCAGTTTAACAAAAGGACTAGCTTTGTCTAGTCCTTTTTAACTATATCGCTAATCCTAAATTACCGGCTAAGGACTCAAGCTTTTGCCGGACGATTGAAGATGCCCTGCTTCAGGGCAAGGGTCGCGACTTGAACCCGATTATCCAGGCCAAGCTTGTCGAGGATGCTGCGCAGGTGGTTGCGCACGGTGTTCTCGGAAAGCCCCAGCGTGTCGCCGATGGCGCGATTTGATAGCCCGCGTGCGACGTAGCTGACGATTTCCAGCTCTCGATGCGAGAGCTTATCGAAGGCGCCATGCATCAACTCGCCGCGCGCCATCTTTTGCATGATGTGCGAGGGCAGCATGCTGTTGCCCAGGTGCACCGTGAGAATCGCTTGGATGATTTGTTCCGGTTCGCTGGATTTAAGGATATAGCCATCCACGCCGCGTTCGATGGCATCGCGGATCTCATGATCCTCCTCTGCGATCGTGAGCATAATGACTTTGATGCCGCGCGCTTTGAAATCCGGCACCAGCGCCAGGCCATCGGCGTCGTGTAGGCTGCGATCGAGCAGCGCGACGTCGGCGCGGCCATTGTCCTTGAGCCAGGCGCGGGTGCTGTCGATGTCGGCGAATTGCGCGGCAATTTTTACTTCCGCATGGGCTTGCAGCAGATACTCCAGCCCCTTGAGGAAGAGCGGGTGGTCATCCACCAAAACGACATTGATTGTCAATTGATTGTCTCGTTTATCCGCGGCGGCCGATGCTAGCGTTTCTTACCGGCTTGGGCCAGTGCGATCAACTCGTTTAGCGTGACGAGCAATTTTTCAGGGCTGCCGGTTTGCGTCACCGACGTTTGGTATTTACCGTCTACCACCAGTGCGGGTACCCCTTGAAGCTGGGCGGCAGCGCCTAAACGCTGAGAGGTTTCCACGCGCGCGGTGACTTCAGGCGAATCCAATTTTTGCGCAAACTGTTTGCGGTTCACACCCAATTTTTCCACGAAGCTGAGTAAAGTTTCGCGGTTATTCAGATTCTGCCCGGACAAGTGAATGGCATTGAAAATGTCGTAGTGCAACTTTTCCGTGATGCCTAAGCTTTCGGCCGCATAGAAAGCGCGCGCCAAGGGCGCCCAATTGGGGGTAAATACCGCTGGGATGCGCCGAAAGTACACGCCTTTGGGCAAGGTTTTTACCCAGGCAGCGAGATCCGGTTCCAAGGAAAAGCAATGCGGGCAGCCATACCAGAAAAACTCTAATACCTCGACCCGCTTCGGATCTTGTGTTTCAAGCGCAGGCTGCACCAAGGCATATTCCTTGCCTTGCGTCAGCGCGTGAGCGCTAAGCGGGATAAATGGCAACGTGGCGGCGGCAAGCAAAAATTCACGGCGAGAGGTCATGGTCGGGTTCCTAATGTTTGGCGGGCGCGCCCGCTTCTTGCACTTTAATCAAACTGGGTTGAATACCGCTTTGCGCAAGCGTGGTGCGCGATTTGTTCATTTCCTCGATATCGTTGAACGGGCCGACGCGTACCCGGTGCCACACGCCCTTATCCGGCACAGTCGCGGATTGGATGGTGGCTTCGACACCCATTAAGGCCAGCCGGGCTTTGAGATTGTTGGCGTCGGCTTCATTTTGGAACGAGCCGGCCTGCAGGAAATATTGATCCTTGCCGCCCTGCGGCGCTTGTTTGATTTCCTGATCAGTCACCGGCTGCTCGGTGCCGGGGAGAATGTCGTAATAGGTGAAGCGGTTTTTCTTGTCATCCGGCTTGTCGGCTTGGCCGGGCGCGCCGGTGTGTTTCTCGGCGGGTTTGCCGGCGGGCGGCGTGGCAGGAGGCTGCGCTTGCTTGAAGGGGCTGGGTGCGCTGTTGATATACAGCGCCACGGCCAGGGCGATGGCGAGGCCGATCAATACGCCGATCACTATGCCGTTGACCATCGGGTTGTTGGACTTGAAGCCGTCGGAAGCCCTTTTCTTGTAGTCGCGATTGATAGCCATCTCACATTTTCTCGGGTGCCGAAACGCCCAACAGCGCGAGGCCGTTCTTGAGCGTTTGGCGGGTTGCCAACACTAA
>ERZ1292633.3511-Hain-H41-02um-R1-3511-length-15184-cov-7_pt1 | contig 15184 bp, 4 predicted proteins | sample MGYA00564406_ERZ1292633 | MGnify/ENA primary metagenome ERZ1292633 (study PRJEB36523, sample SAMEA6512639) | groundwater metagenome | collected 2019-01-08 | study: AquaDiva: Metagenomics assemblies of 32 groundwater samples
CGCGGCTGCCGATATCCGCGAACCACCGCACGACGCCCAACTCCAATCGTGAGAACGGGCGACGAATGCACTCGAGCACCGCTCGAGGTCGCTGCCACAGCGCTGTGGCTGCCAGATACTCCGCGATGGTCTTGTGAGCAAAGCAGAACTGCGCCGCGTCGTCGGTAGATTCGAGGCGACAGGGGAGGTGCCCACGCACGACAAGACTGCCGACGACGTCAGCGGTGTCATCGACGGGACCGGGACAACGGCGGGCGGTGTCCAGCACGAAGTGCCAAGGGAGCTGCCACTGGCCCTGAGACAGCATTTCCACGGCGATCGTTTCCAGCGTGCGTAATACACTCCACGTCAAGTCAGTCAGCGAATAAGCCGGCGAGCAGAAGCTCGCCCTGGCTATGCACATCGTCAGGTACTGCCGGTAAATGGCGACTCGTGCCGACTCATTCTCGCCGTTTGAATTCACAGTATCCAGATATGGCGCTGTCGGCTGGCCCAAGGCCATCGTGGGGGACGCAGGGTCGTTTGGATGGTCATTCAACGTACCATGGTTCTTAGCCACTTCGAGCATCAAGGACAGTGTCACCGGCAATTCGCGTAGATCCCCGTCGGGGTCAAGGCCATCGATCGCGGTTAGCAGAACAGCAACAGGCTGGTCATGTCGCGTCGCGTGCTTATCGACAAAGGCCGACACGTCTGCCTGGCTGAATGGCAGCACATGCAACTCCGTGGTGGGCGTGCCCTCGACGATGCCGCCGGCGAACAGATCCGATGACTCGGGGCGGCAGGAGACGACGATGCGGCACCTCGTCGCGCAGAACGATGTCTGCTTCAGCAGTGGCCGCCCGCGATGGCACTCCAGCATGCTGCACTCGTCCAGGGAGTCCAGCAGCAGGACGACGGTCACCCGGCGGAGCACGGCATCCGCCTGCGCCGGCGAGCCAACGCCGAGCTGCTCCCACACGCGGCGGTCCATTGCGTCGCTGTCGTGCACGTCGGACAGCTTCGGCAGCGGAATGAACACCGGCACCACGGGCGTATCATTCTTGCCGCGGAGCTGCGACGCGTGACAGTACGCCGCCAGCATCGCGCTCGTCTTGCCCGTGCCGCCATCGCCCAGCATCAGCAACGGTGGAGCCTCGTCCGCGGCGACGAATTCCTTCAAGACGGAGAAGAGCTGCTCGGTGGCGTGCCACGGCGCAACGGGCGGTCGCTGCCGGCTGAGGGTTCCCTCCACATAAGAGTCCGTGAAACTCCTGAAAATAATTCGCGCGACGACCCGCTGCCCCTCGCTTAACGCGCGAATGATGTCGTCGAGGGGCGGTGCAGCGCCGAGCTCCCGCAGCGTGACCAGGTTGCATCCGACGTTCAACATGCGCAGCAGCGTCGGCGATGTCGCCCCCATCGCGCGGAATATCGAGTACGAAGGGAGCATCGCCTCACGCTCTCTGGGGGACACCGACAAGAAATCAATCACCGCTGTCGTGTGCGCGTGGATCGTGAACACGGTATCGCCGCCGAAAGATTTGGCCACGTCCCAGTCCTCCGACGCCGACGACGGCTGGTGCCACGCCACCAAACTTCCCGGGTGGTCTGCGGCGCCGACTTCCACGCCGCGGACACCGCGAAACAGAATCCGGCGTGCCGACGGGAGGCGGCTCAACATCGTGTCGACGCGCATGAGGATTGGTGCGAAGATCCGCAGCGTCGCGCGGATCCGCGAGCGTTCGTCGTCCTTCCACAGCCGCGGCTTCATGGATGGGGCCGTTTCGCGTCTCGACATCCGGCACGCGTGGTTCATCACCGCGTAAATGGATCGCTTCGTACCGTGAACAAGTTCGTCCAGTTCGGGGTCGCTGGCGGCCGGCGGCGGCAGCTCGCACGTGCACAGAGCGACCGCAACCATCTCATCAGCGGCCACCACCGGGTCCACGTTTGCCAAGTGCAATACTTCAAGGGCGTGGATGAGTCGCTCTCCCACGCTGGCAACTTCCGTCGCCGTCGCCGGAAAGGCCGTTTGCGCTGGGGCCTTATCCCACCGCGCGCCGGTACGCAGTGTTTCGATAACGCGGTGTGCCCACGGCCTCAAACTGCCCGAGAGTAGGTACTCAACGTCGTCGTTCGAATAGGTGAGGCCGGCCGCGGACGCTAAGGCTTGGTCGCGGCACAGGTGAGGCAGCGACGCGATCCACGACGCGGTGGTCGACCCAGGGGGACGGAGCGACGATTGATGAGATGGCAGCAGCCACGGCCGGTGCACCTCGGGCGGAATGGGGGGTAAGTCTTGTGCCATCGGATAAGGCTCTGCGGTTGGTGCTGATGCCGTCGCACCTCTCACAGAGAGGCACAGCTGCCGTTCCAGCTCATCCGCAATCGCACCGCGGTATTCCAGAGAACTTAACTTTGTTACTTCGCGTGGTGTTGCGTACGCCGCCAGGTCTCTGCGGTGCTGCGAGATGAATGTGTTTAACTCGACATCGGTGAATGCATCGCTTGGGACCGGCGGACGGCACCTTTCCATCCCGGCACTGGACGCGTTCTTCGTGCTTTCCTCGATTTTACCACCGTCGTGCTCCGGCATCTCAGCGGCATCACCGGCCTGAGAGGAGGTTTTGGAACTGCGAACGGCGCTACCGTTTGCGGACGCTCGGACCGCGTGATTGCTTGGGCCTGAAGAGGTGCCGTGGGTAGTGGACGTCCCCGCACGCGTAAGTATGGGGTTCAGGGTCACTTCGTCAGGAGGCGCTGAGTTCCCGAACGCGCTGCGATTAGCGTCGTTGACATGAGGCGCTGCCATAGAACTGATATCCACCGCCGCGGTTCCGAGAGACACACAAAAAAGGAAAAGACAAACACCACTCACAACATCGTGCATCACTCACAGAAGTGTAAGATGCGGTCATGATCGGTAGACATCACTGAACAAAGGATTGGCACCGCAGCCGTGCCGAACTCTTTTGGCGCGATTCGACGAGAGAAAAAATGACAACGTTCTGGAGCGCTCTCCCCAGAACCTCAAGCTGTGGTGTCATGAGGCGGCCAACGTGGTGACAGTCGACTCCTTGAACATCACGGGTGTGGGGGTGTCCTTGACGGCTGTGCCCATAAAGTCTGCCTCCGAGAACAGTCCCTCCGTCGCCTGCGCGTTCACTCCCATGCGACTCTCCAGTTCCTCCGTCGACATCGCCGAGGCTAAGGACTCGGGTGTGAACTCTGGGATCGGCGCGAACGGGCTCGCCGCATGGGTCACTTCCGCAGTCGCGGCTTCCTCCAGCCAGCTTAACTTCTCACTAAACTTGTTCCCACGCGCAAAGCTGTCCGCGAGCATCGTCTCTGCCAGCGACAAAACGTCGCTCTGATACTCTCTCAACGAACGGTAATTTTTTGCTGCCTGCGCGGTGTGAAACTTGTAGCTGTCTTCGAGTTGCTTCACGAAGTGATCCTCCATCGCCTTTAACTTCCGCTGTATGAGCAACGGCTGCTCCTCGGCCTCGTCGTAGGTCGGCTCCTCGGCGTCCTGATACGGGGTGTCATTCAGAGGATCCCCGTCGACGTTCGGAGGGGGCGTCGGTATCGGCAGCATGACGCCGCTCTCCATGCAAATGCGTTTCTTCTCGAGCTCCCCCGTTTCGCGATTCCGGACGGTGATGAGCCTGACTTCAGTGACGGCGTTGGTGGACGGGTCCACGTGTTTCACGAGTCGAACACTAATGCCGTGCTCACGCTGCACGATTTGTTCCGGGCGGGTTTCCGTTGCGGGGAGAGTGATGTCCTGCACGTTGACGTTCTGCACGCTGATTTCGTTGCGGTACTTTAGGAGCGACACGATGCTGCCCCGCTGGCCGGCAAATTCGCCTTCCACGACTTCCACGACGTCACCGGGGTACCAAATCCATGGCGTGATTTCGTAGCCTGGGATGAGGCAGGCGTACTGTCGATTGAGCTGCTTCATTTGCTTTTCGTCGTAATCGCGCGCGATCCATTGGCTGTGGTAGGTGTGGTCCTGATAGAAATCTCGCTCCATCGGGTTTCGAATGCCTTCAGAGAGTTCGAGATTTTTCTTGTCTCGTAGATCGACGACCTCGTCGGCGGCGGGTCCCTTGTGACGGTGTTGCTTTTCCAGAAAGGGTCGTCGCCACGTTTGAATGGCCATGCCCATGGGCGCCTTGAGGGATTGCGTCCGCACATCGCCATAGTAGAATCGATTGTAGGGACGAAATTTGGCGAAGTGGGAGGATGCCTGACGCGACCCACCCGTGACGCGCAGCATATTGATTTATGATGGAGTGGTCTTCCCCGAAAAAAAACCTCCAGAAATATTTGTGTCTGTCACAAATGAAAATTTTTAAAAGTGTTCTTCTTTAGGTCGAGAGCAGCGAGAAAATTCGGCGTGCACAACACGACGAACGGTAGTTATTGCCCTTGAACAGTCCCAATTCCGGCCATTCTCCGTTGCGAGAGATCCTTAACGCACGTCCGTTGCGTCGAGACTCCTTGCGCGTAGGCGTCGAGCGTGAGGCGGTCGAACGGTGAAAAGTCGGCCGGCAGGCGGTCGCCGTCCGCCATTTGGAGGAGGGGTCCCTAATAGAGCCCTAGTCAACCGACCTAAAACCTGGAATAGCCCTAATAGAGCCGTAATAGACCGGTAATAGTTTTTTTCAATTCCCTCCCCTCTTAGTCCTAAGTTGGACCTAAGCTGTACCTGGTATGCGCGTATGGTGCAAATGTTTCATTTAAACGCTGTCCGTTGAACGGCATTCGTGCCAAAAATCTGTCTGTGTACGTCAAAGTCAAGCTGCCGTGGGCAATCACTGTGTCACTCCTCCTCCTCCGGCCGAGCGCCACCGCGGCTGGGCACCACGATAACGTGATAGAGGGCGTCGCATTCTATCAGCTCGGCGACGAACTCCAGCGGGCTGTGCACCTTGTAGGTGGGCTGCAGCGAGGCGCGAATGTCGTCTAGGAATCCCAGAGGGTCGGAAGGAGGTCGCACGAGTGCGGACGACGACGAAGTAACCGGCCCAGCAGACGTTGTCACGGAGGCGTTCGCGCCATGCGGTGGTTGTCGTGCCAGTTGTTGTTGGCGACTAGAAGTCGAAGCACCACCGGAGGAATGCCTCGCCGAAGCGGACAAACCACCGCCTCGCGAGGCGGAGCTCGACAACTTGTGGGTGATCCGCTGCACCATCGACATGGCCTGCCGCACGTGATCGTCCTCGGTGACGAGCGGGGGGAACACCACCCCCCCGGCGGCTCGTCCTGGTGCCTTGTTCGATTTCTCGAGAAACCCGACGAATGCCTCCTCGTCGGGCAACCGCTTCCGGAGTGCTTCGCGCCACTCTGGTTCGGAAAAGACGTACGGCAATAACTCGCGTGTGTCGTCGATCCAGCGCCGCAACGCGGCCATCGTTTCGGCGAGGCGCATTGGGGACGCGCGACTTCCCGGATGGAGGTCCGGATTCGACGCCGTCGGACGCGCGGCGATTGCGGTCATCGCCGCCTGCAGCCGTGCACTTGCCATCTTCTTCGCGAGGTCGTGCAAAAAGACGTGAAGGCCGTGACCGTGAAGAGGGAGGACGCTCACCGGGGAAGGCGGGGGCGGCAGAGTCATACGATGGCCGGCCAGCGACGCGACGGGCATCGGCGGGGTCGTCGTCGCGACGTCCGGAGCTTGCGTGACATACATCCACCGCTGCGCGGGGTCTCGAAGAAAGGGAATGAACGCCGGAGCGGGAAGCCATCCGCGCTTCAACTCGCCGAGCGTGACCGCTGAAAAAATGCTGTTGACCGGGTCGGAGGAGAGCGACGACGGCGGAGACGACAAGACAACGCCGGTCATCGTGGGGTCCTCGTTGGCGTCCTCGTCGTCGTCCGCAGCTGCCCCGGAGGGAGAGGGAGAGGACGAAGAAGATGCAGCAGCAGGTGGCTGCGGGGACCCATTGCGAGGGGCCTTTGCATCACGACGAAGGAACTTCGCCGTCTGCTGCCTCAGCGCGTCCGCAATCAGCGTCCACGTCCGACATCGTTGCCCTTGTGCCTTCAGCAAGTCGGGGGGCGACTTTTTTACCTCAAGAATGGTGATCACGCGCGGTTCGTAGCTACGCGTTGCGAGCGAGAAGGAGCCCCCTCCCTCGAGGTCGGCGGCACGCCACCACTTCGACATCGACATGGACGGCTGGGAGACGTCCAGCAGCACGCCGTCTAGTTCGCCCATGTTGCCTGATCGACCTAGCATGCGAATCTGGGCACTGCGGCAGAGCAAAATAACCGGTCGCTGTTCGATGAAGGCCGCATACAGACGAAAGCGCAACAGACGTTGACGGAGAGTAGCCGTTGGCGCCGTGGCGTCAGGAAGAGGAGTCACCGCCGCCGCAGGGGCGCAGGTCGTCTTGCCGCCGCCGCTCAGCCCATCACAACTTGACGTCATCGGGGAAGGAGGTGGCGACGCGCCCTTCTTCGATCGGCTTCCGGTTGTGGCGGTAGAGGAAGCGTTGTTCGTCATGTCGTCCGCGAGACACGAAGCGGCGAATGACCGGATCATCGTCGCGGCGCTCCACTCGACGTCGCACACGGCACCTGGCACATCGTGGACCGGTGGCCCCTGCATGGGATCAGCTTTCGAACACGAACCCACTGCGCAAAAGGCGTCCCGCAGCGCATTTGCCAACGTGACGTCGGCGTCTGGAATGGTGAGCGTCTGGCACTCCAAAAACCACTTGAGGGGAGACGTCTCCTCCTTCCCTGTTAGCAATCGTCTGCGACCTTGCCGTCGTTGCTCAACCTCGAGAAGGATCGCCGACAGCCGCTCCGCAGCCAGTTGGTTGTTGGTCCCCGCCGCCGCAACGCCGTCGTTGGATGCCACTGTGTCAGAAGATTCGGCTGGTAAAGCGGTCGTGGCAGACGGACGCAGCAGCGAAGAGGAGGTGCCAAGACGCCGTTGCAGATCGTGTTGCAGTTGACGCGCGGCGGCGATGCAGACGGTGGTGGCGGCGGCCTGGTGACGCCTCAAGGCAGGCGACTCCAAGATGACGGGAAGGGTCTCGTCGTTGAACACCAGATCTTCCGTTTCCGCCCCCACCGCGTTGGCATGGGTGCCCAGGATTTGGTCACCGAAGAGAATGAAGCGTTCCATTTCGGCAATGCGCAACGCCCAACGAAGGCCAGCCACAACATGGCGGGCCGCACAGATGGCCACGTAGTCCGGATGGTCGCGAATGCGCTGGAGTAGCCGACTCCCTTCCGCGGCGCTGACGCGAAGCATGCAACGGTGGGCGAAGGTCGCGTGGAGGGTCCCCATAGACGACGAAGGCGAGGAGGACGGCAACACTTCGGAGAAGTGGTAATGGAGCACCTTCCGGTGGACGTCGACCACGGCGACGTGCGACGTCACGACAACACGCGACGCGCGAGTGTCGTTTGAGTCCGAGGACGTTCTGGGACCGCCAGTCGCACATGCCAAGTGCGGCGGCGCCTTATTACCCTCGCCATCATCTTCTGTTTCTTGTGGCAGCGACGCGCTACCAGGGGCGGCGGCTTCCGTTTGAATTCGGAAATTCCTCAACGTGTCGGCGGTGTCGCACCATCGCGACGGTATTCCACCACCGCCGAATGTCTGGAGGACGCCTCTCCACGCCACCGGCGCCAACACTTTCGCGTGGTAATCGATCTGCAGAGGCTTTAGAAGGGGGGACGGTTGGCACTCGCGAGACGGTGCGGTTGTGAGCCGATCTATCGCCGCGGCATTAGCGCTCGTCGATGTTTCCGGGCCGATGGTGATGGCATGCAACAAGGCATCCCGGGCGCACGCGTCGATGAAAGGGTCCCCGAGGATGGGCACGTTCAGGCATCCGAGCTTCTTATCAAGCAGCGGTTCCCTGCCGAAGACAGGCAACGCCGAGGTGAGGCTCCCGGGTTCGATTTCCAGACTGCCGGTGTGATAGAGCGTGGCTGGAACGACATTTTTCCAGCAGCACGCGCTCTTCTCCGGTGGGGTCATGGGCTGCCTCATCAAGTCGGCAGGTCGCATCTCCCAGATCGGAATTGGAAAAGGCGTTAACGTCCGTGTCGCGGGATCCTCGTGCGAGTAGTAATGGTGGTCCTTGCTGTGAACCGGCCGACGCACCAAGATGGGGGGCAGCGCGAGTGCACTGTCGAACTTGGATGATTTGGCGGAGCGAACCCTTGCACGAGACGAGGAACCGGCAGCCGTCGCCAACGTCACCGTCGGCACCCAAGAAGGCAACACGCACGACGCCTCCCCTAGGGTGCTTTCAGCTCCGTCAACGATATCGTCGTCTCGAGGATCGTCCAGGGCCTCTTCGCGATCCACATGGTCATCATCGTCGTCGCGGTCGTCATCGCTGTTGTCTGACCCGTCTCCCTCCTGATCACGTCGGCCTCCGCCTGGTACTCGGCTGCGGCCGCCTCCGCCACTCCCAGCTGGAGGCATGCCTTCGACGACACCGCTGCGCGGGATGAACGGGACTGGGATGGACTTGACTTGCCCTTGCTGGCAATGCTCGAGAACGGAAAGACGGCACCTTTCTGCGGCTCCGACGAGTGCTTGCAATGCCTCCCCGTCTCCCTCGGTCGTCGTAGGCAACAATGACGAGCCCACCGGTACCGTCGGTATCGTCGTCACACGCGACTTCATGAGGGTCGCTTCCACGGTGCATGCAAAGTGCCGTAGCGCATCGGCGGCAGGACTGCAGCATTGGCCGGCGTCGCTGACGCGCAGTTGGTGCAAAAGTTCTTCTACGCCCCCCGGCATCGCACCACGATGTCGCAACCGCGCGACGCAGGTCTCCACGGCGCGGCGCAAGACGTCGATGTTCACGTCGGCCTGCTGCTCCGCGCGGCGGAGGCATCTCTGCGACGCCTCATCCCTTGTGGCCAGCACCTCATTCTGCGTCGTGGGGTTCGTCAAGGAAGGAGGACGCGGTGGTGAAGTTTCCGCCGACGAGGACCACTGCGGCACCTCGTACTGCAACGTGAGATCGTGAATGAGACGACCGATGGCGACACCCCAGTCCATTGCTTGCGCCACCGCGCCACTGCGGTCTTCCTGGCGGCACGGCTCGTCCACGGCAGACGGCGTTTTCGCGACAAGTGAAGCGCCGGTCACGTTATTTATTAAGTCCTCACCAGCTGAACTACCACACAACAGTAATGCGCGAAGCATGACCGCTGCGGCCAACTTCGCTTCGTAGAGGACGAGTGCCAAACGAACCTTTTTCGCCACGTGAGATCGTCGCGGCGCTCCTGGCAACATCGAGGCGGCATTTTCTTCGCGCGCTCGCCCTTCCAGTGGTGGCGCACTAAGGGCAAAGTGCGGCCCGACCTGCAACGTGGGCTCGACCATGGAGGAGCGTACGTGACCGTAGCTGGCCAGCAGCTGATGCGGCTGTCGACCACTGGCACCATCGTATCGGCGAAGAAACTGCTCCTCTAGCCAGGCGGCGGAGCGAAGCACGCGTGTGACCCGATCGGCCACGGGGCCGGGTGCGTCTGCGGGACCGGGCTGCTGGGGTCGCAAGCTGATGCCCTCTGCCGCGCACACCTGGCTCACGCTCGGATACACCGTCGAAAGCTGCGCACCCATGAGCGACAGGTATCGCGACACCGTCGCAACATCGCCGAAGTCACCCTGGAACAACCGCTGCGTGGCCGCGGTTGGTGCCGCGGCGACAGGCGGCGCGGACGAACCATACACGAAGCCATATCGGTCCGTCGTCGCGGTCGTGCCCCTCCCCCTTGGCGGTCTGCCTCTGCCCCTCCCACGGTAGTCGTTTCCTTCTGTCGTCATCCATGCGGCGGAAGAGGCCCCGCGGCCGCCTCGGGCAGTCGGCGGGGGAGATGGAAGGGCTCCTCCCCCTCCACGTGGTAACGGCGTCTGCTGAGCGGCGAAGCGCTGCATGCTGCTGAGCAAAGGATACCCCGGTGGGGGCGACGTCGGCGTCGGGGTTGCCGGTGGTACGGCCGGCGGGAGTGCCATCGATGAGTGAGGGATGAGACAAAGAGAGAAAAAATGATGAATGTTTTCTTCGCTTCGGTAGTAGGACATTTCGAGAATACAATGTGCAGCATCACATTTGCTGATCTCGTGGGGGGAAGAGAGGGAGAAAAAGAATAAAAAAGGCCAAAGCGGGGGTCCCGCAGCAATGAAATTAATGTTTTGATCCGCCACGGAAAGAGAAAACGTGCCGCGTCAAAAAGAAGAACGAAATGAGGTCACGGCGGCGTATGATCGCTGGCCCTTCAAAATTCGTAGGTAACGAGATACGCAGGATAGGCCTGATGTAGGTCATAGATCATCACCGCCAAGTGCCCGAGGCTCACGGGCCCTTCGACGGAATGGCAGCCCGCGGCGGGGTGCACCAAGTCTTTGGTCTCCGCCTTCCTGACGTCAATTTTGCCGCGACACACGCACGCCAGAAGCATTTGCCCGTAGCTCTTGACCTTCGGCGGGCCAGCGGCGGCCGGCGCGGTGGTGGGGACGGCGGCGGTCGCGGCGGGAGGGAACGCTGCCGCTGCGCCGGCTGAAGGCACCGAGGGGGGTGCTGCCGTCGCCGCCGCGACGCCACCCGGCACCGGGGACGTGGCGGAAGGTGGTGGTCCTGCTGCGAAGGTGGCCACGACTGCCTTCGGAAGGTTGTACCGGTAGCCGTGACTGTACGACGACTTGTAGGCAAAGTATGTCGCGCGGCCGAACATGCCCTTCTCGCTGTATCGGTGATCGAACCCGTGAGTGATAAGCTGTTGCGGATCCGTCGTGCGGGTGCCATGAAACATCCATTTGAGTTCGTTCGCGTCTCCGCCATTTTCAGAGGCTACGCTGCGCAGCTTCAGCACATAACGTCGGTATTCCTCTGGGTTCTGAACCCGTTGAACGGTGTGGATGACGGGCGTGAAGGTCACATCGCTGTGCAACTTGGCCTTTATGGAAGCGAATTCTGGCGATGACGGCAATATCGTGACCAAGCGGAAGGCCGGGGTGAGACCAGCCGACAGCGCTGCCGGCTTGACGGACGCGACCGCGATGAACGAACCATTGTCCGATGACCCATCCTCGCCTCCTCTGTTATGCCGGTCGTCTTCGTCGTCGTTCGTCCAGCTGCGGTCATCCTCAGTGACGACCGACGTGCCTTGCCGCTCCAACTCACCCATGCCACGATCATCAGCTAGGGCCGTGGTGACCGCTCCTCGGTGCTGCTTCGACGCATTCGACCGTGACGTCGTCGCAAACATCAACGCCGCGTCCTCCTCCTCCTGCTGCTTGTCCCAATCGTCTGGCAGCCGAACCACGGCACCCCGCTGGCTCCAGCGCAGAGCGGCATGCATTGCCGACACGAGTGACAGCTGGTCGGCGCCCGCGAACCGAACCTTAAGGGTTGACGTGATCCGAGAAGTCGGATTGGTCGACGTTGGCGATGCGGCGGCTTCGTTGACCGCCGTCCAAACGTGATCGATCGGTACGTTCGTACCCCCTCGTGCGATGTGTCGGGCGTGCTCCAGATCGGTCTCCGGTAGCCGTCGCGGGATGCCGACGTCGGTGCGGCGAAAAAGCACATCATCGTAGATGTGCGACATGCGGCTGGAATGGTTGACGCCGCCAGCAGGAGAAGGCGTCGTGTTGATCGACGGCATGATTGCGACGGCGGAGTAGTAGTGTGCTAGTTGTGACATCACACTGCGAACATCACATTCGACGCGCGATTCGCACAGCTCCACGATGACGTCGTCCATGGGGGACACGCCATGCACGAGCAGCGGCGCGGCGGGCGCGGTGGAGTGGATGCTCTTGTCAGCGCCTGTCATTGTTGCCCCCGCTGCTGCTGCCTCCGGGAGGAGGAGGGATGGCGGCGATGCCCCGTCGACGACGGAGGGATCTCCCGCGGCCGAGCTCACCGTTTCGTGGGGCGATGCAGACGCGCCGCCGCCGCGATTGAGTGACATGACCGCTCTGGCGTACCAGGGAGCGCATACCAGTTCCTCCGCGGTTAAAGGAACGCACTGCAGCAGGAACGATTCCTCCACGGAGAATCGAGGCGTCTCTTCGTGTCCGTGGGTGCCGTTTACCACTGAACGGCAACGGCGCACCTGTGGCGGGAAAACAGACGAGTCCACCTGCAGCAGTTCGGTGGTTGCGGCGGCGTCTCCTGGATGTGGCACGCCACCAGGGCACAAGGTTGGGACGGCGCTCGCGGCAATGTAAGCGCACATTCCGCCAGAGGCAGAAGAAGAAGCCCGTTCCGTGGTGGTGGGGTCACATGATGGTGGGGCGACAGTTGGTGGGGCGCCATCTCGATGGACCGAGGAGGAGGAGGCATCTCGATGGACCGAGGAGGAGGCATCTCGATGGACCGCACTCGCCTCGGTGGGGGGATCATCGAGGACAAGGCTGTCCACCGCCGACGGCGGCGAGGGAGCGGCGGTGGTGTCTGTCGTGGCAACGTCGCAACCCGCCGCCGCCGCTGTCTTGGCACTGAACGACGGATCCGAGGAGGAGGAGGAGGGGGATGCTCCACTGGCACATGGTAGTACCTCGGAGGAGGGCGGTCCGCCCTTCTTCTCCGCGGCGCGGTCGCCGACCCACGCGTGAAGCGGCTGCGACGGAGGTGGTGGTGGGGGGTGGTGAAACTGAAAGCGCCTTCCTTTCACCACGTCGTTCAAGTCCGCAAGCGTCCGCACGGGCCGGTCGTCGACGGTGGCCTTGAACTCTTGCGGCCACGAATACAGCAGTTGCTCGATCGTCCGCAACGCGCTGTACTTCATCACGGGATGCCGGGAAAGGACCATCGCGCGTTCATCCATCTCCAAGAGAATGAAGTGTCGCGTGAGGAGGGGCAATCGCAACCGATGAGTGGCCGCCGTCGCAGATGAGGATGATGACGCGGCGGTGGGCACCGACGCTGATGGCACTTCACTGGTCGTCGCGCCGGCTGGCGGTGTCGGTGTCACCTTTCCATCGGAAGAGGAGTGCTTGCGCGTCAGTTCCACCAGCACGGAGTGCATGGTGCGCGGGGTGCGCAGAAACGTGACCCGAAGTGGCTCCGCAGCAGCACCCGACGCTTCCGCTCCTCCTCCGCGTCGTCGGTGAAACGACGGCAAGAACATTAGAGATGCCTTTCGGTCCAGTGCTCCGGAGAACGTCGCCCGGCAGCCATGGGCCACATCCACGACGTGCTCGCCCCGTAAGTAAGCGATCTCGATCACACGTTGGTGCGCTTCCGTCAACCAGTCCTTCGCGGGGCTGACCCCTTCGGGTTTCCAATAGCAGAGCAAGAAGGGATCAACTGCAGGGGGAAGTTGCAGCATCGGGGGCTGGCACGAACGTGGCGGCAGCACGGACGAATGGCTGTCTGTTTTCTGCGGCGGGCCGGCGAACCACCGCGACCACAGGGGCATCGCGACCGCGCCGCCATTCGTCCGAGTGACCGCCCAGCACGGCCGACCCCCATGCGCTTCGCCTCCTCCTTCTCCGCGGACGATGCCGCCGCTCGAAGAAGGAGGCCGCACGAGGTCGAGCACGATGCGGTCAGGCTGAGCGCCGCCATCCCACGTGGTAATGCGGAAATTCGAAGTGCTCGACGCGACGAGTCGGACGAGGAGGGTCGAGCCGAGTTCCGTGGATGTGGGCGCGATGCCGTTCACGATCGCCTGAAGGTGGCCACTGATGGGCGCCGTTGGAGTGGGAATCGCCACCGGCGTCATGCTCACGACGACGCCCGTGAACGCCGCGTTCACGACCCCTGGCTTCACCACTCGCAAGACGTGGCACCACTGCTTGAGGGTGCAGGTGGGCCGTTCGGCGGGGCCTCTGCCAACGATGTCGGACAGACTTTCAATTTGGGCCCGGCGGATCGCGCGCGTTTCATCATCAGTCGCTGTAACAATGGAAATCGTCGTCGTCGTCGTGGTGGTGGTTCCTCCGCCTCCTGCCGACGCCGTCGCTGTTAGGCTTGGCAGAGAACCGTGGCTATGTCCACTGATCGCAGCTGAGGCCTTGACGTCAAAATTAGCTGCTCCGGGGATGATGGCAGCAGCTGCCGACGACGTCGTCGGAGAAGCGGCGGGGGACGACGCCTCCAGCGCTGGCGGCGTCAGGTTGTAGTGCAACGACATGCCGGTAGCCATCAAGTACGACGAGCCGAAGAAGTCGCCCCAGCGGTCTAGCCAGCAGCTATCCTTTTCAGCAAGCAAGCCATAATAGCCATGCAGCCTCGAGGGGAGCGAAAAGTCCCCCTTCAGCACGCCGTTCGCGATCGTGATGGTACCCCGAATGAGGTGGCCTAAGTCGGGATGGAAGTAACCCTGCGTGACCTGATGCGTCGATTTTTGCACGATAGTCCCTTCCACCAGCATGTTGCTGCCGCTGCGGCAGACGGCATAAATGCCATCCGTCGTCGTTCGGCTCGACTCCGTCACGCCCACGCGCAACCTGCTAGCGGCGGCGGCGACGTCAAACACGCCGCGAAACGTAAACGTCTTGGAGCTGTCCTCAATCGACCCGTCGAGCAGCTTCGGCACGCCGACGTGCACGGTGAACGTCCCGGTGCGCACTTCGGGCCCTTTGGTGATCGTCCCGTAGCGGAGTAGGCCGTTCTCGAACTCGCCCTTCTGGATCTCTTGTGGGGCGCCCGTTTTGAGGGTCTTGACGCCACTTTTGGGCCGCGGCTTGCCATCGGGGCCGCGCTCGACGACTCCGATGAATGTCCACCCGGTTTCGTTCAAGGTCGTCGTGTTAGCGCCATCGTGACTTGCCGGCGTGGGTATTGGTGGCGCAGCAGCAGCAGGTGGGACGGCGGCGGTCGGAGGGCCCGCGGGTGAGGGCTTGAGCGTCGCGGGTGGTATGAGGGGCGCCGGTGCGGGAGGTGCTGCGGCGGCGCCTGAATGACCCGATGCCCCTGTTCGCGCCGCGGCGGCCGCGGGCGTGGTGGTGGAGGGCACCGCTGCCGGTGGGCGACTGTCGCTGTCCTTTCCGAATATCTTTCGCTTCAACCGCTTCAACATCTGTGTGTGTGACTGCGATCCAAAGCACCGGAGGATGACGAGCCGGGGGGATCAACAAGCAGACCGCGCGGCGAGTCACCGGACACATCTATCGGTCGGTAAGGTTTCTGGTGCTTTGGCAAAGCGCTCTCTCCTTTCCCCCCTAACGGGCCCCTTTGCCCCTTTCCCCCCCCCT
>ERZ1292633.3514-Hain-H41-02um-R1-3514-length-15172-cov-6_pt1 | contig 15172 bp, 10 predicted proteins | sample MGYA00564406_ERZ1292633 | MGnify/ENA primary metagenome ERZ1292633 (study PRJEB36523, sample SAMEA6512639) | groundwater metagenome | collected 2019-01-08 | study: AquaDiva: Metagenomics assemblies of 32 groundwater samples
GCGAGCTTGAGCGCGGTCTGCTTGCCGCACTCTCCCGCCCAAGTCAGCAATTCATGCGCTTTGTGGCTGTTATAAATGCGACTATCGGGGCCATAGCGGAAATCAATGCCAAGCGCTTTGCCGGTATCAACCAGCCGTTTGCGGTTTTGGCTGCTTTGTTCGGGCGTCGCGCCATAACGTTCGCGGGTATAATCCGTGAGCAATTGCCCCTCAGGCGGTGTTGCCGGGGCCAGCTCAAACGGATGCCAGCGGACGATAATATCCACGCGATCAGCAAGCGTTTCCGCCGCCGCCGCAAGCCCGCGATAACCGATGATGCACCACGGGCATACAACGTCAGACACAATATCCACGGTCAATTGGCGTCGCTCTGTCATAAATGTCTCCGCATTGATCATTACGGGATATCACAGCTAAGCCATTCACACAAAGCTCCGTTCTATTGCTACTGCGAATAAGTCTCATAGAATAGTTGGTTGTGGATCATTTAAGCGGTTGTTCTGGGGCTGGAATCGGCTTAGGGCATCGCCAAATTCCGTTACGGCTCAAGGAGGAACAATCATGGCACGCAAGAAAATCGCGCTGATCGGCGCTGGTAATATTGGTGGTACACTCGCGCATCTCGCAGCATCGAAGGAGCTTGGCGATGTCGTGCTGTTCGATGTGGTTGACGGCGTTCCTCAGGGTAAGGCGCTTGATCTGGCACAGTGCGCCCCGGTTGAAGGCTTTGATGTCAACCTTAAAGGTTCAAACGATTATGCCGACATTGCAGGCGCAGACGTTATCATCGTCACCGCAGGCGTCGCGCGCAAGCCGGGGATGAGCCGTGATGACCTGATCGGTATCAACCTCAAAGTCATGAAAGCCGTCGGCGAAGGCATCAAGGCCAATGCGCCGGGCGCGTTCGTTATCTGCATCACCAACCCGCTTGACGCGATGGTTTGGGCGCTACGCGAATTTTCTGGCCTGCCGCATCACATGGTGTGCGGGATGGCAGGGGTACTCGATAGCGCGCGGTTCCGTCATTTCCTTGCCGACGAATTTAAGGTCAGCGTGCAGGATGTGACAGCGTTTGTTCTCGGCGGCCACGGCGATACGATGGTGCCAGTGGTTGAATATTCAACCGTTGCGGGCATCCCAATCCCCGATCTGATTAAAATGGGCTGGAGCACCAAAGAGCGCATCGACGCCATCGTCGCGCGCACCCGCGCAGGTGGCGGCGAAATCGTCGCGCTGCTCAAAACCGGCTCGGCCTATTATGCACCCGCGACGAGCGGGATCGAAATGGCCGAAGCCTATCTCAAGGACAAAAAGCGCGTCCTGCCAGCGGCGGTCAACCTCACCGGCCAATACGGCGTCAACAATCTCTACGTCGGCGTCCCCTGCGTGATTGGCGCAGGCGGGATTGAGAAGATCGTCGAGATTGAACTCAATGCCGAGGCAAAAGCCAATTTTGACGTATCGGTTGATGCGGTCAAGGAGTTGCTGGTGGCGTGTCGGGCGATTGACGGGTCGTTGGCGTAGCTAGATTGGGATAAGCAGCGATGAGCTACGACTTGATGGTGTTCGACCCAAACGCTGCTCCTCGTGAAAGGGGTGAGTTTTCTGCTTGGTATCAAAAGCAAGTTGACTGGCCTGACGACGACAGCGGTTTCGACCCTGCGACGTCATCGCCAGCGCTGCAAAAATGGTACGAAGCGATGCTGGCGGACTGGCCGAATATGCAAGAAGTCTCGGACGACGAAGTAGATAATCCACGCATCACTGACTATAGTTTTGGCCCCAGCATAATTTACATCGGCTATCGTTGGTCGGAAGCGGACGACGCATATGACACCACAAGGCGATTAGCTTTGGAGCATGGTGTGGGGTTTTATGACGTTAGCGGCGACGAAGGGGACGGAGAAATTTTCTTTCCTGGCGACGAATTGCGGCCGCCATCAGACGGCGCATGGCGAAACGTAGCTGCCGATTTCAGATCCGGCAATCTGAGTAAATATATCCCCCCGATGGAACCAGCGAAGCGGCGCTGGTTCGACTTCTTCCGGAGAAAATAATGTCCATCCTCGTCAATAAAAACACACGCGTCATCACCCAAGGGATGACTGGCGAAACCGGCACGTTTCACACCGAGCAAGCACTGGCTTATGGCACGCAAATGGTTGGCGGGGTGACGCCGGGTAAGGGTGGCAGCACGCATATCGGCCTGCCCGTGTTCAACACGGTTGCCGAAGCGGTTGCGAAAACCGGTGCAGACGCAAGTGTCGTTTATGTGCCACCGCCGTTTGCTGCGGATTCAATCCTTGAGGCGATTGATGCCGAGGTGCCGCTGATCGTATGCATTACTGAGGGCATTCCGGTGCTCGATATGGTCAAGGTCAAACGCGCGCTATCGGGTTCAAAATCACGGCTTATTGGCCCGAACTGCCCTGGCGTGCTGACGCCGGGCGAATGCAAGATTGGCATTATGCCGGGTTCGATCTTTTCCAAAGGCTCAGTCGGTGTCGTGTCGCGTTCGGGCACACTCACTTATGAAGCGGTGTTTCAAACGACTGCTGAAGGGCTTGGCCAAACGACGGCGGTTGGCATCGGTGGCGATCCTGTCAACGGCACCAACTTCATCGATGTGCTAGAGCTTTTCCTTGGCGATGATGCAACGACATCGATGATCATGATCGGCGAAATCGGCGGCAGCGCTGAAGAAGAGGCCGCGCAATTCCTGATTGATGAAGCCAAACATGGCCGCAAGAAACCAATGGTCGGCTTTATCGCTGGCCTCACCGCCCCTCCCGGTCGGCGGATGGGCCATGCCGGTGCAATTGTTTCGGGCGGCAAAGGCGGCGCTGAAGATAAGATTGCCGCGATGGAAGCAGCGGGCATCCGCGTTTCGCCTTCACCTTCCGAACTTGGCACGACACTTGCTGCGCTTTTGAAGGGCTAACCTTCTTTGACATTCCTCCCCCAAGGAAAGTGAGTATCATGGGTATCGAGAATCACAACTTCGAGAGCGAGCAAGGCCCTAGCTGGGCGCGGCCAAATTGGCCACCGACGGCTACTGACGATCTGACGGCTGCGCTTGATCCGACGCAAATGGCCGTTGAGATCAAAGCAGCGGCAAAGGCAGTCGGCAAGCCTCTATCCGAAGGCGAAATTGAGCGTGCGGCCCGCAACTCGATCCGTGCGATGCTTCTCATCCGCACCTACCGTGTGCGGGGGCATCTTTCGGCCAATCTTGATCCGCTCGGCCTTGCCAAGCAGGATATACCGGCGGATTTGACGCCGGAATATCATGGCTTCGTTGGGGATGACCAAGATGCGCCCGTCTATGTCGGTCGCAATCTCGGGCTTGAATGGACGACTGTGCGTAAGCTCGTTGAAATTCTGCGCGCCAATTACTGCGGCAATGTCGGCCTTGAATATATGCATATCTCCGATGTTGAAGAGCGGCGCTTTTTCCAAGAGCGGATGGAGGGGGCCGACAAGTCAATCGGGTTCAGCCCCGAAGGCAAGCGCGCGATCCTCGCCAAGGTGATTGAGGGCGAGCAATACGAAAAATTCCTTGGCCGCAAATATGTCGGCACCAAGCGGTTCGGCCTTGATGGCGGCGAAGCGATGATCCCGGCACTTGAAAGTTTCGTGAAAACCGGCGGCGCGCTTGGTGTGCGCGAAATCGTCATCGGAATGCCGCACAGGGGCCGGTTGAATGTCCTCGCCAATGTGATGGCCAAGCCATATCGTATCATATTCCATGAATTCTCGGGCGGATCGGCGAACCCTGATGATGTCGGCGGATCAGGTGACGTCAAATATCATCTTGGCACCAGCACAGACCGTGAGTTTGATGGAATCAAGGTGCATATGTCGCTCGTCCCCAACCCCTCGCATTTGGAGGCAGTTGATCCAGTCGTTCTTGGTAAAGTGCGCGCGAACCAGACGATGCGTGACGACCTCGAAAACCACGTTCAGGTGCTGCCCATCCTGCTCCACGGGGACGCCGCTTTTGCGGGCCAAGGGATTGTTTGGGAATGCCTCGGCTTTTCGGGCATTCGTGGCTATAATACCGGCGGCTGCATCCACTTCATCGTCAACAATCAGGTCGGCTTTACCACCAGCCCGCAATTCGCGAGGAGCTCGCCCTATCCTTCCGATGTGGCAAAGGGCGTTCAAGCACCGATTTTCCACGTCAATGGCGACGACCCCGAAGCCGTCACCTTCGCGTGCAAGCTCGCCATCGAATATCGCCAGACCTTCCACCGCGATATCGTGATCGACATGTGGTGCTACCGTCGCTTTGGTCACAATGAAGGCGATGAACCAAGCTTCACCCAGCCGCTGATGTACGCCAACATCAAAACCCACCCGGCGGTCAGCGCGGTCTATGCCCCGCGCCTCATTGAACAAGGCGTAATTGACGCAAATTGGGCGGAGGCACACGCCGCCAGTTTTGTTGCGCAGCTTGAAGAAGAATTTATCGCTGGCACCAATTACAAGGCGAACGAGGCCGATTGGTTCGGCGGACGCTGGGCGGGCCTAAGCAAGCCTGCCGATCCAGAGACGGCGCGGCGTAATGTCGAAACAGGCATTTCGCGCAAATTGCTCGAAGGGCTTGGCCGGACGCTGACAACGGTGCCCGACGGGCATAATATCCACCCGACACTTGCCCGCGTTCTCGAAGCAAAAAAGGCAACATTTGCCAAGGGCGAAGGACTGGATTGGGCATCGGGTGAGGCGCTTGCGTTCGGCTCGCTGCTCTCCGAAGGCTATGGCGTTCGTTTGTCGGGACAGGACTCGGGGCGTGGCACATTCAGCCACCGCCATGCCGTTTGGGTCGATCAGGGCACCGAGGCCAAATATATCCCGCTTTCAACCGTGCCGCATGGCCGGTTTGAAGTGCTCGACAGCCCATTGTCTGAATTTGGCGTGCTCGGCTTTGAATATGGCTATGCTGGCGCTGATCCAAAGGCGCTGGTGCTGTGGGAAGGTCAATTCGGCGATTTCGCCAACGGTGCGCAGGTAATGATTGACCAGTTCATCGCGAGTGGTGAGAGCAAATGGCTCCGTGCGAACGGCCTCGTGATGCTGCTGCCACACGGCTATGAAGGCCAAGGGCCCGAGCACAGCTCAGCGCGACTTGAGCGTTATCTACAACTGTGTGCCGAAGATAATATACAGGTCGCCAACATCACGACCCCAGCCAATTATTTTCACCTCTTGCGGCGGCAAATGCACCGCCCATTCCGCAAGCCGCTGATCATCATGTCGCCAAAGTCATTGCTGCGGCACAAGATGGCGGTTTCGAACGTCAATGAATTCCTCGACAACAGTCATTTCATGCGAATTCTATCTGATCCTTGGGGCCCCAAGGATGAAGACGTAAAACGCGTCATACTATGTTCGGGCAAAGTCGCGTTTGATCTGCTAGATGCCCGCAATGCAGCCGGCGATACCAACACCGCAATCCTGCGGCTTGAGCAGCTATATCCCTTCCCCGGCGAACCGCTGGTTTCACGGCTTGACCGGATGACGGGCTTGGAAGAAATCGTCTGGGCGCAAGAGGAACCGAAGAATAACGGCAGTTGGTCATTTGTTGAGCCCTTCATCGAGGAATGCTTGACCAAGTCCAAGGTTGCGCCCGCCCGCGCCCGCTATGCCGGGCGCAAGGCGAGTGCATCACCTGCGACAGGGCTCGCCAAGCGTCATCAGGCCGAACAGGCCGCGCTTATTGCCGACGCGCTTGGACATAATGTCCGCGCCGAAATCAGACGCCAGCGGAAAGGCTGATTATGAGCACCGAAGTCAAAGTCCCCACCCTTGGCGAATCCATCGCCGAAGCCACGCTTGGCCAATGGCTCAAAAAGCCCGGTGATCCTGTCGCCATGGATGAACCGATTGCAAGCCTTGAGACGGATAAGGTCGCCGTTGAAGTGCCATCTCCCGTTGCCGGAATTATGGGCGCACAAATGTTTGCCGAAGGCGCGACCGTTGGCGTTGGTGCCGTAATTGCTGCGATTGAGGCCGCTTCGGGCGCACCTGCTGCAGTTCCTGCCATCGCTGCGCCAGTTCTTGCGATTGAAGCCGATGCTGGTGATCTTACGCTATCACCTTCGGTGCGCCGCTTGATCCTCGAACACGGCCTTGATCCCTCGAAGATTAAAGGCAGCGGCAAAGATGGTCGCCTAACCAAGGAAGATGTATTGGCCGCTGTCAGCGCGCCTCCAATTGCTGCAACGGTGGCCGCTGCGCCCGCTGCCGAAGCTCCGAAAGCTCCATCAACCGCCAATCGCGGCGAAGAACGCGTCCGCATGACGCGCCTGCGCCAAACGGTCGCGCGGCGTTTGAAAGAAGCACAGAACACCGCCGCGATGCTCACCACCTTCAACGACGTCGATATGACCGAGGTGATGGCCGCGCGGGCGAAGTATAAGGATCTATTTGAAAAGAAGCACGGTGTCCGCCTCGGTTTCATGGGCTTTTTCACCAAGGCCGTGTGCATGGCGCTGCGAGACATTCCGTCAGTCAATGCAAGCATCGAGGGCGAGGAAATCGTCTACCGCAACTATGCCGATATCTCGGTGGCGGTCAGCGCGCCTAACGGCCTTGTCGTCCCCGTGATCCGCGACGCGCAGGATATGAGCGTGGCGGGCATCGAAAAAGCCATCGGCGATTTCGGCGCCAAGGCCAAGGCCGGCACGATGACGATGGACGATATGAAGGGCGGCACCTTCACCATTTCCAATGGCGGCGTCTTCGGATCGCTAATGTCCACCCCGATCATCAATCCCCCGCAAAGCGCCGTCCTCGGCCTCCACCGCATCGAAGACCGCCCGGTCGTGCGTGATGGCCAAGTGGTCGTCCGCCCGATGATGTATCTCGCACTCAGCTACGATCACCGCCTGATCGACGGGCGCGAAGCCGTGACCTTCCTCGTCGCAGTCAAGAATGCGATTGAGGATCCGACGCGGCTGTTGATTGATTTGTGAGGAATAAGCGATGACCGACACCCCCTACGATCTCATCATTATCGGCGCTGGCCCTGGCGGCTATGTCGCTGCGATCCGCGCGGCGCAGCTTGGGCTTAAAGTTGCCTGTGTTGAGGCGCGTGAAACGCTTGGCGGCACCTGCCTCAATGTCGGGTGCATCCCGTCCAAGGCTTTGCTCCATGCTTCCGAGCTTTATGAAGAGGCCCATTCGGGCGCGCTTGCCAAATTCGGCATTGATTTCAAAGGCGTCTCCCTCAACCTTGATACGATGCATGCCGAAAAAACCAAGGCCGTCAGCGAGTTGACGGGTGGCATCGCTTTCCTCTTCAAAAAGAATAAGGTTGATTGGCTCAAGGGCCACGCGGCCTTTACGTCGGCGAACAGCATCGATGTCGCGGGCACAAACTACATCGCGAAAAATATCATGATCGCCACCGGCTCGTCAGTCACACCGCTTCCCGGCGTCACGATTGATCAAAAGATTGTAGTTGATTCAACTGGCGCACTCGCGCTCCCCAAAGTGCCCAAGCATATGGTTGTCATTGGTGGTGGCGTGATCGGTCTCGAACTTGGCAGCGTCTGGCGGCGGCTTGGCGCTGAGGTAACGGTGGTTGAATATCTTGATCAGATCCTCCCTGGAATGGACGGCGAAGTCCGCAAGGAAGCGGCGAAGATTTTCAAGAAGCAGGGCTTTGTCATTCGCACAAGTACCAAGGTCACAGGTGTTACCCTAAAGGGCAACAACGCGACACTTACGGTCGAGCCAGCCGTCGGCGGCGCTGCCGAAACCATCGAAGCAGACTGTGTTCTCGTAAGCATCGGGCGGAAACCCAACACAGACGGTCTCGCGCTCGATAAGGCTGGGCTCGCCACCAATAATCGCGGCCAGATTGAGGTCGGCCATGATTTCCAGACTTCGGTTAAGGGTATCTATGCCATCGGTGATGTGACCCCCGGCCCGATGCTTGCACACAAAGCCGAGGATGAGGGGATTGCAGCGGCGGAATTCGTCGCTGGGCTGACCGGCATCGTCAATCATGACCTGATCCCCGGCGTCGTCTACACCCACCCAGAAATCGCGAGCCTTGGCCTTACCGAAGAGGAGGCCAAGGCGAAGGGCGAGATCAAAGTCGGTAAATTCGCGATGATGGCGAACAGCCGTGCCAAAACCAATCGCGACACCGAGGGTTTTGTAAAGGTGATCGCCGACGCCAAGACTGACCGCGTCCTCGGCATCCACATCATCGCCTCGCTTGCCGGAACGATGATCGCGCAGGCGACCCAAGCGATGGAATTCGGTGCAACAAGCGAAGACATCGCCTACACCTGCCACGCCCACCCAACGCACTCCGAAGCGATCAAGGAGGCGGCGATGGCAGTTACGGGCAAACCGATCCATATGTAATCTTGATAGAAGGCAGCATAATTTGAAATGATTGCCCCGCTTATCTGGCTTGATCTGTTCGGGATCGCCGTATTTGCTGCATCGGGCGCACTTGCAGCCGCACGGGCGCGGCAAACTTTGGTGACGTTCAGTTTCTTCGCGCTCATTACCGGGGTTGGCGGGGGCACCGTTCGCGATTTGCTCATCGGTGCCCCCGTGTTCTGGGTGCATGATTGGAATGTGCCTGCGGTCTGCCTTGCCACCGCGTTGCTGATCTGGATCACCCCCGCCCGATTATGGAACGCACGCGCACTTGATTGGTTTGATGCGGTCGGCTTGGCCCTATATGCCGTATATGGCACGGCAAAATCACTTGACCTTGGTATCCCGCCTTTATCAGCGGTGATGATGGGTGTGATCACCGCCTGCGTCGGCGGCATCATCCGCGATGTGCTGGCGGGCGAACCTTCAATCCTGCTACGGCCCGAAATCTATGTGACCGCCGCTGCGCTTGCCGCCGGATCATTTGTGATGATGGTCTGGCTGGGAGTGCCGGTGGTGCTGGCTGGCCTATTTGGCGGATGTGCCGGATTTGGCCTCCGCGCGCTTGCAATCACGCGGGGATGGTCGATCCCATCTTATGGACGTTAGGCCGCATTCCTTGATTCTGTCCGATTATGCGACAGTTGGTTACTCTGCGGCTAACCAAGCCATTGACTTGTCATTGGGGTGACATAAACGAACTATAGTAGCGTTGGCATGACGCAGAAAATTACCCTGGGGGCTAGAGTGAAAATTTTGAAAGCGCTTGCGTTGGCGATCCTTGCTTGGAGCACTGCTCCCGTGCAGGCGGCAACTGTTTCATTTGGTTATATCGGTGCTGATCGCACGGCTCCAACGACGGTGCCTGGCCAAGGTCAGTTGATTAGAATCACCGACGGGGTTGGGTCATTTTCCTTCCTTCCGCCGTCGCTGGTTGGACAGTTGACCCCGCAATCAGGCACGTTTGGCTTGGCAGACCTTGCCGACTTCGCGCTTGATACCAGCACGATCTTTACCTTTTCCCAAGTAAACCCATCGGGCTTTCCTTCGAGCGGCTTTTTCAACTACGGCCTTGCTGATCTTACCGCATTTTCGGCAACCTTCTCGAATGGCGCGCTAACTGATCTCAGCTTTGAAACCACCGCGCTGGCTGCGATCAGCGCAAGCGGAAATGGCGATTTTGGTCTGCAAAGCTTTCGCGTTACCGGTCTTGGCCTCGATGGGGCTTCAACCTTCAACGGTGATTTTCAACTTTTGACTTCGGGCCAGATTGAAGTCGCGGCGGTGCCCGAACCGGCAACATGGGCGCTGATGATCCTCGGCTTTGGCATGGTCGGCGGTACAATGCGTGCCCGCCGTCGCCAGGTTGCTTTCGCCTCCTAAAACCGGCGAACCCAACAAATTCCATTGACTTCAATCAGCCCGGGGGCGCAGTTACTTGCGCTTCCGGGCTGATGTTTTCGCGCATCACCCATTTTGGGGAGTTTTAGCGCTCATGCGAATTTTAGCATTTGGCATTTCGGTTTTGGCTCTCGCGCTATCGGCTCCACTTGCCGCTGCGCCCGCACCTGCAAAAGCAGCGGCAGCAATCAATCTTCAGGACGCCGCAATTGCGCAGTTTTTCCAAGATTATGATGCAGCACAGCTCGCACACTCGCCGGTTGGCAAATCCTTCCGCGCGATAAAGGATGCAGACTATGCGAAGTGGGACGATTATTCCGAAGCCGAAGCTTTGCGCCGCCATCAATCTGATCAGGCGGCGCTCAAGGATATGCGCAGGCGCTTTACACCTGCCAAGCTAAACCCCGAAAATCGCCTGTCATTCCGCCTTTTTGAAAAAATGATCGAACGGCGCAATACAGCATTCGCCTATCGCGATTATGGCTATGCCTTTGATCAGATGAATGGCCCACAGAGCCAGCTTCCCGCTTTCCTTATCAATATTCACCGCGTTGATAGCAAAGCCGATGCAGAGGCCTATGTAAGCCGCCTTACCGGGCTTGGTACCGCGATTGATCAGGAAGTCACCAAAGCAAAAAACAATGCCGCCAAAGGTTTGATGCCGCCCAAATGGGTCTATCCCTATGTCATTGCCGACGCCCGCAACGTGATCGCAGGCGCACCGTTTACGAGCACAGAAACCGACGCACCGCTCTACGCCGATCTGAAATCCAAAGTCGCCAAACTGGAAATCTCCCAGTCTGAAAAAGACGTGCTGCTCGCAGCAGGAGCCAGTGCGCTTATAGCATCGGTCAAGCCCGCCTATGAACGACTGATTGCCGAAATGACGGCGCAGGAAGCGCACGCGAGCACAGATGACGGCGTGTGGCGCTTTCCTGAAGGTGCCGCTTATTATGCCGAGCGACTTGGCAACTATACGACGACCAATCTTACCCCAGACCAGATTCACCAGCTTGGTCTTGATCAAGTCGCGCGCATCCACGGCGAAGTGCGTGAGATCATGGCCCGCGTGAAATTTGACGGCGATCTGCAAGCCTTTTTCAAATTCATGCGCGAGGATAAGCAATTTTACGCCGCCAATACCGATGAAGGCCGCGCGCAATATCTCGCCGCAACCGAAAAGGCGAAGCAGGATATCACCGCGCTGTTGCCGCTATGGTTCGGTGTCCTCCCTCAGGCACCGATGGTCGTTAAACGCGTCGAGGCGTTTCGCGAAAAATCGGCAGGAAAAGCTTTTTATCAGAGGCCCGCACCCGATGGATCACGCCCCGGCACCTATTATGCCAACCTCTATAATATGGCTGATATGCCCATCACCGAGGTTGAAGCGCTATTTTATCATGAGGGTATTCCTGGCCATCATCTGCAACTCGCGATCCAGACTGAGCTCAAAGGCGTGCCGCCGTTCCGAAAATTCGGAGGGGTGACGGCTTACTCCGAAGGCTGGGGGCTGTATTCTGAGAAACTCGCCAAGGATATGGGGCTTTATACTGATCCCTACCGCAATTTTGGGCGGCTTCAGTTGGAGCTTCACCGCGCAATTCGATTGGTGGTCGACTCGGGGCTTCACCACAAACGCTGGAGCCGCGAACGCGCGATCAAATATGTTGAGGATAACTCAGCCGATGCGCCCGGCGGCATCGTCAAGGCTATCGAACGCTACATCGTTTATCCCGGCCAAGCGACCGCCTATATGGTCGGACGGCTCAAGATCACCGATTTGCGCGGCAAAGCCGAAAAGCAGCTAGGCGAGAGGTTTGACATCAAGGGCTTCCATGATGTTGTCCTTAAAAGCGGCCCCGTCCCGCTTGACGTGCTAGAGGAACAGGTGAACGCGTGGGTGGCGACGCGTTAACCCAGAGACGCCTCAATCGCGCGGTATTCCTTTTCCTTGGCATACATATAGTCGCGGGTTAGCGGCACGATGTCACGCTTGCGCGCAAGCTGGATCTGCACGTTGCAATGCCCATCATGGCGGAACGCAATAATCGCGGCGGAGAGGTAGAACGTCCACATCCGGTAGAAGCGTTCGTCATACAACGCCTCAATATCGGCGCGGTGGGCAAGCACGCGCTTGTACCACTCATCAATCGTAAATCCGTAATGGAGGCGCAGCACCTCAATATCGGTCGGCCACAGCCAAGCCTGTTCAATTGGCGGCAGGATTTCCGAAATCGCGGGCGAATAGCCGCCGGGGAAGATATAGCGCGCGGTAAATGGATCAGTTGCGCCAGGGCCATCGACGCGGGCGATGGTGTGAATGAGGGCAATCCCCTCAGGCGTCAACCTGTCGCGCACCGTATCAAAGAACGCATCATAGCGCGCGCGTCCGACATGTTCGAACATCCCGACCGAAACGACGCGATCAAATGTGCCTGTGACATTGCGGTAATCAATCAGTTCAAATTTCACCTTATCCGAAACACCCGCCGCCTCGGCACGCTGGCGCGCGACGAGCAACTGTTCTTCGGATAGCGTCACCCCAGTGACTGACACACCCGCCACGCGGTTAAGATACAGAGCAAGGCCACCCCAGCCGCAACCGATATCAAGCACAGTCTGGCCCGGCTCAAGGCAGAGCTTGGCGGCGATGTGCGCAAGCTTGTCCTTCTGCGCGGTTTCAAGACTGTTGGCATTATCGGTGAAATAGGCACAGCTATATTGGCGGTCAGCATCAAGAAAAAGATCATAAAGCCGGTCGGACAGATCATAATGGTGCGCGACATTTGATTTGGCGCGGGTGCCATCATTGCGCGGAAGCAGGCGGGTAATCCAGCGCGTGTTGCGCCATAGCGAAACGCGGCTCTTATTATCCCAATCCCAGCGCATGTTATAGCCGACGAGATCAAGCAGGCCGAGAATATCATCATTCTCGATGGTGAGGCGGCCATCCATCCACGCTTCACCCGCACCAAGCGCCGGGTTACGTGCGATAGCGCGCGCTGTGGCAGCATTCTTGATCGCAATTTTGACCGGTGCACGGTCGAGGTCAGGCGTACCATAGCGGGTGGTGCCGCTCCCGGGGCCAGTGACGACAAGTTCGCCGATTTTGATCACGCGGTTTAGAAAACGTTCAAGCAGCATTGGAAGCTATCACCTTAATTCGCTCATTCGAGACGGCACATGTCGCGGTGCGATATTGGTTAAGGCGGTTCGCCGCAATCCACTTTCGCATTGTGGAGCGTTTGATATCCCTCCGCTGAAATTTATTTTTAATTTTGCATTTACCATCTTGCGATTTCAAAAAGCGCGGAAGCACCGCGCGTCGCACGATGTGCAGCTAATGTCTTCTCCATGAAACGAGTCAGAGATACGACGAAACGAGTCTCTCAAACGTAATAAATCGCTTGCGTCGCGCCAAAGATTGATCACTATAGATGGTGGTTAGTCGCGGGGGGCAACTCAACAGCTTGTGCTCACAAGCGGCAAAGATCACTCTTTGCCGTGCGGGAAGATTCGCTGCAAGGATAGGCAAAAATGCGAAAAAACCACTGGGTCGATCAGAAAAATGCTATCGGGGGCGTTCGCACTCTGATGGCCTTAAAATCAAGCGAACGAGTCGTTTTGAGTATAGGGGATGAGAGCAGTGGATTTGCGTGAATCACAATTAATTAGCGATAATGATGTGGCAACCTTGATTGAAGACTCCGCCGGTGAACGGGCTGGCAAAGGCACGATCACTGATTCGCGCAGCCGCTTGGATTCGTACCCACTGGATATTGATCGGTCGCGCGACGCATTGTTGACCGAATTCGGCAAGGATACGCTCAAGGATCGTTATCTGTTGCCGGGCGAAAACTATCAGGATTTGTTCGTGCGCGTGGCGTCGGCCTATGCCGATGATCAGGAACATGCCCAGCGGATCTATGACTATATCTCGAAGCTGTGGTTCATGCCTGCAACCCCGATTCTTTCAAACGGCGGCACGGGGCGCGGCTTGCCAATTTCATGTTACCTGAACAGCGTTGATGATAGCCTTGAAGGCATCGTCAACACATGGAACGAAAACGTCTGGCTCGCATCACGCGGCGGCGGCATCGGTACCTATTGGGGCAGCGTGCGCGGTATCGGCGAACCCGTTGGCCTCAACGGCAAAACCAGCGGCATCATCCCCTTTGTCCGCGTGATGGATAGCCTGACGCTCGCGATTTCGCAGGGCTCACTGCGGCGCGGTTCAGCTGCGGTCTATCTTGACATTAACCATCCCGAAATTGAAGAATTCCTAGAAATCCGCAAAGCATCCGGCGATTTCAACCGCAAAGCGCTCAACCTCCACCAGGGTGTGCTGATCACTGACGCGTTCATGGAGGCTGTCCGTAGCGGCGCTGAATGGAACCTTGTCAGCCCCAAAGATGGCAGCATCCGCGCAACCGTTGACGCACGTTCGCTGTTCCAGAAAATCGTTGAAACACGCCTTGCCACGGGTGAGCCTTACATCGTCTTCGGTGATACGGTGAACAAAGCGATGCCGCGCCACCACCGCGAACTTGGTTTCAAGGTAACAACGTCGAACCTCTGCTCCGAAATCACCCTCCCCACCGGGCGCGATCATTTGGGCAATGACCGCACAGCGGTCTGCTGCCTGTCGTCGCTCAATCTCGAAACCTGGAATGAGTGGAACGGTGACAAGCGCTTTATCGAGGATGTCATGCGCTTCCTCGATAATGTCCTGAGCGACTATATTGACCGCGCCCCGCCCGAAATGGCGCGCGCCAAATATAGCGCAGGGCGTGAGCGCTCGGTTGGCCTCGGCGTCATGGGCTTCCACAGCTTCCTTCAGGCGCGCGGCCTACCGTTTGAAGGAGCGATGGCCAAAAGCTGGAACCTCAAAATTTTCAAACATCTGAGCCAGGGCGTCAACGAAGCCTCAATGCTGCTCGCCACCGAACGCGGCGCGTGCCCCGATGCGGAAGAGCGCGGCGTGATGGAGCGGTTCAGTTGCAAAACTGCAATCGCGCCAACCGCATCGATTTCAATCATCTGCGGCGGCACCAGCGCATGCATCGAACCAATCCCGGCGAACATCTACACCCACAAGACGCTCTCGGGCAGCTTCTCAATCCGCAACCCGCACCTAGAGGCGCTGCTCATTGAAAAGTCGAAGAACAGCGACAATGTGTGGAACACCATCCTTGAACAGGGTGGCAGCGTTCAGCATCTCGATTTTCTCACGCCAGAGGAAAAAGACACGTTCAAAACTAGCTTTGAAATCGATCAACGCTGGCTGATCGAACTCGCGGCGGATCGCACACCTTACATTGATCAGGCGCAGTCGCTGAACCTGTTCATCCCGGCTGACGTCGAG
>ERZ1292633.3515-Hain-H41-02um-R1-3515-length-15170-cov-5_pt1 | contig 15170 bp, 1 predicted proteins | sample MGYA00564406_ERZ1292633 | MGnify/ENA primary metagenome ERZ1292633 (study PRJEB36523, sample SAMEA6512639) | groundwater metagenome | collected 2019-01-08 | study: AquaDiva: Metagenomics assemblies of 32 groundwater samples
AGATCCACTTTTTTCCGATACATTGGAACCCCCCGGGTCAAGTGTCAGGCAGCCCAGGAGTTGGGCTGCCTCGGCAAGAAAAGAAAAAATCACGATTGTGGCGCCAAAATAATGAAGATAATGGCAATGTCACAGCACTGCACGACGGATACGGCTACATCACCAATTCCATGACCGCGTTGATGAGGTCGTTGTGATTCCTTCTCAATGCCTGAATGGCCACCTCTCTGGGCGCGCCAGTCTGAGCCATGACGATGTCGACTTGTCTTGAGTCAGGGGGTTCCAATGTATCGGAAAAAAGTGGATCTCGCTCGAGGTGCGGCGGCGGAGCAGCATACTCTTCCTCTGGTACAAAACGAGGAAGACGCATAAGATGCTGTTGATAGTGATCGGGATAGCTTCCATCCACCTCTGGCTGTTCTGCGACTCGTGGGCCCGTCGGGTTGAGGTCACGACGACGATGAACGAACGAGGAAGAGAAGGGGGGATGAACCTGGGGCTGTGCCGACGGAGAGTGAGCGGCGACGGCGGCTGCGGGACCGACGGCTGTCGATAGAAAACCACCAGCGCGTGACTGCAGGATGACCCGTCGTTCGCAGTTGTTCGGCGAGAGTCGTCCACCATCAAGAGTGAGGGAAGTCACTGCGTCATCGAACCGGCCGTGATGTTGATTCAGCGCTCGTACGGCAACCAGGCGGTTCACATTGGCAGCTTCCACGACGCGGCAAATAAGCTGTTGACTCAAAAATTTCATCTCCGGCATTTTTGTGGCCGCGGAAGGAAACACACGCACAAAGTTTAGGAGGAGGCGCTTTACGGTCGGGAAGAAGAAGGAGCGGGACACCTCATCAACACCGTACGTGCCTGCCCCCTTGGACCCCGCCGCTTGCCCGCGATCGATGACCTCTTGCAAATGAAGGGCGAAGATGTATGGTGAGTAGCATCATCATGGAGAAGGCGTGAAGGGCCTTTACCAAGGAGGAGCACTACAACAATGGTAACGAGTAGGCGCTCTCGCGCACCAATACACGTGAACAGTGTGCACCGCATGTGACAAAAGGTCCCCTTCTCCAAATAGCGGTTGTGACAGAAAAGATGGGACAGTGGTCGTCGTGCCTCCCCCCGTTCGACTTCCCTTCCTCCCCCCTATAACCCTCTCGCTCCCATATCCATGTTTTTTTCATTTCCAAAGAGGCGCTGCTGATGAGAAGCTACCGGTTGCATCATGGCGATAAACATCGGATCAAAACAACGTCCACACGAAGAGCAAGGCCAGCCACCCAACAACCATCGACAAGGCCAGTCGCCGCCAACGTGCCGCCTGACCAAGAGCGTTCTGTCGGATTGCTTGCTCCTCTTGACGCCGGCGGTCCCACTCTTGACGGTCCAACTCCTCGATGTCCGGTTCCGCACCGCACTGCACGGCGTAGTCGATCGCCGGCACCGTCACACAAAGAAACAACAATCGTGCGACGCGAGCGTTGAAGCGGCGGACCGCGTCAATCCAAGGATCGGGCATGACGCGACTCAGCAGCCCAGCCACCTTATCACTCGCCCAGTCTCGTTCGACGGTCCAAATTCGACTCAACATAGCCTCGAAGGAGTACAGCAACCGACGCAGTTCCTCTGAGGGCAGCCAGGACCGGAAGCACAGGTAGGCAGTGGCCAGCGAAATGCACGCTGCGTACAACACCGACCAATAACTAATCTTGTAAAGCCGCGTTCGCCAAGGGTGGAGCCTCAGTCGCTTATCATCAAGGGGGATCGCGTCGTCAAGGAGAAAGGTGTCCGCCATGGTGGTGGCAACCGGCGGCTGGGGAGGAGGCGGCGCAGCGGACGCCGTCGCAATGCCCCCTCCTCCTTTGGCGGCGACGTTGTGTTTGTTGCCCTGTCCAGCCACCACACCATCATCCGGCGGCGAAGCGGCAGCCGCCAACGAACCGTTCGAGGAGCCTGTGACTGCCGCCGACGTGCGTTTGCCCGCGGCGGCCACCGCGGCGGCAGCCGAAAGTTCTGCGCGCTTCACGTCCGCGCGCCAGTGCAGGGGCATGGCGATAGCGAGCCCCGGAGCGCGACTAGCGACCCAGCTGAACCTCCCGGGTTGCGCACGGAGTCCACCCCGCCAGGAGATAATGTTGCCCGCTGGGTCCAGCCCAACCAGCCCGAACAGCCGGTACGACGCTCTGTTCCACACGTAGGTCTTATGCTGCCTCGCCGCGCGGCGTGCTCCCAGAAATGGCAGATAGTTAGACAGCGACGACGTCATATTGAAAGTGTACGTGTGTGCGTGTACCGTTTTGGCGACCTACACGACAACCGCAAACACCTCACGTTCAAACAAAAAGCCAGCCATCGTTGAGAACAAACATCCCGCAAACGAAAGACGCATATGATCACACACTCCGCTCCAAAACTCTCCGCCTACGAGAGAGCGCACGTGGTTAGAATGTGGTTTGATGGGAGCATCTTTCGACCCCGGTTCTCTTTCTCTCGCTGCAGTTCCCTCGCAGGCCGCATCCGTCCCCCCCGGAGTCTCGAAAAGGTGCTCGTTTCTGGTGTGGCGCCATGACGGCTGGCTCTCTCTTTCCAACCGACACGGAGATCCTTTTTCTTTTCAAGGAACGGGGAGAGGTAACGAGGCGGCAGCAAAAATGGAGACGACGGTGGAGACATGAGAAGGGGAACTCGAGAGACCGCGGTATCTTCTCGCGCCGTTTGCACCCCCCACTCTTTTGTATGGTTTTGATTGATGCGTTTCGTTTCAGGAGCACCCCTCTGCCGTTCTCTCTCACTCGCTCTTCCAAGCGCCTTTCGCTGCTCTGGATGACGGGAGAACTCGATGGTTAGTTATGCTTTATCATTCCACACAACATCAAAAAACGAACGCGTCAAAAAATAAAAGATAAACGAAAGATCCGGGGGGGTTGAAAGATTGAGGTCCGAATGCTCGATCGAACCAACTTTTCCGCGTTAGATCTTGGGAGGTGCCGCGGCGGGCCCTTCGGCTCCCTTCTTCTTGCCCGCGGCCGCGGCGCGGGCGTTGGCCGCTTCCTCGGCCGTGTCCAACTCGCGTTGATACTGCGCCCGAAGCCGGTTCTGAATCTTCTGCCTTACCATTTGAGCATCCTGTGACTTTGGCATCGACGCCCGGAACTTGCCCTGCACGGCCTCGGTTTTCCCCTTCTTTGGGAAGCGGGACTCCTTGCACTTGACGCAGATGTCGACGAGGCGACTGTTCGCGGTGCTACAGCCGCGGCAGTCCCAAAGGGTCGACGCGTCGATCGAGGCATGAAGGGCGGCTACTTCTTCCGGACGCAGGTTCGGATCCCAGTCGAAGCGAATCCAAGTGAAGGTTCGAACCGGGAAGTCGTGCCCTAGGAACTGAGACGTTGCTCGTAGCATGTCCGCTGAGACGTCGGCGTGCATCAACGTGAGTGGGGTCGTGATGTCGAAGGACAAGGCGGTTTGCACGAGCCGGCGCCTGGCGTTAATGTCCTTCACCGCATGAAGCACTCCCGTGGCGCTCATCGGCATCACTTTCCCGTCCACGACGAGGAGAATCTCACCATTGTCCACGTACAGGGTGACCACGTGAGGGAACCCATCGTCCAACTGCTTCTTCAGCTCGCCGAGTACGAAGGGCGCAGGTGGGTCACGAAGCAGCTTGCCGATCACCTTTTCACCCCGCTTCACCACTCCATTTTCAATGTCGGCGATGTAAGTGTCGTCCCGGATGAAGACCTCAATCGTGGGTTGGCCATCGGTGAACGCACGCTCGACGATGAGGTTGCTACTCGCCTGCAGCGGGAAGGGCTTCCCTTCCTCCCCTTCCTTTGGATGCATGGCCCATTTCCCGGTGCCGCTAACTTCGAGATCCTCGTCGTTGAACCGCTCGCGCAACGTGTTGTCCCAAACGACGGTGGCGGAGAGTTGGCCGTTGCAGTAGCTCGAACATTGGTCCACTTCATCGATGGTACCCGAGGCTCGGGACCGCTCGTTTTCGGGCAGGGACGAGTTCTTGTACGCCGATTCCTTCAGCTTCACCCGGTCGCCCTTCTTCACGGCGAGCGGCTGCAATCTCGCCTCCACAATGTTGGACTCGAAGCCTCGATCGTCGAAGAAGCAATCGTACGTGCGGGCGGCGATGTTGACGGCACGAATCTCTCCACGGAGCGTTTCACCGTCCAAGTACTTGGGTGCGGTGCTGCCTTTGTTGTGCTTCACTTTGTCGCCGACCTTGAACTTTGGCGTCACGGCGTTGCGCGCGTACTCCGAGGCTGCGCTCAAAAAGGGCCACTTCCTGGCCTGCGGCGTGACCATGGACTCCACCGCCGGGAGGAACGCGTAACGAACGTCGAGCGTTTGCGTGTCCTCCACTTTTTCTTCTTTCGGCGCTTCCGTGACTTCGACCTCCATGAGATCGCCTCGCCACTCACTGCCGCCCTCGACGAGCTCAATGGTGACCGTGCCTTCGTCACGATCGACGTCAATGACGACCCCAACGGATCCCGGCTTGGCGTTCTCCCAACCGAACTTCGGGTTCGTCACGGAGAGCTTGATCTTGACATACACGCCTTGCGCAATCTCGTTGGCGGCACCTTGCCCGATCATCGACATGTCCGTGAAGTCGTGTTCCGTGTGATTCCCCTGTCGGAAACACTTTCGGCACAAGTTGAACAGCGGGTCGCAGTGATTGCAGCGGTACCAGTTCGCCGGCGTCAAGTTGCTCGAATTGCAGGCGTTGCATTTCGCCCCACCCTTTCGCAAATCGGAGAGCCAACGGTCATCATTCATCGTCTCGCGCTCGTCTCCTTCTTCGTCGTCATCGCCATCCGCGACTTTGATCAATTCGAACTTGCCATTGCTGCCCCAGCTGTACTCCCCTTTGTTGCCACCGGGCCATTGCACGTGGGCCATGTCGTTTTCCACGCGGAGCACACGGCCAATGGTACCGGACCCTCCATCATCATTATCATGGTCCCACGTCTCCGGATTCCGGGTGACCTTGTCGCCGGACTTCAATCGCTTGAGTCGACGTAACGCTTCCATGAGGTCGCCGACGTCGTTGTTCAGGCCGACCACACAGGTCTCGTCCTCCTCCTCCTCGAGGATGCTCTTCGCCTTCTGCTTCCCGTCTTCGTCGTCGTCGTCGCCGCCTGCCAGATTGCTCAAATCAGGCAGACCGTCTTCGAACGGCGACACAACATCGGCGCCAGTTGAGATGAAGGCGCTCTGATCCAACGCGAACCCCTTTTCGGTGAAAGAAATGGACGACACGACCGACTCCCACATCGATTTGCCATTGCGCTCGCGGACGACCCATCCGTCGGCCGGGAAGGTGACGTGCATCCACTCATAGGTCATGCCGTCATTGCTCGTGGTCATTTTCTTACCGTCCGTGATCACAAAGTCGCCGACGGCTAGCTCCGAGACCGAATCCGCCTTCACTTTGGCAGGGCGAGGATCCGCGAGCACGTGCAGCAGCTCCACGACGTCCTTGCCGGCGGCAGCACCACCCTGCCCCGGACCCGTCCCCCTGGAAGAACCGAAGTTGCCAAACACGTTACTGTTGTCGTCCTTCCGCTTCTTGGCGTTCATGGAAAAGAAGGCGTCGAGGTTTTGATTGGCCACCGCGACGATGTTCGAGACGCCGAAAACGTCGATTTCGAAGGAAGGAGTTCCCGTCGTGGAATAACCACTGAAGCGCAGAATGGGCAAGGTCCACCGTGCAAGCGTCAGCGGCTTCCGGAGTTGCTCGAAGTGCCGCAACAAGGACGTTTTCTGATCGCCGGATGATGGCTTGGGCAAACGGCACTCGATGGTAAGGGCGAACTTCGGCAGAACGAGGCCACCTTTGGCGACTCGCTTGAGCAACCGTAGATTGGCGCGCAATCCGCAGCTGCCGTGCATACGAGCATGCACCCCGATGATCGGATCGGTTTTCACTCGGTAGACTCGGCCGGCGCCCGTACCCGAAATGAGACTGGGCATGGCGTCGTTGTCGAGCGTGAAGGTCAGGGCGGTGTCCTCTAGCATCGGGTTGCCCGAGTCCGATATGGACTTCATGTCCAACGCGATTTGTTCGGCTTCGATTTCTTCGATCACGCGCAGGTTCTCCGACTCCATTTCCCGGTTCGCTTCCGCTTCTTGCTCGCGCAGTAGGCGCATCCGTTCGCCCTTCACCTGCTTAAGTTCCTCCGCTCCGATAGGCTCCACGGTTGGCAGCTTCTTCCCTTGCCCGTCCTCCGCGTTGGTGTCGCTGCTTTCATCGAGCTCACGGCTGCCCGTGAGCGCGCATACGAAATCGCCAAAATGAATGGTATCTTCTCGGTGAGTGTCGACGGCACTGATGAAATCCAGCACGTCCTCCGCCGTAAGCTTCAGCCGGCACCACGCCATCGCACCCCACACTTCGTCGGGGCTCAACATGCCGCTGTGGCTATTGTTGAATGCGACATAAGCATCGCCGACGTTCAGCTCGCGCGCTTCTAGCTCTTTCTTGAGCAATAAGCCGACGACGCGTTGCTGCAGTAATGTGAAACCGGTTGCCATGCTGAAGACCTGTTGGATGGGCGTCGTCTCCCAACGCTGTCGCGCCCGCCGGCGGCAGCTCATCACCTGCTGGAAGAAGGCTTGCCTCATTTTTTGCGCGTTGCCGTGAACGCAGCGGAGCAGTAGGGCCAGCTCGACGTCGTTGTAATGAAGGTCGCCATCGAAGAAGCGGAGACTCAAGTAGTTCCGCGTGACTTGGAACGCCGTGGAGGGGTGCTTGAATCCACAGCTGGCGTCGATCATCGCGTTGGCGCTCGGCACCGCCCGCAACGCGATCGATGCGCCCGCGTGACCAGCGAGGAATGATGGACTGAACTGGCGCAAATGGATCACGCGCCGCAGCGTTTCCGCCTCGGCGAGGGTCACGGCGACGGTGTAGCGACCGGACTCTTCGTTTCGCAACACGTTTGATCTCAGTAAATTGAGGAAGACGTCGTCAAAGTTCACGACGAGCTCCCCATTGGCTTGGCGGAAAGGCGTTAAGATATTCGCCCATTCGTCGTCGGTGCTCTCGCATGACAAGGCGGTTTGGACCAAGTCATGTAGGACAGCGTCACTGAAGTTGTCGCCCTGGTGCCCCTTGACAAGCTTGAGCGTGTGTTGTAGCGCTTTTCGCGCGATCGAGTCTTCGACTGCGACGAAGTCTTCTGAAGGCTGCGGGCGCACGGTGAGATACTTCGAGTCCGGGATCCACTCCAACGTGACGATGACGTTCTTCATGCGTCGATGACCCGCCCATCGGGGGTCGTAGTAGTTTCGAGAAAGCATAATGGACTCTGGAAAGCTGAGCGAACGGCGCTTGTAGAGTCGGAAGTCTTTGAGGTGATAGAACTGAGCCGCACGGGTGGGATCGGCGAGGGTGTCCAGTTTCCACGGTGTCGGGCGCTCTTCCTCGCGACTGTAGGCCAAGTCCACGAATTTTTCGACTTCCACTTCCTGCTCCTTTGTTTGTTCTTGTTCCGACTCGCGCTCCTCTTCTTGCTCCTGCACCATTTGCACGTCGACGACTGGGTTTTCAATTTCATCTTCCTTTTTAGCACCTTCGATAATGCCGCTGAGAATCGCCTTTGCGGCATCGGAGGATCGGTCGAGAATGCGTCGGTGCTTTTCGACAAAGTCGACCACCGACTCACTGAACATGCGAGGCTGCGGAACGCCGGCCACGACGGAGAAAGAGACCGCTTCGCGGAAGACGCTCAAGGCATGAAGCGCTTCCTCAGAAGGCTTCGTCCCAATTTTGAAGCTCGCCACGTTGCTGCAAATCGTTTGAAAGGCTTCCTTCCTCCAAACGTTGGCGCAGCTCTGTAGGCAGAGTTGATTGTGCTGCACATGCTCGGACTTGATGGAGTTGACCAGCAGCCACGCGGTGACGTCGCGAAGGACATCGATGTGCTGTCGCTCTCGTAGGGGCGGAATAGCCGACTTGCGAATGCCCGAAAGCGTGCGCATAATTAAGTCGTACACCTCCGGGATGATGAGCAAACTCACCGTCTGTCCTAACCCAATGCCGCGCATGCGGTACGCGCCTTGCGAGAAGTCACGGAAGGTCATGTCTTTTCCGAGAGTCTGGACCGCCTTGGCGTTTGGGCAGTGTTCAATATCCATTCCCGTGGTGTGAACTTGATCGTAGAAGGCGAAGCGCTTGACCTTTGGAATACCGCATTCGGCCAGTTTCAGCACCCGTCCTGTGGCCCGTACGAGAATCATTTTTCGATCGAGCTCGTCGAGGAACACCACACCTTCCATGTCGGTCAAACCGTGCTTTAGGAGGTACTGAGCGACCTGCAAGTTGCTCATGCCGGTGATCAACGCGCCAGTGTCGATGAGCGCGTGAAACGGTGGATTGGTCGCCGTCGCGATATTGTCCAACAGCCCGCGGACGGTCCAACCCTGCGGCACAACCGCGTAGGAGACGACGTTCGGGCTCGTCAGGGTCGTGATGAGCTGGCCGTCCGTACCCTTTTCGTACTCGCAACTGCCGAGTTCCTTCGGGAGCAAATCACTCGGCGTACCCGAAAACGCGACACGGCGCTTGAAAATCATGTCCCCGCCGAGCTCCTGCCCAGAGGCCGACAACTTCGTTTGCTGATGACGCATGAATTCCGGGAACACCGACTCGCAGAGATAGAAATGAATCACTTCCGGCGTGCGGCGGAACAGGGCGAACAACTTGTCGCTTTCCTGCTTATTGGCTTGCTTCATGAGCTTAAGGGGCAGCACATCGCGTTTGCGGAGAGCGACGGCGTTGCCGGAGTGCGACGGTTCCATACCCGCCGCGTGATCATCGTTGTCATCGAGTAAGTTGTCATTCGAGAAGACTATCGATTCACTGGGCTGCATGCCGAGGTCAGCATCCGCGTCTTGCACCGGTTTCTTGTCCTTGTAGTCGTACGAGGCGAGCAGCTTGCCGCCACTGGCCGCGACCCACTTGTTGTACATGACGTTGGTCTTTCGTTGCGAGAAGCGACCCACTTCTTTGTCGACGGCGGCGTGCAGCTCGCGCATAATGTCGTTGAAGTCCGACTCACGCAACCCTTCATATCGATAGGCGAGAATGGACAGACCCATGACAATGTCGGGATGGGCGAACTCGCTACTCTGGCTCGGCATGTCCTTGCCAACGAAGGGGATGGCGGTCACGAAGCGTGATCGGGGCATGTTCGGATGATCGTCGCGGGCACGTTTCATGTCGTCCCCATTCATGATCCCAAAGCTGACGCGATCAATCTTCTGCATGATATGCGGCAAGAAGCAGGAGAGCCAATCGTAGCCGAGGTTGAGGAGCTTCATGTGGTCTCCGTCCAAGGCCTCGACGCGCTTGACGAACTCGGGCTCGTCCTTCAAGGTTGGACGGCGCACGAGATACCTCGTCGTGTCCGCGTCGCTCAGGCCAATGAGATGCTGACCTTTGAAGAACAACAACAGCCACTGCGCCAAGATCGGCTTCAACTCCGCATCATAGAAGTCGGGATTCAATAGCGTCAAGTGCGGCATTTCCTGGAGTGCGTTGTTCGTCAGTCCGATCTTCACCTTATCGCGGAAGCGCGTGAGGATGCCCATGGCCTCGGGACTCTCCTTCATCTGCGTCGTGAGACGACGCGTGTGGTAAAAGAAGACGGCGTCCAGCAAGTGAATCGGCAACCGCCAGCGCGTCGGCGTGAAGTCGATTTCCTGCTTCGCGCCGATGGGGAAGTTCAGCTCCGATTTCAGCGGGTGCAATAACATATCGACCTCATCCATGATGAGCACGCCGTCACGCCAGAGATTGAGCACGCCGAGAAGGTCATGGGCTTCATGCTCGAGATCCGGATGCCGAGGTCGCGTCTCGTCGACGATTTTGTCCAGACCCTCGATGAACTTGAGGATGACGCTCTTGATGGAACTCGGCGTCGTCACGACGATACCACGGGTTTCCTTCGCGTGTAGGAATTTGCTCACCGCTTCGCTATCGACGTCACTCGCTCGGTCGCTCACGAAGGTGAAAATCTGCTTGCGCAAGACGTTGGAAAAAGTAGTGCGCAGGACCGCACGCGAGAAGTCCAACAGGGCAGGAGGGACCACTTGAATGATTAAATTGTTGCCGTCCGCGAGCATCAAGGCCAGCAACGGCCCCACGACGGTGGTCTTGCCGGCACCCATGATCATTTGCTTGACGACGGACGTTTGATTCACGATCGAGTTGTACATTTCCAAGATCAGCTCACGCTGTCGGTCGCGGAGCACCAAATTCCAAGTGTACTCGAACAACATGAATCGCGGATCGAAAGTGAGGGACTTCCCGTCGACGTACACGCGCGGCGTGAGCAGCAACGTGGCCAGCGCATCCGCCTTCTGCATCGCCGACGCCACGAAGCTGTCATAATAATTGCGCTCCGCAGCGGTATCCGACGCGATATCGGCAGGCGGCAGGGACGAACCTTTGTCGAGAAGAGACAAGAGATCCTTCGCCGTTTCCTGTGCTCGGTTGATATGTCCGACTCGGTTGGCCCGCAGAACCGTGATGGACAGCAAGTCGAAGATCGCGTGGCAGGACGCCTCGGAGAGGAACGGGTTCAGTTGCCTGGAATCGGCGACGGCGGTCGTGGAGCACAAGCTGGCGATCAAGTAGTCGACGGTCACGAGCGCTTCCTTGCCCGCAAACCGCCGGAGGTACACGACGCTCGAAAGTCGCGAGGCGCTGTCACTAGTGGCGTGCGTATCGCGGTCGATATGATTGGCGGTGCGGACCACGGCGGGCATGGCATAAGACACAAAGCTCATGTCCTTCGCTCGTACGGCGGCGAGCTGCGTGATCAAGGCGGCCACGCGGCGCTTCAAGCCGTCGACCATAGCATTCATTTTTCCCGTCAGACACTTGCGGACGCTCGTCTCGGTCTCCAACCCCACGATCTTAGGCACTTTGTTCGCGTTTTCCTGAGAGGCGAAGTCGTGCATGTCCGCCTCGATGCGCTGCAGCATGCTGCGAGCCACCGTTTTGCGGGCGTGCTCGTGTCCTTTAAGGTCGAATGGCAACTCACCGGACACCAACGGCAGCTGCTGCTGTTCGCGGGTCAACCGCACGGCGAGGCCATCCGACGTGACTTGCCTCATGGGATCGGTCGCCAGTTCGTGCAAGAGGGCCGCATCCACTTCGAGGGTCGCACGCTCGTCGCCAAAGAGGACCAACTTTGAAAGATCGGGCACCCGAAGCGTGATCTGCCGGCAGTCGGCGTCGGCCGGAATGGGGAGGATGAGTGTCTTCTGCAACGGAGTGGACGCATCGCGCGTTTTCAGGCGGCACGGAATCACCAACGGGATCGGGGTGATCACCTTGAACGTTGGCACCGCTGGAACCGCGGGGGTGGCTGCCTCAGAGGCAGCAGCAGACGCGGCAGTTGGGCCGTTTGGATTCGGTGGAGGGCCATTGGGATTTGGAGGAGGGCCGTTAACATTCGGCATCGGTGACGAAGGTACGGGCGGTGACGAGGAGACAACCGGAACCGCCGCCGCCGGGGCTGCGGCCGCCACAGATGGCGTGGGAGATGCCGCTGCGTTGGCGCGTGCGGCCTCCAGCTTCGCGGCGGCGGCCACCGACCAAATGCTATCGTAAACCTGCGTCGTACGCTGCTCGATCTTGGACTTGGACACACGGTTGAAACGAACGAGTTTATTGTGAACCTGAGGATTGGCCAGCAGGAAGTGCATCATGTGCCCCAGGCCCGAAGTCGGATTTCGCGCGTCGCGACTAAAGTGGAAGATGATCTCGGCAAAGTCGCGTGAGCTGTCGGCGCTGCCAATTTTCACTCTCGACGTGTTGGTGAGCAGTTCGTAGTATCGCAGGAAGCTGTTGCTTGGCTCCCTCAGCGACATGGTGGGGCTTCGCTCCATATAAGGGTACTGCGCATTCCGCGTGGCTTCGCCGCCAGTGTAGCGTGAAAACAAGTCCCCGATCCACGCGAACGCTTCGAACCAGGAAAGCGTTTTCATCGAGCGGCTGTAGTCGAGAGCGGGAATCAGCTCGCGGGTGTTCTTGCCTTCGCCCTTGTTGTAGCGCTCGCAGGAGAGACACGGACATCCAAGTTCGGGACCGCATGTCGAGTCGCATCCGCCGCATCGGCACGAATTAGGCTTGCGGACGGTGTTGGATCCGCAGTACCAGTAGTCCCAGCGAGGGCTGAGCGTCATGGAGCGGCCCTCGTCGTTCTTCGGCTTGCCGGCGCCGCCGGGAGGTTTCACCGTGGCCGGATTAAAGTCGGTGTAGAAGAGCCAATTGAGCTCTTTGCCCAACGGGGGGACGTTGAATTCCACGTTGGCCCGCGGCTCTCCCTTCTTCTCCGCCTCAATTTCAGCTTCCACAAACGCCCGGCGATTCTGCAGCAAGCACAGAAAGAAGGCAGGCATCGGCTTCACGGCATGACTGAAGTAGATGAACAGCAGCCGGGAGAGCTCGTCCCGGGTCACACGGACATCGAGTGTTTCGCGGAGCAGCGCAATGAGCTTGGCTTGAAATCCGCGGAGAACGAGTCGCTCGTGAACCGAGGTGATTTCGGACCCAGGCTTCTTTTCGATACTGCGCAATGCGAGACCCGCACCTTCTTTGTTTTGCTCCTGTTGGTTGAATTCGCGAATCACGTTCATCTTCTTCACCAACATGTCGCAGATGTACAAGAGGCGCCGTTCTTCGGAGCGGCTGATGCGACACGCGACGCTCAGGTCGTTATTCTTCGCGGCCATGGCGGCGACTTCGGTCGGGGTGTACCAGCCAAGGTTGACTGGGGAGTCCGCAACCATGAGCGAAATTTTGGCGCGGCAAGCGTGCGCGTCCGGCGACGTGTCGGACACGTAGGTCAACTTGTTAAAGATCTGCGCCTCCTCCGACGTGAGTTCCAAATCCGTTCCAATCGACCCTGCCAATCCAAACACGTCGGTGTAGTTGCGGTGCAGGAAGCGCAGCAATAGCAAGTAGAGCGCGCTGGCAAGCGTCGGGGTGAAGACGAACGACAGGGAGACGTGGATGGGGTACAGATAGTACCGGGTGTCCAACTTGGTGTACCACCCCGCATCCCCGCGGTGAATGACCAGTTCGGTCGAGAACGGCGCTCCTTGAATCGCCGGTCGCACGACGTTGAGGGCCGGCACGAGGATGCTCATGGCGTTGTTCGCATCGCTGAGCAGTAGCGAATGGGGCACACCTTGCATGAGCTGAATCACGAGCGCGGGGCGGTCGTTGCACACGAAGAGCTGCGCGTGGTCCAAGGAGTACAGTTGATAGGTGTGCTTATCCGGCGAAAGGCGGGCGGCGAAGGACAACTTGAGCCGCGGCAGTTGAATGAGGTCCAAGGAGGCGGGAACCCCGGAACCCGAATAGTCAGTCTGCGTCGTCCAGACGAGTATGTGAGAAAGCAGCTCAATGCGCGTGAGAACCATGGCGAGCGAGTGCAACGGCGTGCCTTCGCGAGCACAGACAAGGTTCAGGAGCAGCAAATCGCGATCTTCGATGGTCGCCGCGTCGGTCTTGTTGACGTGCTCCACGCTGCTCTGTTTGTACATGCCGGCTTCCAAATCCGCGCCCGTCTTGTCGACTTCCACGAGGGCTTCGGCTTTCTTGCCGTCCTCCACGGCGGCCGCGGCAGCGTCGATGCCGGTGTTTTTCCCTTCGGCTGCTGTGCGAAGACGCTGCGTGCGCAACACCGCTTCGTCACTAGATTTCGGCGCGGCCACAGCGCGGGCGTAGCGGAAAATTCGCGCGCAGGTGTTCTTGGTGCCAAGTGGCTCGAATTGCATTTCACGCCAATGAATCCACAGAATGTGTTGCGGTTTGTTGAGCTTTTCCTCTTCGGTCGCGCCCGACGGGGCGACGGGATAGCCACGGATATTGTCATCCGCGTCTTGCCAGAAGAGGTGCGTTTCCAACAGCGCCGTGGGGACCAAACCATTGAGCAACTGCCGGGGGACGAACGTTTCGAGCGACCGGGAGATGTTTTCAGGGTGATTTGCGTGGCGCAAGATGACGGCCGTGCTCGTGACTTCGAACGATGAGTCAGGGTCGGCGTCACCCGCGGCGTGCCGTCCCCAGCGTGGCCATGGCTTCGGCCGTCGCTCGACGCCAGGGTTGAGCTGCATGAGGCTGTAGCGGTTGTCGCTTGTCCACATGAGCGACCGGTAGAAGCGGCGGCCGTGCGAAAACACGTCGAACACTTGAACCGTTTTGTACGATCGGAAAACAAAAATTTCTTTAATCTTGCGCCCGGATTCCGAATCCACCGCGCTCAGGCACGCGATGTGGTTATCCGCGGTCAACCGCTGCTCGGGAAGCAAGATGAAGATAGGAGGATGCCAGAAGGAGCGCTCAAAGTGAGCTTTCCGGATCGGCTCGAACAGTTCATAGACCCAATTTTCCGTTTCCGCGAGGTCGTCGGGGAAGAAGCGCATCATATTGTCCTCCGGAATGGGGAAGCGTGGATCCTCGGTGCGCCAGAGTTGAATGTCATGATCTTGGCCGACGAGACGCACCCAGTTCCGGTTCACGGATTCTTCCACGACGGCGCACTGCATACTTTGGAGCATTTTGGGCTTGCCGCCAACTGACTGTGAGAACACCGTAAAAATGTCCAAATTGGAGCAAAATTCCGGTGGCAGTGCCTTCAGGTGGGCGGCCTTGAACGTCAGGCTCAGGGTGTTGAGATTGAGTTCGACATCCTGCAGACCTTCGGCGACGGTAGGGGCACCGTTTGGCAGGGCCGTCACCCCGATGCAGTGTTGCAGTGTGGCGAGAAGTTCGGGTACGCCTCGCTCCCGGCCTTCGCGCTTCATGAGATCCTCGTCGAGACGAGCGAAGCGTCCGACACAGTCGGTGCCCGCGACGAAGCCCCACTGTCCTTGGCTCGACGTGGACGCGGCCACCGAGGTGCTGCTTGCCCCACCCGTCACAGCGGTGACGACTGTCTCCATGACCGTCGTGAGTTGCTTGACGTCCGGCTGCGCCATGAAATGCTGGACGATCGGGCGGCGGAGGCGATGGACGACGCTGAACAGCTCGAATTCCGGCAGCTGGTACGTGCCGAAGCTGTACCGAGTCGTCAGGAACGTGAAACTGCAGAGAACTTGACTGATGTCGTCGACGACAGCGCTATTGGTGT
>ERZ1292633.3517-Hain-H41-02um-R1-3517-length-15167-cov-7_pt1 | contig 15167 bp, 15 predicted proteins | sample MGYA00564406_ERZ1292633 | MGnify/ENA primary metagenome ERZ1292633 (study PRJEB36523, sample SAMEA6512639) | groundwater metagenome | collected 2019-01-08 | study: AquaDiva: Metagenomics assemblies of 32 groundwater samples
ACTGCGTCTCGGGACCCCCAGGTCCGTCGAGACGCAGCGCCCTGCCCCCACCTCCTCCACCACGAAGCAACAGACTCCCCATCCTGCCGTTACAGTTAAAAAACCGTTAATAGACAAGTTGTGACTGGTATTCAAACCAGATCATAAGCGCTACAATGACTCAGTATACTGGAGAGTCGCCATATCACTTAGGTCGCGATGGATTTCAAAAAGTAGGATCTGATAATCCTGCTTCCGTCTGCCGCCCACGTGTCGCGCTTAACAAGTGCCCACCATAGTGCGTCCATCTTATAATCTTAATATAAAGATCAAAAGCTAAGATCTGATTAAGAATATACAGCATTAAAAATTAAGGAGTCTGACAGGCATGCGCATTGTATTCATGGGTAGTTCGACGTTTGGCTTGCCTGCTTTGACGTTCTTACATCAAAAACATCAGGTGGTTTGCATATATACACGTCCAGAAAAACCTGCTGGTCGAGGCATGAAAGAACAGAAAACACCCATTCATGAGTTTGCTTTGATGCATGGAATTCCCGTACAAACGCCAACGACATTACGCACGGAAACAGCCGCAGACGAGTTATCTGCTTTTAACCCTGATGCTCTAGTCGTGGCAGCTTACGGCTTGATTTTGCCTCAGGCGATTTTAGATGTGCCACAAAAAGGATGTATCAATATTCACGGTTCTTTATTGCCCAGATGGCGCGGTGCAGCCCCTATCCACCACGCTTTGTTAAGTGGAGATCAAGAAATAGGCGTCACCATTATGAGGATGGATGCAGGATTGGATACGGGCCCCATGCTCAAAAAAGGTGTCTTACATATTGAGGATAACACCAACTTTCAAACAGTCCATGACGCTATGGCCGAATTAGGAGGCGCTTTATTGATTGAAGTCCTTGATCACTTAGACTCTATCGTCCCTGAAATTCAAGATGAAGCACGCGCAACCTATGCCCATAAAGTCACAAAGGAAGATGCTATTATAACCAATCAAATGCCTGTTCAAAAAGTATTCAATATCATTCGTACATTTGGAGGCAGCTTTGGCGGACGTTTCTCGTACAAAGAAGAAACTCTAGCCATTCATCAATGCGTTGTTCTTGACAGGGACGATCACGAAAACAATGAACGAATTCTTATAAAAGACAAAACAGGGCGACTGCTATTTCCTTGTAGCGACGGCATGATTGAAATTAGGTCCATCCAGCGAAGCGGCAAACGTATCATGACAGCGAAAGAATTTCTCAATGGATTTAGCTTACAGTAATGCACTTGGTCCTACCATTACTATACCCTTACCCAGACGGGCCATCCCCCTCGCAAAGGTATGCCCCCGACCAAACATGGCTATGGACCATTGCTGACCATCAAAAGTCATAACAATTTTCGAAATCCAGTCCTCATCATCAAGCATGTGCGGCAAAATGAAACTATAAGGTAAATTCATTCGCGCTCCAAGACACGTAGAGCTGTTTGATTCCTGACTGCCAAGCAACCCAAAAGCTTGCTGCACAAAACAATAAGAATATTTATTCTGCCCTTTCCCTGCCCCTTTACTGCGTACTATTTTCAGTATATCCCCCCCACGAATAGATAGCGTTGCTATAAATTGCCGAAAAGCATCTATTAACTGCGGGTCATGATCTCTTTTTTCGAATCCTCTTAGTTGAATAGGAACAACACTCATTTGTCTGCGCCATGTGCTTTGCGGATTAACTGGCTGGCGCCCCAACGATCCCTGTTGTCCCGATTGAAATGCTGTCTTACCTTGATAGGAAGGATAAAAAGGTCTTGAATTTGCACGCTGAACAAATGGATTTTGTGCAAAATTATCACGGGGTTGATACCCTCTTTGATCCCTTTGACCGCCTCTAGCGTAACCTGGATATGTTAAAGAATAGGCTTTTGGCAGGAATCTTTTCGGATATCCGTATCCATCTTGATACCCTTGAGGATACGACTGGGACCCTGTCCAACTTCTCCCCTGGGTAGGATAATACCTAGCCTGTACGATATTCATACCAATCAACACAGAAAAAATCATGAACGATGTTTTTAATTATTCTATAACTGAAATTTATATAAGATATAAAGATTAAGAATAAGTTAAAAAATATATAATTCTTTAGTAACTTCCGGAAAGACATCCTTAGGCCCGATACGACAAGGCTTCTAGCACATCCCCCTCTTCCACCTGCACATGATCATTCAAATCAGCAATCGTTCGGGCGACGCGCAAAATACGGGTATAACGCCTGGCAGAGATATCCAGTTGCTGGGCTGCTTCTTGTAGAAAATCCTCCACACCTGGCGCCAAATCTATTTTCGTGCGTAAGTTTTCACCTTCTAAATGGGCATTAATTTTGGATTTCTTAAAGCCATCCCCAAACCGATCCGCTTGCTTGGCGCGCGCATTGATCACGCGCTGCCGAATTGCTGTGCTACCTTCTGTTTCTTCCTTATGCAAATCAGATAAGGCCACGCTGTTTACGTGCACGATCAAATCAAACCGGTCCAATATAGGGCCAGAAATTTTGCTTTGATAATCAAAACAGCAGTTGGGCGCTTTGTAACACTGCTTTTCAACGTTTCCAAAATAACCACACCGACACGGATTCATGGCGGCAATCAACTGAAATTGCGCGGGATAGGTGACGTGGCTTTCAGCGCGTGACACGGTTATATCACCTGACTCTATCGGCTGGCGGAGCGAATCAATTACAACGCGCGCAAATTCTGGCAGTTCATCCAAAAACAAGACCCCGTTATGTGCCAGAGATATTTCACCGGGTTTGACTTTGCGCCCGCCCCCAACCAATGCCGGCGTCGACGCGGAGTGATGCGGTTCACGAAAAGGTCGCTTGGTAACCAATCCCGTTTCATCCAACATGCCCGCAATGCTGTAGATCATGGTCGTATATAATGCTTCCTCGGCCGTTAAGGGCGGTAAAATAGAGGTCATCCTTTTCGCCATCATGGATTTTCCAGATCCTGGTGGGCCAATCATCAACATATGATGGCCGCCAGCCGCCGCAATCTCCAAAGCCCGCTTAGCAGCGCCCTGCCCCTTCACATCTTTCAAATCGCAGTCTGTTTGATGGAACGCATCAGCGCCAAATGTTTGGGGTAGAACTGCTGGCAAGACAGAGCGTCCTTTAAAATGTTGGATGATTTCCAAAATATTTGAAGGTGCCAAAATCTGTAAGTCAGGTACCCATCCGGCCTCGTTGGCGTTATCTTTAGGGCAGATGATGCCCTTCCCGATGCTGCGCGCGTATAAAGCGGTGGGCAGCACCCCTGAAACGGGAGAGATGTTCCCATCTAAACGCAGCTCTCCCATGATGACGTATTCTTCAATCACATCTCGTGGGATCAAGCCGCATTCAGCCATCAGTCCAAGCGCAATGGGCAAATCATAATGGCAGCCTTCTTTTTGCACATCTGCAGGGGCCAAGTTGACGGTCATGGCTTTGGGAGGTAATTCGATGCCTAAAGCGTGAAAACACGCACGAATCCGTTCTTTCGATTCGTTAACGGCCTTGTCAGGAAGTCCAACAATATTGTGCTTGGGAATGCCCGGAAGGCAATGCGCTTCAACAATAATGGGATTGACATCAATGCCCTTGAACGCCACGGTGTGGATATGCGCAACCATTTTTTAAGGGGTTGTTTTTTTTAGCGTACGCGCAAAAAGCTTAACGTATTATTACCACCCGTGTAGAATAAAGATAGGTATACGTTAATGATGCTCCCATGGCACACACAAAATGCCTCATCATTGGGTCCGGACCGGCGGGCTATACGGCGGGCATTTATGCGGCTAGGGCGGCCATGAATCCAACCTTAATTGCAGGATGGCAAAAGGGCGGTCAGCTGATGATCACCACAGACGTTGAAAACTTTCCTGGATTTGAAACGATGATTCAGGGACCTTGGTTGATGCAGCAGATGGAAAAGCAAGCACATCATGTGGGTACGGCTATTGTTGAAGACTCTGTCAAAATGGTCGATTTTTCAAAGACGCCTTTTGTGATCAAGACAGAACTTGATCAAATCTATACAGCAGATACAGTTATTATTGCCACGGGCGCGCAGGCCAAATGGCTTGGCATCCCTTCTGAAAAAGAATTCCAAGGCTACGGCGTATCTGGCTGTGCCACATGTGATGGATTCTTCTATAAAAATAAAGTTGTTGGCGTTGTGGGCGGTGGAGATACAGCCGCGCAGGAAGCGTTGTACCTAACCAATCATGCCAGCAAAGTATATGTCTTTCATTGGCGGGACAAAATGCGCGCGCAGCCTATTATGATTGAGCGTATGGAAAAACATCCCAAAATCGAAATCATCTGGAACCATCAGGTCCATGAAGTGCTTGGCGTTAAAGATCCTCATAAATATGTGGCGGGCGTGATGCTAGAACATAGCCAAACTAAGGCACATAAAAAAATAGCCTTAGATGGTTTGTTCATTGCCATAGGTCATAAACCCTCTACAGATTTATTTAAAGGACAACTGGATATGGATGAAACTGGCTATATTAAGGTGCAAACAGGGTCAACTGTCACATCCGTTCCTGGCGTATTTGCAGCAGGGGACGTGTTTGACACGACCTACCGTCAAGCCATTACGGCTGCAGGTTTTGGGTGCATGGCCGCCTTAGATGCCGAACGGTATTTGCAGCACTAATTCATTTGAAACATTTTCATTGTTTTTTTCGAGAAGGATATGAAGGTCGGCTTTTTGGGCCCGCCAATCGGCCCCAGGTCCAAGCGCCCGCCCCGCCTTAACGTTTTTGCAACTAAAATAGTAAACAAATCGTTAATCTCGCGATTAGAGGTTCCACCCCGTAATCCGAGTAGCCTAAAATATAGATACGCGCGTACCCCTATAATTAAGTGACGCAGTCATCCCGGATAAACCTTCGGTTTTCCGGAACGCTACGCGACTAACCACCGTATTCAGAGTACGGCGAAACTGATTAAGAAAATGTAAAGGAATAGTCATGGCCACATACTTCCTAAAAGACGGCAAGCAACTGGATTTTGACAACATTGTCAATGCCTATGACATTGCCCACAAAATCTCTCCCTCTTTGGCAAAAAAAGCTGTGGCCGCCAAGGTGAATGATGGCCTATGGGATCTACTGCGCAAAGTGCCTAACGGCGCGAAAATTGAAATCATTACGAAGGATTCTCAAAATGGGCTGGAAATTCTACGCCATGATTGCGCACACATTTTGGCGCAAGCGATTAAAGACGAATTTCCTTCTGCCCAAATCACCATTGGCCCTGCTATTGAAAATGGGTTCTATTACGATATTTATGCTGAAAAACCATTCACTTTGGACGATTTCGAGAAACTTGAAAAAAGAATGGCCGCCATTGTCGATCAAAATGACCAGTTCATCAGAGAAGAATGGGATCGAAACAAAGCCATTGCATTCTTCAAAAGCATAGGCGAAGAGTTTAAGGCTCAAATCATCCATGATCTACCGCCCACAGAAACAATCACCCTCTACCGTCAAGGTCCATTCATTGACTTGTGCCGTGGTCCTCATATGCCATCCACCGGCATGGTTGGCAAAAACTTTAAACTAATGAAAGTATCAGGAGCCTACTGGCGCGGCGATCAAACCAAGGAGGTCTTGCAACGTATTTATGGCACAGCGTGGTGGACAGAAAAAGACCTTGCTGATTATTTGCATCGTTTAGAAGAAGCCGAAAAACGCGACCACCGCAAGTTAGGCCCGCAGCTTGGGCTATTCCATATACAAGAAGAAGCCGTTGGTTCTGTCTTTTGGCATCCTAAGGGCTGGACCTTATACCGTTTGCTTGAAAAATATATTCGCCAAAAACTAAACACACATGATTATCAAGAAGTTCGCACCCCATTATTGGTCGATAAAAAACTATGGGAAGAATCAGGACATTGGGAAAAGTTTAGCGAAAATATGTTTGTCGTGCAAGATGACGACCGCGTTTTAGCTGTCAAACCAATGAACTGTCCATGCCACGTTCAGATTTTCAAACAAGGCATCAAGTCCTATCGCGACCTACCACTACGCATGTCTGAATTCGGATGCTGCCACCGCAATGAACCACGGGGCGCGTTACACGGCATCATGCGCGTCAGGTCATTCACCCAAGATGATGCACATATTTTCTGCACCCCCCATCAAATTGTCGAAGAAACAAAAAAATTCTGCGATCTTTTGAAAGAAGTGTATACAGATCTTGGCTTCACAAATATCCGTATTAAATTTTCTGATCGTCCTGAAAAACGTGCAGGCGCTGATGCTATTTGGGATTTGGCTGAAAACGCGTTGCGGGAAGCCTCTATAGCCGCTGGATTGGATTTTACACTGAATCCCGGAGAAGGCGCATTTTATGGTCCAAAATTGGAATTTGTGTTGGTTGACGCCATTGGACGTGATTGGCAGTGCGGCACATTTCAAGTTGATTTCGTTTTGCCGCAGCGTTTGGGCGCGCATTACATCGATGAACTAGGTGAGAAAAAACATCCTGTCATGTTGCACAGAGCCATCCTTGGATCTATGGAACGATTCATCGGCATCTTAATCGAAAACTACGCCGGCGCATTTCCTGTATGGCTCGCTCCCGTTCAAGTTGTGATTACAACCATTACCGAAAAGCATAATGATTATGCACAGAAAATCTGCGATCAATTGAAAACACAGGGCATCCGCTGTGAGCTGGATATCCGTAATGAAAAAATAGGTTATAAAGTGCGCGAACACTCTTTACAAAAAATTCCTTATATTATTACCATTGGCGATAATGAAGTAGAGAATAAAACATTGACTGTACGCACCTTTGGCCAATCAACAAATGATACAATATCTTTAGAAAATTTTCTAACAATGGTAGTCTAACATAATGGGTTGTATCGTTTTTTGGGCCCGTATTTAACAATATGTCTACGCCGATTCAAAAATTAAAACGCTTACAAGCCCTGAAGCAAGGAAGGCTCCCTGGCGCGCACAGTGCAGAAGGGCCTGTCCCCGATGGATCATCTGATAAAATTGTGATTGTCATGAACAAATGGAACGTTTTCTTTATCCTCCTTTTCCAAGTCATCTTGGGATTTTTATTTTTTGGCCTAGGATTTTTGTTTTGCTTAAAAACATCGGAAGCCCTGGTGCAAAAAAAAGCCGAAGCACGCAAACCCGCGTACGGAAAGCTTTATATCCCCTCGTCTTCCTCTAATGCGCAAGATAGAAGTATCGTTCAAAGCATGGAAGACTATGATCGCCGCTAAAAATTAATCAGATATTAACTTTTCATCTTTATTTTTCTACTAGTTTTAACGTTACTTTGTAAGAAGGAGAAAAACAATGCTAAGTATGTTGTTTATGACCATTTTTTCCGATCCGACACCAATGTTATGTTTACAAGAAAGAAACACAACCCTATTTGGCCAGTCTGCCACAGCAGATCCTTCCCTAATCACAGCTGTTGCAGCATGTCAGGGGACGACAGAAACAACACCGTTGGAGGATAAGGCAAGAACAGCGTCCAGATATTTTGCCGCTTTAGCTGTTGCAGCAGCTATGCCGGATGCAGTCTCAGTTCAAAAAGGCCGGTTTAAAATTTCTGCCTTTAACACACAAGATGGATTTGCCCTTGTAAAGGGTACAACAGGTTCAGATGGCTCTGAACCTTTTGCCGTTGCTGTAGATCTAGCGTCTGTAGGTAAAACAACGGCGGAAATAACAAAGCCTGAAGATGTGTGCATCGCTTGGCTGTCTTATCTTGTTAACAAGTTGGCACGCAGCAGCGCAAAATTATTTGAACTGGCGCCTGCTTACCTACCGCATGAACTCAAGCAAAGTGTATGGTCCGTATACTCTGTTCTGAAAGCTGTTGCTGATCCTATAGCCCCCCCAGACGGAACTACGCAGGAGATTGCTGAAACCCAGCATCCACAATCTCTAAAAGCAAGATATACAGAATATTACAAAGATTACTCTCGTATTGCTGCTTATATGGGAAAGGACGCGTTCAATAAAATAGCTACAAATTTTTTTGGAGCAATTGGAATAATCATACATCCAGAGACCCAGGATAGAACACACCAATGGAATAGTGCTATGTTCAACAAAAAACAGCCTGAAGCATTTGCACAGACTGTTATTAAGTCAGGTTTGAGAACGGCAGTTTGGGCTGTATGGAATAACTTGATGACCCAGATAACTAAAACTCCTCCTACAGGATTCCAAAAGCTGCAAGAAGACTCAAGCAAAACATTATTAGATCAGATTAAAGCAAATCCAGCCTTCGGATTAATATAGAGTTTTAAGAGGCAACAGCAGATTTTTTCTTAGGAACTTTTCGCACAGTTGCAGCTGATATATTTTCATACTCATAAATATAATCACGCGTTAATGGCGCCTTTTCTTTGTTTTTCATCATCTGAATTTGAAAAATCATAAGTCCACGCTTTTGAAAACTGACCTCTGACCCTGCCAAATAATATTCCCACATACGAACGAAACGATCATCTAAGTGTTTCGGTAGTTTTTTGCGGTTGACCAAAATGCGCTGTCTCCATGCATGAAGGGTCGCCGCATAATGATGATGTAAAATCTCAATATCTGTAACATGAAAATGTTCATGTTCAACATGGGGCATAACTTCTGACAATGCGGGAATATAACCTCCAGGGAAAATATACTTGGCAATCCACGGCGAAGACATGCCCGAATCATACTCTGCCCCAATTGAATGCAGCAATGCCAAACCATCAGGGGCAAGCAGTTGGTATACCTGATGGAAAAATGTCTTATACTGCGCCAACCCAACATGTTCAAACATACCCACAGACACGATGCGATCATACTGACCAGAAATTTCACGATAGTCTTTTAGCAAAAATTGCACCCTATCAGATAGCCCTGCCTTTCTGGCACGCTCTGTCGCGACTTTATGCTGCTCTTCAGATAATGTCAAACCTACCACATGCACATTTTCTGTTTGCGCCAGGTGCAAAGCAAGACCACCCCAACCACAACCAATATCCAACACCGTTTGATGTGGCGATAAACGCAGTTTTGCTGCCAAATGTTTTTTTTTATCAAACTGCGCAACATTGATATCATTATCAATTTTTTTAAAATAGGCGCAAGAATATTGCCAATCATCATCCAAAAACAGGCCATACAAACTGGGCGGCAAGTCATAATGATGTGCTACATTTGATTTTGCTTTTGATAGAGAAATGCGACTAATCCAATTTTTCAGCAGCTGTTTTCCTTGCATATGCCATTTTTGAACCACAGAAAAAGCACCATTGTTCTGATTCGACCCTAGAACGAACAACAGATCATAAATAGATCCTCCTTCAACCGTAATATCCCCATTCATATACCCTTCTCCAAGTGCCAAATCTGGGTTCACACAAAGTTGATATTCAATAGAGGAGGTGTGTAAATGCATTGTAATTTCTGGAGCAGCTACAGAACCAACGTAACTTCGTTTTCGTCCTTTATGATCAATCACATGAACGGTTCCCACTTTAATAAACCGCTTCATCAGAATCTGAAAAAACAAAGACATGTAGTTTGACTCTAACCTATCCCTGTCTAATTATAATCCTGCCTATTAGCCCCATGTAAACCCACTGCATAAAAAAAATAGACTTAAAAATTATTAAATATTATGTTAATATATACATACATTGGCCTTAATAATATAAAATTATGTGTAATAGTCTAGCATTTAGTGATGATCAATGTGTTAGCCCCTGTTCAAGCGATATTTTCATCATCGTAAACACCAATGTGTTTGATCATCCGCTGCTTAATGTTGACGCGATCAGTCCTGTCACAGCTATTGGAGCGGTACAGTGCGGCACACTTCTCCACAATCCAACCAGTGACTCTGCCTACGTTTGCAGACTACAAGCATGCGCTGTACAAACAAATAATTTCTTAGCAGCTCATTTCTCAGACTACGTCAGCCATATATCAGATGCGTGTCAACTGGTGTATACGGGCCCTGTAACAGCAGGCCAAGTATTGATTGATTTGAACAGCTGCAATCTTATTTTTAGAGACTTCACAATCCCCTGCTCTGACGTATCCGTTTGCTGACACGGCATCTGTCATCCCCGCGCAGGCGGGATCCATATATTATAAATAGCACCATGGATCCTCGCTTTCGCGAGGATGACAATTATTTGACTAAGTTTCCAAACTTAACAAGACGACCATCATAATATAAGGGTACAGATCCAATAGGTCCGTGACGTTGCTTGGCAACAATCACTTCGGCCTTATTGTGAATACGCTCCATTTTCTCAAGCCATGACTGATGCTCTTCCGTCCCTGAATCTGGCTGCTTTCGTGATTCATAATATTCTTGGCGGTAAATAAACATAACCACATCGGCATCTTGCTCAATCGTTCCTGATTCACGTAAATCTGAAAGCATCGGTTTTTTGTCATCACGTTGTTCAACAGCGCGCGACAACTGTGACAAAGCAATAACCGGCAAATCCAATTCTTTCGCCAAACCTTTCAATGCACGGGTAATTTCCGAAATTTCCTGAACGCGGTTTTCGCTGCTGCGCTTACTGCCACCACCCGATAAAAGTTGCAAATAATCGATCACAATCAGTTTTATATTGTGTTGCCGTTTCAGCCGACGGGCGCGGTTACGCAGCGCCGTAATGCTAAGGCTAGGCGTATCGTCAATAAACAAAGGTAACTGGCTTAGTTCACGCGCAATGTTCATAAACTTGGGAAAATCTTCAAAGCCAAGTTCACCGCGCCTGATATGATCCGATGGAATCCCCGATTCACAAGACAAAATACGTCCAGCCAATTGTTCAGATGACATTTCTAACGAAAAGAAAGCCACAGCCCCGCCCTCTGACATTTCCTCATCTTTTTTGTAGGCACGCGCCGCGTTGAAGGCAATGTTCGTGGCCAAAGCCGTTTTACCCATAGAAGGACGACCCGCAATAATCACCAAATCACTGGGGTGCAAGCCACCAAGCATCCGGTCCATATCAAGAAATCCTGTCGTAATACCAATAATGTGACTGTCTCTTTTATACGCAATTTCAGCGCGTGCAATCGCTTGTGACAGCGCATCTGTAAATGCGATTACATTTTTCTCGGCCGATCCAATCGATACCAAATTGAATAATTGCTTTTCAATATCTTCAACTGTATCTAAGGCCCTTGTGTCGGGTTTAGGATGCTGCGCTTCTTGAATAATGGTGTCGCCCAAATCAATCAGAGCACGCCGCAAATGCATGTCATAAATCGTGTCGCCATAGTCTTTGACGTGAACAAATGACACGACGGAATCAAGCAAACTTTTCAGATACCCCGCGCCGCCTGATTGCTCAAACGTTGCATCTCCCAAAAAATATTGCGTTAGCGTTTTGTCATCAGCCGTTCGCCCTTGTTCGAATAAAGTTCGAATCGCCCGGTAGATATCCCCATGAATACGCTCTGAAAAATGTTCAGGATCAAGGAACTCAACAACATCTTCGATGCGTTTGTTGCGGGCTAATAAGGCACCAAGCAAGGCCTGTTCTAGCGCTACATTGTGCGGACTTAAGTCCTGACGTAGGGGAACAACATTACTAGCAGTAGACATTGACAGACGGCGCATACAAATCGGAAGACGTTCTTTACTATAAAAGTCCATTCTTCCCGCGTCAAAGTTGACAAGCGCGCATTTTTTAGAAACAATAAGAGCAACAACGATAGCTATAAATGTACTATGCCTCGTACTTGCCCTGTGACAAAACGCTGCGGAATGGCAGGCCAACAGGTCAGTCATGCCAATAATAAATCCAAACGCCGTTTCCTTTTGAACCTGCAACAGTTCTGTTTGCGCAGTGATGTTTTGGATCAAAATTTCAATATCCGCTTATCCACACGCGGTCTTCGCACGATAGAGTTTCATGGTGGATTGGACGGCTACGTCAACACCACGAAGAATTCTAAATTGGATCCTTATTTCAAAAAGATTAAAAAACGCATTGCTGCGAAGAGCGCTTAACATTGGATCTGTCATCCCGAACATGCGAGCTCTTGCACGAAGCGCTTAGAGCCCGTTAGATCCGGGACCCAGTATCTAATCTCCTGGATCCCCGCTTTCGCGGGGATGACAAATCGGAGGATAATCTGCTTCATGCTACTCCCCCAAAACGATGCTTCCTTCGGCCGCCATATCTTCGGCATAGACGAAGTGGGTCTTGGTCCTTTAGCCGGTCCACTTGTTGTGGTCTGCTGCGCCATTGATCTGGACACAGCGCCTCTTATCCCTTTGACAGATTCGAAAAAATTATCTTTTGCCCAGCGTGAAAGAATTTTTGCAGAAATCTTGCCCTATAAAAACAACGGAATTTATTGTGGATGCGCTTCAATATCTGCTCCAGATTTAGACCACATTGGCATTCCTACCGCTCTAAAATACGGCGTACAAACCGCTTTCGCGCGTTGCCCTGCTCCTTTTAACCCTGATCACATTTTGATCGATGGCAATAGACGTTATGAATTCCCGTACCCCACAACATCTGTGATCAAGGGGGACAGCACACACTATACCATCGCCATGGCTTCTGTTATTGCCAAAGTCCTACGCGACCGGTGGATGGGCATTCTTGACCGCCATTATCCAGAGTTCGGATTCCAGAAACATAAAGGTTACGGCACCAAGCAGCACCTCACCGCCATCACGCAAAACACCCCTTCCCCCCACCATCGTTATTCGTACGCACCATTGCGGAATAGGCGCAACTGAGTTAGACCTAAGAAAATTGAGTTTGTATCAATACTATATGCTTGCAATATTTTTTGTGTCGCTATGTGGGGCTCCACAACCTTTAGCAGCCAATCCGGGCAGGCACAGACTAGAAGATTTTGTACATCATCGCATGACAAGAGCGGCAGCTCTCTCGATCATAGGGCAAGCTGTGGACATGGAGATGTTAAGATTCCCGGGTTATATTCGAGCAATACTCTGCTTTTGTTGTGTGGAATAGTTTCTCTGAAACCTATCTAGGCGGCACCATAACTATGGACAAGTTTGCATTCTACGTATTGTCTTTCGTATTAACAACCCTTATCTATTACCATGGAGCACACAGTTTCATTAGATACATTAGACAACTCGAATTAGCACGAGAAGATGCTGCAAACAGACTGTCTCGTAATATGGCATGGACTATGGCCATTCCTTATGCCCGAATTGAAAACAATCCCATAAATTAAGCTGCGCATGCTTTACTCTTGCAAACGCAGTTTCAATAGGCAACAAACCCCTCACAGCACTGCTTCACAAGCTGCCTAATTTTGAGGATGTATTCTGCCCGCTGGGTAGGACTGATGGCACCACGGGCATCGAGGATGTTGAAGATATGGTTGTTTTTTAAACACTGATCATAGGCCGGCAGAGGTAACTGCTTTTCTAGTAATCTTTTACATTCTTCCACGTGGTCTTCAAAATGGCGTTTCAACATTTCTACCGAAGCCTCGGTGAAGTTATAATGAGATTGCTCAATTTCATTACGCTTAAAAGCATCACCGTAGGTGAAAGGCATTTTGGGATCATCGTTAAATGTTATGTCGAAATGGCTGTCCACACCTTGCAAGAACGCGGCGATACGCTCAAGCCCATAGGTGATCTCAACCGGGACAACCTCTAAGGCGAGGCCGCCCACTTGCTGAAAGTAAGTGTACTGAGAAATCTCAAGACCGTCGCACCACACTTCCCAACCAAGCCCTGCAGCACCAAGAGATGGGTTTTCCCAATCATCTTCCACAAAACGCACATCATGGTTTTTTAAATCCAAACCAATATATTCAAGACTTTTAAGGTACAACTCTTGATTGTTGGCAGGCGCTGGTTTCATGAACACTTGCAGCTGGTAATACATTTGAGTGCGATTTGGATTTTCACCATACCGGCCATCACTGGGGCGACGGCAAGGTTGCACATATACAACTTTCCACGGCTCTGAACCTAAAGATTTAAGTGCCGTTGCTGGGCTAGAAGTCCCTGCCCCCACCTCCATATCGTAAGGCTGCAAGATCATGCATCCTTGATCCGCCCAATATTCCTGGAGTTTCAAGATCAGTCTTTGAAAAGATAACATATAACCTCCGTACTATTTTCGTTTTGGCATGTGAAGAACCTGCCCGAACGCATCTAAGGCAGATTCATGAATCATTTCAGACAAGGTGGGATGGGGGAAGACGGTGTGCATAATCTCCGCTTCTGTTGATTCAAGTGTTATAGCCAAGGCCATACTGTGAATCATATCAGTCACTTCAGCGCCGATCATATGGGCGCCTAGCAATTCACCAGTTTTGGCATGGAACAATAATTTGATCATCCCTTCTTCTTTGCCAATAGCCAGGGCTTTGCCGTTACCCATGAAAGAAAAGCGTCCTACTTTTACGGCGTCCTTATATTTATCTTTCGCCTGTAATTCCGTCAAGCCGACGCTGGCAATTTGAGGATAACAATACGTGCACGCAGGAATTGCCCCCAAAGGATGAAATTTTCCGGTGGCAATATATTCCATCACATTCACACCTTCATGGGATGCTTTGTGCGCTAGCCATGGGGGCGTGACAACATCACCAATCGCAAAAATTCCAGGTTCAGCAGTTTGGTTTTTGTCATCAATTGCAATATGGCCCTTTTGTAATTGTATTTTTGTTGTTTCAAGTCCCAGGTTCTCGGTATTGGCCACAATCCCAATCGCAATAAGTACTGCGTCGTAATTTTCCGTAGAGCTATCACTGAAGGTTGCTTGTACTTCTTTATCGGTTTCTTTTAATGTTTGTACTGATTGTTTTGTGCGAATACGTACACCATTTTTGGTAAAGATTTTTTCAGCCAGGGTCGATATTTCAACATCTTCTTGCGGAAGAATACGATCCAGCAATTCAACCACTGTCACTGATGATCCCATGTAATGGTAAAAACTGGCAAATTCCATACCAATGGCGCCAGATCCAATGACGAGTAAACGCTGCGGTACCTTGTCTAAATCAGGTGTCATTGCTTCTTTGGCTGTCCAAATGCGTTTTGAAAGTTTCACATTAGGCAGCAAGCGCGCTTTGGCGCCCGTAGCAATAATATAGTTCTTGCCGGTCACAATTTTCCCGTCGA
>ERZ1292633.1276-Hain-H41-02um-R1-1276-length-27509-cov-5_pt1 | contig 15161 bp, 15 predicted proteins | sample MGYA00564406_ERZ1292633 | MGnify/ENA primary metagenome ERZ1292633 (study PRJEB36523, sample SAMEA6512639) | groundwater metagenome | collected 2019-01-08 | study: AquaDiva: Metagenomics assemblies of 32 groundwater samples
TCGCGCTCAAGGACCTGCCTGCGATGCACGGGGATGCGCAAGTGTCGCGAGAGGCAGGAAGCCGAGAGCGACCGGCGGAGGGGACCGCCGCGCCTGATGAAAGATTTCACGCCGCCATGGACGATGACTTCAACACGTCCGGTGCCCTGGCGGTGCTGTTTGAGCTGGCGCGCGACATCAACAAGCTGCGGGAGGAGGGTAAATTGGCCGCGGCCGCGCCCCTCGGCGCCGCCTTGCGCCGTCTGGGCGGTATCCTGGGCCTGTTGCAGCGCGAGCCCCAGGCGTTTTTGCGTGGCGGCGCGGCCGACGGCCTGACTGACGAGCAGATTGAGACCCTGATCGCCCGGCGCACAGAGGCTCGCCGGAGCAAGAATTGGGCGGAATCCGACCGCATCCGCGACGAACTCAAGGGCCAAGGGATTATTCTGGAAGACACGGCCGGTAAAACCGCTTGGCGAAGACAGTAAAAAGCATGGTTTATTGCCGTTTTGCTATTGACCCTGCCGATACTTATAAGTAATTTCTTATTTTTAAACCGGCAACCGCTAACGCCCGCGCGCCCGGTTTGGGGCTGGCGCGGGCTTTTTTATTCCCTGAGGATATTGTGGAATTAACCGGCGCAGATATTTTTGTCCGCTGCCTCGCAGACGAAGGCGTGGAGCACGTCTTCGGCTATCCCGGCGGCGCGGCGCTGCACATCTACGACGCGCTCTACCGGCAGGATAAGGTGAAGCACATCCTGGTGCGGCACGAGCAGGGCGCGGCACACGCGGCCGATGGCTACGCGCGCGCCACCGGGCGTCCCGGCGTAGTGCTCGTGACCTCCGGCCCGGGCGTGACCAACACCGTGACCGGCATCGCCACTGCGTACATGGACTCGATTCCACTCGTGGTGTTCAGCGGCCAGGTGGCGACGAGCCTGATCGGCGACGACGCGTTTCAGGAAGTGGACGCGGTCGGCATCACGCGCCCGTGCGTGAAGCACAACTTTCTGGTGAAGGACGTCAGGGAACTCGCCACGACCATCAAGAAGGCGTTCTACATCGCCACCACCGGCCGGCCCGGCCCGGTGCTCGTGGACATCCCGAAGGACGTGACCGCGCACAAGTGCGAGTACGAATACCCGAAGAGCGTCACCATGCGCTCGTACAACCCGGTGCTGAAAGGGCATCCGGGCCAGATCAAGAAGGCGGTCGACCTGATGCTCGCCGCGCACCGGCCGATGTTCTACACCGGCGGCGGCGTGATTCTCGGCGAGGCCTCCGGGGCGCTCACCGATCTCGTGCGCCTGCTGGCTTATCCGTGCACCAACACGCTCATGGGGCTGGGCGCGTTTCCCGCGAGCGACCCGCTGTTTGTCGGCATGCTCGGCATGCACGGCACCTATGAGGCCAACATGGCGATGCACGAATGCGACGTGCTCATCGCCATCGGTGCGCGTTTCGATGACCGCGTGACCGGCGACCTCGAGAAGTTCTGTCCGCACGCACGCATCGTCCACGTGGACATCGACCCGGCCTCGATCTCGAAGAACGTGCCGGTGGAAATTCCGATCGTCGGCGGCGCCGAGGCGGTGATGCGCGACATGATCAAGCTCATCAAGGCTTCCAAGAAGAAACCGGACAAGGAGGCGCCCGCCGCCTGGTGGAAGCAGATCGACCAGTGGCGCGCCATGAACTGCCTCGACTACGACCACGACAGCAAGCTCATCAAACCGCAGTACGTGCTCGAGAAGCTCTTCGAGATCACCAAGGGCGATGCCTTCATTACTTCCGATGTCGGGCAGCATCAGATGTGGGCCGCGCAGTTCTATCGCTTCGACAAGCCGCGCCGGTGGATCAACTCCGGCGGCTTGGGCACGATGGGATTCGGACTTCCGGCGGCCATGGGCGTAAAGATGGCGTTTCCCAAGGAGACGGTGTGCTGCGTGACCGGTGAGGCGTCGATCCAGATGTGCATCCAGGAACTTTCGACCTGCAAGCAGTACGATCTGCCGATCAAGATCGTGAACCTGAACAACCGCTATATGGGCATGGTGCGCCAGTGGCAGGAATTCTTTTACGACCGGCGTTATTCGCACTCTTACATGGATGCATTGCCGGATTTCGTGAAGCTCGCGGAATCCTACGGCCATGTCGGTATGAAGATCGAGAAACCGGGCGACGTGGAGGGCGCGCTCAAGGAGGCGCTCAAGATGAAGGACCGGCTGGTGTTCCTGGATTTCATCACCGACCAGAACGAGAACGTCTACCCGATGATCGCCGCGGGCAAGGGCCAGCACGAAATGCATCTCAAGCCTTGCAAGGCGGTGGTGCCGACCGACCGGGAACTCGCGTGACACGCCATATCATCTCGATGCTGCTGGAAAACGAGTCGGGTGCGCTGTCGCGCGTGGCCGGGCTGTTTTCCGCGCGCGGTTACAATATCGAGTCGCTCACCGTGGCACCCACCGAGGACGCGACACTCTCGCGCCTCACACTCGTCACCAGCGGCTCGGAAGACGTGATTGAGCAGATCACCAAACAGCTCAACAAGCTCGTGGACGTGGTCAAGCTCGTGGATCTCACGGAAGGCCCGCATATCGAGCGTGAATTGCTGATCATCAAGGTCAATGCCAATGGCGCCATGCGCGACGAGGTCAAGCGGCTGGTGGATATTTTCCGTGGGCGTATCATTGACGTGACCGAAACGACTTACACCATCGAACTCACCGGCACCAGCGACAAGATCGATGCCTTCGTGCAGGCGGTGCGCGCGGCGGGTATCGTCGAGGTGGTGCGTTCCGGGGTTTCCGGTATTGCCCGCGGCGAGAAAAACCTGCGAGTTTAAGTATTATTTATGGAACGCAGATGCGCGCGGATGTTTTTTATAGATAAACGCAGATAATTTTTAGTAACTCTAATCTAATCCGCGTTCATCATAATTGGAATCTGCGTTCATCTGCGGTTACATAATATTTTAAGGAGTTGACATGAAAGTTTTTTACGACAAAGACGCTGACCTTTCCCATATCCGCGGCAAGAGAGTCACCATCGTGGGCTACGGCTCGCAGGGCCACGCGCACGCGCAGAACCTGAAGGACAGCGGGGTGCAGGTGACGGTCGGGCTGCGCGAGGGCTCGGCTTCGGTCGCGAAGGCGAAGAACGCCGGGCTCACCGTGAAGAATGTCCCGGATGCGGTCAAGGACGCGGACGTAGTCATGATTGTCGCGCCGGATGAGCAGCACAAGAAGATCTACCAGGAAAGCATCGAACCGAACCTGAAAAAGGGCGCGACCCTGGCCGTGGCCCACGGCTTCTCGATTCATTTCGGTTTCATCCAGCCGCGCGCCGATCTTGACGTCATCATGATCGCGCCGAAAGGCCCGGGTCATCTGGTGCGTTCGACATTCACCCAGGGCGGTGGCGTGCCGTGCCTGATTGCCGTCAAGCAGAACGCCTCGGGCAAGGCGCGTGAAGTGGCGTTGTCCTACGCCTCGGCCATCGGTGGCGGTCGCGCCGGCGTCATCGAAACCACTTTCAAGGACGAATGCGAGACCGATCTCTTCGGCGAACAGGCGGTGCTGTGCGGCGGCGCCACGCACCTGGTCCAGGCCGGGTTCGAGACGCTGGTCGAGGCCGGCTATCCGCCGGAGATGGCCTACTTCGAATGCCTGCACGAGCTGAAGCTGATCGTGGACCTCATGTACGAAGGCGGCATCGCCAACATGCGTTACTCGATCTCGAATACCGCCGAGTACGGTGACTATACGCGCGGTCCGCGCATCGTGAACGAGCAGACCAAGGCCGAGATGAAAAAGATACTCAAGGAAATCCAGTCCGGCCAGTTCGCCAAGGAATGGATGGCGGAGAACGAGACCGGCGGCAAGCGCTTCCCCGAGATGCGCGCCCAGGCGGCCAAACACCCGATCGAAGAGGTCGGCGCCAAGTTGCGCGACATGATGCCCTGGATCAAGGCCCACCGCATTGTCGACAAAACCAAGAACTGAAAAAAATTCACCGCAAAGGCGCAAAGGACGCAAAGAAAATCCAAGAGTTTTTATTTTTTTAACTTTGCGCTCTTTGCGCCTTTGCGGTGAATGTTCTCATGGCTGACAATCGTTACCCTATACTCGCCCGCGAGGGCCGGTGGCATATCGCGCTCGCCGCGGGCGCGGCGCTGGCGGTGCATTATTTCGCCGGACCCGCGTGGGCAGCGCCTTTCTGGATTGTTCTCGTCTTTATCCTCCAGTTCTTTCGCGATCCTCCCCGGCAGGTTCCGGACGCGCCCGACGCGGTCATCTGCCCCGCGGACGGGAAGGTGATCGCGCTGGGCGAGGTCGAGGACCCTTACCTCAAACGCCCGTCCCGGCGCGTGAGTGTCTTCATGAACGTGTTCAACGTGCACTCCAATCGCAGCCCGGTGGCGGGAAAAATCATGGAACGCTGGTACCGTCCGGGAAAATTCGTCAACGCCGCCCTCGACAAGGCCTCGCTCGACAATGAGCGCAACGCCCTGTGGATACGCACCGATCGGGGGCAGGACGTGGTGGTGGTGCAGGTTGCCGGTCTGATTGCACGGCGTATACTCTGTTATGTGCAGCCGGGCGAACGGATTGCCCGGGGTGAACGTTACGGCTTCATCCGTTTCGGTTCGCGTGTGGATGTTTATCTTCCACTGGAGGCCCGGTTCGAAGTGTCCCTGGGCGACAGCGTGAAGGGCGCCGACGACGTGATCGCCCGACTCGCGCCGTAAGGCGCAGGAGAGATGATGGAAAATCTTGACGATACACCCGAGCTCGAGGAGAAACGCCGCCGCCGGGGGATATACATTCTTCCGAGCCTGTTCACCACGGCGAATCTTTTTGCCGGATTCTATGCCATCGTGCAGGCGATGAACGGGAGTTTCGAATACGCCCCCCTGGCCATTTTCATCGCTATGATCCTGGACGCGCTCGACGGACGGATCGCGCGTCTTACTCACACGGAAAGCGATTTCGGCGCGCAATACGACAGTCTGGTGGACATGGTGTCCTTCGGGCTTGCCCCCGCGCTCGTCATGTACGAATGGGCGCTGTCCGGCATGGGCAAGCTCGGCTGGCTCGCGGCCTTCATTTACACCGCCGGCGCCGGCTTGCGTCTGGCGCGTTTCAACACCCAGGTCGGATTGCACGACAAGCGCTATTTCCGCGGCCTGCCCAGCCCGGCGGCCGCGGCCCTGATCGTCGGTTTCGTCTGGGTGCTGCATGCCAACGGCGTGCCGGGAAGGGATATCAGCATCGCCGCGCTGATTATCACCGTGATGGCCGGCGTGCTGATGGTCAGTAATATCCGCTATCGCAGCTTCAAGGACGTGGACCTGCGCGGGCGGGTGTCGTTCATGACCATCCTCGCGGTGCCGCTGATCTTCGTGCTCCTGTTTCAGGACCCGCCGCAGGTGCTGTTCCTGACCTTCTTTGTTTACGCCCTGTCCGGGCCGGTGGCCATCCTGTTTCATTGGCTGCGCCGGGAGGAAAAGGATCCTGGCGAGAAGCATCACCCCCGCGGCATGTAGATTTCGCGGCCCCCGGGTTTCATTTTATCCCGGTTTGATTTATGCTTTAAATATGCAGCCACAATTCGCCAATTCATCCGGTATTGTATCGCCCCGTCAGGCGGCGGTATCAACCTGCATGCCTTTCTCTCTTGCTGCACGACTGCTGCTGCGCCGCTAGGCGCAATCTAACCCCCCTTCCTGGCGAGGAATATAATACGCAACCAAGAACCTGTTTTTAATCCGCATGATTTTAAAATCATGTTCACGATTATGTAATGACAGGACACGCCCTCACCCCTTGCCCTCTCCCGCTATCGCGGGAGAGGGGGAGTTGGAGGGAAACCATTTGGCCGAAGCAGGGCACATTTTCGCAGAGACAAGACCATGAACGATTCATTGATTATTTTTGACACGACGTTGCGCGACGGCGAGCAGAGTCCCGGAGCGTCCATGACACGCGAGGAAAAGGTCCGCATCGCCAAGGTGCTGGAACGCATGCGCGTCGACATCATCGAGGCCGGATTTCCCGTGGCCAGCCTCGGCGACTTCGAGGCGGTGAAAGCGGTGGCCGAGGAAGTGAAGGACAGCACCGTATGCGCCCTGGCGCGCGCCGTGGAAAAGGATATTGACCGTGCGGCCGAGGCGATCAAGCCCGCGAAACGCGGGCGTATCCATACTTTTCTCGCCACGAGCCCGATCCATATGCAGCACAAGCTGCGCATGACGCCGGAGCAGGTTCTGGAGCGGGCGGTATCGATGGTCAAGCACGCGCGACAGTACACTGACGATATCGAATTCTCGCCGGAGGACGCCGGCCGCTCGGAGATCGACTTCCTTTGCCGGGTGCTCGAGGCCGTGATAGATGCCGGCGCGCGCACGGTGAATATCCCCGACACCGTGGGCTACAACCTGCCGCATCAGTTCGGCGCGCTCATCAAGACGCTGCGCGAGCGGGTGCCGAATTCGGACAAGGCGGTATTTTCGGTGCATTGCCACAACGACCTGGGGCTCGCCGTCGCCAACTCGCTTTCGGCGGTGCTCAATGGCGCGCGCCAGGTCGAGTGCACCATCAACGGCCTCGGCGAACGCGCCGGCAACGCCTCGCTCGAGGAAGTGGTCATGGCCGTGCGTACGCGCCGGGATATATTTTCCTGCGACACGCGGCTCGATACCACCCAGATCGTGCCGGCTTCGCGCCTGGTCTCGAATATCACCGGGTTCCCGGTGCAGCCGAACAAGGCGATCGTGGGCGCGAACGCCTTCGCGCACGAGTCCGGCATCCACCAGGACGGCGTCATCAAAAAGCGCGAGACCTACGAAATCATGCGCGCCGAAGACGTCGGCTGGTCGGCGAACCGCATGGTGCTCGGCAAGCATTCCGGGCGCAACGCCTTCAAGAGCCGTCTCAAGGAACTGCGTATCGAGTTCAAGACCGAACAGGAATTGAACTCGGCGTTCGAACGCTTCAAGGACCTCGCCGACAAGAAACACGAAATCTTCGACGAGGATTTGCAGGCGCTGGTGACCGAGGCCGATCTCGAACAGGAGAACGAGCATTATCGCCTGGTCTCGCTCAAGGTCTGTTCGCAGACCGGCGAAACGCCGTTTGCCAACGTGACGCTGGCCGTGAACGGATCGGAGCACAAGGCCGGTGCCCCGGGTGGCGGGCCGGTGGACGCGGCGTTCAAGGCGATCGACAGCATCGTCGGCAGCCGCGGCCAGCTGTTGCTGTACTCGGTCAACAACATCACCAGCGGCACCGACTCGCAGGGCGAGGTGACGGTACGACTGGAGAAGGCCGGACGTATCGTGAATGGCCACGGCGCGGATACCGACATCGTCATCGCGTCGGCCAAGGCGTATCTGAACGCACTGAACAAGCTGATCGTGCCGGCGGAGCGCACGCATCCGCAGGTGGACCAGCCGATATAACGAAATCACGGGGCGCTGAAGAGGCGCCCTGTATTTCAAGGGAGGTTGATTGACACCTGAAAAACGTGAGGTATCCGTCCGGTTTTTATGCGGATTGGCCGCCGCCGTTATCGCCGTCTTTGCTGCAGGCAGCGAATCCGTCACGGCGGCGGAAGTTGTTGCCGAAGCGGGCTGGAAATACCGCGTGGTGACGCAGAATCTGCCCGGCATCGACAATCTGGTCATGGCCCCCGACGGATCGTTGTACGCCACGCAGGAGCTTCCGAACGGCGCGGGCAAGGTAATAAGGCTGCGACGGGGCGAAGTCACCATGGTGGCATCCGGGTTCAGCCGGCCGGATGGCCTTTTGCTTCGTGGGAAATTTCTGTTTATCACGGAAGAGGTCTCCGAAGGGCGTGTGCTGGAATTCGACCTGGCGTCGAATAAACAGCGCGTGCTTGCCACGCTGCATAATCCTGAAGGCATCGACACGCTTCCCGACGGCGCTCTCGTGGTGTCGGAGGACAGCATCAACGGCCGGCTGTTGCGTGTGCCTCGGGATGGGGCGAAGGCGGTAGAAGTTATTCTTGGCGGATTGAACCGGCCGGAGGGATTGGTTGCAAGACCGGACGGCGCGGTAATTTTCGCCGAGACCGCGACGGGACGCGTGCTGTCCTTCAAGGGCGGCGAAGTTAACGTTGTGGTGGACGATCTCGACGAACCGGATCAGGTGGAAATCGCCCCGGACGGTTCGCTGTGGATCACCGAGGATACGCGCGACGGCCGCTTGCTGCGGCTCAAGGATGGCGCGCTGGAGACGGTGCTTTCCGGGTTGCGCTCGCCGCAGGGCATGGCTTTCGGCAGCGACGGGTCGGTGTGGCTGGCCGAGCGCGGTCGGCAACGGCTGCTGGTGATCCATGGCAAAGACAGTCGCTGACACCGACGCCGTCTTGTATTTGCCTGCCTCTGCCGTATGCTTATCGTCATGAACGATGCGTTGGAGAAGTGCGGCAGGGATGCCGCGTCTACGGACCTAAGGACGGAAACACGTCGCCGGCAATATCTCGATGCGCTCGGCATCACCCGTTGGGAGCCGCGCCAGGCGGTCGACGCTTCACCGATGGAAGTCACCGGGACGCCGCCCGGTTTTACCGCCCCAGCCATCGTCCCCGCCGGGCCGGTTGGCCTCGAACACCCATCGAACGTCGCATTGGATTCCAGGGACTGGGCGGAACTCGAAGCAGCCGTACGTTCCTGCACAAAATGCTCGCTTCACGCCACGCGCACACAAACGGTTTTCGGTGTCGGTCATCGCCGCGCCCAATGGATGTTCATCGGCGAGGCTCCGGGGGGAGACGAGGACCGTCAGGGCGAGCCGTTCGTGGGCCGGGCAGGCCAGTTGTTGAATGCGATACTGTTCGCCATTGGCTTGAAGCGCGAGGAAGTTTATATAGCCAATGTGCTCAAATGCCGGCCGCCGGGTAACCGCGACCCCCAGCCGGAAGAGGTGATCCAGTGCGAGCCGTATCTGCTCCGCCAGATCGAGCTGATCAAGCCGCGTCTCATCGTGGCGCTCGGCCGCCACGCCGCCCACAGCCTGCTCAAGACCGAAGTCCCGCTCGGCAAGCTTCGGGGGCAGCGTCTGTCTTACCACGGCACGCCGCTGATCGTGACGTATCACCCGGCCTATCTGCTGCGCAACCCGGCCGACAAGCGCAAGGTCTGGGATGATTTGTGTCTCGCCAAAACCGTGATGGCCGCGATGCCGGACCCGGGGCGGGAGAAATCATGAGCGCCGTTGTCGCCGCGCCGCAGCCGCTGCTGCGGCCCATGACCGGACACGATCTGACCGCGGTTCTCAAGGTCGAGAGCATGGCTTACGATTTCCCCTGGACATTGCCCATATTCCGCGACTGTCTGCGCGTGGGTTGCCATTGCTATGTGTATGAATCACCGCAGGGCATTATCGGTCACGGCATCATGTCGGTCGCCGTGGGTGAATGCCATATCCTCAACATTTGCATGCACCCGGATTATCAGCGGCGCGGTCTCGGCGAGGGCATGGTGCTGTTCCTGCTCGACCTTGCCCGGCAAAAGAAGGCGCGCATCGCGCTGCTCGAGGTGCGCGTGTCCAATGCCGCTGCCTACCATCTTTATACCAAGCTGGGTTTCGACGAGGTCGGAACGCGGAAAAGCTACTACCCCTCCCGCCAGGGGCGCGAGGATGCAATCATCCTGGCGCGCGATCTGAGCGTCGGCATCAAACCCGCTTCCTTCTAGATTCCCAGGGCCTCGATGGTCCAGCCGACGCCGCCGGGCGTGACCTCGGGATGGCGCCGGTATATTAATTCTTCGATTTCCGCCACCCGCCGTTTCGGCACATCCACCATTAGCAGCACTTCTCCGTGCGACAGTACGCCGCGGAATTCATCGAGATGGGTATCGGGCACGCGCAGAGCGAACAAGGCCCCGGCAGCCAGGGTCAGCATCATCAAGGTGACGGACAGCGCCCCGCCAATCAGCGATGACCATGCCAGCGAGGCGAGCATGCCGACTGTACCAAGAAAAAACAGCAACAGGTTCCCGCTCCACGCCAGGCGTTCCAGGCGCGAGCCGGCATCCTGACGCTGACGCTCGGTCGCCGGCGGCAGACGCGTAAGCGTAGCGCCTCTGCCGGCAATGGCGTGCATGTGTTGGACAGCTACTCCGGCAGTTTCGAGATCGTTAACAACCTGTGCGGCCTGAGTTTCGTCGGGTATTACAAAGTAGAGTCTGCGGATGAACATATAACCTCCTTGACCGCCGGATGGGGCGGGAGAGGGTGCATCATGGCGCATCCCGCTCCGCCATCGGTCGACGTCTTGTGATCCTTTGGCAGATTATGGGGCGACGGAATGGCAATTCAATCCGACAAAAAATAAGGAAATAGCAGTAAGCTTTTTTGGCCCGGGTATGCCGGAAAACGAAATGTCTAGGGCTTGCGGTATTCCATTTCAGCCTGCGGGATCAGGCCCTCGATCTGGCGAATGCGCTGATCGTCGAGCGGGTGCGTGCTCAGGAACCCGACCTGTTTCCCGCCGCCATTTTTGTTTTTGTATTCGGCAAAGCGTTTCCAAAACGCGAGCGCTTCGCGCGGCTGGTAACCGGCGCGCGCCATGTACAGGACGCCGAGTCGATCGGCCTCCAATTCCTGACCGCGCGAATGCGGGAGCGCCACGCCCAGCGTGCTCCCGATACCGTAGGCCTGTTGCAGCGCGACACGGCTGGCTTCCGACCGGCCGAGTGTCGCCTGTTCCAGCAGTTGTCCGCCGAGCTGGATCAGCAGGCCTTCGGACATGCGTTCCGCGCCGTGACGCGCAACCGCATGCGCCACTTCGTGACCGATGACGGTGGCAAGTCCGGCATCGTCCTTGGTGATGGGCAGGATACCGCTGTAAACCCCGACTTTTCCGCCGGGCAGGCAGAAGGCATTGGGTTCGTTGGGCTTGTCGAACAGCACGAATTCCCAGCGCGCATTGCGCAGCGCTGCCACCGCGGCGATGCGCTGACCCACGCGCTGCAGTTGGGCGTTCGCCGCCGGGTCCTTGGAGATCGGCACCGACTTTTTGAGTTTTTCGAACTCCTGGAAGCCGAGCTGCATCTCCTCGGCGGGACTGACCAGGAGTATTTGCGAGCGTCCGGTTTCAGGCACGGTAGCGCAACCCGCGAGCAACCCGCCCGTTAGCAGGGAGACAAGGAGGAGCGCTGTGGTTGTGCGGTATGTCATATCTTTCTTCCGTAGCCCGCTTTGATGTGAAATTCCATGAAAAATTCCAGATGATTCTTTCCAGGAAGACATGAATCTTCTCCGATTTTACCCGCTACTTTCCCGGGCGCCTAACGCATGCCCGGCGGCGAACCCGCGCCGCGATTACGATAGAATGCCATGACGACAGGCTATATCGATTCCGGGGATATGAACCATGGCGGACAATAAAACGACTGTTTACCGCGGAAAAATCATCGACCTTTATCTGGAGAGAGTCACGCTTCCGAACGGTGCGATGGCTGAGCTCGAAATCGTCCGCCACCCCGGAGGCGCCGCCGTGGTGGCGCTCGATAACGAGAATCGAGTCTGCCTGCTGCGGCAGTACCGTCACGTGGCCGGCGGCTGGTTGTGGGAACTGCCCGCCGGCAAGCTGGATGCGGGCGAGCCGCCCTTGGCCACTGCGCAGCGTGAACTGGAGGAGGAGGCGGGCCTGCGCGCCGGCCGTTGGGAGCCCATGGGGAAAATCGTCAGCTCACCCGGCGTATTCACTGAAATAGTGCATCTGTTTCTGGCGCGTAATTTAATACACGTGCCGGCCAATACGGAGACGCATGAGATTATCGAGGTCCACTGGATTCCATTCACGGAAGCGCTCGCTTGGGCGCAGGCCAATCAGATTACGGACGCCAAAACGCTGGTTGGCCTGTTCCGCGCCGGGAAAATCGCCGGACCTTCCTGAAGGAATTCGGGTCAGGCGTCCGCTTCCAGCGGCTGGCTGTTGAGCGAGCCCAGCCAGAAGGACAGGTCTTTTTCAAGAAATTCTCCGGTCGACATGTAATGCGAACCGTCGCAGGAGAAAGTGAGCCCCACCAGACCGTTCATGATATTGATGGAACTGGAGCGCAGGTAGATTGTTTCATCGGCAAAGCGCAGCGACTTGAACTCGTCCAGCACCTGGCGGATCTGTTTCGGCGAGACCTTGGCGTTCGCCGGATAGGGACAGACAGGGTAGGCGAGACAGATATCCGGATTGATGATTTCATCGATATTGTGCAGGCGGTAGTTGTAGGGATCGTCGAACAGCCACAGCGAGCAACGCCCGCTCGAGAAATGGATTTTGCTGTGAAACACGCCGTGGTGCGACATGAGACGGTGAACGAGATCGAGCACCTGGTCGATGTGCTTGTCCAGCAGGCTGGGCGCGCGCTCCTGCATGAATACCGTCCCGCGTACCGCCGGATCGCCGCGGAACTGCTGCCAGCGCATCGGCGGCGGGCTCAGGCGTTTGTCCTGAATGAGATCGGCGAGCGCGAAATCGGCGGCGATGAATCCGAGAAGCCGGTTGTCCTTGCTGACGGCCTGCAGCGCGGTGATGCATTGCTTGGGGACGTACTGGCTCATGTACACGGACGAGAGCATGACGCCCTTGAACGGCAGGTGATTTTTCAGATAGGGCCGTTGCGACAGATCCCGTCCGCGCCAGGAAGGATCGATACCGCTCGCCTGTACCATGGACGAAACCTCGATGCCGTTGATATCCCAGGCATAGAGCAGATGGCAATGGGGGATGGTCCCTATGGCTTCGTGCAGGAGGCGGTCGAGTGCATTGGCGTCAGGCCAGATTTCGACGCAGCGTTCGCCGAGTTTCGCCATGGGTTCGCTGACGACTTCGGCCAGTGCGGCCTTTTTGGCCAGGATGGCCTGCTGGATGGATGACATGAGGTTCCTTTTCGATTCAGCTACAGTCAATGCGGCTTCTTTCGCCATATTGCCATGGTTTTGAACGGAGGCTGAAATTCCCTTGTATGTCAGTGTGTTCCGGATTGCGGCAAGTCAAAAACAGGCGGCGGCATCGCCGTTTGTGGCATGTTTCCTGCTTTCATCTATCTTTAGATAACACACTGAGGTTGTTGAAAATACATAGTTTTGGCAAGAAACGAGCGATGAATACCATTGAAACATTTCCGGGTCTGGTCGGGTTCTATACGTTGACACCTGAAGGTCAGCTTGGTTTCTACGGACAGGACAAAAAATTTGTCCTCGACGCCAAACTCACCAAGACCTTCATCGACTACAACGGCCGTTATCTCATGGCCTACCTGCAGAATCCGGTGCAGGGAAATTTCCGTCTGGCCATCATCCATCGAACACAGGAGAAACGTCCCTGGGGTTCCGATACCCTGCTGCTCGAGAAACATATCGTGCGCCGGCTATATCCGGTGACCGGGATGACGACCGATAAGGATCTGACTGCTTTCCAGAGGAAAAATCAGGAAAAGAGTATTTTCCGCGGCATGGAGCTGTTCCTCGATTACAAGGATGGCTCGAATCCCGGAATGCCGGTTTATTGTCCGGTGCTGTACGACCGCGACGCCACGCTGGACGATTACGCGTCCATTCTGGACAGACCCATCACGTCAGCCGACCGGGAGACGCCGGTCGTGGAGGTGCTTAACCTGCTGGCCGCCATTCCGATGGGCAGGCGCGATTCAAGTGAAATCACAATACTGAAGGACAAGATTTATCAGGGTGCGGTCAAGAAAGGCATGCGCAAGCCCTCCGCTTTCACGCTGATCGACGACGTTCGGGAGAATACCCAGACTGCCGGAGAGACCGACGGTGACGACCACTATGACGGCGTCGACAAACGGGCGGAACGGAAGGTGACGCTGGATTCAGGAGGCACCGGTGGCAAGGGTGTGGCAAACAGTCTCGACGTCAACGTGCTGATCAAGAACATCGCTACATCGCTGGTCGGTCATCCCGAGCCGGCAGACCCGATGGCGCTGAAAATCTTTGCCAGATTTCGCGATTTGGATCATGAAAAACTCGAGGCGATCGCGGCGCAATCCCTCATTTACAAGGTGCCGCCGGGGACCCAACTGCTCGAGCGCGGTACCAGCGATTCCTTGAATCTTTATCTGCTCGATGGCACGGTGAAGCTGGTGGCTGCCGACGGAGTGGAAAAATTCGTCGACGGCGGGACTGCCACCGCGAGCAATCCTGTCTCGTGCCTGAAACCTCGCATGTACACCGTGTCCGCTTTTACGCGCGTGGCTTTTCTGTGGATTGACGACAAGCTGATCGATGAAATCGTGCGGAGCAAGGCAACGCTTTTGCGTCGCGACGCGGCGAGCTGATCTTCTTGTTTCCCGCATCACGAAAAGCTTATCGTGAGCCGGGCCCTCGTGAATCCCTGAGTTTCCTATAGTTCAATTAATTCTGCCGATGTAACCGAACGGCTATTCGAACAGTTCGCCGACGGGATGGCGAATACGCTCCAGTATCATGGCGCGCACGGCGGCGCGGCGTTTCTCCCTTTCCACCGCCTTGATTTTTTCCTCATTTCCGGTTTTTTCCTCATCGATGGCGCTTTCACTCGTCTGCGCTACGATGGCCAGTGTTTTTGCTTTGCCGGTACTCTTGGCTGCGCTATTCGCTGTCTTCGGTTTCCCCGAAGAGGGGGCGAGCGACTTCACGGTTTTAGCAGTTTTCTGCTGAGCTCGTTCCTGCCTCAAGTCTGCTTCGATTTCGGCACGATGCGCCAGTTTTCTTTTGGCCCACGTATCCCCCTTTTCGGCGGCTTTCGCGTACCATTTAAACGCCTCATCAAGATCCTGTTTGGTTCCTAATCCCTGTTCGTGCATTTCCCCGAGAAAATACTGGGCGCGTACATCGCCCTTCTCGGCTATGGCCAGTTGCACATGGAACAGGCGTTCGTCGGCGTCATCGACACCGGCCGCGCCGGCCGGCACGCTCGTCATCAAGAGCAACACCAATAAATGACTTGAGAATCTGATTGACATTGTATATCCCCCGCAAATAACCGTTGCGTTCTATGCATCCCTTGTCCCTGAGATGAAAGATCCTATCCTTACTTAAAGCTATGCTATTTTCATGCCAGTTGATCGACAGACGGGCGATCCGAACGTATCAGAATATAATTATTCTCTTATAAATCAGGGGGGGGGGGGAAGTTAGCACTGGG
>ERZ1292633.3518-Hain-H41-02um-R1-3518-length-15158-cov-5_pt1 | contig 15158 bp, 14 predicted proteins | sample MGYA00564406_ERZ1292633 | MGnify/ENA primary metagenome ERZ1292633 (study PRJEB36523, sample SAMEA6512639) | groundwater metagenome | collected 2019-01-08 | study: AquaDiva: Metagenomics assemblies of 32 groundwater samples
TTGAAATACATCACGAACCAACCGCCAGTTGCCAATGAAATAATCAGCCAAACAATATGTTTGCCAATTTTACGCCACGCTTTATTGAAAGACCACGGCGCTTTATCCAGCCTTATTCTTTGGTTTCTATCGCCTTCAAACAAGCCTTCGACCCAAATGAACAAATCGGTCCAAACGGTTTGTGGGCAGGCATAGCCGCACCAAATTCGGCCAAACAGCGAAGTTGCCCAAAACAGGCCAATCCCCGCGAGAATAAGCAGGCCTGTAATATAGTAAACTTCTTGTGGCCAAATTTCGATTGGACCAAAATAAAACCGCCGCGCCTCAAAATCCGCCAATACAAACTGATCCGAAGTGGAACCCGCACGCGGCCAACGTGCCAATGGTGCAATATAATAAATCGCCAAAAGCACAATCATAACGAACCATTTAAGAGTCCTAAAAACGCCATTCACTTGCTTAGGATAAATTTGTTGGCGCTTATTGTATAATTCGCGGTCTTTGGCGGAATTAACAGCAGACACATCAAGGCGAATAACGCCCGATGCTGCATGGGAAGTTTCATCTGCTTGGGGCGAGGAGTTATTTGGTTCTTTATTTTTTGACATATTTTTTAGCTATTAGATGAAATATAGTTTTAATCCATACGACACAATGCCGCAAGGGAATATGGGTGTGATGGGGGGTGGGGTAAAATGGAATCGGTTGACCAATTCTAGTTTTCTGATCTAAGAATGAAAAGTGAATTATTTTGACCACTCTTTTGGAATCGAGCACACCCTTCAAAGCCTTTTGACGGGCGATCCAATGCGTGGGGTTAGTGAAGCAACCAACCAACTTACCAAAACCCAATTGGTTTTAGCAAACCCTGAAATTGGTGCATATTTATACCAAGCAAATTGTCTTGAAATTATGGATATGATTGCCGCGAAGCACCCAAATGGTTGTTTTGACATGATATTTGCCGACCCACCATATTTTCTAAGCAATGGCGGTATTTCTTGCCATGCAGGGAAAATGGTGAAAGTTGACAAAGGCAAATGGGACAAATCCCAAGGCCCAGAATTAAACCATGAATTTAATTATGAATGGCTAAAACGCGCACAAAAACTTCTAAAGCCAAACGGAACAATTTGGGTTTCAGGAACTATGCATGTTATTTTCTCGATTGGTTATGCAATGCAACAATTGGGCATGAAAATATTAAATGACATAACTTGGGAAAAGCCAAATCCACCGCCAAACCTTTCTTGTCGCTATTTTACGCATTCAACCGAAACAGTGCTTTGGGCTGCAAAAAGCGAAAAATCAAAGCATCTCTATAATTACGATGCTATGCGCAAACATAATGATGGCAAACAAATGAAATCAGTATGGCGCTTTACCGCCCCCGGCGGCGCCGAAAAAACTAACGGCAAACACCCAACCCAAAAACCATTGGCGCTACTAAATCGCTGTATTGAGGCATCAACCAACGTGGGCGATTTTATTTTTGACCCATTCGCAGGCAGCAGCACAACAGGCGTGGCGGCTTTGGGGCAAGGGCGGAAGTTTTGCGGAGTGGAATTGGAAGATGAATATGTAGCGTTATCTTTGAAGCGATTGGGCGAACAATACAGATATCTCAATCTTTTTGCGGCTGAATAAATGTCAGACAGCATTCGATCCGGTTTCAGACAAAAATTATTGCGTTTGAATTTTGAAGGCTTTGAAAACCTTACTTTTGACCAACGTCGAAAAATTCTTCGAGACCAAATAGTCGAACGGTTCTTAATGGAACCTCCAGGAACGGGCACTGGAAATGATTCAAGTAGGTGGGTCTATGCAGTCGAAAGTACTTGTAATGATGGCGTAATCTACATTCAACGTCCTGCAGCATTAAACAAAGGTATGGACTTTGAAGTAAAAGCGACAAACATCTCATTTGCGGCGCATACAAAGATTAATCCAAAACGAATTACCGACAGACCTAGGCACGATAGCTTGTACCCACCAATCTTGCATCTGAAGCAACAAAAATCGCCTGCTTACAAACGCTTAGCAGACCTTTTGCGGCTCCATTACCTTTGCATGGATACAGTTGAATATGAAACAGACAATTTTGATACTTTAAGCAAAGTATTTCCATATTTTTCCGAGAATAAGGTGAAACTTGAAATCAATTGTTTGACAATAGCTCGCACAATTAAATGGTTGTTGCTAGAACAAGATGTGACTTACTGGAATTGGTCAGGAAGGGCAATGTATTGGGGTGCGCTCACCAAAAAATTCGGCGAACTGCGTTTTGAAAAGGACGAAATAATTTAATGAAAAAAGGTGGAGTTGGCGGAGGAAGAACAACAACAGGCCTCGAATATGAGGGGAAAGTTGATTTGGCGACTGCACTTTCTCAAATCGACGGCTATGAAATTAGGAATGAGAAATCTAAAGCTGGCCTTCTAGTTTTATATTCTGGAAATATCGTAGCGCGCCTATTCAAGAAAAATGACTTTTACCGTTATTTAGACGAATGCAAAGTTGCGTGGAAAGGCACGATTTCCAAAAAACTATTGCCAGATGACGCTTTGTTAGTAATTGTCAGAGAAACGCTTTATATAATCGAAGTAAAGTACCAACAAGTAGCTGGCTCCGTTGATGAAAAATTGCAAACATGCGATTTTAAGCGAAAGCAATATTTGAAACTTGTTCACCCAATTGGGCTAAAAGTTGAATATGTTTATGTTCTTAGTGACTGGTTCAAGCAACCGAGCTATAAAGATGTTTTGGATTACATACATTCGGTAAATTGTCATTACAGATTTGGTGAATTACCGCTGTCGTGGCTTGGCCTTCCAACAGGAAATATTGAAAAAGATCTTGACCTTATTGTCGAGTAATTAACCCGCCCAAGCCATCGCATCAACTATCGCTTCTTCAAGTGTTTCACATTGAAATGAATCCAAGCAAGGTTCAATATTCGCGCCCTTTCCAAAATATTTAATTTCGCTATCAAATACAAAAACATCGACTTCATCTTCGTCATTTAATTCAAAATAAAAATCCAAGTTTTGATTAGGATTTTCTGCTTCAAAAGTTGTTTCCGATAATTGAGTGACTTTATATCCGCCGATTTCGATTTCCTGCTTTTGCATATTGTCCGCCTTGTGATTTGTTCTTGTTTCGATCTTAGCGAAGCCGATCGCAATTGCAAGCCATTTTTCAAAAACTTCTATTCCACAACCCCTCTTTCGCCAATGCCTTCATTGGCACTGGGGTTATTGAGGACAGTTATTTTGATGAGTTGAGTTAAGAACAATAAATCAAAGTCTCGTGGAATGCAGCATCTTCACCCTTCACCGCTTCCACCGTCGCGCTGTGCGCTATGGTGGGCAAGTCGCGGAGCTTCCCTCGAGGGAAGCACGTAGAACTAGTTCCTTCCCTATCCCACCCTTCATATCATGGCATATAATCGCGCGGAACAAAGCAATTACCAAAGAAAGGCCACACAAAAACTACTAGTTTTTCATAACATTTTGGCCGGTTTACCCACGGGCGAAATGATATGGTTTGATATTATTTTGGCCCTCAGCGTTTCGCCACAATGCCTCTTGCCATGACGAACTTCACATGGCGCATAATTGAAATATCGCTGGTTGGGTCGCCATTTACTGCGATAATATCCGCTACCTTGCCAACTTCGATTGTGCCAATTTGCGCAGAAAGGCCCAGATGTTCGGCGGCATCAATTGTGGCGGCATGAAGTGCTTCGGTTGGGGTGAAACCCGCTTGAACCATAAGCTCAAGTTCGCGGGCATTTTCGCCGTGCAGAGAAACGCCAGTATCAGTGCCGAACGCCACTTTAACACCGCCTGCATGGGCGCGTTCCAACATATCGAGCATCAATGGCCCCGCAATCAGGGCTTTATCGCGTTGTGGCGGGGTCAAAGGTGAATTGGGGTTGCGCGCCATTTCAAACACCGTAACCCCGGCCAAAACTGTTGGCACGAGGTATGCGCCTTTTTCACGAAACAGCCGAATTGATGCGGCGTCAAGATAAGTGCCATGCTCGATACTATCAAACCCCGCCCGAAGTGCCGCCTCGACCCCCTCTTTGGAATGGGCATGGGCGGTGACCCTTCGCCCCATTGAATGGGCAGTATCGGCAATAGCTTTGAGTTCGTCATCAAATAATTGTTGGCCCAATCCTGCGGCGGTATTGGACAAAACCCCACCCGTGGCGGTCACTTTGATAATGTCAGCGCCAGCGCGGATTTGTTGGCGGGTGGCACGGCGGCAATCATCTGCGCCATTGCAAATTGCGGGGCTTGCCAATGTGTGCATAACATCATCGCGGTAGCCATGAATATCGCCATGGCCGCCACTTGCGGAAATTGCGTCACCAGCCGCAATTATGCGGGGGCCAATAATTCGGCCCGCAGCAATATTATCGCGCAAAGCGAAAATAGCATGGCCACCTTCTGCGCCCAAATCGACGACAGTGGTAAAGCCCGCATCAAGGTTTTTGCGGGCATTTACCATGGCATCAAATGCCCAATCGCTTTCTTCCTTGGTCACGGTGTAAAGACGGCTATTGGCGCCGCGTTCATGGCTTAAATGGACGTGGCTATCTATCATGCCGGGCATGACGGTTTTATCGCTCAAATCAATAATTGTTGTGTTGGCGGGGGCGATTGGCAAAAAGCCATCCGTAATATCGATTATTATGCCATTTTGCACGACAATTGTCTTGCGCGGCATAGGCGGCGATCCAGCTTTAGCAATCAAACTGCCGGCATAAATATAAGTCGTGGCAATTGGCGCGGCTCGTTCGGTTTGTGCAAGTGCGCTCGCGGTTACACCGAGGGTCACGACCAAGGCGGCACCGAATTTCAAGACATGTGATTTCATAATTGGCTCCATTCTATAGTTCTTATTTGCGCAGCTAAAGACTGAAAGTGCAACAACTTTTCCGCCATTTTTGATATTTGACACTCAAATGGTGGGTGAGTAAGTTCAAAGCATGAATAGGCTTGACGCAAACAAATTCTTTCTGACACTTATCGTGTTTCTTGGGCTAGTTTCGCCGTCATTTGCTGCTCCAAATACAATGACAAATTCAAAGCAGAAGCCAACTGCCGCCGTCACTGGCCCCACCGTTTCGCCACATCAGCTATCTTCCGAGGAATTGGCCAAAGTGATTTCATCCGAAATTGTCGATCCAATGACGATTGATGATGATGATTTTTTGCGAACCCGCGATCCATCAATCTGGCGTGGCCTTGAAGTTAGGCGCATTGCATTCACTGATAATGGTGCGCATTGGGCATTATGGCGGGTTGCCAATACCAAGCGTCCTGCTGGGCCATTATGGTTGCAATTGCATGATAATGAAAATGCGCCGTTTTTGGGGGTTATTGACGGAGTCAAAAAATATGGGGGCGTCGCAGTATTTGTTGATACTGGCCCACATGATAATAGCTCGGCTTCGCGGTTTAATCGTGACGTCGAATTCGGGCCAAGAATAGATCCAAATCGCAATTTTTGGGGGCCAGGCATTTATACTAGCGCGCTTTTGGCGGATTTAGTCAATTTTCGCGGCGAAAACCGCATGATAATTTCAATCCATAGCAATTCGCCGAGTTTTGATAGCCGCAATTCAACTTGCGGGATTGGCACTGGACGCGGTGAAATTTCGATTTTGGTCTGTAATGATACGATGTTCCCAAGGCCTTCACGCAGCAGGCGCTATCCGTTTGATGACGACGACAGCCTAGCGATAATTCCATTTTTGGGTCGATGGCAGGATAAAATGGCGTTCTGCGCCAGAAGTTTGATGAAAGCCGATTTTAACATCGGCTTTGAAAAAATCGTGACAAGCGATGGTTCCTTGTCAAATTATGCGATTTTATCGGATTTGGATTACATAAATCTCGAAACCCAGGATCGTGGCGCAGGCGAAGCCGAATTGGCCGACGCACGGGCGCGAATCCACACTATGGTTGACGGGGCAATGCGGCTTTGTGCGGATTAGGAAATCACGCGCAATGCTGGTTTGATTGGGGTTGACGGGTCTGGCGGCAGAAGTGCGGGCAAAGAAAACCGTAATATTGGCCTTGAAACCGTAATATTGGCGGATAAGGGCTGAAAAAGACCCAAAATCCTGTCGGTGTGTCCTTTGTCCAACAATGGCAGGAACACCATCTCGATATCGGTGCGTTGTCCTGTGCCTGCACCAAATGCGGCAATACGCGCCAAAGCTGGGCCCGGCGTAGCTACGGCTGATTCCAAGAGAGCGCGAACCAATATTTTATCGGGCCCATGAAAAATTGAGCTGATTTCATGTTCGCGTAAATCACGCCCAGTCCAGACTTTAAGTTCCTTACCGACAGTGCGGAAAGTGAAAACGCCTTCGCCCACTCTTTGCGCCATAAAGAGACGATCCACCAAGGTTGATGCATCGCGCCCGCGAATAGCTTCGGTGAGTTTTTCCCCTTCGAGCCCATTTAAGGCGCGCCAAGAGCCTAATAATATTCGGCTTTCGGGGTGTAGCGCGGCATTATGCATAATTATCGTCCTTGATAAGAAGTTCTTCGTATTTGTCTGATATATGCATTATGTGTGCCACCCCGAAGAGGTGGTGTCAGTATGGCAAGTTACACCAAAAAAAAGAAATTGGCATCAATATTGCAAGATGCGAGTGTAACTTTGTGGGAGTCTTATTATGATTGTATCAATTCGGAACATCGCAGCCGTTGCGGCTTTGAGTTTATTAAGCAGCACTGCTGCATATGCTGGCGGTATGGGCGGCAGCGGTTGTTGCGGCACTGGCAATTTCAACGGCGGCATTACTAATATACCAACTATGCCAGCCCCTGCGGGCGGCGGTTGTTGTGGAACGGTAACCAGCCAAATTGTTGCTGTACCTGGCGTTTATGTTCCTTCATCCAATGTGAATGTCACTGTTGGTGGCGCTAATATTGGCGGATCTAACATTATGGTTGGCGGAACCAATTACAATGTCTCAACCAGCACATTTGGCGGGGTTAGTGGCAGTGCTGGTGGATATTATATCGGCGGTGGCGGCGGAAGCTATAATTCAGTTGCCCCGGTTTCACCTGGCCTTATTGATGGCATGGCTGTTGGCGGTGAAGCTGCGATGGAATCCTATATGGAAACCCGCACTACGACAGAAGTTGTCGCACTTCGCGCAGTTTGCATGGATGATAGAATGATGCCGCATCCAGCTTCGCGCCCTAGTTCGGATGAGCAAGTCGCAACTGGCTTTGACGGCGAAATTTTCCGTTGCATGGCGGGAACCCATATGGCTGTAACCATTGGTCGCATGGTCGATGGCCGCGCAGTTTGGGACGGTGGTTCATCAATGGCGTGCCAAAAAGGCCAAGCGCTAAGCTATAAGGGCGGTCAACTCACTTGCACCGCGCAGACTGCACAGCGCAATTGCAATGAACGCTCGCTTTTGCGTCGTTTTGGCCCAGGCGTTAAATATTTGACGATTACCCGCACTCAACAGGTGCAATCACAGCGCCAATCGAGCCAATATACTAGCTTTCGCTCATCAATGTTTATTGACGGCGGGGTCGGTCAAGGTGTATATTAGCAGTGTGTGAAGTTAATAAAGGGATTTGCGCATCATTTTTGATGGGAAAATTGCTATGTTAACCTAAACACAGGGCTTTCCAAAAAGTTCGAGGCCACGGTTACCGCCGTGGCCTTTTCTTTTGGGGCTTAACTTTTGAATTCTTTACAAATCATTGATCGGCACAATCACCGAAATATCGTCATAACCAATCAGTTGATTGGCAAAATCATCGGCATAATCGCCTGTCGAAGGGACTGCGGTTAGATCGTTTTCAATCGAATCATTTATTGCAACAATTGGGCTTAGTTTGGTTCCAAAACTGAATGAATCTGGTAAATTGGCAATGATACCAAATGCCACCAGCAATGCCGCCGCCATTGATCCCCACGCCATAAATCGTCTGTTTCGTGCTAAATCGGTTGAATCGCTAGCCATTTGAGCTTCCATATGGGCGAACATATTCGCAACCAATTTGTCACTGGGACATGGAGGCGGCGGTGAGGCTTGGTCTAAAATTAAGTTCAAAGATTTGTCTGTCATAATTTGTCTCAGTGTTTCAAATTGCAGCAAATGCCACAAAGTCGGTCAATATTTCTGGCTCTTCGTCCAAAAATTTTTGTTTCAATGTTTTTTTGGCGCGGGCGAGAAGTGATTCTATTGCTTCAACGCTCACTTCCAATGCCTCGCCTGCCAATTTGGCACTCATTCCTTCAAAATAAGTAAGCACTATGGCCGCGCGCTGGCGGTGGGGTAAAGTCGCCAACGCGCGGTCAATTTCATTAGCAATTTCACGATGGACCAATTCTGCTTCTGCATTTGGTGCATTGTCCATGAAATCATCTAATTCGTCACTTCCTTGCTCAAATCGGCTTTTGGCCCTTAATCTATCAAAACATAAATTAGTCGCCACCCGATATGCCCAAGTTTCAATTCGTGCTTGCCCAGCTTTCCAAGTTTTCGCTATTGCCCAAATGCGGATTAAGGTTTCTTGGGTAATTTCCTCGGCGTCATGGGTATTTTGCATAATGCGATAAGCAATTCGGAACAACTTCGGTGAAATTGCGCGAACCAATGCCTCTGCCGCAGGTTTCTCACCATTTGCGATACCGCGCAAATGACCCAAAAGCGGATCAAACAACAAAGGCTCTGAATTCATCAAACTACCTCACGCATGGTTCTCTTTTAATTACCACCACCCGGAGGCGAGTGGAACATCTGTCCGCGATTTGGGCGATGGCCTGGTCCGTGTTGCCGATTACGCATTGATTGCGCGGCTTCTTCACGCGTCACCCGCCCGTCATGATTCAGATCACCACGATCAAACATCGGCAATGCCATGGCATCCCATTCTGCACGCGAAATTTTGGTGTCGTTATTGGTGTCGGGGTTTGGTGGCCTTTGCGGCGGCGGCATTTGCCGTTCGCCTAGGGTATTGTTTGCGCCACCAGTTGCGTTTGGCTGGCCGCGTTGGCCGCCATGGCCAGCTTGCATTTCTGCGGCGCTCAATTGGCCGTCATGGTTAGTGTCTAAAGCCCCAAAGCGTTCTTCACGCATTTTTTGGCGTTGTTCTTCCATAGCCCGCGGCGCATTATTCCATTCTGCGCGCGAAATATTTCCGTCTCTATTGGCGTCCAAAAGCGCCGTATGGCGAGATTGCATTTGGCTGTGAACGCGAGCGCGCACTTCACGCATTTGGGTTTGACGGTGGTTGCGCATTTCTTCGCGCGTTAAAAACCCGTCATGATCCGCATCGATAGTTGCAAACCGCGCTGAATGTGCGGCACGGGCTTCTTCACGGGTCAGGACACCATCATTATTGGTGTCAACCCGAGCAAAATGCGCATCGCCCATTTGACCGTGTTGACCGTGACCTGGGCCAGGAGGTGGGGCGTCAACTTCATATGCCATTGCTGCACCTGAAAAAGCGCAAAGCATGCTAGTTGCAAATAATATATTCCTGATTTTCATTTCATTTTTCCTTTGAAAAATCTTGAACTGACCGTTGGAACTCAAACAATATTGATTCTTAAACTTTCAATCTAAACATTCAACGCCATTGGTTGGAAATTCCGTCGCAGTCACCAGCTTTTTCCATTCATGCGCGATAATCGCCCGTGCATTATCGATTATCGCGAGGGCATTTGCGAAATCTGGGGCATCCAAAGCATCGGCAATTATTTGCAAACTTGCGTGGGTCGCGGTTTTTGGATCAAAATCAACACCGCCAATAATTGCCAATAATTGCCGAATTTTTAGCAATATTCGACCAGAATCAATCAAACGATGGGCGGTTTCGCTATTCAATATGCCGTTTGCCGCAAGGTTACGCAGTGCCTCAATTGTGTTGGCTGAAATTATTTGCGGCTTTGAATTGGCATTCAATAATAAATGAGCTTGAGTGAAAAACTCCAAATCTATTATCCCGCCGTCCAGCCGTTTGAGGTCAAGTGGGCCGCGCGGTTTCATGGCACCACTTATTTTTCCGCGCATTTCGACAATATCGCTCAGGGTCTTAACGGCGTCTCGAACTTGCGATAATTGGTGGGTATAGGCGTGTTCAATTTTTTTACAGAGATTTTCATCGCCTGCCACAGGTCTTAATCTAGTGAGAGCTTGCAGCTCCCACGTCCAAGCGTCTTGCAAATAATAATTTTCAAACGAAGAAAAGCGCACTGCCACTGGGCCTTTTTTGCCAGATGGCCTTAGTTGCATATCGACTTCATATAATTGCCCTTCGGCAGTCGGCGCACTTAAAGCCAGAACCATTTTTTGGGTAAGTTTGGCAAAATAGCTTTCAGCGCTTAAAGACCGCGCGCCATTTGAAGTTTCAACCCCGTCAGCCGGGTCATAAATTAACATTATGTCGAGATCCGAATCGGCACTTAATTCATGACCACCCAATTTGCCCCAGCCACAAACCGCAATTTCGCCAGCAAAATCGCCATGTGTGTCAATTAGTTCGCGGCGCGCAAGTGTCAAAGCGGCATCAATACAGGCAATTGCCAAATCACTATAAGCATCGCCAGCGACTTCACCACTGGCTTGTCCACGAATTGTTTGGCAGCCAATCCGAAAGTCCTCCTCGCGATGGAACCTACGCATTACATCCAGTGCGGCTTCAAAACCATCACAATTGGCTAGCATCTCTTGCAAAATGGTTTTGCGTTCACTTTTTTCATCGGCTTCTAAAGGCGACCCGAAGCGTTGGGTTAGCATAGCATCGAGAATCGCTGGCTTTTTTGATAGTGCATTTGCAAGTCGAGAGCTGAGTGCCAAAGTCTTACAAGTTTCGGCTAAAATTTCGGGTTCGGCGACAAAAAGTGACAATGTCTGCACACCAGCACTAAGGCCCGAGAAAAAATCATCAAATCTTGCAAACACCACATCTGCCTCACCGCAATTGGCAATGGTTTTCAGAAGCGTTGGGGTTAAAGCGGTCAATAGTTCGCGTGCGCGCGGGGTTCTGGTAGCTCTAATTCGGCCATGATGCCAGCCGCGAATTGTTTCGCTTACCCTTTGAGGCTTTTCAAATCCCAATTGGGAGATAGTTTCCAAAGTTTCGGCATCATTTTCGACGCCAGTGAAAACCAGCGAGCCAATATCCGATGACAATGAACCAGATTGCGGAAATAATTCACTAATATGGGTGCGCACCATTTCACGGCAATTGCGGACTTTGGTGTCAAGTTCGGCTAGGTTTGCATAGCCGCATAAAGCCGCAACCCTTGCCCGCTTTTCTTGATTTTCTGACAGTGAATGGGTTTGCTCATCGTCAAGCATTTGCACCCGATGTTCGACATTACGAAGAAATTCATAGGCCGATGCCAAATCACTGCCGACATTGTTTGAAATTCGGTTTGCATCAACCAATGCTTGCAGCGCCTTAACCGTAGATGGTTCGCGCAGGTTTTTATCACGGCCACCCAAAATCAATTGTTGGGTTTGCGTAAAAAATTCAATTTCACGAATACCGCCCCGACCAAGCTTCAAATCAAACGCTGGGTTTTCAAAATCTCCAGAACGGTTGACGCGGTGGATTTGCTGCAAAATCGAGCTAACGTCGGCAATCGCTGCAAAATCTAAATATTTGCGCCAAATAAACGGCACAAGGCCATTCAAGAAAAGCGCTGCATCTGTCATGGACCCGGCAATTGCGCGTGATTTAATGTATGCGCCACGCTCCCAATTCTGGCCAACGCTTTCATAATAAGCTTCGGCGGCTTGGGTTGAAACTGCCACAGGCGTTGAAGATGGGTCTGGCCTTAGCCGCCAGTCAACGCGAAATACATAATTATCGGGCGTTACTTCTTCCAAAATGCGCGATGTTGCACCAATTATTCGGACACAAATCGCGGTGGCATTTGCTTGATAATCCTCCGCAAAAGCTTCGCGGTCAAAACAGGCAACCAAATCTATGTCGGACGAATAATTAAGCTCACCCGCACCATGTTTGCCCATCGCAATAATGAATAACCCAGGGACGTTGCCGTCTGGCGTGAACGCTTTTGCATCACGCGGGGAAGCATCTATTTGCGCCAAATTAAGCGCCGTTTGCACGCAGATGTCTGCAAAAGTGGAAAGTCCTTTAGTTATTTCCTCGAGCTTTAGAGTTTGCGACAAATCGCCCGCAGCTAAAAGGAAATGGGTATTGGCTTTTGCAATGCGTAGATCGCGCATTGCCGTCGGCATATCAAAATCCGCCGCTTGAACCGCCAAATTCGCCGCTAGACCAAGCAGATGACTTAGTTTTTCGGTTTGCAGTTTTTCCAGCAATTCGGGCGATTTTTTTGCCAACCGATCAAGATAGGGTGCTTGTTCCCTGGCTATATTTATTGCTTCAACTGGATTACCCAATGATTTCATTTTGAACATGGCGCAATCTATCACAAACCCGAGTTCAAAACCAAGGTGACTTTTAGCCCCACGCCGCCATTATCTGCCAAACCATCGCCAAGTTCGAGTTTTCCAGAATGGGCTTCGGCAATTGCTTGGGCCAAAGAAAGGCCAATACCATTGCCGGGAGTGGAGCGCGCGCCATCCAAACGCACGAAGCGCTTTTTGGCATTGTCGCGCTCAGCTGCTGCAATACCAGGGCCAGAATCTTGGACTGATATTTCGATTTTATTGGCTGCAGCGAGTTTGGCAGAAACCTCAATTTTTCCAGTCGGAGTATATTTAATTGCGTTGTCCATAATATTGGCAATCGCTTGAAACAACAAAGATTTATCGGCCTTCATCATCAAATTTGGCGCAATATTGCTGGCAAATTCCAAGCCTTTTTCGGTAACGCTCGGCTCATACAGCTCGGCTAGCTCGAGCAATGTTTCGCTTAGGTCAAAGATTTTGAAATTACCACCTTCACCCGCCTCGAGCCGTGCCAAACGCAAAACTGCATTAAAAGTGACGACAATTGCATCAAGTTCCGCAATGGCATTTTCAATCGAAAGCTGCAAATCTTCTTCAGTTTTTGCGTGCAAACTTGCATTCTCAAGGTTTGAGCGCAAGCGCGTTAAAGGTGAGCGCAAATCATGGGCAATTGAATCGCCAATTGTCCTTGATGATTGCACCAGTTTTTCAGTTCTGTCGAGCATGGAGTTGAGGTCTTGGGTTAATCTATCAAACTCATCGCCACCCCCAGATTTATAAGTGCGAGTTGGGGCGCGAATTGCCAAATTGCCCGCCATTACTGCTTCAGTAGTTCTTGATAATTCGTCCACCCGCCTTGAAGCGCCCCTAGCAACCCAATAGCCACCGATTACCGAAAATGCCAATACTGCCAGCGAGCCGAACCAAACCACCGAAACTATTCGTTCGGCCAATACAAACCCCGGGCCCAAGTCTTTGGCGACAAAAAGCCCGTAACCGTCTGGGCCCGCCAAAAACACGCCGCGCGCGCCACGTTGCCGCCTAACATCATCGCCGCGAAAATAGGTGAATCCGCGACCAATAATCGGCACGCTTCTTAAATCATCGCTGGTTTCTGGACGGTCAATTTTTGACAAATCCATCGGGACAGCATCAATATTTCCCGATAATACGGTCCCCTGCGGGGTAATTAGGACATAAAGACTATCGGAATTGGTTGCCGCGCGTTGGATAATGGTGCGATTGAGATTATTAACGCCGCCAGTGAACCAAATATCTGTCAATTCGGACAATTCACGCCTTGCGCCTCTGTCCGCATCATAGCTTAATATCCATACCGTTGAGGCATAGATAAATAGAAGCAGCAGAAGGGCAAAGCCAGAAAACAGCCCAGCAAACGTCATTGCCACTTTGAACGAAGTGGTTTGCAGCAATGATGTTAAGCTGGGTCTGAATTTCCATGAATCCATTACCCAGCTTTTCAGTTTTTCAAATTTCGCCCTAAAATTTACCACCCACAATTACGCCTCAAGACGATAGCCAGTGCCGCGAACTGTGTGCAGCATCGGGTGATCAAATTCCTTGTCGATTTTGGTGCGCAAACGGGAAATATGCACGTCAATCACATTGGTCTGAGGATCAAAATGATAGTCCCACACTTTTTCGAGCAACATCGTGCGAGTTACAATTTGCCCCGCATTGCGCATTAAATATTCAAGTAAACGAAATTCACGAGGTTGAATATCAATTTTCTTTGAAGCCCGCCGAACTTTGCGAGTGATTAAATCCATTTCCAAATCGCCAAGCTTTAACAAAGTCGTGCGATTATCAGGATCAACTCTTTTGCCCAATACTTCAACCCGTGCCACCAATTCTGCTGAGGAATATGGCTTGGATAAATAGTCATCACCGCCAGCTTTTAAGCCTTCAATCCGATGCTCAACGTCACCTAAAGCCGATAAAAACAACACTGGAGTATTGATGCCATCGGCGCGCAAATCTTCAACGACTTTCATGCCGTCTTTAAGCGGTAGCATTCTATCGAATACCAATACATCAAAATTGAGCGAGCGAGCGAGGTTTTCGCCTTCCACGCCATTATGGGCAACTTGGGTTTGATGGCCAGCTTCTTCAAGCGCGCGAGCCATGAATTTCGAAGTATCGACTGCGTCTTCAACAATAAGAACTTGCATTTTTGCCCCCTATTCTACTGGCAATGGAACATAGCCACCAGCGCCTTGAGCGCGCGTAACATATATTCCGATAGATGTTCTATGGGCTGCCTTGGCTGCATCCACTGCGGCTCTGAACTGCGCCGTAGAAGTAAGGCTGGTGCCGTTGACTTCCAAAATCGCGTCGCCAACTTTTATGCCACGTTCAGCAGCCGCCGAATCATCATCAACGGCGGTTACCATTAGTCCACCATCATTGGGGCCAAGGCGCAATCTTGCGCGCGCTTGCGCCGTTAACGGTGCCAGAGTCAAACCAAGGGTGGTTTCTGCGACTGCGGCAGGGCTATCAGGTTTTGGTTCGTCGCCATTGGCATTATCCGCCAATTGTTTTTCGCTTGGACGTGTCGCAATGACCACATTGACCATGCGCTTACGACCTTCAGGATTGGCGACTTCAAGGCGCACAGTTTGACCAGCAATGGTCTGCCCAACTCTACGAGTAAGATCCGACGCGCCTTCTATTGCTTGTCCATTAAATGACA
>ERZ1292633.3519-Hain-H41-02um-R1-3519-length-15157-cov-7_pt1 | contig 15157 bp, 16 predicted proteins | sample MGYA00564406_ERZ1292633 | MGnify/ENA primary metagenome ERZ1292633 (study PRJEB36523, sample SAMEA6512639) | groundwater metagenome | collected 2019-01-08 | study: AquaDiva: Metagenomics assemblies of 32 groundwater samples
CCGAAAGATGGAGCAAGCTAGTTATGCTGCATTCAATGCTGACGGGTCTCCATTCATCGGAGAAGAGTATCCAAAAGATGGATTTCAAGTTCTGGATATACCTTACAAAGGAGAGGAGTTGTCGATGATGATAATCTTGCCAAGTGTCGGATCAGCATTCCCTAAGTTCTCCAATTTCAACTGCAAACAACGCGATGTGCACGTGAGCTTGCCCAAATTCAAAATGGAATGCCAGTTCGAATTGAACGAGCCATTGCAAGCTCTGGGAATGAAGAGAGCTTTTACACCAGCTGCTCAACTTCAAGGCATAGCTCCAGGTTTAATGATTTCAAGAGTGATTCATAAAGCATTCGTGGAGGTAAACGAACAAGGAACAGAAGCTGCTGCTGCTACCGTTGTTATGATTGCGAAGGGATATGTTCCATTCGTTCCTGAGTTTACAGCCAATCGTCCTTTTATGTTCGCGATTCGAATCCACGGGCATCTGCTCTTCATGGGCCGATTTGTTTCTCCTTGAAGATGTTTTTTATGAGGAGTTTGATACCCCATATATGGATTTTAAAATTGGGGAGATTTAATTAATAAAAAAATGATTACAAATTGAAATCATCATCATAAGCAGGAATTACAAATGTATTTTCCTGTTCATCCTTTTCTTTTTTCTGAGGTTCTTCCTTATCTTCAACATGCTTTCTCTTGTTAGCATTGACCAGTGCTTGGAAGACGGGATCGTTTTCTGGGAGGGTTACCGTGAAACCAGAGGGCCTTCCGAACGTAGGAGGAGCGATTGGCGATTTGCCAATCAGAAAGACACCACGCAATTGCAGAGCGAGTTTTGAATTGCCTTGACCTGTATCGGTAAAATGGAAAGAAAACTCGGCGATCTGAACCAGATCAGAAGGGATCTCTGCTCGCTGTTCCCAAGTCAAGTTGGTGAACTTTCCCATAGGAAATTGATTGTAGATTGGGAGCTTGTTGTAGGAGTGTGTTTGTCGTTTTAAATCGTCGACGAACGAAGCCTCGAGATCTCTGATTGCAGCTGGTTTAGAAGGATCTTTGACTTCGGGTTTAGCATCTTTTTTATCATAAACTCGTGGGTGCATCATCGGCGCGGTCATCAACACGCGATCTTCGGATTGTTTCTCAGGTTTCTTGGGCAAGAAACACTTGCTATAATCAGTCCACAGTTCTTCGAGCTCTGAGGTGAGATCGATCAAGGCTTGTAATTTGATCAAAGGGTGTTTCTTGAGAATTTTAGTTTTCCATTCAGCCTCGAAGAGTGGACTGACCAAACTTTCCCAGAATAGCCAGATGCTGACCCGACGAGTCCATTCGTTAAATCGGATCACGTGTTTGTTGTGGTTATTTTCCTCCACTCCAGATGAATAGGCGAACTTGTCAGGCTCGAAGGTCCACGCTCCCTGTCGTTCATCCTTAGGTTTAAACTCTTTCATCGGAACGTCGAGATTTCCTCTACCCACATACATCGGATTCGATTGAGTAGTCAGAGGCGACAGCATCGCGATGGGGAAGCCTGCTTTATTAACCAGCGAGATCTTGTTCTTTCTGGAGCCAGTCTTGAAACTGTCGAACAGAAGATGAGCATCTGCAGGGAGAGTGGGTTTGATTTTGTTCTCGTGAAATTGAATCACACGATCGAACATTTCGAGTGTGTGATTCTGAACAGGAATGCTCGAAAACAGAGGAGTTAAATCTGCATCTATCAAATCGATCGATTCCATGATCGGTAGAATGAATTGTGAGTACCTTTTTTCTCAAATAAATACAGATGTAGAATGAAAGATTTTTATTTCAAATCTATTAATAGAATTTCTGGATAAGGTTTTACACGTCGTCGATTTCTGCCATTTTCATCGAGATTTGGCAAGTATTATAAGCCAGTTTTAAGTCTTGACGTACTTCGCTGCATACTTCGCTTAGCATTTCTCTTGTCATTTGTCCTATGCATATGTTAGTTAGTTTAGACGTGGTCCAGAAAGTAAATGCTTCTTCTTTATTCCAAATTAGTTCCATTGAATGACTTGGACCGAGCACTTTCTTGTATTTTCTCCCATTCACTCGATCAACAAAAGCACTCGTTATACTCTGTCGAACCGAATCATCTAATAACACTTGCCAACAAAAGTTGACAACGAGGCGATGTGTAGCCTTTTGTTCCATTATTTATTGATTAAATTGGATATACATAAGATACGTTTAATTTGTAATCTGTTTTGGAGCTTCTTCTTTCACGATACCGATCACGCCAGATTTAGTTTCGATTACTTTTGCTGAAACTTGGCAAGTATTAATGTTCAATTTTAAATGAATACGCACTTCTTTGCATACTTCAAATAACAAATCCTTGGTCATTTGTCGTATATACGTTTTTGCTAATCTAGATGTCGCCCAAAAGGTGCAATCTTCTCCTTTACTCCAAGTAATGTTAATTGAATCATTCGGACCAAACACTTGTACACGTTTTCTCCCGTGCAGTCGTTCTCCAAAAGTTTTGATTATTGTCTGTCGATTCGATTCATCTACACAAATAAAATCGAGGATCAGACAATGTGTAAAAGTATTTTTTTGTTCCATTCGTTAGTTTTATTATTTGAAAACATAACAATAAACAAACACTCTGTGAACAAACAAACATACTATCCCAACAGGAGATCAGCAGGCATGCTTAAGTCTGCTAATCCGCTTATACTTGAAAAAGCGTTCCTTGAGTGCATATTCCAGTCTTTCGGTCTTTGTCGGCAAATACACTTGAACATTATCAGTCTTGGACGTTAGATTTATAATCACTACGATCAGAAGCGCTATTGACACTGATGCTAATGCAATCACAATCCCTCGTTTGATATTTCTTTTTTCTTCTACTGATCGATCTTCCATTGTAAAAAAAAAAAAAAAAAAAAAAAAAAAGCTGTAGAATGAATTATGAAAAAAAAATCAATTTATTCGTTTTCTTTTGGAACTCGGTTGTAATGTCCAGAGTTGACTTCTTTTAGCAAGGGTCGTATTTTCTTGATAAAAATGCAACATCCTGCAATCAAGCAACATACAATAACGATCAAAATAATATCTTTGATCCATTCTAGAACATTGCCTCCAAGTCCTAACAGACCAAATAGTCCTCCAATCAGTCCTTTCGCCAGTCCAACTGCAGCGTTGACAATTCCATTGATGAGATCTTCGATACTCAGACGAAACGGAGATCCCAGATCATTAATATCATTGACGAGTTTATCGATTAATCCATCGAGCACTCTCGAATCATTGAGAAGTTGATTGATAATTGCATCACTTATATTGTTCAATCGACGTCCATTAAAAATATCCAATATAGCCGCGTCTGCTGCCGCTTGTGCTGCTGCTGCTGCCTTGTCCATTATCCCAGCAGTTATATTGAATTCTTGTTCAACTTCGACTTGGAGAGCATCAAGTGCTGGATCATCTCCTAACGGTCCAACATTCGCAATTTGATCGGTTGTCGCGTTTATAATCTGATTTAAGATGTTATCCAAGTTCGCACTTTGAGGATCCGTGGCAATTGCTATCGCGGCTTGTTGAAACTGCATCATGATAATGAACATGTTTTGCATTTGAATCTGGGTCGTAGTTAGCATTTGAGCTACAGCCGCTTCCACATTATTCGGCAGACCGGTTACATAAGTGTAATTACGATCGATGAAAACAGGGATGCCGAGTCCACCTGATTGACTATAGCAGCGATTTGAAAGGGTCGGGAGCGGATCCGAAGAAGGCCATGCTTGAAAATAATACTTGATATTCAGAGTATTAAATGGTATACGCAGTGATCCACTCACAGCCGTATCTGTTCCCATTGTGATGCAATTGACTTGGAAATCAGTACAAATAGAAATTCGGACTGTGATTGGAGAAGAAGAACGAAGCAAGATAGCGGTTCCATTGTCAACCACTTCAGCTGAATCGGGGCAGCGAGTGATCGACAATTCTTCGACTTTCGTGCCGGTCCAATCGAATTCGAAATCGTACGTCCATTCATCTCTCGCTTTGAACGATATATCTGAATCAGTACCAAAAGAAAGAGGCACATTGAAATCTTTTCGAATATTACACATGGTTCGGAACGGTCCCGATGGTTTGTACGTCATTGTCACGGGATCCAATTGTTCGTATAAACACGTGAGACTATCGCGATTGATCTTGATCAGTCTCCCGCTTGGAGAATTCGCGTATTCTGGCTTGAATACTGCATGACCTTCGCTGATTGACCAAGAGGATAAATTGAACGGCATTCCTTCACCGAATGGATATCCTTCTGGCAAACTAGCTCTGCGAAGCTCGAGATAGTTCATACAATTGGCACGTTGATCAGCTAATCCATCGCACAATTCGTTCTCAGCAAAATCAATTAAAACAATGGGACCTTGATCATCCTTCATTCGTGCATCTCCATCGTATACCAATTCCGGTCCCAGCCACAACATCGTTTCGCCCAATTGCTCGATTCCTCGGATTGATGACAATTGACTGTTACTGGCCAGCGAAAGATTCCCTGTATGCGAATCGTTGATCGGCATGGTTTGTTCTTGACCACTCAATTCTAAAAGGATAGCAGGTTGATTATTGACAGTTAATTTGACCCTGAAAACTGTTTCCTCTTTAGTCATAATGTACATGGGAAGGATACGGACAGTGGTTTCTTCTCGTCTGCTGAGTAACGACACATATTCGAGTATGATTGTTCTGTACGCGTTGACCAATCCAGGAAGACGTGATCCGATCATATCCTTGATAGCTACTTGTCCGAGAGAGCCGTACAATATTCGATCGATCGATGTTCGAATTACACCCCAGTATAAGTCAAACTCCTTTCTCAAGTACGTGAACGCGGTAAACCCGATGGTCGTCGTATTCGATGTCGAGAACGTATAATCAGTGTTGCACATCTCAGCTGCTCCTCCGGCATAATCAGCAGGATTTGTTGAGATTCTCACGTGGTAACCTATTCGCGCATTTGCCACTCGAACGAGATTGCCATACCAATACGGGGAACAGACTAGAGCCCCGCTGAGGAATGTATAAAAGTCATCGATCTGATCAAAGAAATAATTCACTGAAAGTGCGCACCCTGCGTCTCGTACAGGTACGCAATCATCCGGAGTGATCAATGATTGAACGGATAGATCTTCTAACAAGGGCAAACCTGCAGAAAATATGGGATCGAATGGATACACTTGATTGAGATTCGCAAGTGCAATGGTTGTATGAACAACTTTGAATGCGCAATTACAGAACCAGGGGTCAGTACAGGATACTTGTTGATCAGTATGTGGACCAATAGCTTGAAGGATGAAATCGAATCCAACAGATGTAAGAGTGAAATTAGCAATATATGTTGGATCGCAAATAATCTGAATCTGAAACTGAACTGCAGTATAAGTCAATCCATTGACTGCTGTGCCCTGGATCTCAACTGAAGCCATTATAACTGAACCAGCCACTGATCTTCGTTTTGCTCGGTCGTCGGCGCTTAATGGAGCTGCGCCAATGTCGTTCATGAATGGGAGACCGGGTCCAATCTGATTGAAACTGAGCATAGTATTCAGAGAATCGTGGAACATCAGTGCAGCAATTCTGATGACTTGTCTATTCTGACGAATACCCTCCGCAGCATCCGAGTTGGTAATGATCTCTTGTTGAAGAATGTTTATCGTGTGAAGGAGTTGCGTGAATCGATCATCTACGTGTTGGATCAATAGTTCAACTGCACGTGTTATATTGTTTTCACCTGATTCCAGAATCTTGATATCCTCGTCAGTTTTGCTGAATCGATTATCCATTGATTGTTTTACGCCATTGATGTAAGTGAGGAGTTGATCCGTCCTGTTACGAAGCGCGAAGATCTGAATCTCGTCCTGCGTTTGTCGGGCCAATATGGCGTCTTCAGTTGCATAAATATTTGTAAATTGCGCACTGTAGACTTGATCTACTCGGATTTGTTCGTCAAACATCTTACCTAATTGTTTGACAATATTTGCAACATCAGTAAACAAAATCTTAATGTCTTTCACCACCAGTTCTAAAGGATCGTCTCCAGCAAGAGATACAAGGACGTTAGCAGATTCGGATAAAATCGCTAATGGACCTGTGGTCAAACTGAGTATTAATCCAACACCAACATCTTCTGCTATTTCAATCGTTTCAATTTTTGCTACACTGGTTATAGAATCGCTATTAGGTGTATCAAGAGGAGCAAATTTATTCGGTTGTACTGGATCACTGAATGGGATTAACGGAGGAGCGACCTTTGGATCATAGGCCGGTAAAGGAGCAGGTGGAGGAGGATTTGGATCATCTGAATCAGACTGTAAGAGCTTTCTCGACAAAGCCAACAGATTGTTACTCGATCGGTGTATAAAACGGGCGTTGTTCATTGCTTCGTTCACTAGTCGGTTGACATACGCGTTTTTTTCAGTAGTTATGTTGCGTGCAAGATCAGTTGACAAACCGATAGGCATTCGGACAAGATTCTGACCGAGTGGCACATACGATCGTAATTGAGAATTGTATCTGATCTCGGGAGGAGAACATTCTACGGTTACAGTATCTGGAGTAATAGCTCCTTCTCGGAAAATGTTGAATGACATTGGCACTGTACTATCACATCGAATTGTGAAGCTGGTTTTGGTGTATACAGATCCGCCGTTTTGGATGACGTGTGGAAACGTGGAAATGATCTCCGTGCCCTTGACAACAAATAGGAACAAGAAAATAAAAATGTTCATTTATTGGCTTATTTTATAATCCTAAACATATTAATTCTTCTCCAATAACTCAACAATGTCTGAAAAGTCTCGATCTTCTGCCAACTCGATCGGAGTTTGTCGATACTTAGTCTTGACATCACGTCGTGCACCTCTTGCTAACAATAAATTTATCATGTCGACGTCATGTTGCACAACAGCGTGATGCAATGCAGTAAAGCATTCCTATTCGAATAATTTAGTTCGTTTCATTTTCATTTATAAAGGTATACCTCATCTATCGAATCGACATTTGCTCCTCCATCTAAGAGATGTTTTACGATCTCTTGACTCCCATGACCAACTGCAAAATGCAATAAAGGGATAGGATGACCTTTAGGAATTAGTTTAATAGCTTTCTTAAAATTCTTTGCTTCAATTAAATTGTAGACTTGGCGTAATCGTTTCTTATTACTCGGCGACTTGACTCTGTATTTCGCGTCTACTGAACTCATTATTTTTTTATTCCTGATGAATAATGATATGATCTGAAATGTAACGTCTTTCTACCTTTTTCGTTTTCTTGGTTGCATGATAAAATTTGTTATTTAATCAGTAGATGCTGTCCGGAAAAAATAAAAAAAAATTTGCACCCCCTACCCCTTTTTTCTATAAATCTTGTCAGAAATCCGGACCTTTTGAGTGTAAATCTCTGGTCTTTTTCCTTATATTTGTCAATGCATTTGACGAAAAAAAAGATCCGTACCACTTTCGTAACCGAAGATTGTCTCAATGTGTCTTGTTTTTTTTCTTGGTTTATATAAGGAAAATCCTTTGGTACGAGTTGAAGAACGATCCCGGACCAAACGACCATTATGCAATCCGGAACTTTATTGGTTTTTTATCGTGAAGTGAAATTATTAAAATGTTCATTTCATGATGAAGAGGAAAGAAGTATACGAAGATGATGAAGATGTTGTATACGCGTTTCGTCGTTGTATGATTGACGAAGAGAAGAATCCGAAACGCAAGATTGAGTCTGATCAAGGTTCGACCAAGCGTACAATGGTAGCCGATTCGAAGGTATCTGAGATACTTTCAAATATTATCACATCTGAATTTGTGGACGGTACCTCGATTGTGGATGGCACGCCGATTCATGACGGACTATCTACCTCTCCTTTTTCCAAATTATTATTTAAACCTTGGTTGTATGATTATCGATTATTGATTTATATTTATGATTTCGCTTGTACAGAAAAATAAAAATGGAGCGAAAATACGAAACAACGATAGCACAGAGGACATTAAGGATGGTGTATAGTTTGATCAGTAATGGCGAGCACGAAGAAGCTAAGAGATTGATCCTTCCTGAGATTCGACATGTTCCTTTGAGACTTGTTAGTCCGAATAAAGGGTATCTGTTGCATTTTGCAATCTTGAAGGGAAGTTATGAAATTATTGAATACCTTTTGGATGGAGGAGCCGACATTGAACTCAAGATGACAGGACAGACTCCTTTCTTGTATGCAGCCTCGAGGAGGAAACTAAAAATGTGTGAATTGTTGTTTCGAAGAGGTGCAAACATCGATGCTGGTGGTTGTCGCGGGCTCACCTCGTTGCATTATGCTGTTTTGACTCAAAATGTACCATTGGTTCAATTCTTATTGTTAGCAGGTGCGCAAGATCTGAAGGATAATTATGGACGCACCGCTTTAGATTATGCAAACAAAGAAATGGCTTTATTATTTGAAAAAAAACATTGATTAAATGACACTATATATATTTCAAAGAATTCATGATAACACATGAGCGAAGTAAAGTTTATACACGATCTGCGTGATGATGAGCCAGAGATAATCGAACAGCCCAAAGTAGAACCAAAGTATCGTGTGATATCAGATAATAGTAAGCAGGTAGAGAAGAAGAACAGATTCAAAGAGCAACAGTTGGCAAAACGAGCGAAGTGGGTCTTGAGTAATCGGAATGTAGTCGCAGATGTGATGATGTTTCTGGCAGAGAAGACTCATTGTTGCGTGTGTTCTGTTCGTCTTCAATCAGCACATCGACTCGACGCTTGTAATCATGTCATTTGTTTGGCCTGTCGAACCATAATAGAAAAGAGGAACGCGGATTCAGGCTTGGGTGCAGAGTGTCCAAAGTGTCATATGAATGGAACGTTTATAGAGGACACTGTGTTGAATCAACTCAATAAGATGCTACCCGATGAACCAGAGGAGAAGATCGAGATGGGCAAGATATTTAATCACATTGGACTCAGACAATTTGATGAAGCCAAGGATCTCATTCCTCCTGAAGCTCGAAGTAGTCTTCTCGCGTACGATGTAGGTGGCAAAGTGCGCTACCTACTACATTACGCAACGAGAAAGGGAGGTTGTGAAATTGTCGAGTATCTCTTGAACGGAGGAGCAGGAATCGAATTGAAAGAACCCAAATTTGGAGAAACTCCTCTATTAACTGCAGCTCGAGCGGGTCAAGAAGAAATGACAAGGTTGTTAATCTCCAGAAAAGCCAATTTAGAAGCACGGGATAAAGAAGGAAAGACCCCTTTGCATTGTGCTGCTAATGATATTTCGATCGCCACAATATTACTTGAAGCAGGCGCGCAAAAAGATGTTAAAGACGAGAAAGGGAATACTCCTTTTGATCTAGCCAAAAGTACCGAGATGAAATCTCTATTGTCGTTGCGCAACGAATCGGATACCGAGTCCGAGCCTGAGGAGAAAGTAAAGGTAAAGAAAAAGAAAGTGGAAGTGAGAAGGAGGATCAAGGTCAAGCTATTCGATTTGATCGAGCACGGGAAGTTCAATGAAGCCAAGGATCTTATTCCTGCGAACGCTCGAGCTCTCCCATTATTTATTAAAACCAATAACAAACGCGAGATCCAGCCTTTGTTGCATCATGCAGTCAGATATGGAGCCTGTGATCTCGCCAGTTATCTTTTAGCCGGCGGAGCCAACATCGATCTCAGAAACGGGGTTGGTGATACTCCTTTGTTTATCGCAGTTCGTGAAAATAAGGAAGAATGTTGTAAGTTATTAATTGATCGACGAGCTAATGTCGAAGCGACCACGAAAGAAAAGGATACTCCTTTGATGATCGCTGTTATCGATGGATACGAAGGAATATGCAAGATTTTGCTCGAAAAAGCCAATGTACACGCCAAAGATGAGGATGGATATCATGCAATACATCTGGCCGCTTTCTACAATCGTATATCAATTGCAAAGTTATTGATTGCCAAAGGTGCGCGACTTGATGCAAAGGATACAGAAGGAATGACTCCGCGGGATATAGCGAAAGAACAAAAACATCCTGAAATGGAAATTTTATTAAACTTTTGATCTGAATTCTCTTCTCTTTCTTCGCTTGTACATAGTTTCAGTAAGATCGATTTCCGCACTCCCATACTCACTGACTTGAATGTTTCGTTTAGACGCCGGGTCGACTGCTGTGAGTCTACATTCGTGTAGTGCCGGTTTAATAAGTTTTGAAGTTTCCAAAATCAAATCATCATCTCCTCCCATCCACACGATCGCACCCGACTTGAACACTGAACAAGTGATCTTACGACCGAGATTGAACCGTATTCGACATGGAGCGATCTTTTCTGGAGAATAAGTGACATCTGGAAACATGGTAGCCAATCGTTTCAAATCTAGCGTAAATGGAAAATAACCGACTGCCTGCGTATTGGTCTTGGTGATGTTGATAGGCGAGATGCGTTCAATCACTCCTCGTGTCGACAACGCGAGTGTGATTCTAGCACACAAATTCCAGATCGCGACCAGTGCGGCCGTAAGACTTTTACACCCAGAAAGAATCACTTTGTTTTCTTTGAACAATCGGAATGTCGCTTTCACATCTCCTGTAAATGAGACTGAAGTAGGACCTGCGTGATCCTCAGTAGTGTATGTACCTCCAAATACAGTCGCTGCAATCGCTCGTTCAATAGGGGAACTCAATCCAAACTTAAAAACGATATTGTGTCTAAAAATCAGTAACTCGGTTTCTTTATTTGACATTTTTTGATTTCTCGTTTTCTTTGTCCATACAATTTTCTGTTTGTGTTTCGTTTTCCCAGGCGAGGAATTTTTCGTTCCATTCCATCATTTCAGTTTGAAACTTAGCCCCTTTGATTTCATTCATCTCTTCTTTTTCAGCTTGGAGCTTTTCCTGGACAAGGAGCTCATCGTCTAAAATAATCTTAGATTCTTGTCCAGTGATTTCTTTTTGCATTCTAGCAAGAAACTCTTCGTATCCTTCGTTTTTATCGTCTGTCTTTAACCAAGCGTCAAATTCTTCATTAGGTACTTCTTCTAGTACAATGATCTTCTGACTATTGATGAATATTTCTTTATCCATTTACTTTACTTTTTTTTCTAACCCGTGGCGATTTATTTTTGTTAAAAAATAAATCCCGATGAATTGTGAGCAAACAAGATCTGGTTTTTATTTACATACATTATTACAGTTAGGATTTCGTGTCAACATTTTCAATTGAATACACTTTGATTCGGCATAGTCGAGATGCTGATTGACTATCTGATGCCCAGTGTTCACATTCGTGTAATTGAGTTTCACTGTATTCGAAAATCGTAATGGACATTCTTGTTTGCACATGTCGATCGTTTCTGTGTAAGTAGCCACAGAGAAAGACGAAACAGTAGGTCGTAGATACGTGTTCAATTTAGTACAGAATACATCTCCGGATGGCGTAGAGATCAAATTTCCACATTCGCCTTCTGGGATAATACATTTGTCACATCCACGACATACCTCTGTCCAATAAGACCAAGTCGTAAAGATCAACCATATCGTTACAACGACCCAAGTAACAAGACTCAGCATGGATACAAATTCGTGTGTGTCATTCCGGTTTCCTGTTAAGATATATTGTAATGATTCACAAAAACGAGCTCTTTCTCTGTTATGTATTGTATCATGGAAACGTTGTCTCATTTTATTCTTGGGGTCTTTTCTCGAGAAATTAAAATACACACGCGATTTAAAGCTCGGGACGACCATCAATAAACATCGAAAAACGATGAACAGATGACAAACAAGACTTGTGTGAATGAAGATCTGTCTTGATCAACAAATCGTTGGGCACAAGACTCAGATAATCATCTGTTGACGAGAGGATCACTGTGCCAGGGTCTTCACATCGTCCAGCGTATATCGAGTACAGCATACACGCAGCTTCTCCGTGTTCTTCTTTTGTCGTCGCTGCTCGAACTTGACTGCGCATCGTGTCAAATGAGTCTGCCTTTTTGCCTGGAAACTCGAATGATGGTGGCGGACATGTTTGACACGAATAAGGAACGATTTGCGCATGAGTAGGTTCTTTACCATCTGTTTGAATGGGGAGCAAGACGAACCATAAACGTTCGCGTTTTTTTATTTGTCCCCAGTAGTTGATTGATAATTCGCACTTCCCGCTACCGGCAACAGTAAGTGTATTGGTTCTAGATTTAGGCGAATCGGCTAATATCACTCCGAGAAATGCGATTTTTTGTGCCAAGGTGTAATAATCGTTTCTTGATTTAAGTTCATGTTTTTTTAACAATTGGTGATTCATATCTGACAAGGTTAGATATGTACCAACAGGTATGTTTCCTTCAAATGCATCGCTGCTAAAATCTTCATCAGACATTCTGAAAAGTGCATCTCCTTGTCCGAAATAGACAGATTCCGATTCATTATTGACAGACGCGACTTGAAAGTTGATAGTGGTGGTTACTCCGCTACCCGAATCATGCTCCATGGTTTATTCAGAATGCGAGTCGCGCATATCATACTCGGATAAAACAATCACTAAGCGAATAATAAAATAACCAACGACTGGGATAAAAACGAGGTATTTAATATTGAATCCAACCACTAAAATGAACGAGACAAGCAAAACAAGAACGTCTGCGAGTGACGCTTTCATTTTACATACACCAACAGAGAAATGCATATACACATTTATTAAGAACTTTTCTTTTGATGATTACGGCATTTGTCACATTCAGTAAATCGTTTGTCGATGAGATAAAGGGCCAACGCGAATAACAACAGATATTTTGACGAGCATTCGAATATGTACAAATAGATGAAGCTACAAACGAGTCCGATGATAAAGAAAATAATCTGACGTTGATCCATTTTTCCTTGTTAGAATGAACTATGAACAGAGTTTATTCGCTTTCGGTAAAATACAAAAAAACTTTCTCAAACAAAACATAAGGATTGTCTACTTTATTCCATCCGCCGACGTCATTTTTAATCGCGACCAGTCTCTGTTCTGGTTTACTTGGAACATATTCGCTTCTAGAACAACCTCGAATGATTGCTAATAGACTCTGTACCAGGTTGTATGTCGTGCTAGTATTCACATCTTTGTTTCGAGATATGACTGCTTTGACGATTGTCCCGATTCCTACACCGTGTGAATAAAAACTCTTATGGAAGAAATCGTTTCCTGCGATAACACATACTCCCAACATCGTGTACGGATGGATTGCACGCTCAGCCAAGATATCAGCCATTCGATTCAAATTAACGAATCCATGCTTGGCATCTGCTCGATCAATTCGGATTTCGATCGTTCTTGTTCTCAAGTGAGAGAAGAATCTACAGAGCAGAATCATTACCACATCTGAGTCGATCGTACGCACGGTAAATTTACGATTGGCTTTGTCTGACAATAACACGGATATGATGTATGCGATCGCATGATCAGCCTCTGCGAAATCCTCTGAGAACAATTTACAAGGAGTTTTTGTACCCTTGTCGATGGTGCACTTCTCGCATCCATCAAGATCTGAATAGACGAACGGAATATCGGCGGTTTGAAGGTACTCTTGAAGGTATTGATATAATTTCAAACGGGAATCAGGATCGAACATCACTCGTGCTGGATCAAATGGCAGTATTTGATCCTTGCAAATCATTCCACCAGAAACGAATTTTGAAACAACATAAGGATCGACTCGTCTGGCTGCTCGTTCTGCTCTGGTTGCATCTTTCAATGACAAAGGGATTTTTGACTTATCGCTAATGAACACAATACTCTTCGCAGACTGTTTGGCAAACAAAGTGAGTCGTCGTCCGACCTCGCGCGAGGTAATCAAGGGCTGTTTCTCTTCGTTTACGGCTAGCTTGTTAATAAGGCCTGGAACATCTAAAATTATACAATCACAAGAAACATTTGAAATTTCTGGATCTTTCCATTCTTCGCCAAAAATCAAAGGCAGAATTTCCAAAAAAAAACCTTTGATCCCCATTAGATTGTGATTTATTGAGACAAAAACCAAATCTTTAGATAAAAATAAACTTTGTGGGAAAAAAACGATTACTTCATCTGACAAAAAATATATACATGGATTTCTCAAAGTATAGAAAGTTGGGCAAAGGATCGTTCGGAACGGTGTACAAAGCCATGTGGGACAGTAATCAAGTTCCAGTCGCGATCAAGCATTCAAAGAAGAAATGCAAGCAATTCTTAGCCAGCGAATTCGAAATATTGAATATGCTTAAAGATCAAACCGGAGTTCCAAAAGTCTACCAACTGCTTCATGTTAAGGACGACAGTTGTATCATGATGGAATTATTGGGTCGATCATTGATCACTGAGATGTGCGATTTGTCTCGCGTAGGTCAAATCGGAGCTGAACTTACATTGATTCTTAAGACTATTCATGATGCAGGAATCATTCATCGAGACATAAAACCGGAAAACATTCTTCGAGCATTGACCGATGATCGATTATATTTAGTGGATTTTGGAGTAGCCAAAAGAATCATTTCCAATGGTATTCATGATCCATTTAGTGATAATCATTCTTTTGTAGGCACGCCTCGATACGCCAGTTTATCTGCTCACAAAGGACACGCTCAAGGTCGCAAAGATGATTTCGAGAGTTTAATGTATACACTGCTTGTGTTATTGAATGGCCGTCTCCCTTGGCAAGGATTACCTAAAAAGGAGCTTAAAATACAACAAATCAAAGAAGAGTTTGATATTAAACAGGTATCACAAGGATCTGAAGCGATTGAAAAGGTGTTTAATTACATCAAGACGTTACAATTTGATTCTCGACCTGATTATGAATTTATCATTAATCAATTTGAATCAATGCAATCTAAGAAGAGGAAACTTGATCTTGAAATAGAAAACTAAAATTCGGATTATTCCTTAAATGCTCATTACTAAACTTCGTTTTCAGCTTTGACTGTTTCTTTCGTTTCTTTACTCTTGGTGTATAACTTAGAAGACGTTGTCTTTCTTGGATCTCGATCGGTGTTGGGATGTCTTCAATCACTGTGCGTGCCCATTCAAAGAGAGCGCGAATATCGGCATCAATGTGAATTTCGACAGGTTTATCGCAGAGATAATACATGGTCACAGGTTT
>ERZ1292633.1179-Hain-H41-02um-R1-1179-length-28673-cov-7_pt2 | contig 15156 bp, 21 predicted proteins | sample MGYA00564406_ERZ1292633 | MGnify/ENA primary metagenome ERZ1292633 (study PRJEB36523, sample SAMEA6512639) | groundwater metagenome | collected 2019-01-08 | study: AquaDiva: Metagenomics assemblies of 32 groundwater samples
GGTTGGCCCGGCGCTACCTGTTCCTCCGGTACTTCCTGTTGGGCCACCCGCTCCGGTGGCTCCGGCTGATCCGGTGGGTCCTGCAACGCCAGTTGCTCCAGTGCTTCCGGTGGGGCCTCCTGCTCCGGTTGCTCCGGTCGAACCGGCTCCTCCTGTGGATCCTGTGGATCCCGTCGATCCGGTACTCCCCGTCGGGCCTGCCGCTCCGGTTGATCCGGTGGTTCCGGTCGGTCCTGCCCCACCGGTTGATCCCGTTGATCCGGTCATACCGGTCGAACCCGTCGGTCCGGACGGTCCGCTGGGGCCGGATGCACCGGAAGCTCCGGAAGCGCCCTGCAAACCCGTCGGCCCCGACACTCCCAATATCGATGATGCTCCTGTGATCCTAAGTTGAGCGACTCCGGTATCCGTATACGTGATCTGAAGATTCGGTGTCAGGCTTTCTACTTTCGTCACCGTCGTCCCCAGCGACGCGCCCCCGGACCCAAATAGCCGTATCACTCCTTCATCGTCATACCGCCGGGCGGTCACCGCCGAAGATATGGCGCTAAAGGACCCGCGCGACAGGTCCGCCCCCACGATCGCGCTAGCCGTATCATCATCACTGCGCACACCCAACACATAGTTACCCTGTTCGTCGGCCGCGTACATCAATTTCAAAAGTTCCCGCATCACCAGGATCGACGTCTGATCTGAAGAGACAAGAGAATCCCGGACCACAATATTGGATATCTGCCCCCGCGCGCTCATCCGTCCGGTCACGAATTTCCGTTCCGTAGGGACAAACAATTCAAAGTCACCCGTCAATTTCCCTTCATGGATACGCCCACGGTGAAAAACTACCGGAAGCATTTTTCCGTCAGGCAGTTTCACACCGGTCACCAGATGGTCGACGATCGAGGCGCGCTCCCGGTTTCCCTTTTTAGTAAAAAATAAATCCACAGAACCGTTGACCGCGGATATCATCCCGTACTCGCTGTTGGGGTAGCGCACTGCGACTTCTCCCTCGTAGGCTTTCTCGACGAGGGATCCATCCAACACCATCGCGTACGAAAACGACCCGTCCTGCCGCAGCACCGTCATGAAAAAAGGTCCGTCAAACATACTGCGGGACAGCACGTCTGACGTCAGTGTGGTGACCACCTCGCCGGTTTTTCCCTGCGCAGGAGTCGTTGGCACATACGGCACCAGATGTTTGAGCGACACTGCCAGACTCCCCATGATGGACGCCACCAAAAGCACGTACACCGGGACAAACCCAGCCACACCCCGATTGTTATCATATATAGACGCGCGCGCGGGAAAAAAATGTGATGGGTAAGAGGCAGCCATAGGATTATGAATATCTGTGAGAAAGAGTGAAATTCATTGGTACAAACTTGTAAAAACTATGAAAAATCCACAAAAACGAGGCCGAAATCACAGGCCTCCCCCTCTCTGCACAAAACATATCCCCTGAAAGGGACAGCAGACGATATGGTGCAGGGACATGGTGCGCATAGTCTTCATGAGGTATCGGTCCGCCCCACCACATGGACCCGGCCAAATTGCCGAGTAGCCATAAACAGCCCTATGCAAAAAACCGTCAACGATAGAATCGTCACAATCACCACACTCGCGGCATTGGTCGTGGCGTACACCATGCCCAGCGGCATTTTTATCTCTAGCCCCCATCCGAACTTGCCCACCGGGCCGTATGCCGTCAGCGCGCGGTCGCGTGTTCCTGTTACGCTCTCTGCCGTTCCGGTCCTGCCCACAAGCGCCAAGCGCACCGCGTCATCAGCGGCGATACTCGTCCCCACAAGCGCCGGATCCGGATGGATCATACGGATGCCGTTTTTATCCACAAGCGTGACATATTCTCCCAACGCATCCGAGGTGAACTCCTGCAGCCGCCGCCCCAACCGGTCCAAGTCCAGCGACCCGACGACCAGGCCGACGACCGCTGACCCCCCCGCACCCAATACCGGCGCCGATATGGCCACCGTCTTCACCGGAGACTCTGTGCGCGTGACAAAAACATCCGATACGTAGGTTTTTTTGGTCGTGAAAGGGATCGTATAATAATCCCGGAACACCGTGTTGGTAATCGTCGGCGTATTGGTCAGGGGATAGTAGAGCAGGATGTCCCCGCCAGGAGCGATAAACAGCACGCGCCGCAGCGACGTATTCGCATCAAAAAATCCCCGCCCGACGCCTGCGAGCGCATCGATGTCTTTTTTGACAAACGCACGCACGATGGCAGGGTTGACGGCCATGCCCTCGATCCCCGCTTGATTCTGCTCGAGGATTTGCTCGATAACGATCCGGGCGTAGTCGAGCTTGCGCCGGATCTCCCCGGTGGCATACTCATACATATTCAACTGAAACACGGTGACGACGGCTATGGATATGAGATACAGGAGCGTTACCGCACTAAACAGACCAAAGACTGCCCGCCGGTCCTCCTGGTGGGTAAAGACATGACCGAGCCATACCGGCGTAAATAGGCAAAAAAATCCGGTACACAGGGTAAACAGGGACCGGCTCCAATAATTGGCCGCAGCAAACCAAAACGCAAACAGGCTTAGCGCCAAACCAATACTCACCATCATCAGGGTATACGCCCGCTTGCGGCGAAGATACAGCAATCCCGCAATCACCGCGCTCCCCGCGCTGAATACCGCGATGACTATAGAGCTAAGAGGGCCAAACAGAGAGAGATTTGTAAGCCACGGAGCGATATGGATATCTTCAGGCAGATACACGAACGATACCGGTCCTGCTATCGCCATAATCCAGAGTACATAAAGCGTCACCCGCCCTACCCCGCCCACACCAAACATCCATCCCACCCCGCCCACGAGCCCTACGCCGCCATAAAACAACGCGCCGTCTCCGTCCTGTATCTCATAAAGAAACGCGGCATACACCAGGTACGTCCCTACCAGCACGCCGTAAAAAATCTTATGCCAGTAGGTCCTGCCCATACCACGGATATCCGTCAAAAGAAGTCCGATTCCTCCGGCTATGAATGCCGTCTGGATGGTGGGTTTCATGGCAGTAATCCATCCTGTTGCAGCGTCTTCAAATGTTTTTGAAAAAACCGACAGCGACGCACCCAGGATGATGGAGGCGATGCCCAAGTACCATTCAAAATAATTCGGCACCTCCACGCGCCGCCCAGGAGTGACTTCACCCGGAACAACATCCCAGGTGTGCGCAACCGGTGCAGCAGGGATGGTGTTTGCCGCGGCTGCCGCCATTCCTGCCGACGGTACATTGGAGGATTTGACGGTGGTAAGTAAACGGTCCAGTTCCTCCTGAGGCACCCGGAAACGCCCCCTCCCGACCCGTACTCCCCGGATACGTTTTTCCTTCAGAAACGTGTAGATGCTGTTGGTCGAATACCCTAAAATATCGGCAACTTGTTTTACGGTATAGGTGGCAGCCATAGAGTATGATGTTCGCCTCAATGTTCCCAATATCTACCAGTTTGTCCCATATGCTTTCCCAGTTATTACAAGTACGTGAACGTCTATATACTACTATGATCCCTATTTCACGGTGTTGTCAAGGCCCGTATTTTTCTTATCATTTACTTATCATGAAGTGATTTATTTCCCGCATTATCAATGCAAACAATTTTTTTGACAGAATGATAAGAATGTGATATGAAAAGGGTGATGATTCCCCTTTCCTATACCACGAGTCCCCTGTTGTCCGATTTTTTACGGGATATCGATACCATACGCCAGTCTATCCTTTGTGCCCCCATCCCGCTTTCCGTCGAACGCGCGCTTGAGTGGCGCGCAAGTCTTGCCAGAATCCATGGGACCCTTGCCCTGACCCAATCTCCGGTTTCCATCCGGGAGATTTCCCACACCCTCACCCGACCGGCAAAAAAAACGACCGCATCTGACCGGCAATTGATTATTGCTTCCCGGGAAACGTTTGTGAGCATCCGTCATCAATGGACGGGTTCTCCCAAAATCCCCACAACCGAAACGATCTTAGATCTTGCCCAGAGCCTTTACCCTTCACGCAAAGAAAAAGTCCGCCGGCGTATTGCCGCTGCCGATGGGGACATCACCCAAATGCTCCGCTACGTCCAAGCCAAGCCCGATCATCCGGTCACTACCGCCGCGACCATCCACATCGCACTCCTTCTCCACCCGCCGATTGAGGACGATGCGGGGATCCTCCCACGCGCGGTCGCTTCACTCATCTTGGCCAAACACGGCTATGACCTGCGGGGCATGGCAGCGGTGGAGGCCTCCTTCGGGGAGCATCCCGACGCGTACCGGCGCGCGGCAGAGCTTGCCCGCACCCAGCCCACCATTACCTCATGGCTTGAGTATGCCGCCGGACGGACGCGCATGGCCTACCGGACGCTTTGGGAAGAAATAGAAACGATACACCGGGAACCGTTCATGAAGCGTTCCGAAGACCAGCCCCTCACCGACCGCCAAAAACACATGCTGGAACTCTTGGCTAACCCGACGTCAACCCTGTCCAACAGCATCGTGCAGAAGCATTTCCGGGTGTCCCAGATCACGGCATCCCGCGACCTCGCCCGGCTATCCTCCTTGGGACTCCTCTACCCCCACGGAAAAGGACGCGCCGTCTACTACACCCGGGTCTGATACGGGACAAACCGATCCGACACACGAATCACTCATGCATTTAGGGACGGTCCTTGAAAAGACTGCCAGTACGCTCCGGATAAGAAGCAGTTTTATGCGTGGTTTTTATGATCCATGTCAATATATCTCATTGAAAAATGATGCAATAGCTGGAGCATAAGAACAATATAATCAAGGACCGTCCCTGAAATACTGAAATACTCATCCCACGTCTACAGGGTAGAAAAAAGCAGTATCAAGATAAAAAGTTTGCTCTGCCCAGGCGAGTACCTCCTGAGAAGAACCAACAACTCTCACTTCCGGTAAAAGCGAATCAATGATAATCCAACGATCTTGGGTCCCCCGCATAAAAAGTGCGCTATGCAGTTCATCGGAACAATCCGCAGGATGACCTTCGATAATAATAGGTATTCCCGGACTGGCGTCATAAGCATCTAAAACCTCCTCCAGGGAATGTATTTCCGCGTAAATCGTCTCCAATCTTTCAATTCCCAACCTGGATTCAAACAACTTCTGCATCCATCCGATCGGTGCATCCGATGGTAAAACTCCGCTCAGCGCAGCATCTACATACTGGAGACAGTGTCCGGTTGGACCACCGACCGATTTTCCGGTTGTTCTATAGAGCTCTTCAGCGCCGAATCGGGCATTGTGTTGGAGTGTTTCGATATCCATACTATTTACTATATTATCCTATCTCAACAAGCTATAGTACCTCTTTTTGTAGTCGGATATCAACGGAGAAACATACCTTCGATTTTACTTTATCTCATCCGCACGTGCGGATACGATAAAGCAATTTGACAGGTGGAGTATACTGATGGAAGGAGGGATGTATGAGTGATGATGAACGAGCGAAAGATTGGCAAACTACAGAAATGAAAAGAGGTTGGCCGCAAGTCGATCCAGAACATAGGGATCAGGCAGGACTACAAATTTCAGGAACTTCTGTGGGTAATATCCGAGAAAGCGTCGTTCATGGTGTCCCGGTAGATAAAGGGGTACTCGGTAGCAGAGAGATTTTTCGCAGGCCCGAAGAAACAGAATTTGTCATGGTTATTGAACACGGAGATGAGAGAATGGAGCGATACGATCCCGCTCGTCATGGCCCACTGCAAGATATCCCCCGCATGGAGACCTCCCCATCAGAGCTGCTCAATCAATTGCAACAAGCTGATGACAGAGAGGAAATACCAGCCAGTCAACAATTTTCCAATGTAAGAAAACGTGGGGCTTCCCGGACGCTCTGGCACCCAGGCGACCATCCAAAGCCAATTCCTTGCCGATAAATTCCCATCACCTCTGTTCTTTTGTCACAAAAAAGTTATCGTGTTCGCTGATACCTCCCAGAGAAACAGCCCCGCGTGTCAATATTGCGTTCTGGTGCTATAATCCTCCTCATCTATGGCAGAACGGCTTCATCTCATGCATGGGACAGCGGATGTCATCATTCCAGCGGTCATTGCCCACGCAGAGCCGCTCTATGGCTACGTCATCCCCGAGTCACAGCAATATTCAGGAACGCTGACAGACTCCTTCGAAAAAGCGAGAGCATTTGCAGACAAACTTATCTGGCATGATGAGGCAAGAGCGGTTGTGCTTCATTATCTACTACCTCCTGACATACTGATAAGCCACGGCCCGATCGGCACGGACGATGCCGCCCATTCATGGTCGACAAATCTCATCGTCGCGAGGGCACGTCTTCCCCAAGCCTATCGGGATGGCATCATGCTTGACGACTCGACGGCAGATCATACGGGATGGGAATTTTTCGAGGTTCCTACCGAATTTCTCGATGACGTGGAGTATCTGCCTGATCAAAGCCCCCTTGCCGGACTGCTCTACCCCTAAACCCTCCGGTTAACGTAAAACGTGTTGATAATCTATGGTGTACGTACACCACAAATAATCTACTTTGGGAGCGAGTGCTCTTCCTATCCCTCTTGAGCACCTCAAAAAACACCGTCTTGGGGATATCGAGATGATGGATGTATCCGATCGTGGGGACTCACGAACGGGAAATTTTTGCAATGAGGTTTTCTACCGCAGTGACAAACGCTCCGATTTGACGAAATACCTCATCTGCTTTTTGCTCGTCATACAGGTGGGTCGCTTCGTTTCTGTATTTCAAGAATTCAAACCAGGGCAACGGATCCTCAATGACCCCAAGGTCTGCAGCCACTCGAAATGCGTCTTTAGGGCTTGCGGCATCCATTCTTCCTGTATCTTCGGCATAGTCCTTGAGCGTTTTCCAAACCAATTCAAAAACAAACTCAAACCGTTGGATTGCTCCATCCTTCTCCAATTGATTGCCGACAGCCGGTATCGCCTCTTTCAGTCTCGAAAATGCGGTAGTAAGCTCTGCTAATCGGGCTTGGTAGGTCATAGCGATATAGTACGCGATAATGCTTTTTCTCGAAAGTCCTGAGTAACGTTTCCAAAATCTACGACGTCGGTGAGATAAGGAATATCAGAATTATGCAATTCTTCTTTAATTTGCAAAAGTGTTGAGGCCGAAAGCTTCGCGGGTCCTAAAACACCAACATCCAGATCACAGTATTTCCGGTGAGTTTTCCCTGTACGGGATCCGAATATGAATGCTCTATACTGGGACGTATCGAGGTGTTTCTTGATGACTCCCGTAACAATAGCGAGTGATTGCGTGTCTATCATAGGTATAGTATCGCTCACCAATCTTCAAAAAGCAACATTTTCCCTACTCTCTCTTGAGCACTTCAAAAAACACCGTTTAACCCGTCAATACACCTGATTATGCGTACCGATGTCATAAAATAGTATAGTTTCTCCGTTCATACGATAAATCACCCGAATATCTCCATTGATAGAAAATGATCTTTTCCCTTCCATATCACCATGCAATGCGTGATCCGCAAGGATAGAATCGGTTCGATCTACCAGAAATAATTGCAGACGTTTTTTAAACTGACGATCGACAGACGGACGGGGAAGAATTCGTTGTTTGAAGTGTTTAAGGAATCGACGATGATAATCGATGGTCATGAATGAAGTTGACGCCATAAATCATCAGCGTTTTGGGCATGATAGATATTTTTTCCGGAACGAAAATCCTCATCCATTTTTGCGTATCTATCGCGAGCTTTTTTCGATAATTTGATCGATTCATCCTGCACAGCAACAGCGAGCTCTCGTCGGGCAAGCTTGTGAAGGAGAAGCCGTACGACGTCCTGAAGCGAAGAAAAACCCAGATCCAAGGATGCGGCTTCGGCTTGCCGGCGGAGTAAGGGTGCGATGGGAATTTGCAACACGGTTCTATTCATAATAGTACCATTGTATTACTTTCGTATGATGGCGTCAAGAAAAAATAACTCCTGTTTCGTTCGGATTAATCTTTAGAAATTTTTGCTATGAGGTTTTCTACCGCAGTGACAAACGCTCCGATTTGAGCATATACCTCATCTGCTTTCTGCTCATCATATAGGTGCGTGGCCTCGTTCCGATTTTTTAAAAACTCAAACCAGGGCAACGGATCCTCTCGGTCCTGATACGTCATAGTGATAGTGTACGCGATAAGGCTTTTTCCCGGAATGCTTGAGATACCGCCCCAAAATCCACGACATCCGTTCGATACGGAATATCAGAACTGCGCAACGTATCTTGAATCTGCAGGAGGGTGACGGCAGGAAGTTTGCCTGGACCCAGTATGCCAATATCCACATCGCAGTATTTGCGATGGACATGCTCTGTGCGGGATCCGAAAATAAATGCTCTATACTGGGACGTATCGAGGTGTTTTTTGATTACTCCCGTAAGAATAGCGAGTGACTGCGAGTCTATCATATGTATGGTATCGCTCAAGAATCCCCAAAAAGCAACCGTTTCCCTACTCCCTCTTGAGCACCTCAAAAAACGCCGATTGAGGAATTTCCACCCGCCCTATTAATTTCATTTTCGCCTTGCCTTTCGCCTGCTTCTTGAGGAGCTTGTCTTTGCGGCTACGGTCGCCACCGTAGAGCTTCTGGATGACATCTTTGCGGAAGGCTTTGACATCACTTCGTGCAACAATTGATCCCCCAATCGCCCCTTGAATAGGAATCGTAAACTGTTGCCTTGGGATCACTTCTGCAAGGCGCTCGACGATCGTAATACTCCGGTGGTGGGCCTGATCGCGGACGGCGAGGAATGAGAGTGCATCGACTTTCTCGTGATTGACGAGGATATCGATTTTGACCACATCCACCGCCTGGAATTCATAAAATTCATAGTCGAGTGATGCATAGCCCTCCGAAATACTTTTGAGACGGTCAAAAAAGTCGATGATCATGTCGGCGAGCGGCATGAGATACGTAAACTCGGCTTGCCCGCCTCGCGTCGACTCGCTTTCGTGCTCGTCTTGCGAGTCGAGGCGGGTTCCGCCACTGTAGTACTGGAGGTCAATATATTCACCACGCTTCTCCTGGGCGAGCTGCATGATGGCCCCGACGTAGGGTTTGGGAGTAAAAATTTTTACTTGCATGATGGGCTCTTTCACTCCCGCAATATAGGTCGGATCGGGAAACTCTGTTGCCGACTGAACGACGACCTCCGTCCCTGACTCCAAAGGCACCCCAATGACGCTTGAAGCCGTGAGTCCCAGTTTGGAAAGGGCGACACCTGGGGCAAGCATCAGGTGGTACTCGACGGACGGGGCGGTGGCGATCATATTGAGATTAAACTCGCGCGACAGGCGCTCCTGGACGATCTCGGCGTGGAGTAACCCCAGGAATCCGCAGTGGAAGCCGTTGCCCAGGGCGGCCGAGGCAATCGGCCGGAACGTGAAGGCGCTGTCGGAGAGGCGCAGTTTATCCAAAGACTCTCGGGCGGAGCTAAACTCATCGCTGTTAATCGGAAACAGACTCAAAAACACCATCGGCTTGGGTTCGCGGTAGCCCTCCAAGGGCGTGACGAACGCTCTATTGTCATCCTCGGGCTTGACCCGAGGATCCAGTTTAGAATATGACTGGATTCCCGCTTTCGCGGGAATGACAGAATGAATGGTGACCGTATCCCCAACCTTGGCCAGCCGTACATCTTTAAGCCCCGTGGCGATGTAACCGACTTCTCCACATCGCAGTGCATCACACGGTTCCATTTGTGGATTAAAGTAGCCTATTTCTATCGGGGTCACATCACTTCCAGAAGCCATAAAATGGAGCTGGGGAATTTCCAGCTTCGCAAGGCGATGCCTTGCGAAGCTAATTTCACCGTCAACTATTCTAACAAAGACGACCACCCCTTTATGCGCGTCAAATTGCGAGGAAAATATGAGGGCGCGAAGGGGTTCGTCCGGCTTGCCTGAAGGCGGTGGGATCCGGTCCATGATAGCGGCAAGCACCTGATCGACATGCTGACCGGTTTTAGCGGATATTTCGATCATCTCCTCGTCCCGGAAGCCAAGGGCGACCAGCTCCGCGCGCGTTTCCATGATCCGCGCGTGCGGCATATCGATTTTGTTGATAAGAGGGATGATCGTCAGGTTGTGGGCGCGTGCCGCGGCCAAGTTGGCCAACGTCTGCGCCTGCACGCCCTGCGTGGCGTCAACGACGAGGAGTGCCCCTTCACACGCAGCCAAACTTCTACTCACTTCATACCCAAAGTCCACATGGCCGGGAGTGTCGATAAGATTGAGAATGTATTCTGTGTTAGTAGCAGGTAGTAAGTAGTTAGTAGTAGGGGTATTTGTATTTTCCCCCTTGCTACTAGCTACTTTCTGCTTACTACTATATATCATCCTCACTGGCGCCAGCTGTATCGTAATCCCCCGCTCGCGCTCGATAGGGTTAGAATCGAGCATTTGTGCCTGCATATCGCGCATGGCAACCGTCCCCGTCATCTCCAGAAGCCGGTCAGCAAGCGTGGACTTACCATGATCTATATGGGCAATTATTGCAAAGTTGCGGATGTGGGATTGATTATCTTTAGTGTTGTCGAAGGAGGACATGAGAGGATTATAACAGGAAATTATGCTTTCTTAATACACCTGGGCGTGGGTACCGATGTCCACAAACTCTACGGTCGATGCATCAATGACGTGATACAACACGCGCACATCACCAGTGATAGAAAACGCAAGAAGACCTTTTTTTGAACCTTTGAGTGGATGGGTTCGCAATAGTGGATGCTCCGGATTGGCGAGGAACATTTCGATTCTTCTATCAAATGCACGAGAGAGCATCGTGTTCTTATGAATACGCCGAACGAAATGCTTAGAGAACGTCCGACCGTACTTTAGGTTTACGACCATACAATTGATCGAGAAGGTCGTCTGCGCTATGGGCGACGTACACCGGTTCTTTACCGGATTCCATATCATCAATTATTTTATCGTATCGACGGATGACGCGCGACGAGAGCTGTACCGCTGGTTCTTCGTAGCGCAGGATGGGCGTCTGCTTGATAATTTGAGCAAGCCACACACGCACAGATTCCTGCAACGAAGAAAACCCCATCGCCCGGGCCACAGCAGTTGCCCGAGTCTTGAGCGAATCATCCATAGGGATCTGCAACATCGTCTTGGCCATATGCGATAATTATAATACTTTGATACTATGTGTCAAGATACCAAAGTTCAGTTGTTGGATTGAGGCATGAGAGGATTATAGAAGGCGGAGGAGGTCAGGGATTCGGGATTGCGTGAGGCAATATGATTTTCCCGTTTTCAAAAATCATGACTGAACCTGACCCACCGGCAAAAAACGCTTCTTCAATAGAATCAAATATAGGTAGTCATGGATCATTTTCTACCGGATTACCGGCTCGTTCATGCTCTTCTAAATGGGCTGCTGTTGCGGCACTCTCTTCCCCATCAAGAACCATAATTATTTTAGGACAATGTTCACACCATATAACAGGCATATTATTATTCTCCTCCACCGCCGACTATCCCACAAAATACGATTCGTGTCAAATTTTTTCCTCCTTGCCTTCCCTCACTCTTCGGTCTATAAGAGCTATCACTATGGCAACTCAAAAAGAAGTGGATGATGCGATTGGCCATTTAAAAGATACACAAGGTAAAATTGGAAAAAAAGGTCAACGACAGCATCAGGAGGGCATTGAAGAAAGCGACGCAATCCGTCATGCTCTTGAACACGCATGCTGTCTTCAATCAGAAACTTATTTAATCTTATGGCTCACGAACAAATAACTTCCAATCCTTTTAGCGATGAAGCGCTCGCGTTGGCAGGAGAAGTACGACACTGGATTGCCCGCCACAAAAAACTCGTCGCGATCGGTACGACGGCCGTTGCGATTGGGATGTGTTCGATAGGATCTTCCATCCTAAATTTACTTACAACAGAATACATCCCGGATATCCATGAAAGTTATCTACCCAACTCTTTATATATTGGATCCCACTCTATTTGCCGTCAGGACGGCCAATTCCCCGGCGGCCCGCTTGTGATGCAGGATCATGGCGGTGTCACTGTGGTGGTTTCGACAGGAGGAATTCAATTCTATCGTCACGACCCAATAGATCTATTCTGTGAAAGACCAATTCAGTGATAGAGGGGAATCATCGATGTTAAAGTTATTTTACACTCCAACACTGCAGTATTGTACTTCGCAATCTGCATATCTTCATCGGAAAATTCAGTCATCAATTCAAGTGGGCCTTCCATCCGGGATGAGGTGTATATACATAAATTTCTATTTCTTCTGCCCCACATGTCTCAAATACAGCTTGTTTCGCGTCTAATTCATTATTATATATTTTAGTGTGGCGTATTGCGTCAGATGCACCTGGATGCTCTGCTGCAAGAGCAGCCTTAGCCGCTTGAACATGCTCGGGTGAAGCCTCAACCAAAACATTACATATTGTGCAACGAACGATTTGATTTCCCCGTTCCATATCCGCAGAGTGTATCAACAGTTTGATGCATACACAAGATCATAAAAAGATGCACCAACAGGAATTCGTCATCGCTGGGACCAAATATTTCGAATCTCAACATTGAGCTTGTCCTGCTCATCGCGCGAGAGCTTACCCCACAGACCTTCGACAGTACGACGCAGGAGATACGAACATTTATTTATGAGCTCATGAAACAACTCATACGATATATCCGTCGCTCGTATTTCTTTCCCCGTATACTCCCGTAAACGTTCCCGTACCTTCCCGTATCGAGCCGGATCCCGACGGGAGATTGCCGGAGGATATGGTTGGTCACGCGATGGCGTCGGGATCCCAGCGCGTATCATGGGACTTGATGAAACGGGAGTATTACGGGAGGATACGGGAGTACTACGGGAAGAATAAGGAGAAGAATCTTTTTCAGATTGTAATAATCCATCCGCGTGTGTCCGGTCGATATCACCACGGATCTCGATAAGCGATGCGTGGGAAAATCCGATAAAATCCAAAAATTCTTTGGTGCTGGGCCGCGCCCAGCCTTCTTCAAACGTTGAAACCATAGAGCGGCCCGCATCATCTATCTGCGTCCGTAATCGACGGATAGTGCCGATATTTATACGATTATTACGGGAGATTACGGGAGAGGTACGGGAGGATACAGGAGATGATGGTGATGGTGGGTATTGAGTAAATCCTGAAAGATAGTCTTCTGACCATAGGACCAATAGATCCCGAAGCAAGCTCATGGTTTGCCAAGCAGCTGAAGCCTGGTAGCCGGTATCTTTTGTCCATTGACGCTGGGTTTTCTCAATCACCGGAATGCGAAATGGAGTTGGAAAGGATGGTTTTTGCGCTGGTTTTGGCCGGGAAAACGTCCCCGTCTTTGGGTCATACCCCAACTCTTTGTACGTTTTGGCTGCCAGCTCGTCAGCGATCGATTGGCTCCCTGCCATACGGGCATACTATAGCATGAACAATTAAGAGAACATAGGAGACATTAGGAGAGACTAAGAGATGACGGGAACACTGATTATCAAATCATCAAATCCCATGAATCCTATGGATGACACGACTGGGCCTTTATAAATCCTGCCTTTTTGGCTTCTGATTCAGAGCAAAACCAGGCGTCGCCGTAGGCGCGGTCGACGAGGACTTGGTCGTATTGGGGACAGGTGGGGAGATAATAATACTTTTCCCCGGCTCTGGTGTTCCCTTTGATCGTGCAGTCCTCACTCACCGGCATAGCCCCTCTGCACGCATCACTCCAGATACCGAGTTTACTTGCTTTAGCAACCTCTTGAGCATCTACCAGCACTTGATGATAGGGATTGCTAACTGATGATCGATTCCGCGCAAGTCCGTCAACGAGAAGGCCGCGCTGAAGAATCGGATCCGGATCCGGATAACCCCCAGCCTCAAGGCCCGGCCTTGTGCCTGAGTCAGCTGCTTTCGTGCCTGGAGCACCCGGAGACAGTGTAGCCTCAAGGCCCGGCCTTGTGCCTAGAAATTTCCATCGGAGGTACCGGAGCCAGGTGGGGAAATCCTCGACAATGACGGTGGCCAGTGTACGACCGTAGTCATCCGTCACCACATCTTTCAAACGCACGCGCTTGCCCAACGCGAGATCAAGAAGCTTGGCACGCGCCTGGTCGGCCATACACCGTCCCCGTTCCGGAGCGTCAATGCCTAATAATCTCACCCGCCTGCCGTCTTTAAGCTGGAGACTATCCCCATCCGGAACACTCACGACCCGCATGCGCTCAAACGATTGATACAAATATATCCCATTGGTCAAAAAGGATAAAAAAGAAAGGACCATGAATAGGGGCATCACCCACGTATGTGTGAATAAGAAACGATAAAAGCGGTTAGAAGAGTGAAAAACAAATGAAGACGGCTTCTTCATGTCTACTTATCATAGCATATCTTTGAAATAGCAAAATTCGAGCTTGTGGAAAATCCAGCTTCGCGAAGACGTCTGGCCTTACGAAGCTAACTATACACCTGCGCGTGGGAGCCGATGTCGAGGAATTCGGCTTCATCATTACTCAAAAAATGATACACTATTCGCACATCTCCGGTCACCGAAAATGCACGAAGGCCTAATTTATTACCCTTCAGTACGTGATCGTGGATGATTGGGTTCGTCTGATTTGTTTTAAACAAGTCAACGCGACGGGCCATTTGGCGATCAAGCTTGGTGTTCCACTGAATACGCTTCTTGTAGGATTTAAGAAAGCTTGCGGCCAATATGACCCTCATAGAGTATGGAGATATGCCATCATGTCTTTTGTCGTATCAAACGACACGGTTTTATCCTTCCCCGCTTTACTATCTCGGATGATCTTGGCATACCTGCGCTCGGCGCGGGGAGAAAGATGCTCTTCCGGATACCCGACGTTGACGGCTAGCTCACGACGGGCAAGCTTGGTCAGAAAGACGCGGATAGCTTCCTGAATACTGGAAAAACCTTGATCACCCGCTGCAGCTTCTGCCTCGTTTTTTAATGTTTTCGACATGGGAACCTGTACGATGACTCTGTCCATAATGGATACAATTGTAATGGTTTGATAATGGATGTCAAGGAGAGATTTTATCCCTTCGTAAACGGTACGATACATTTTGTGCATTGTGTTAAACAACCAATACTCAAGG
>ERZ1292633.3521-Hain-H41-02um-R1-3521-length-15154-cov-6_pt1 | contig 15154 bp, 10 predicted proteins | sample MGYA00564406_ERZ1292633 | MGnify/ENA primary metagenome ERZ1292633 (study PRJEB36523, sample SAMEA6512639) | groundwater metagenome | collected 2019-01-08 | study: AquaDiva: Metagenomics assemblies of 32 groundwater samples
TCTTCCGTCATTGCGAGGAGGGCATTCGCCCGACGCGGCAATCCAGACTATGCCAACGCATCTGGATTGCTTCGTCATTTCATTCCTCGCAATGACGAGGGCGGAAACAACAACTGTGTATCGTTGATACCACAGCTCTGTAAGCCGCAGGCGGCCGTTGTTTCCCCCGTGCGTCGTATCAACCAAACCTAAAACGCGAATCCCGTTCTTGGTGTCTACTTTGGGCGCGAGCATCAACGACGGGAGCGCAGGCTGCGTGCCGCCAAGGCGCTTGGCGCCTGAACGTCAGAAGAAGATCATTTTACGTTGTATAGTGGTGCCCGGGGGCGGATTTGAACCACCGACACGCGGATTTTCAATCCGCTGCTCTACCCCTGAGCTACCCGGGCGCACATGTGCAGGACATACGGCCCAGCATTTGCGAGCCGCGCCTATAGGGGTGGCCACGCCCTACTGTCCAGCCAAAATATGGGATTATCCAGCTTTGCCGTCGCGACGGCGCGTGACATAAATATATGCACAGTGAATCGTCCACGGACAAAGGGCAATGGCCAATATCGCGGCTGCGGCGATCAATATATACCCTGATTCACCCATTACTCCTGCTGCAATTCTGAGCGCTGCGGCGATTTGGATCCCGATCAACGCGACCCATCCGACTGCGGGCATGCTAAGCGAGCGTCCAGAATGTCCGTATGTCACGCGCGTGACCATGGCGATAAGTAATGAACAGGCAAAGCCAACATACAGGGCATGCAACGGTGCGCGGCCAAGCGCGAAGCCCATTGCCTGGGCACTTAGTAACAAAAATGCTATGGGTTGCCATGCTACACCGACCACCAGTGCCCACAGCAATCCGGGTGCAAGCGCGCGTGGCATCCACTTCGCCAGCATCACAAAGAACAGTGCAGCCAACGTTAATGATGTGCCAGCCAGCATGGGAATATTTTGAGCCAAATCAGCGCCAAGGTAGAGCAATAATAAAATCCACAGCGCCAGCAACAGCCAGTCGGGGCGCCAGCGCACATAGTCGGCGACGACCATGCTGGCAAAAAAAGGCAGCATGCGGTGCATTACGGTCGCAAACAATGGTACCATGAATGCAAATGTGCCCATCCGCGCGACAATGGGTATAAGCTGACCATCCCCTGTGAACAGAAAATATGCCGTGCCACCAGCGCCGACCAGTCCGAATGTCAGCGCCACCCATGCTGAAATGGCGTGCCAGCAGACGGGTTTTGAATCGCGCCAGTTACGTAATATTGTCCCAGCCAGCAGGATCAGCGCATAGGCCCAACCGATCATGCCAAGCACAAATGCCGCGCGTATCATCGGCGTGTTGCCCGACCAAATTCCGACGGTTACGCTAAATCCGCTGAGTGCGAATGCTATGCCGACAGGGCTAAAGAGGCGGACGCTGAAATCGTCATACCCCATCCAGCGCGGAAATACAGTCAGTAGAAACCCGAACAGGAACGGCGGCAACAGCAAAAACAGCATGATTTGGCCGTGTAGAATACCCGGCGGCAGGTCTGTTTGAATCAATATTCCAGCGCCCGTGCCCGTGCCCGTATATGTGTCCATCAACGCAAACAGCCACCACAAGATCATCATCATCATCTGCGCGACACCAGTCAAAAACAGCAAGCGATGTGGTGATGCGAGCAACAGGGCAGGCCATGAGTTTTGGTTTTTTTGCATCGCCAATCCTTAGGATGAAGTGAGTGTAAGGGGTAGGTTGATATTTCTCAATTGATTTGACTAATATCAAAGACGGCACTGTGGTTCGAGCCGAATGCGCTGCGCATGATGATCAAGCAACGCAGCATTTCCACCCTCAGCCTCGCGCCCATGCTGGCGCTATGCCTGTCCACGCCCACGTTTGCGCAGGCGGTCGCGCCCGCCGCACCGCCTGTATCGGCACCTGCGGCCAAAGCGATCACCCCCTATGCCGATATTCGCTATCGGCTGGAACTGGTCGATCAGGCTGGCTTCGCGCGCGACGCGACCGCCTCAACGCTGCGCATCCGCGCTGGGTTGCGCACCGCCGAATGGCATGGCCTGAGCGCACTGGTGGAGGGCGAAGCCATCGCCCGCATCGGCCCCGCGCACTATAATGACACCGTGACTGGCCGCACCGCTTTTCCGGTGGTTGCTGACCCCAGCGACGTGCTGCTCAACCAGGCGTTCGTCCGTTTTCGTCCCATCGCGCAATTGGACGCGACGCTAGGTCGTCAGGCCGTCAATTTCGACAATCAACGCTGGGTCGGCTCTGTCGGCTGGCGGCAGAACGACCAGACGCTCGACGCCATTCGAGTCACCGCGCGGCCCGTGCCGCAAGTCACCGCAGACTATGTCCACAGCTGGCGGGTCAACAGCATCTTCGGGCCGGATTCGGCGCAGGGCATCTGGCGGAACAACGACATCCACATGGCGCGCGTGTCGGCTACGCTGGCCCCTGTTGGCACTTTGGTCGGCTATGGCTATTGGCTCGACATTCCGGCGTCTTCCGCCATGTCGTCGCGTACCATCGGTGTGCGGTTCAGCGGCGAACAGGCGGTCGGGCACGGGGTCAAGCTGACCTACGCGGCGGAATATGCGCATCAAAGCGATTATGGCCTCAACCCGCGCAATTTCGGTCACGACTATCTGCTGCTCGAACCGGGTGTAACCGCCGGGCGTGTCGGCGCGCGTATGGGCTATGAACGCCTGTCGGGCGACGGCACCACCGCGCTGCAAACGCCATTGGCGACGCTCCATGCCTTCAACGGCTGGGCTGACAAGTTTTTGACCACCCCCGCCGATGGCCTGCGCGACCTTTATGTCGATGCGACATGGCGTCTGCCCAATGTTGCGGGCGTTCCAGGCATGACCGCGCGGGTGATGTGGCACGACTTTAACGCCGCGCGTGGTTCAGCCAATTACGGGCATGAATGGGGCGCGAGCCTGAGCGTCCCGCGCGCGCGCGGGATCAGCGCCAGCGTCAAATGCGCGCATTATGACGCACAAAGTTTTGCCACCGATACTGACAAGGTCTGGCTCTCACTAGAGGCGCGTTTCTAAACATCCACAACCGGGTCGGGCCGCGAAAAGGCAATGAGCGCCGCGCGGTCCGCTATCCGTACCGTCGCTCCCTCGACGATCACGCCGTGCCGCGCCAGCGCCCCGAACGCCCGCGACAGATTTTCGGGTGTCATCCCCAATAGCGACGCGAGCAGCCGTTTTTCACTGCGTAACTGAAAGCTGTCGCGCCCCACCCGCGCGCTCTCGATCAACAGATGGTTGCCCAGCCGCTCGGCCGATTGGCGCAGCTTCATATCGGTCAGCGCGCGCACCGTGTCGCGGTACGCCATTGCCAGTTCGCGCATCGTCGCCTGCATCAACGCGCAATCATCCCGGATGACATCTTGCAATAACTGACGCGGGATCATCATGATGCGCGACGACCCCAGCGTCCGCGCCGACATCAGATAGGGCATGTCGGTTATCACCGCCGCCAGGATGAAACTGCGCACAGGGTGGACAATCGCCATCGTCGTGTCGCGGCCGTCGTTGCTGGTGAACAGTTCGACCAGCCCATCGACCAGTATGTGCAGGAAATCGGCGCGGTCGCCCACTTCGAACAACGTCAGCTGCGGCGGAAATACCTGTAGGAATGACCCGGAAAAGATGCGCGCCCGCTTTGCCTCGTCCATCTCGGCGAACAGCGGCAGGCGGGCAATTTCGGGACGTTCGCTTGGGCGCATCATTCACTCTCATGGGGCGGTTTCACGGTTCGTAAAATGAGGGTCTAGGCGATGAATTGATGTGTATCAATCGCTCATGCAACATTATGTGCGCCGTCATCCAAACCACATCAGGCGCGGCTGCAATTGGCCCTGCTATCCCCTAAATGATTGACCCAAATCAAATTGTTGCGGGCACAAGCGCGCATGGATTACTTCAACCAGACACTAGTCTCAGGGGGTACCGTCATGTCGACACCGTCTATCGCAACATCACCACAGCAAAATTGGGCATTGGGGCTTAGCACCTTTGCCTTCACCATCTGTTTTGCGGTGTGGACCATATTCGCCATCATCGGCATCCAGATAAAGGCCGACTTGGGGTTGAACGATACCCAGTTCGGGCTGTTGGTCGGAACGCCGATATTGTCGGGCTCGCTGGTTCGGGTGTTCCTTGGTGTATGGACCGATCAATATGGTGGTCGGCTGGTGTTCCCGCTGACGATGCTGGCGTCGGCGCTCTCGGCATTCCTATTGTCGATGGCCGACAGCTATGGCCTGATGCTGGTTGCGGCGTTGGGGCTTGGCCTTGCGGGCGGCGGCTTTGCGGTCGGCATCGCCTATGTCTCCAAATGGTTCCCGCCCGAAAAACAGGGCACCGCGCTCGGCATCTTCGGCATGGGCAATGTCGGCGCGGCGCTGACAAAGTTCGTTGCGCCGTTCATCATGGTGGCGTTCGGTTGGATGGTGGTGGCGCAAATATGGGCCGTGGTGCTCGCCGTTACCGCTGTGCTGTTTTTTATACTCGCAAAGGATGACCCGCAACTGGCCGCACGGCGTATCTCGGGCGAAAAGCCGCTGACGCTGCGTCAACAATTGGAACCGCTCAAGCATCAACAAGTGTGGCGTTTTTCACTCTATTATTTCTTTGTTTTCGGTGCGTTCGTCGCGCTGGCGCTGTGGCTGCCCAAATATATGATGGGGGTTTACGGCGTCGATGTGAAGGTTGCGGGGATGCTCGCCGCCACCTTCTCCCTCTCGGCCAGCCTGTTTCGCGCTTATGGCGGCATGCTGTCGGACAAATATGGCGCGCGCAAAATCATGTATGCGACGTTCGGCGTGTCGATGCTGTGCCTGTTCATGCTGTCATATCCCGCGACCGATTATGTCATCCATGGGGTCAAGGGCGACATCGCCTTTACCACCTCGATGGGCCTCGTCCCGTTCGTCATCACCGTGTTCATACTCGGCTTCTTCATGTCGCTGGGCAAGGCGGCGGTGTATAAACATATCCCCGTTTATTATCCCGGCTATGTCGGGTCGGTCGGCGGCCTTGTCGGCCTGGTTGGCGGCCTTGGCGGCTTTGTGCTCCCCATCGTGTTTGGCGCGGTCAGCGATCTGACCGGCATCTGGACCAGCTGTTTCATGGTGCTGTTTGCGCTTGTCGCGGTTGCGCTGGCGTGGATGCACTTCGCGGTCCGCCAGATGGAGCAAAAGGCGAGCGGGATTGATGCGCGTAGCTTGCCGCAATTCCCCGAATTGGTCGATCTGCACGATGCCGATGTGCATCATCCAGCGCCGACCAAGACGCTGGAGGATTGGCACCCCGAGGATGCGCAATTCTGGGCCGAGAAGGGCGAGAAGATTGCCCGGCGCAATTTGTTCATCTCGATCCCCGCGCTGCTCCTCGCTTTCTCGGTGTGGATGGTGTGGTCGATGGTGGTCGCAAAGCTGCCGCTGATCGGGTTCGATTACACGACCAATCAACTGTTCTGGCTCGCTGCATTGCCCGGCCTGTCGGGGGCTACGTTGCGGATATTCTACAGCTTCATGGTGCCGATATTCGGCGGGCGGCTGTGGACGACGCTGTCCACCTTCTCGCTGCTGATCCCTGCGTTCGGGATTGGCTATGCGGTGCAGGATCCCAATACGCCCTATGTTATCTTCCTCGTGCTGGCGCTGCTGTGCGGCTTTGGCGGCGGTAATTTCGCCAGCTCGATGTCGAACATTGGCTTCTTTTTCCCCAAGGCACGCAAGGGCAATGCGCTCGCGCTCAACGCGGGGCTTGGCAACCTCGGCGTGTCGGTGATGCAATTCGTCGTGCCGATTGTCATCACCGCCAGTGTGTTTGGTGCGATGGGCGGCGCACCAGTAACCAGCAGCGAGGGCGGCCAATTATGGCTGCAAAACGCTGGCTTCATCTGGGTCCCGTTCATCATTGCATCGGGCATACTCGCCTGGTTCGGGATGAATGACATCGCCGATGCCAAGGCGAGCTTTGCCGATCAATCGGTGATATTCCAGCGCCGTCATAACTGGATTATGAGCTGGCTTTACACCGGAACCTTCGGCTCGTTCATCGGCTTTTCGGCCGGGCTGCCCTTGCTGGCAAAGAGCCAGTTCCCGGACGTCAACGTCCTGCAATATGTCTTTCTTGGGCCATTGGTCGGGGCATTGAGCCGCGCGGCGACGGGATGGGTGTCGGACAAATGGGGCGGCGGGCGCGTCACCTTTTGGGTGTTCGTGTTCATGATGGTCGGCGCAGGCGGTGTGATGCATTTCCTGTCGGTGCATAACTGGAATGGCTTCCTTAGCATGTTCATCTTCATGTTCTTTGTCACCGGGGTCGGTAATGCCTCGACCTTCCAGATGATCCCCGTCATCATGCGCAGTGAAATGCCGCGCCTGATGCCGCATCTTGATGCTGAAGGGCTACGGCGGCAGTCCGAAAAGGAATCGGCGGCGATTATCGGCTTCACCTCTGCCATCGCGGCTTATGGGGCATTCTTCATCCCCAAAAGCTTCGGCAGCTCGATTGCGGCGACCGGATCACCGATGGCGGCGCTGTGGGGCTTCGTTGCCTTCTACGCCAGCTGCGCCGCGCTGACATGGTTCGTTTATACAAGGCGCGGCGGCCTGCTCCACGCTATTGAACGGGGCCATGCTCCCGCCGCACCCCTCAACCTTGTACCAGGAGCAGGCGCATGAGCCACCTTCTCGATCGCCTGACCTTTTTCACCCAGGCTAAGGAAAGCTTTGCCGATGGCCACGGCGTCACCACGGGTGAAGCGCGCGATTGGGAGGAAGGCTATCGTAAACGCTGGCAGCATGACAAGATTGTCCGCTCGACCCACGGCGTTAATTGCACCGGATCCTGTTCGTGGAAGATCTACGTCAAGGGCGGGATTATCACGTGGGAGACGCAGCAAACCGACTATCCACGCACCCGGCCCGATCTACCCAACCACGAACCGCGTGGCTGCCCGCGCGGCGCGAGTTACTCATGGTATATCTATTCGGCGCAGCGCGTAAAATACCCCCTTGTCCGCTCGCGTCTTGTGCGATTGTGGCGTACGGCGCGCGAAACGCTAACCCCCGTTGCGGCTTGGGCGTCGATTGTCGAAGATGACGCCAAGCGGCAAAGCTATATCGGCATTCGCGGGCACGGCGGTTTTGTTCGCGCCGCGTGGGACGAGGTGAACGAGATTATCGCCGCCGCCAACGCTTATACCGCCAAAACCCATGGCCCCGACCGCATTATCGGTTTCTCGCCCATCCCGGCGATGTCGATGGTCAGCTATGCTGCGGGATCGCGCTATCTGTCGTTGCTGGGCGGCACCTGCATGTCCTTTTACGACTGGTATTGCGACCTGCCGCCAGCCAGCCCGATGACATGGGGCGAACAGACCGACGTGCCCGAAAGCGCCGATTGGTATAATAGTGGATTCTTGATGCTGTGGGGATCGAATGTCCCGCAAACCCGCACCCCCGACGCGCATTTCATGACCGAGGCGCGCTATCGCGGGGCAAAGGTTGCGGTCGTCTCGCCCGATTATGCCGAGGCAACCAAGTTCGCCGACATCTGGCTGAATCCAACGGCGGGCACCGACGCCGCGCTGGCGATGGCGATGGGCCACGTCATCTTGCGCGAATATCATCTCGATCGCCAGACTCCCTATTTCGAGGATTATTGCCGCAAATATTCGGACATGCCGATGCTGGTGCGCTTGGTAGAGAAAGACGGCTCCTACGTTCCCGAACGCCTGCTGCGCGCGTCCGATTTCAAGGGTGCACTTGGCGAGAAAAATCACCCCGAATGGAAAAGCGTCGCGATCGACGATGTGTCGGGCAAGGCCGTCGTGCCGCTCGGCTCGGCGGGGTTCCGCTGGGGCGATGCGGGCAAATGGAACCTTGAGGAAAAGGACGGCAAGGGCAATGAAACCAAGCTGCGGCTGACCGCGATATTGGAACAGGACCGCGACGATGTCGTCGAAGTTGCCTTTCCCTATTTCGGCAACCGTGAACATGATCACTTCAAGGGTAGCGACCATGCCGACGTGCTGCTGCGCCGGGTTCCGGTGCGGCAATTGGCGCTGGCCGAGGGCAAGACGCTGGTCGCATCGGTATTCGACCTGCTGTGCGCCAATTACGGCCTCGACCGGGGCCTTGGCGGCGGCAATGTCGCCACTGATTATGGAGCAAACGAGCCTTACACCCCCGCGTGGGCAGAGCGTATTTGCGGGGTTCCTGCGGACGCGATCATCACCGTCGCGCGCGAATTTGCTACCAATGCCGAAAAAACCAATGGCAAGTCGATGGTCATCCTCGGCGCGGGGCTGAACCATTGGTATCATATGGACATGAACTATCGCGGCATCATCAACCTGTTGGTGATGTGCGGCTGTGTCGGGCAATCGGGCGGCGGCTGGTCGCATTATGTCGGGCAGGAAAAATTGCGCCCGCAAACCGGCTGGTTGCCGCTCGCGTTCGGCCTCGATTGGTCGCGCCCGCCGCGCCAGATGAACTCGACCAGTTTCTTTTACGCGCACACCGACCAGTGGCGCTACGAGACGCTCGACGTCAGTGAAATCCTTTCCCCCACCGCGCCTGCGGGCGACTGGGATGCTTCGCTGATCGACTATAATGTCCGCGCCGAACGGATGGGCTGGTTGCCGTCCGCGCCACAGCTCAAAACCAACCCGCTAGAGGTCGGCAAAGCGGTTCTGGCATCGGGCATGGCGGCGAAGGACTATGTCGCTGCTGGCCTCAAATCTGGCGCGCTCGAACTGTCGTGCATCGACCCCGACGACCCCGCCAACTGGCCGCGCAACATGTTCATCTGGCGCTCCAACCTGCTCGGTTCGTCGGGCAAGGGGCATGAATATTTCCTCAAACATTTGCTTGGCACTGCGCACGGCGTGCAGGGCAACGATTTGGGCGAGATGGGCCAAAATCAACAGGAATGGCAGAAACCGCACGATGTGGCGTGGCATGACGATGCGCCGCGCGGCAAACTTGACCTGCTCGTCACGCTCGACTTTCGCATGTCCACGACCTGCGTTTATTCGGACATCGTCCTGCCGACCGCCAGCTGGTATGAAAAAGACGATCTCAATACGTCGGACATGCACCCGTTCATCCACCCGCTGTCGGCGGCGATTGACCCCGTTTGGGAAACGCGCAGCGATTGGGACATATACAAGGGACTGGCCAAGAAATTCTCCGAAATCGCGCCCGAAGTGCTGGGGGTTGAACAGGATGTCGTGATGGTGCCGATCCTCCACGATACCGCGAACGAGATCGCGCAGCCGTTCGATGTCGCCGATTGGGGCAAGGGCGAGGCCGAGCCTATCCCCGGCGTCACCATGGCCAATGTCGCGCTTGTGACACGCGATTATCCGAACCTGTATAAACAATTCACCGCGCTCGGCCCGCTGCTCGACAGGCTTGGCAATGGCGGCAAGGGCATCGGCTGGCAGACCGGGCACGAGGTTCAGTTATTGCGCGAACTCAACGGTGTCGTCACAGATGACGGCCCGACCAAGGGCATGGCCAAAATCGAAACCGCCATCGACGCGTGTGAGGTCATTTTGATGCTCGCGCCCGAAACCAATGGCGAAGTGGCGGTCAAATCTTGGGTCGCTTTGTCCGAAAAAACGGGCCGCGAACATGCGCATCTGGCGCTGCCCAAGGAAGATGAGAAAATCCGTTTCCGCGACATCCAGGCCCAGCCGCGCAAGATTATCAGCTCGCCGATCTGGTCGGGGATTGAGAGCGAGCATGTCTGCTACAACGCCGGATACACCAATGTGCACGAGCTGATTCCGTGGCGCACGCTCACCGGGCGGCAACAGTTGTATCAGGACCATCTGTGGATGCGCGCCTTTGGCGAGGCTCTGTGCGTCTATCGCCCGCCGATTGATACAAAGGCGGTGAAGCCGATGCTCGACCGCGCGACGGGAGAGAAACACGTCATCCTCAATTTCATCACCCCGCATCAAAAATGGGGCATCCACTCGACCTATACCGACAATCTGTTGATGCTCACACTATCGCGTGGTGGCCCGATTGTGTGGATGTCGGAGGATGACGCCGCCACCGCCGGCCTTGTCGATAATGACTGGGTCGAGGCGTTCAACAGCAATGGCGCTCTGGTCGCCCGCGTTGTCGTGTCACAGCGGATGAAGACCGGAACCTTGTTCATGTATCATGCGCAGGAGAAAATTGTGAATGTGCCGGGCAGCCCGCTCACCGGGCAACGTGGCGGCATCCACAACAGCGTCACCCGCGCCATCGTCAAACCGACGCACATGATCGGCGGCTATGTCCAGCAAAGCTACGGATTCAACTATTATGGCACCGTCGGGTCGAACCGCGACGAATATGTCATCGTCCGCAAATTGGCCAAGGTCGATTGGCTCGAAGAACCGTTAGAAGATGGACATAGTGCTTTGGAGGCGCAATCATGAAAATCCGCGCACAAATTGGCATGGTCCTCAACCTCGACAAATGCATCGGCTGTCACACCTGTTCGGTGACGTGCAAGAATGTGTGGACCAGCCGCGAAGGCATGGAATATGCCTGGTTCAACAATGTCGAGACAAAACCGGGCATTGGCTATCCCAAGGATTGGGAGAATCAGGATCGCTGGAACGGCGGCTGGGAACGGCTGCGTTCGGGGAGCATCCGTCCGCGCATGGGCGGCAAATGGCGGCTGCTGGCAAAGGTGTTTGCCAACCCCGATCTGCCCGAGATCGACGATTATTACGAACCCTTCACCTTTGATTATGGGCATTTGCAAAGCGCACCCGAAAGCAAGGCGTTCCCGACCGCACGGCCGCGCTCGCTGATTAGCGGCAAGCGGATGGAGAAGATTGAGGGCGGCCCGAATTGGGAGGAAATCCTTGGAGGAGAGTTTTCCAAACGCTCCGAAGATTATAATTTCGAAGGCGTGCAAAAGGAAATGTACGGCCAATTTGAAAATACGTTCATGATGTATCTGCCGCGCCTGTGCGAACATTGCCTCAACCCCACTTGCGTTGCCGCCTGCCCTTCCGGGTCGATTTACAAACGCGAAGAGGATGGCATTGTCCTGATTGATCAGGAAAAATGCCGTGGTTGGCGGATGTGCGTATCGGGCTGTCCGTACAAGAAAATCTATTTCAACTGGAAAAGCGGCAAGTCCGAGAAATGCACCTTCTGCTATCCACGCATTGAGGCAGGGCAACCGACTGTCTGCAGCGAAACCTGCGTCGGGCGCATCCGTTACCTTGGCGTCATGCTCTATGATGCCGACAGGATAGAGGCGGCCGCATCAACCGCCGACCCGCAGGATCTGTATCAGGAACAATGCGACATTTTCCTCGACCCGCACAATCCAGCGGTGATTGCACAGGCCCGCGCCGATGGCGTGCCCGAAGCGTGGCTGGAGGCTGCGCGGCATTCGCCCGTCTATAAAATGGCGATGGAATGGAAAGTCGCCTTTCCGCTCCACCCCGAATATCGCACGCTCCCGATGGTCTGGTATGTGCCGCCGCTCTCGCCGATCAGCGCGGCGGCAAGCGCTGGCTCGATCGCGGCAAAGGACGGCATGCCCGATGTTCGCTCGCTGCGCATCCCGCTCAAATATCTCGCTAATTTGCTCACCGCAGGGGACGAGGAGCCGGTTGCCGCCTGTCTTGAGCGGATGCTGGGCATGCGCAGCTATATGCGTGCCAAGACCGTCGATGGGGTGATTGACCCATCCATTGCCGCGCGCGTCGGCCTGTCGCAAACGCAGATTGAGGAAATGTATCACATCATGGCTATTGCCAATTATGAGGATCGCTTTGTCATTCCGACCGGTCACCGCGAGGAAGCCGAGGATATGTTCGACATGCGCGGCAGCTGTGGTTTTAGCTTTGGCAATGGCTGTTCGGGCGGGAATAACGACACCAACCTGTTTGGTGCGCCGGCCAAAAAACGCCTGCAAACCCCGACGGAGGTGATGTGATGAGTATTACTCAAAAGGCCCCCCTCGCATCCTCCCCCGTGAATCAGGATGAATTGAGATTGAGCCGACATCGTCATTGCGAGGAACGAAGCGACGAAGCAATCCAGAAGGCTGGCCATGCAGCTGGATTGCCGCGCTCCCTTGCGGTCGCTCGCAATGACCAAAGCACAAGGCCCTCCCCCCTAAAGGAGGGAGGGCTTCGAAATGGCACGACCTACCGCATCCTCTCAGCCCTGCTCTGCTATCCGACGCGTAACCTCGCCGCCGCCGCAAGCGAACTCGCCGCTATGCTGAACGCCGACGGCCTGCTTACCCCGGAACAGATTGCATCGCTCGCGCCGCTGTTGGACAGCCTCGCCGCCGATGATCTCATCGACCTTCAGGAACGCTATGTTGGCCTGTTCGACCGGGGCCGCAGCGTCTCGCTGCATTTGTTCGAGCATGTCCACGGCGAAAGCCGCGACCGGGGACAGGCGATGGTTGATCTACAGGCGCGCTATGCAGCACAGGGGCTGGATATTTCAGCGAAGGAACTGCCGGACTATCTGCCGATGTTCCTCGAATATCTCTCGCTATTGCAGCCTGAGCAAGCGCGCGAGGAGCTGGCTGAGCCGGGTTTGATCTTTGCCGCGCTGGCCGAGCGTTTGTCAGGGCGCGAGCCGCTTTATGCTGCGCCGCTGGCGATATTGCGCGATCTGGCGGGGGTGGAGGCCGAGGCCGCAGCAGCCGCTGCCTCAAGTATAGCCCCACCCGAAGACCCCGACGATCTGGAGGCGCTTGATGCCAAATGGGCGGAGGAGCAGGTGCGGTTCGACGCGCCCGCCGCCCCCGACACAGATGCGGCGTGCCCACAGGTCGCGGATATGGTCGCGCGTTTTGCCGCCGAACCGGTTAAAAACAGGAGCACCGCTCATGTCTGATTATCTCCACCAACTCTTGTTCGGCATCTATCCCTATATCGCGCTTGCCGTGCTCGCCGTCGGTTCGGTCATCCGCTACGACCGTGAACCCTATAGCTGGCGCGCGGGGTCGAGCCAGCTGCTCCGCCGCAAGCAACTTATGTGGGGCAGTGTACTGTTTCACCTCGGCGTCCTCGTCATCTTTTTCGGTCATGTTGGCGGGCTATTGACCCCGATCTGGATATTCGACGCTTTGGGCATCAGCCATAGCGCCAAACAGATGTTAGCGATTGTGGCGGGCGGGATCGCAGGCACGGCAGGCATTATCGGCGCGAGCCTGCTCGTCCATCGCCGCTTTTTCGATGCGCGCGTCCGCGCCGCATCCAGCTTCTCGGACAATCTCGTCATCCTCCTGTTATGGACGCAACTCGCGCTGGGGTTGGCGACGATACCGCTGTCCTTTGCGCATCTTGATGGCGGCGAAATGGTCAAATTCATGACATGGGCACAGGGTATTTTTACCTTTCGCGGGAACGCTGCTGCGTCTATCGCGGACGCGCACATCATCTTTAAGACGCATTTGCTGTTGGGAATGACGATTTTGCTGCTGTTTCCGTTCACCCGCCTTGTCCACATGCTGTCGGCCCCAGTGCGCTATATCTGGCGGCCCGGCTATCAGATCGTCCGTTCGCGGCGACTGGGCGCATGACGATGCTGGACCCCGTGACCGTAAGCGGTATGGAAATACCGTTTAATATCATAGCATTAGAGGCACAAAACCACCCGTCCGCCGATGTTGAAACCGCTTTTGCCGCCGCCGCCGAAGCGCTGGTCATCCGCCAGCTCTTGCTCGACGAAGCCGCCAAAACGGGTGTAGTCAGCGTTGAACGTTGCGATGAAAGCGGCGCAACACTGACCGACGAAGACGCGGCAATCGAAGCATTGCTCGAACGCGAAATCCGCATCCCCACCGCCGATACCGCAACTTGCCGCCGCTATTATGATGGGCACCGGGATCGCTTCACCGTTCATCCCTTCGAAATAGCGCAGCCGCGCATTGCCGACTATCTTGTGGAAGCCAGCTACCGCCGCGCCGTCGCCCAATATATCGCGCTGCTCGCTTCGGCTGCTGGCGTCACTGGCGTTACCCTAGGCGGCGCAGACGGCGCATTGGTGCAATAGGCGCGATGGCTAGAATCCTTGACCTTATTGATGTTGCGGGCGGCTCAAGTCGACTCGCTGACCCGCATGGTCGGCGCTTTGACTATCTGCGCCTGTCGCTCACCGACGTTTGCAATTTCCGGTGCAGCTATTGTCTGCCCGATGGGTATCGCAAGGCGCATGGCGCGCCCGGCAATCTCAGCGTCGCCGAGATCACACGGTTGGTGCGCGGCTTTGCGGCGCTGGGTCTGTGGAAAATACGGCTGACGGGCGGCGAGCCGACGCTCCGGCCAGAGTTTGACGCCATAGCCCGCGCGGTATCGGGGGTTCCCGGCATTCGGCGGCTGGCGATGACCACCAATGGGTATCGCTTGGCGGAGCGCGCGCATGCCTATTTTGACGCGGGCCTCCGTGCCATCAACATCAGCGTGGATTCGCTAAAAAGCGAACTATTCCACACAATCACGGGCCATGACCGCCTTGGTGAAATCTTGGACGGGGTGGCGGCGTGCCGTGATGCGGGGTTCGAGCGCATCAAAATCAACACCGTGTTGATGAAGGGCATCAACGATAGCGAACTTGATGACTTCATCGACTTTGTGGCGGAGCGCGATCTGGCGCTGCGCTTTATCGAGGTGATGCGCACCAACGATAATGCGGCGTTTTTTGACGCGCGCCACTTGGCGGGGCAAAGCGTGATTGATCGGCTGGAACAGCGCGGCTGGTCGCGCCGGGCGCGCAGTCTGGGCGATGGCCCAGCGGTCGAGTATGCGCACCCCGACGCCAAGGGACGCATCGGCATTATCGCCCCCTATGCCAAGGATTTTTGCAGCACGTGCAACCGTCTGCGCGTTTCGGCGAGCGGCAAACTCCACCTATGCCTGTTCGGCGATGGCGGCATCGACTTGCGCGACCTTTTGCAGCGCGATGACCAGCAAGCCGAACTGATCCACCGCATCACCTTGCTGGTCGGGACCAAAGCGGCGTCGCACGATCTGGCCAATGGCAATAGCGGCGCGACCCCGCACCTTGCCTCGATTGGCGGTTGATAGGATAGATATGGCTGGAATTGACGAGACGCTGACATTCCACCCGCT